>Ga0256405_10001820_pt1 | contig 54666 bp, 41 predicted proteins | sample RumenRJG_02DNA_FD_189096 | JGI IMG/M metagenome (GOLD analysis project Ga0256405, IMG submission 189096) | Bovine rumen microbial communities from Lethbridge, Alberta, Canada - RJG_02 | ecosystem: Host-associated > Mammals > Digestive system > Stomach > Rumen | place: Canada: Alberta... | reverse complement strand
ATCGAAGAAAAAGGCGACAAGCCGATTGTTGCGAGAATGGAGTGGCATAGTCATCTTACCTTCCAAAAGAGAAAGAAGGTCACTGGCATTGATGACTTCGCTGAAGATTTGAGCCTCGTTGCAACAATGGGCAAGAATACCAAGGTCATCATTGTCGAGACAGGAACATAGATTAAGGTCGGATGCCTCTCTGACTTTCTTACGGGCAACAAAGGTGTTGGATGAAGGAAGCGTAGTGTCGAATAGATGAAGCATTTCCCTCAGTTCAGCCTCACTAACTTCGTCTTTGTTGAAGTAGTTTTCAACAAGGTCACGTCGGTTGGTTAGTAGTGCATCAAGAATACGGTAGTTCTTCTGATGCTCGTTCTTGCTCCAGGCATCGATGGCATCGTGGAACTCATGGCTATAGACAAAATCATCAGCATAACGCTGATAAAGTTTGCCTTGGTTAACAACTTCGACCTGATAGAGGTCATGTGCTTCGTGGAGCAGTTCGAGCAAGCCCGAATCACCACTCTTGGCAGCGGTCAGATGCCCTGTCCGCGTCAGTCTCTCCAAAAAGAGAGAAGGAGAATTTTTCTTTTCTCATTGCTTTTGAAGTTTATAAAAGTGAATAAATATATAACATGATGGCTTATGCCAATCATTCTTTTCTTGGTTCTGTAGCAATAAGGAAGGTCTCTTTCTGACCGTTGCCACAATGGGAATGTAGCCAACATCACCTCATGGTCTGCCAGCCTTTTGAATCTATTCATATTTACTGTTCGTGCATACATAATAAGCCAATTTGAAGCGCAAAGGTAAAGTTCTGTTGTGCAGTCATTCTTCACAGTAGAATAAAAAACAAAAAAAATGAGCAAATTCAGGATTTGCCCACCTTTATTTATTATAGGGAATGCCCGAAAACAGGCTATCCATTGTTGTATTTTGATGCAATTCTCTTCAGGTCAACATCAAAGACTGCATAGTCTGGTCGCTTTTTTAATGCGGTAAGTCCTGTAACAAGACTTCCTCGATTGGGAGTCTGTCCGTTGATGCTGAAACAAGCTTTTGCTTTCTCCCAATAATCTTTGTTCGTTTTCGAGAATGCGAAAAAGATAAAGTAAGAGAGGTGTCGTTGGCTCTTAATCCATTCGATGGGTTTCCTCGTGGTTTGTTCTCCGAGATTGAAGATGCTAAGGAAAGCATCGACTGTAGTGTCCGGGCTAATATAGCCCTTGTCGTGAAGGTCTTGATATAGACTACGGACACGTCGTGAACCATAGACTGCATCAAAATATCTCTCTTCATTAGGTTGAGTGAGTTCTGAAAAATCAACTTCTGGATAGAGTTTCATCACTTTCTCGTTCCGTTTGAATTGCTTTTCTGTTACAGGGAGTGATGAAAGCTTGTTAGATTTGTCGATATTCCACTGCTCTTCGAAATGTGACCATTTGTGGCGCATGGTGAGATGCAGCATTTCACCTATGGCAAAGGCGAGAATCTTTAGTGTGTATAAGTCTGTGTCACCTTTCGGCTGGTACTCAGCAGTAAGATAACCTGCACTAACTGCACGATCGAAAAGGTCGGCAGCTTCCTCGTAAGCAAACTCGTTAACAAGATATTTGAACTTACCCTTGGACTCTTGGTTGAGGTCAAAACACAAGGCATGGATGGACTTCATAGCTTGAACTACCCCAGAGAGAGCATCATAAGTGTTCTTTGGCAAAGTCTCTTTACCATCCTTAATATAGTTCTCCAACATTTCAGGGGAACCCAGCATCGCAATCTTATCTATGATGATTGGGTCTGGATTAAGGCTGGTATATAGCATTATATCCTCTTTCCATTGCTCAAAATGGAGCAATTCGTCAGCGTAGGTTGTTAACTTCGTGTTGCCTCCTATGCAGATGTCATAAATGAGTTGCTTTGCGAACTTGTTGAACTTTACAAAGCTCAATACGGCTTCTTGTCTCGTTACCATATTTAATAGTGTATAAGGTTCTACTCGCTGATGCTTGGTATTAGGTTGACAGCTGCTTGCTTGTTTTTATCAAGCACTTTGGCATATATCTGAGTAGTGGAAAGCTCACGATGGCCAAGGAGTTTTGAGACTGTATAGATGTCAGCTCCAAGGTCGAGCATCATTACTGCGAAGGTGTGACGAGCGCAATGGAAGGTAAGATTCTTCGTGATACCAGCGGCGAGTGCCCAACGCTTCAATTCAAGTGAAGTCCATGCACCATAAGTGAATCCTTCGAACACACGGTCAACATCGTTACGGCGAGTACCTAAATATGCTGCTGCCTGGTCTGAAATATCAAGATATTCCTGTCCACCAGTTTTCTTCTGTTTGAAAACAATACGTGTGAAGTCGCCAAACTTCTGAATTTCGCCCCAAGTCAGCTTCTCAATATCGCTCTTACGAAGTCCTGTCAGACAAGAGAACAGGAATGTGGCTTTTAGAATGGGGTAGTTGCATGGGGTAGCAGCCATCTTCTTCACCTCTTCGAGAGTTAGATATTCACGAGCCACTTCTTCAGCCTTGAAACCATCGATGCCACGCATAGGGTTCTTGTCAATGATGTGCTCCTCAAAAGCCTGATTGAGACAGGCGCGTAGTTTGTTGAAGTAAGAAACCTTCGAGTTCTGTGACAATCCAACAAATACATAAGAAATCTTAGGATCAGTCTTCTTTTGGGCATCCTTCTCCGCAGTATTCAGATAATCCTTAAATCCCTGAATCCATTCTGCATCGATATCATCGAAGGTTGTTGCCTCGTCACAATACACCTCCAGATGCTTCAGACAACTATGCCAATTGCCCCAATTACCATTTGAATCAGGAGTCTTCAGACGCTCTTCACACATCTTACGATAGTAGTCAAGGAAGCGGACACCTTCCTGCTTGGGCTGGGTGATGTCAAACTTGCCGTTGATGATTTCCAACTCTCGTTTGGCTCTCATGGCATTGGCTGCTGCAAGAGCCTGACGGTTCTGTTCTCTTTCCTGTGGGGTAGTTGGAACTACCTGATAGAGCTTCAGGTATTCCTTATGACGCTTGCCACCTACATTGATGTCAAGGTACAGGCTCGAACTTCCATCTTTGAGCTTCTTTTCACGAAGCTTCACTTGTCCTCTTTGGACGCTTGCTGATTTTTTCTTTGCCATAGTTTGTTATCGTTTTTAAGATAACCACCGAACTTACTTTCGAGGGACATTTTTTCTGTCCCCGGGGGACAGATTTTGTACCTTTGATGTAATCTCGGGGGACATCTGGGGGACAAAGTTAGGAAAAAATCTGCAAATAGACAATGCCTAAGTCAAAAATCTGCAAATAATCGAACAATCTTTAACACTTGAAAATAAGCGATTTACAGCGGTATGTTTGCAGATTTTATAATTTTCTTTGCAGTGGGTTCACTTTCCCACGCAGAAATTTTTAAAGATATTTCCTAATACTTCGTTGGGAGTGATTTGGCCACCGGTGATTTCTGCGAGGGCGTCAAGGGCTTGTCGGAGATCTTCGCTGAGGAGGTCACCGCTCAGTTGCATCTGAAGCCCATTGATGACGTGTTGGATACTGTCGTGCGAACGAGTCAGCGCATCGTAATGACGAGCATTTGTGACAATAAAATCGGAGTCGGCAAGAGTAGGGATGTCGGCGGCCTCGATGATGGCTTGCTCCAATGCGTCGATTCCCATACCTTGCTTGGCGCTGATGGCGACGAATGGCAGATTTAACAAATTATAACCATTGTTATTGGCCTTGTCAATCTTGTTAATTACAATGATAAGCTTTTTGCTTTCTGTACGTTGCAGTACTTCGTTGATTTCTTCCATCAGTGGCTTCTGGTCGATGATCCAAAGAACGATGCGTGCCTTCTCGATGGCCTGAAAAGTGCGCTCAATACCTATCTGTTCCACCTGATCGGTGGTTTGGCGGATTCCAGCAGTGTCGATGAAGCGGAAGGTGATGCCCTGAATATCGATGGTGTCCTCTATGGTGTCTCGGGTGGTGCCATGAACGTCGGAGACAATGGCGCGGTCGTCTTTCAGCAGGCGATTAAGAAGGGTAGATTTACCCACGTTGGTCTTACCGACAATAGCCACTGGAATGCCTTGCTTAAGGGCATTGCCCATCTCAAAGGAGTGGACTAGATGAGTGACGTGTTTGTCAATATCTTTTGCAAGTAAATAGAGCTCCTTGCGATCCGCAAACTCCAGGTCTTCATGGTCAGAGAAGTCGAGTTCCAACTCCAACAGCGACGTGAGTTTGAGGAGCTGATTACGGAGTTGGGCGAGTAACGATGAGAATTGGCCACGCAGCTGGCTCATGGCGATGTCGTGTGTGGCTTTATTGGAGGATGCAATCAGGTCTGCCACAGCCTCAGCCTGTGAGAGGTCCATCTTACCGTTGAGGTAAGCGCGCATGGTATATTCCCCAGGTTGGGCCATGCGGCAACCGTTTGCTACCAGTAGTTCTAATACCTTATTTAATATATAGCGTGAGCCGTGACAGGAAATCTCTGCGCTGTCTTCGCCCGTGTAGCTATGGGGAGCGCGGAAGACTGAGACGAGCACCTCATCGATGATTTCAGGTAAGAATTCCCCAAGTCCCTCCGAAGGAGGGGGTGTTTGTATATGGCCGTAATGGATGGTGTTGGCTTGTGCGGTGCTAAGGTCTTTGCTGAAGATACGCGAAAGAATCTCAAGTGCCTGAGCACCTGAGATTCTTATCATTCCTAATGCGCCACCAGGAGCGGTGGCTAAAGCACATATCGTTTCGCTCATAGAGGAAGTTGCGATAAAATCGCAACATACATAACATTAGATGCGGTCGAGGACTTTCTCGATAATGCTGTCGATAGAGCTCTTGTAGTCCGTGTTCATCTTCTTGGCGAAGCGGTTGGCGATAACCATGCAGCAGGTCATGGCGTCGTGGCCCAGCAGAGCAGCAAGACCGGCCAGGGCGCTGGACTCCATCTCGAAGTTGCAGATCTTCATGCCTTCATATTCGAACGACTCAATCTTCTTGTTCTGCTCGGGATCGCCGACGGCAGCACGCAGCTGACGTCCCTGAGGACCATAGAAACCGCCGCAAGCTACGGTGTATCCCTTGACCATGTCGTCGGCAGCCACACGGTTGATAAGTTCCGGATTAGCTACAGACACATAGGGTGCACCCTTGATGGGGTTCCAGTTCATATGCTTCTTGAAGGCCTCTTCCATCTTCAGGTCGCAGACCTCGTTACGTCCGGCATAGAAGTTCAGCAGGCCGTCGAAGCCGATGCTCTTAACAGAGGCGATGAACGAGCCAGTGGGGGTAAAGGGCTGCAAGCCGCCGCAGGTGCCGATGCGCACCATCGTCAGACGGCGATGCTCGTCTTTCTCCTCGCGTGTGTTGTAGTCGATGTTGGCCAGTGTGTCGAGTTCGTTCACTACGATGTCGATGTTGTCGCAACCGATACCGTGGCTCTGTGCTGTGATGCGCTTGCCTTTATACATACCGGTGATGGTGTGGAACTCGCGGCTTGAAACCTCATGCTCAATGCTGTCAAAGTGGGCAGCAACGGTGTTGACACGTGCGGGGTCACCAACGAGGATGACTTTGTCAGCGAGGAACTCGGGCTTCAGATGAAGGTGGAAACAAGAGCCGTCACCATTGATGATGAGCTCGGACTCGGGGAAATGTTTTTTTGCCATAGTATTAATGTTGATTAGTTAAAAAGTGATTTTCTATATTGCGTAATTCTTTTTCCAATTGATGGATGGTCGTCTGCATCTGCAACACCTCGCGCTCGCTCTTGTTGATGTCGGCAGCCAGGGCTACACGCTCGTCGGGTGTGGCAATGGTGTAGTAGTTGCGCGCCTTGTCGAGCGATTGCCGTAGCTGTTGTAGGGCGTTCTGGTAGGTGACGAGACGCTGGTAACGAGGAGCGTTGGACGGTGCGCGCAATTCTGACGGATGGTGATAAACCAACTGGTCGTTGATGACGATATCCACACGTCCTGTGGTGGCTACCGCTTCGGTCTTCGGCTCCTGACGGGCAGCTTCTAATCGTTGGCATCCCTCGCGCAACAGATCTTCGTCGGTCCAGGTGTCTGCGATGGAGTGGATGGTTGCCAGACTCTCCAGAGCCTGGGGATTGTAGTCGTTGGCGTCATAGTTGCGGCGCACGGCACTGGGCAGGAATACATAGATACATACTTTGCCTTCCGGTTGGCGACGGTCCGTCGCAAACCATCCCAGCTGGTTGTACTCGTCGATGCAGTACATATAGTCGTTGCCCTCCGAGTTGAAAGGCAGTCCCATGTGGGCGGGGTGCAGGAAACGCCCCGTCTCCTCGTCATAAGTGGTCTGGTAGATGTCGTAGCCCCCCAGTCCCTCGTCGCCAATCGCCGAGAAGTAGAGCGTCTGACCGTCACCCATCATGAAGGGGTAGTTGACGAGCGAGAATCGGTTTCCGTCGTTGATGCCCTGCTGGAGAATAGGCCTGGAGCGTCCGTAGTTGTCCATCTCTATCAGGTAGAGATTGCTGGTCGAGTCCGTTTCGTGGATGGGCAGGAAGCATTTGGTGCCTACCTCGTTGACATAGGCGACATCGTTGGCCGCCTCCTTTTGTGAGGAGAACTTCGTGGCCTGCTGAATGGTGCCCGCATCACTGCTCAGGTGATAGAAGTTCAGAAAATGCGCCTTGTCGACCACCATGCTGTCAATGATGACCACCTGTTGTGTCTGCTGCATCATCTGGTCCATCTTCTCTTTGAGCAACTGCTCTTGGGGGGAGAGCCTCACGCGCGCAACCTTTTTCTTACGACCTTCGGCCGAAAGACAAAGTAGTAATGCAAGCAGAAAAACAGTGGCGCGTATCTTCATAGTTTCCTAATAATCAACAAAGATACGAAAAAAAACTGCTGGATGATGTAATGCACCTAAAGATTTAAATTTTATTAATACTCGGCGTTCGTTTTTCCCTCCGATTGCAAGGCGTGCCAGATGCTGTAGCGCGCCTCTGGATTCAGGCGTTCCATCTCGTTGAAAAGCTGTCGTGCCGTGGTGCGGTGTGTATCCTGCTCGTAGGGACACAGCTTTTTCAGTTTCTCGTATGACTGCTGTTGGGCGTAGATGCTGATGTCGCTTTCCTGACAGAGACACAAGGGACGGATGAGCGCCAGTGGCATCTTACGCATCTGCAGGCGTGGCGGCATCGTGGTGAAGTGCCCTTCGAAGGTGAGGTTCATCAGGGCAGTATGGATGAGGTCGTCCTGATGGTGCCCGAGTGCAATCTTGGTAAAGCCGTGGTCCTGAGCATAGCGGAAGAGAACCTTACGGCGCTGCCAGGAGCAAAGGAAACAGGGGGGCTTCTGTTTGCCCGACGCTGAAGCATCGGGAACGGTGGCTTTCGCGGGTGAGCTGTCGGGAACGGTGGCCGCGGCGTCGGGAGTGGGAGCGAAGCGGGTGGTGATGATGTGGAGGGGGATGCCGTGGTGGTCGCAGAAGGACTGGAGGTAGGCTGTGTCCGTCTCATAGTGGATATTCTCCATCCGCACATGCAAGGCCTCGACGGTGAAGTGGGGCACATGGATGCGGGAACGGCGTGCCATGAATTCCGTCAGTAGCAGGGAGTCCTTGCCTCCAGACAAGGCGACGAGGATATGGTCGTCCTCGTCGATGAGCCGGTATTGTCCCAGCGCTTTGTTGAAAGTCTTCCAGAGTTTCTCTTCGAGCGTCATGGCGGGGATGTTGCGACAAAATCGCAACACACAGTTATTTCATAAACACCAGATAGACGGCACAGATGATAAGGAAAAACGCCAGGATGTGGTTCCAGTGCAGATGGGTGCCTTGGAACATGATGTTGGCGATGACGCAGAACACGGCCAGTGAGATGCACTCCTGTATGACCTTCAGTTGGATGAGGTTGAAGGGACCTCCGTTTTCGACAAAGCCGATGCGGTTGGCCGGTACTTGACAGCAGTATTCAAAGAATGCTATCATCCATGAGAAGGCGATGACGCCGATGAGTGGCCAATTGTTGCTGACGCCGTTCTCTTGTAATTTCAAATGCCCATACCAAGCCAGCGTCATGAAGACGTTGCTTAGTATGAGCAGTATGATGGTATAGAGTCCGTTCATAATATTTTCTTTGCGGCAGAACCGCAAAGCACATTATTTTTTCTGGAGGTATTCGTCCATGTGCTGGGCAGCCCGGCGGCCGTCACCCATAGCCAGGATGACCGTGGCACCACCGCGCACGATGTCGCCGCCTGCGAAGATCTCGCTGCGTGCCGACTGCATGCCTTCATTGACGACGATGGTGTTTTTGCGTCCCAGTTCGAGACCCTCAATACTCTTGGGTACCAATGGGTTGGGTGATACGCCCACGGCCACGATGACTTGGTCGACATCCAACGTCACCGTCTTACCCTCTACGGGTACCGGTGAGCGACGTCCGCTGGCATCCGGTTCGCCGAGTTCCATGACCTGGAGTACGGCACCCTTGACAGCTCCCTGTTCGTCCATCAGATACTCGATGGGGTTGTGCAGTGTGAGGAAGTTGATGCCCTCCTCCTTGGCGTGCTTCACCTCCTCGAGACGAGCCGGCATCTCCTGTTCAGAGCGTCGGTAAACTAGCGTGACGTTTCCGCCCAGGCGCTTGGCCGTGCGGCAGGAGTCCATAGCGGTGTTTCCGCCACCTACGACGAGCACGTTCTTACCCAGGTTGATGGGTGTGTCGGTCGTGGGGTTCGCAGCATCCATGAGGTTGACGCGTGTCAGGTACTCGTTAGACGACATGATGTTGATGGCGTTCTCGCCGGGGATGCCCATGAAGTTGGGCAGACCGGCGCCGGAACCCACGAAAATACCGCGGAAGCCCTGCTTCTCCAGCGTCTCAACGCTGATGGTCTTACCCACGATGACGTCCGTCTGGAAGTGTACACCCATCTTGGCGAGGTTCTCGATTTCCACATCCACAATCTTGTTGGGCAGACGGAATTCGGGAATGCCGTATTTCAGCACACCACCGATTTCGTGCAGAGCCTCAAAGACATAGACGTCATAGCCCTTCTTCACCATGTCGCCGGCGAATGACAGTCCTGCGGGGCCAGAGCCGACCACGGCAATCTTGATGCCGTTGGCAGGAGCAATCTCAGGCAGCGAGATATTGCCACTCTCACGCTCGTAGTCTGCGGCGAAGCGCTCCAGGTAACCGATGGCCACTGCGGGCTCGTTCATCTTCAGGTGGATACACTTGCTCTCGCACTGCTTCTCCTGCGGACAGACGCGGCCACAGACAGCGGGTAGGGCAGACGTGTTCTTCAGTACCTTGGCAGCAGCCAGGAACTGGCCGCGCTCAATGTTCTTGACGAACGACGGGATATTGATGTTGACGGGACAGCCCTCTACGCACGTCGGTTTGGCGCAGTCCAGACAACGCTTGGCCTCGGTCATAGCCATCTCCTTGGTGAGGCCTATGTTCACCTCCTCCGTGCGGGTGGTAGCACGATAGACGGGGTCGAGCTCCGGCATCTTGACACGCTCAATGGCTGTGCGCTCCTTGGGTTTCATGCTCTTTCTGAGTTCCTCGCGCCAAGCGGCGTTGCGGTCCGTCAGTACCTCGATGGTGTCGTTAGTGGGGTCGTCGTCCATGACGATGTCGGTGGTCTTCTCGACGGCAGAACCGTCGAGCACACTACCTTTGCCCACCAGGTGCTCCTCGTAGTGGGCCAGTTCTTCCTGTTCCTCGCGCTTAAAGGTGTTCATGCGCTTGAACATCTCGTCCCAGTCGACGAGAGAACCGTCGAACTCTGGACCGTCGATGCAGACGAACTTCGTCTTGCCGCCAATGGTCAGTCGGCAGGCACCACACATACCCGTGCCGTCCACCATGATGGTGTTCAGTGACACTTCGCAGGGGATGCCGTGCTTCTGGGCCGTGAGGTTGGAGAACTTCATCATGATGGGAGGACCGATGGCGAAGATTTTGTCAACGTGCTCCTGCTCCACGAATTTCTCGATGCCGACGGTCACCACACCCTTTTCGCCGTAGCTGCCGTCGTCCGTCATGATGATGACTTCATCGCTGGACTCGCGAACCTTGTCCTCGAGGATGATGAGATCCTTCGAACGTCCAGCCATCACCGAGAGTACGCGGTTGCCGGCAGCCTTCAGTGCCTGGATGATGGGCAGCATGGGAGCTACGCCCAGTCCGCCACCGGCACATACGACAGTTCCGAAGTTCTCGATATGCGTGGGGTTTCCCAAGGGACCGACGATGTCGGCCACGTAGTCACCCTCCTGGAGTGCGCAGAGTTTCTTGCTGGAGAGACCCACCATCTGGACCACCAGTGTGATGGTGCCCTTGTCGATGTCGGCTCCGGCAATGGTCAGCGGCATACGCTCACCTTTTTGATCGACGCGTACGATGACGAAGTTACCGGCCTTGCGGCTCTTGGCAATCAGCGGCGCCTCCATCTCGAAAAGGAATACCTTCTCGGAGAATTGTTCTTTTCTAACAATTTTGTTCATATTTGTTTAGTTTTCGTTGTTTAATCAATCGATGATGTCGAAACCCGTGTAGGGTACCAGGGCACGCGGGATGCGGATACCCTCTGCCGTCTGGTTGTTTTCCAGGATGGCAGCCACGATGCGCGGCAGCGCCAGCGCCGAGCCATTCAGCGTGTGACAGAGTTCCGTCTTCTTGTTGTCGGCACGACGGTAGCGGCATTTTAGACGGTTGGCCTGATAGGTGTCGAAGTTGCTGACCGACGACACCTCCAGCCAGCGTCCCTGGGCCTCTGAATAGACCTCAAAGTCGTAACAGATGGCGCTCGTAAACGACTGGTCTCCACCGCATAACAGCAGAATTCTATAGGGAAGCTCTAACTTCTTCAGCAAGCCCTCTACATGTTCCAGCATCTCCTTATGACTCTCTTTCGAGTGCTCAGGTTTGTCGATGCGTACGATCTCAATCTTGGAGAATTCGTGCAGTCGGTTGAGTCCTCTCACGTCCTTACCGTAAGAACCGGCTTCGCGGCGGAAACACTCTGTATAGGCACAGTTCTTGATGGGCAGCTGGCTCTCGTCGAGGATGACGTCGCGATAGATATTGGTGACGGGTACCTCGGCGGTAGGAATGAGGTAGAAGTCGTCCACCTCGCAGTGGTACATCTGTCCCTCCTTGTCGGGCAGCTGTCCCGTACCGTATCCCGAAGCGGCGTTGACCACCGTCGGCGGCATGATTTCCGTATATCCGCTCTTGTTGGCTTCCGCCAGGAAGAAGTTGATGAGGGCACGCTGCAGTTGGGCACCCTTGCCGATATAGACAGGGAATCCCGCTCCAGTGATTTTGACACCCAGGTCAAAGTCGATGAGGTTGTACTTCTTAGCCAGTTCCCAGTGGGGCAGCGGATTGTCTATGCCCAACTGCGGATTCACCGTCCAGTTGCCGACGGTATCCTCGGGTGTGCACTCTTTCAGATTCGACTTCACCACGCGGTTGTCCTCAGCCTGTGCACCTTCGGGAACCTCGTCGTAGGGGATATTCGGAATCTGACAGAGCAGACGTGTCATCTCCTCCTGGGCGTCGTTCATGGTCTGCTCCAGTTGCTTGTTGGTTTCTTTCATCTGGGCAACCTCTGCTTTGACGGCGTCCGCCTCGGCGCGCTTGCCCTCCTTCATCATGGCACCAATCTGGACTGCCATCTTCTTGGCTTCCGAAAGATTCTTGTCCAACTGTTGCTGGGCTTCGCGGCGTTTTCTGTCAACGGCCAGTACTTCGTCGATGGCCTCGCGGGCACCCTTGAAATGTTTCTTCTCCAGGCCGCTGATGACGCGGTCGGTTTCTTCTGTAATGAGCTTCAGTGTAAGCATAAATCAAAGAACTAATATACGATTTGCTATTTACGTTTTATTTTGCCTGCAAAGATACAAAAAAATATACTAATAGCAAAAAAATATATTAATAAGGTGCGATTCTCTAAGAAAATCGCACCTCGGAATATAAAAAAGTATTTGTGTTGGTTGACTAATTATACGATGCCTTGGCTCATCATGGCGCTGGCCACCTTCATGAAGCCTGCCACGTTGGCGCCCTTCACGTAGTTGATGTAGCCGTCGGCCTGTGTACCGTACTTCACGCAGTTCTCGTGAATGTCGTTCATGATGCGCTTCAGGTAGTCGTCCACTTCCTTGGCAGTCCAAGAGAGGCGCTCAGAGTTCTGTGACATCTCAAGACCGGAGACAGACACACCACCGGCGTTGCTGGCCTTACCAGGAGCATAGAGGATCTTGGCATCCTGGAAGATCTTGATGGCCTCGGGCAGTGAAGGCATGTTAGCACCCTCGGCGACAGCGAAGACGCCATTGTCAATCAGGGCCTGAGCCTGTTCGCCGTTGATCTCGTTCTGGGTAGCGCAGGGCAGGGCGATGTCGGCCTTCTCGTGCCAGGGGCGCTCGCCAGCCACATACTTGGCGTTGGGATACTCCTCGGCATACTCCTTGATACGTCCGCGCTCTACGTTCTTCAGCTCCTTCACATACTCCAGTTTCTCCTGGGTGATACCATCGGGATCGTAGATGTAACCGTCAGAGTCAGAGAGTGTCATGGGGATAGCGCCCAGCTGGATGCACTTCTCGGTAGCATACTGTGCCACGTTACCAGAACCGGAGATCAGAACCTTCTTACCCTTGATGTCGATGTTGCGGGTCTTCAACATGCTGTTCAGGAAATATACGCAACCATAGCCGGTAGCCTCGGGACGGATGAGTGAGCCTCCGAAGGGGATGCCCTTACCGGTCAGCACGCCCTGGAACTGGTGGGTCAGCTTCTTGTACTGGCCGAAGAGATAGCCTACCTCACGGCCGCCTACGCCGATGTCACCAGCGGGAACGTCCTCGTCGGGACCGATGACGCGATACAGTTCGTTCATGAATGCCTGGCAGAAGCGCATGACCTCAGCGTCGCTCTTGCCGCGGGGCGAGAAGTCGGAACCACCCTTGGCACCGCCCATAGGCAGCGTGGTCAGCGAGTTCTTGAAGGTCTGTTCGAAAGCCAGGAACTTCAGGATACCCAGGTTCACAGACTTGTGGTAACGGAGACCGCCTTTGTACGGGCCAATGGCGTTGTTATGCTGAATACGGTAACCCATGTTGGTCTGAACCTTTCCCTGGTCGTCAACCCAGGTGATGCGGAACTCACAAACACGATCGGGGATGCAAAGGCGCTCAATCAGGTTGGCCTTCTCAAACTCGGGGTGCTTGTTGTACTCCTCCTCGATGGTGGGAAGAACTTGGCTCACTGCCTGGATGTACTCCGGCTCATTGGGAAATCTCTGTTTCAGATCTTCTACAACTTTTGCTGCATTCATAATCTTTTACCTTTTAGTGAATGATACGTTAGAAATTGTTTGTTGTTTGTTTCTGGTTGCAAAATTAATACAAAAACAAATAAAAACAAAACATTTCGTCAGAAAAATCATGAAAACGCTTACGTTTTGTTACTTTATTGATTTAAATCAAGAGAAAAGGTCAAAAATTGGTTCTTTTTTGTGTATTTATACACCCTAAAAAAGAATTGCCGCTCACACTGTGAACGACAATTCCTGTTTTTCTTCCACCTTATTTATATATATAGTGGAGCCTTGTGGTATCTCCCCATTGACGATGAGGTCCGACACGCCGTCCTCGATATACGTCTGTATGGCTCGTTTCAGGGGTCTTGCGCCAAACTGCACGTCGTAGCCCTTCTCGGCCACGAATTCCTTGGCCTCTTCCGAGAGTTGTATCTCGTAGCCCATGTCGTGGATGCGTCGGAAGAGTCCTGCCAGTTCCACGTCGATGATCTGTTTGATGGCCGCGAGGTCCAGCTGGTCGAAGGTGATGATCTCGTCCAGACGGTTGAGGAATTCCGGCGAGAACTGTCGCGAGAGTGCTTTCTGAACAATCTGTCGTGCGTGTTCCTTATCCTGTTCGTTAAGCATGAGTGCGCCATTGCCAGCCGATGCGAATCCGATGCCGCGTCCGAAGTCCTTCAACTGACGCGTACCGGCGTTGGACGTCATGATGATGACGGTGTTGCGGAAGTCCACGAAGCGTCCGTTGCCGTCCGTCAGGCGTCCCTCGTCCAGTACCTGCAGGAGCAGGTTATAGACGTTGCCGTGGGCCTTCTCTATCTCGTCCAACAGGACGATGGAGTAGGGATGGCGGCGCACGCGCTCCGTCAGTTGACCTCCCTCCTCATAGCCTACGTATCCCGGAGGCGCACCGATGAGTCGGCTGACGTTAAACGACTCCGTATATTCCGACATGTCTATGCGGATGAGGGCGTCGCTGGAGCCGAACATAAACTCGGCCAGTTTCTTGGCCAGGTAGGTTTTGCCGACACCCGTGGGTCCGAGGAACATAAAGGCACCGATGGGGTGGTTGGGGTCTTTCAGTCCTACGCGGTTGCGCTGGATGGCTCGCACCAGTTTCTCGATGGCCTTGTCCTGAGCGATGACCTGGCCCTTGAGTTCCTGGGCCATGCCTTTCAGTCGGATGCCCTCCTCCTGCGCCATGCGCTGTACGGGTACGCCGCTCATCATCGACACCACGTCGGCCACCTCTTTCTCTGTTACCGTCTGGCGCACGTCGTTGTCGCCTTCCAGCCATTTTCGATTGGCCTCCTGCAGTTCGCGGTTCAGGACGGTCTCGCGGTCGCGGTATCCGGCAGCCAGTTCAAAGTCCTGGTTGCCGACGGCCTCCTGTTTCTTCTCCTTCACCTCCTTGATCTGCTGTTCCAGTGCGGCAATCTCCGGTGGGATGCTGGCCGTCTGCAGGTGTACCCGTGAGCCTACCTCGTCGAGGGCGTCGATGGCCTTGTCGGGCATGAAGCGGTCGTTGATGTAGCGGGCTGACAATTTGACACATGCCATCAGGGCCTCGTCCGTATAACTCACGTGGTGGTGGTCCTCGTAGCGCTTCTTGATGTTGTGCAGAATCTCCAGGGTCTCCTCGTTGGTGGTGGGTTCCACCTGTATCTTCTGGAAGCGGCGCTCCAGGGCGCCGTCCTTCTCGATGGAGTTGCGGTACTCGCTGAGCGTGGTGGCGCCGATGCACTGGATGGTGCCTCGTGCCAGCGCGGGTTTCAGAATGTTGGCGGCGTCCATCGACCCTGGTGTGCTTCCGGCGCCGATGAGCGTGTGTATCTCATCGATGAAGACGATGATGTCCGGGTTCTGTTCCAGTTCCTTGACCAACATCTTCATGCGTTCCTCAAACTGTCCGCGGTACTTCGTACCCGCCACGACGCCCGTCATGTCGAGTGTGAAGATGCGCTTGTTGAGCAGCGTGGGCGAGCAGTGGTGCATGACAATCATCTCGGCCAGTCCCTCGACGATCGCACTCTTTCCCACGCCCGGTTCTCCGATGAGGATGGGGTTGTTCTTCTTGCGGCGTCCCAGGATTTCCACGATGCGTTGTATCTCGCGCTCACGGCCCACACAGGGGTCGAGCTTTCCCAGGGCAGCGCTCTCGGTGAGGTCGGTGCCGAAGGTGTCGAGGACGGGTGTCTTCGACTTGGTCTTCTGCTGTTGGGCGGTGGTGGTACGGCCGTTCTGGCCTGCTGCGCCGTTGTTGGCTGCGCCGGCGTCTTTGGCCTCGTCCTCTTCGTAGTCCTCTTCGGGCAGTCCTATGCCGTTTTTGACACTCAGCAGTGTCAGGGTGTCTTCGTAGTTCATGTTGTTCAGTTCCAAAATTTGTTTGGCACCATTCTCTACCTGGTCGTGGAGGATGGCCAGCAGCAGGTGCTGTTCATCGACGCGCGTCATGTGTTGCAGGCGCGCCTCCAGGACGGCGAGTCTCAGAATGTTGCTGGCTTTCTCGTTGAGCACCAGTTCGCTGGTGATAGGCATGTCGCGCTCTTCTTCGCGCAACTTGTTCTCCAGTTCCGTCTTCACCGCCTGCATGTTGATGTCTAGTCGGCGGAACACATCCAGAACGGGACCTTCCTTCGAACGCATCATGCCTAACAGCAGGTGTTCGGGGCCTACGCTCCTACTGGCCAGCCGGGAGGCCTCCTCGCGTGAGAAGGCGAGAATCTCTGATACCTTGGGTGTGAATTGACTTGTCACGGGATTTACTATTTGACGATTAACTATTCATGGACTGTCATTGCAAACAGTGTGCCAAAAATCCGAGAGACGGCCGTTGACCGCATGTTGTCAGTGCTTGGTGTACAGGTAGCGGATGGTCGCCACGGCCTTGCGCCAGTCGGTGTCCAGCGAGAAGCGTGTCAGCGCCTTGCCGTTGTTGTAGTAGCTCAGCGTGAGTTCGGTGTCTTTGTCGTTGAACAGCGGATTGGAGTAGCTGACGTCCATGAAGAGTTTGATCATCTTGACCTGCATGGCGTCGGGTTCCTTGGTCGATGCGATGAGCTGTTCGACGTAGAAGTTGACGAAGTTGTCCATGGCGATGGCCTGCTGGTCGAGGTATGTCACGCTGGAGTCGGGCATCTCCTCCTGCATCTTGATGGCCAGGTAGTTCAGCGCGTCGAGCTTGAACTGGCTGATCTGCTTGACCAGCGTGTTGGCATTCTTGTTGTCGAGTGTGGTACGCGCCTTGGTGCGCAACTCCGTATAGGCTTGCTGGGCCTGCATATTGAGCGCCATGGCCAACAGCAGCAATAAAATCGTCTTTCTCATTTCTGTGTTTTATAATTTAATTTTTCATTTTTCATCTTTCATCTTTTCCAGCACCAACTGGTTAGTGATATTCGTGGGCAACTCCTCCTGATAGTGTGTCACCATGATGAGCGTCTTGTTGCGGCGCTGACAGAATGTCTCGATGACGTCCTTGGCCAGTCGGCGGTTCCAGGGGTCCAGACCGTGCAGGGGCTCGTCGAGGATGAGCAACTGCGGATCCTTGACGAAGGCGCGTGCCAGCAGTACCAGACGCTGCTCGCCGCTGGAGAGCTGGAGGAAGGGACGGTCGGCCAGGTCGGCAATGCCAAAGATGTCCATCCACCAGCGGCAGACGTCATACTCCTCGGCCTTGGGGACGACGTAGAGTCCTACAGAGTCTTTCAGTCCGCTGGCCACGATGCGGATGGCGGGCAAGTTGCGCTTGTAGGCGCGGTGCATCTCGGGCGACACGTAGCCGATGTGCTTCTTGATGTCCCAGATGGTCTCGCCGGAGCCTCGCGGGCGGTCGAAGAGGGTGATGTCGCAGGCGTAGCTCTGCGGGTTGTCGGCACAGACCAGCGAGAGCAGCGTCGATTTACCGCTGCCGTTCTGTCCGCTCACGGCCCAGCGCTCGCCGTTCATGACCGTCCAGTCGAGGTCTTTCAGAATAGTCCGTGTGCCGTAGCGGATGCTGACCTGGTGCATGTCGATGACGCGCTGACACTGGTAGTCGTTGTCCTTGTAGGGCAGTGCGAGGATGGCGTCGCGGCGCTCTGGCGACAGCATGTGTGGCGGTACCTCTTCCGGGGCCGACAGTGCCTTTGTCTCCGAGAGGTATTCGGGCAGGTCGTCATCCTTGGCAATGACCAGCATGATGTCCATCTGTCGCTCATTCGCCAGGAGGGGTAGCAGGTCTTTGAGTTGCTGGCGTGTCGGAGCGTCGAGACCTACGAAAGGATTGTCGATGATGAGCAGTCGCGGATTGGCAAACAGCGTCTTCGTGAGTTGTAACTTGCGCAGTTCGCCGCTCGACAGGGCGATGACATACTCGTCTAACAGGGGCGTCAGGTGGAAGAGTTCGTAGAGTTGTTGTTGCAGGGCACGGCGCGCGGGAGTGTCGTCGCCCGTCATCAGGAACGACTTCTCCAACTGTTCTCTGACGGTGGGTGTCTCGTGGTCGATGTCGTGCTGGTTCCACCGTAACTGCAGGTAGTACTGACCATCGACGTTGACGCCATAGGAGTCGCTGAACGCGATGTATCGCACCGTGTCGGAGGCCAGTTGGCGGCGCAGCTGTTCCACGTACTGCGTCTTACCGCTGCCGTTGCGTCCCGTGATAACAGTAACCTTTCCCATTTTTATTGTTTATTGTTTATTGTTTATTGTTTATTGTTTCACCTTGTCCTTGTTCTTGTTGACGAAGTCCTTCCACCCCTTGTAATGGGCCTGCGACTCGGGGCGGTTCATCTGCATGAAGTGACAGTAGGCAGCGCCCAGGGCGTCGGTGGCATCCATGAATTTCGAGAGGGCGTCCTGGTCGAACTTCAGAATGCGCTGCAACATGCCGGCCACCTGTTCCTTGGAGGCGGCACCATTGCCGGTGATGGCCATCTTGATCTTCATGGGCGCATACTCATGGACGGGAACGCCGCGCTGGATGGCGGCTGCGATGGCGGTACCCTGGGCACGGCCCAGTTTGAGGGTGGTCTGTACGTTCTTGTTCAGAAACGGTGCCTCGATGGCCATCTCATCGGGCAGATAGCCCTCGATGATGCTGGTGACGCGCTCATAGATATGTCCCAGTTTGAGGTAGCCGTCGCCGTATTTACGCAGGTCGATGACGCCCATGGTCAGCATCTCGGCCTTGCCGTTGGTGACTTTCAGGACGCCATATCCCATGATGTTCGTGCCGGGGTCGATGCCCAGTATTATTTTCTCCATGTCCTTCTTACAATAAAATGTCCCAGCCGATGCTGGACGCCCTTTTTGCTGAGCGAGCGCAACTCATACATACCCTCGGGCAGGCGGTCGATGAGGATGAACGGTTCGTTGAATGCCGACAGTACGCGGCGGCCTTGCAGGTCGTGGACGGTCACCAGACGGGCGTCGAAGCGGTTTCTGTCGGGTATCAGCAGGTAGTGGCCGTCGTTCTCCAACAGGTGTGCCGCCTGACGCTTGGCGTGGGGCTGCGACTGGTAGCCGGACGGCGAGTAACTGGCCGCGGGACTCTCGTTGCCATAGCGGTCCACGGCCGTCACGGCATAGTGCCATCCCGTCATGGGCACCACCAGACGGGTGTCCTGGAGTCGTGTGACCATCAGCTGGTCGGCACGGCGGATATCGACGGGACCGTCTTTCGACGCATAGACGTTATACAACAGATAGGGTGCTCCGCTCCTGTCCTGGGCTCCGCCCCACAGCAGTTCGTCGCCCGACGGCTGGCGGTTGACCACCAGACGGGTGGGGGCCGTGGGGGCTATGGCGTGCAGCCAGGTAGCTGGGGGGATGAGTGCCGGATGGGCGTCAAAGTGGCGCATGTAGTCGTAGATGCCCTTGATGTCGTCCAACAGGAATTTGGCGCGGAAGTGGCAATGGCCGATGCCAATGCTGCGTGTCACGCTGAGCTGGCGCTGTAGCTCCTCCAGGGGCCAGTCGCGCTCGGCGGGCGACAGCATGTAGGTGCCCAGTCCTGAGACGATGGTGCGTCCGCAACTCTGCTCCTGCCAGTCGATGGCGAAGGGCATGAAGTTGTTGCCGGCAAAGTACTGCATGGGGTATAGCTGGTCCATCAGTCCGTCGCACAGCCACTGCTGGGCGTCCTGCGCCACGCGGCGGGTGGCGTTCCATCCGCGCGAACTGTAGCGTGACAGGTCGCCCGACTTGCCGACGGGCGAGCAGCTGAGCTTGACCCACGGCTTCTGTTGCTTGACGCGCTGGTGGATGGTGCGTACGATGCGCGTGATGTTGGAGGCCTGCATCCTGCCGCGCCACGTCTCTGGATAGCGGATGTAGTCCAGGTGGATGCCATCGACGTCATAGCCTTTGACAATCTCCTCGCAGATGTCGGCCAGATAGTCGGCCGTCTGGGGCTTGTCGGGATTCATATAGCCCTCTTCACCGATCTTCATCACCAGGGCAGGGTGGCGGCGGCGCATCTCCTTATAGCCGTAGCTCTTCAACTTACCGATAGGGATGGTGCATACCCATGCGTGGATCTCCATGCCGCGGCGGTGACACTCGTCGATGGCAAACTGCAGGACATCGTAGCCGGGCGACTTGCCGGGCTGACCCGACAGGCTGCCCTCCCAGGGCTCGTAGCGCGAGGGATAGACGGTGGTGGCTCGCACGCGCGTCTGAAAGAGTATGGTGTTGACGTTGATGGCCTGCAACTGGTCGAGCATCCTGACGAACGCCTCCTGCTGGGCCGTGATGCCCATGCCGTCGTGGGCATAGCTGCGGGGCCAGTCCAATCCGCCCAGCGTCGTCAGCCAGACGGCTCTCACCTCGTACTTGGGCTGGGCCGTGACGGGCAGTACGCTCATCAGCAGGAGCAGGAAAAGGTAGTGCTTCAACCTCATTTTTCTCATTTTGGCTACAAAGGTACTAATTAATATCCATTTAGCCAAAACCTAAGCATAACAAAACACAGCACAACAGTAATTTCTTGTCTTTCACAGTCACGCCCATCTCGCTGATAACCAGACGGATGGGCGTGACATTCGTTTTAGAGTCTTACCAATCGATAGACGCTGCCGTTGCGGGTGTGGACTGCCTTCAGACCCATGTCGGAGAGGCGGCGCCCCAACAGGGTGGGCGAGAGCTGCCGGGTGACGCCATGGTTCTGGAGTGACAACTGGTGGAGCAGGTCCTCACAGGTGTAGGGCTCTCCCTCCTGCTGGCCGCGGGCGGGACGGAAGAAGCTGAAGAACAGCCGTTCCAGTTCGTCCTGCACGTAGTAGCGGCGGTTGCGGCGCTGCATCTCCTGTTCCTCGCGCTTGGTGAAGAAGGTGCGGCGGCCTTCCTCAACCTCTTGGATGAGCTGTGCATAGAGCTGAGGATAGTCGATGTCGCCGGTGGGGATCACCCCCTTGGGTTCGAAGATGAGGAAGCGGCGAGACCCCGAGCGGTCGTAGAGCAACTGGCGCGAGTTACTGGTACCGACAAACGAGGCGATGCGCGGCAGCCGGTTGAAGTTCTTTTTGTACGACCCGATGAACGAGGGCTTCATGGTCTGCATCAGTGTCTTCAGCTCCGGCATCTTTTTGGGATTCTCCTTGTCAAACTCGTCCATGTTGACGATGGCAAACTCCACGAGTTTGCGCTGGGCATTACCCTTTGCCGAGAGCGAGAAGTCGTCGGTGTAGTAGTCGCGCAACTCGGGCGGGAGCAGTTCGCGCACGAAGGTGCTCTTGTGCAGTCCCTGCTGCGGACTGACCAGTAGCAGCATGACGGCATTGGCATGTTCACGGTCGTGGCCCAGCCACTGGCTGACGACGGCGCGCAACCAGATGCGCCCCATGTCACGGCAGTAGTGCGTCGGCGAGATGCGCCCGAAGAGGTCGGCGGTGCGGTCCTGACCGTCCCACGTGCCACGCACCCCGTCGAGCCACTGGCGCACGGGGTGGTAGTCCTGGGCGAAGTCGCTGCGCAACCAGTGCTTGATGCGGCTGTCGAGACAGAAGATGTTGGCCTCCTCGATGCCGCAGGCAATGGTGTTGAAGCCACGCTCGTCGAGCGGCCGCCACGGATGGTCGCCCTTCACGCGAAACTCATAGACGTCGGTGATGACATTGTGGCGCACGTCGAACGTGCGGGCCACATATTCCTTCATCTCACGGACAGGCATCAGAAAATACAGCTTGCGCTGTTCGTAGTTCTTTATGATTTTTTCTTCCATAGTCGTAAAGTTTTAATAGTGGATGATGATTCCTTCTGCAGAGGATTTGTCGCTGCAAAAGTACTACTATTCCGTCGCATGACAATGGTACCCCCCCAGTTTAGTGTCAAGCACAATCATGCGACATTTTTCACACGACTTTCCGACCCGGGTCGCACGACCTTCCGACCCTCGTCGCACGATTGTGCTTGACACTAAACTGGGGGAGACTCATTGTTCTTTGAAAAAAAAGAGCGATCTTTGCAACGTCAAACAATGAACGATATGAAAAAGAACCATACATTATTATATAGCGTCTATGAGACGCCCCGCCGCAATCCGGAGGAAGAGCCGTCGTTCCATGTGCGCCCCGTCACCTATGGTGCACAGATGACCGACAGCGAGTTAAAGAACTACCTGCAGCAGAATACGCGCATCAATACGTCGCAGTTTACTGGCATGATAGAAGCCCTGCGCGAGGAGATTCCTCAACAACTGTTGCTGAACCGCAGTGTACACATCGAAGGCATCGGAACGTTCTATCTGCGCATGGGGCTCCGTCCCAGGACCGATGACGACGGACACCGCTACCTCCCCACGTTCCACAGTGCCGACGACATCACCGCCGCCGACGTCATGGTCGAGGGTATCGGATTCCGTGCCGATCCTACGTGGAACCGCCGTGTGCAGCAGGCCCCAGGCGCCTTCGAGAAGGCTCCCTATGCCGGCCATGGCGTACCCCTCACGGCTGATACATTGAAAGTCTGGCTCACCGACTATTTCCGTGACCACCGCCACATCACTGTCCGTGAGTTAAAACTGGCGCACGACTGCACCTTCTATCAGGCACGCAAACTGTTGGAGAAACTCTCTTCCGGCGACCATCCCATGCTCCGTCGTGAGCGGGTAGCTACCACCTATGTCTATCTGCCTGCCGACTCTCCGTAGCCGACACCTCCGACAACAAATGTCACACGTATCTTCCTGTTCCTCACTACATTATCCGTGACAGTGACAGAAAGATATCAGTTTCTTACATTGATGTCGATTTCCTGTCGTGTCCTCGAATCATACTGGTTATCCCTCGTTTTGTAGTTGCCGGGACGGCCATCAACCGTGATGCGAAGAATACGTTTACCTTTCTTAAGGTAGTCAAAGCGTGGGTCTATAAGGCGGTCGCAGTTGTATTTGCGTGAAGCCTCGGTCTCAGCCAACCGCTGGGCTTCTGGAAGCGACAACTTGTAGAGTTTCTGCCTGCCCTCTGGCGTAGAAATGTCAATAGTATAGGTAATGCGGTCCCCGACAGGAACCAAATCATAGGTATTATAACTGCTCCCTCTAGCATCAACGCCCATGCCAGTGGCATAGCCACCGGCACCACTGCGGGTGCTTCCACAAGAAATGATAGTCATTATGGTTATGGGAGCGAAAACCATCAGGAAAAATATCTTTTTCATCATCTGGGTGTCGTTTAGAAGTTATAACGAAGGCCAAGACCGAGAGTACTGCTACTCCTCACACGGTCACTAAGCAAATCTATGCCCGCAGATAGGGAAGAACCATTGTCAAATATGAAATCATATTGATAAAGCTTGTAGCTTTGCAAGTACATTTCGGCCTGCTTTTGTCTCTTGTGAGCCGAAACGAAACAAATAGTAGAAGTCACGATTCCACCAATCACACATACTCCGCCAGGAATATAATATTGCAGTCCCTCATTGTCTGCATTTTTACCAAGGTTCAATAAAAGCGCTCCGATTCCCAATCCTCCAATTCCTGTTATCCATCCCAATGTTCGTAGATTCTTGACTTTCTCGTCGGTTTTCTGATTTGCAAAATCAATGCCTAACAACGCCCTGTCATTATATTGTTGAACTCCATCATTCTGATTGTTCGGCGTATATAGATTTGTTGCCTCAGAAAGATTCACTCTCTTTCCGTTCTGGTAATTGATGGCTGAAGCATCTGCGCGATTCATCACATAGTTAGAACCATTCAAGTCGCTCCATTTCTTGTAGATTATCTCCGTAGAGGTAAGTTCCAAGACACGACAAACGATGGTTGAGCCGTCCTTCTTAACAATCACGTCCTGCGCATTAGCAACGGCTGAACACAGGAGCAACAACATGACTAATAACTGTTTCATTTTATTTGCTTTTTAAGTTAATAATAATCACTACCCTTAGGCAGAACTGCACCAGACTTGCTGACACAAGAAAAACGCAGGTCTCCACCATACGCCGCTCAGGTTTGGAACTACCTCAATCATCCTATGGGAAGCCTGCGCTTATAAGGCGCATGCCACTGGATGATTGTTTTTGCCCGTTCACTTTCTGAGGTTCCAATTCGAGCGGCGAATGAGCAAATAAAATGTCGTGCTCCGAAGAACACGATGCAAAGATAAAAGAAATAATCCGAACCACCAAGCGAATCTGAAAAAAAAAGAAGGAAAGATAGACATTTTCTTCATTTCTTAATCGAGAAAACTCAAATTTAATTTGTTATTCTTCTTACTTATTTGTACCTTTGTTCCCAAACTATGGACAAGGAGACTTACGAACGGCAGAAAGCCTTTGCAGGAGCAAAAAAACCGTCAATGCTGCGGCGCTGTGTGGGACATGACTACACGAAGCGTTGCATGTATATGGTGACGCTCGTGACTGAAGGCCGCAAGCCCATATTGGGGCAGGTGACGGGACGGAGCGATGCCGAGGCTGGGGCTGCCGATGAACCGAGAACCATACTGACAGAACTGGGGCACCGGGTGAAGGAGGAATTCATGGCTACGGCAGTACATCATCCGGAAATCACTGTCGTCGCGCTTCAGCTGATGCCTGACCACCTGCATGGCATCCTTTTTGTCAAGGAGAAGTTGGAGAAGCCGCTTGGCATGGCACTGCGCGGCTTCAAGCAGAAGTGCAACCAGCATTACAGGGAGCTCGTGCTGGGCGAGCGGGAGAAGCCCGTTCTGTCTGTTGCGTTGGCAACGCAACAAACCGGACAAACCCCGCAGAAAAAGGACCGTCGGGGCGAAGACCGCACCCATGGGTTGCTCTTTGCCCGCGGCTACAATGACAAGTTGCTGCTGAGGGAAGGACAGCTGGAGCGCTGGCTGAACTACCTGCACGACAACCCACGCCGTCTGCTCATGAAGCGAGAACACCCCGACCTGTTTCGCGTACAGCGAGGACTGATGGTCAAAGGCAGAGAGTTCTCTGCCATCGGCAACCGCTTCCTGCTGGAGCGGCCAGTGCGACTACAGGTACAATGCTCGCGTCGTCTTACGGAAGAGCAGATAGCCCAGCAGCAGGAAGACTTTATCGCCAGGGCAAAACAGGGAGCCGTGTTGGTGTCTCCAAGCATCTCAAGAGGCGAGAAGACTATCATGCGAGCGGCATTTCTGGCAGGTCTGCCACTCATCGTCATACAGGAGAATGGCTTTTCCGACATGGCGAAACCCGGTGGCCAGCGAATGGATGCCTGTGCGCGGGGGCAGTTGCTGATACTTGCACCATGGGAGCATCACAACGAAAAGCTAACCATTTCGCGCGGCCAGTGCCTTACCCTCAATGACATTGCGCGGGAGATTTGCGATGAAGAGAATGACTAGGCAATCGGAGGACGGTTCCCTGATCTATTCCGTCGTTGATGAGCACAGCATTGTTATTCTCCATGTTCGACAGGCAAATGGAGAGTCTCCCACACCCCGAGATACTCAATGGTATTACGATTGCGCATCCAGTATAATTAAAAATATGGAAGATATGCCGATTTGTAAACATAAATTAAGAAAAAGACAGCTCTCTTGCCTGTATTTCAGGCCGGAATGCATTAATCTTCCTCAATTGCATCTTTGTTACAATTTTATTTCGTAACTTTGCAGGCGATAAAAAAAAGACACAGAGAATGATTACATTTATTGTCAGTTTAATTGCGCTTGTCGTAGGCTATCTGCTCTACGGCCGTTTCGTGGAGCGGGTCTTCGTACCTGACGACCGCGTCACTCCTGCCGTGGAGAAGGCGGATGGAGTGGACTTTATCGTGCTTCCCAACTGGAAGGTGTTTATGATTCAGTTTCTGAACATTGCCGGAACGGGTCCTATCTTCGGTGCCATCATGGGTGCCAAGTTCGGTCCTGCTGCCTACCTGTGGATTGTCTTGGGCTGCATCTTCGCCGGTGCGGTGCACGACTACCTGTCGGGCATGCTGTCGATGCGTAACGGCGGTGCCGGTCAGCCCGAGATTGTCGGCCGCTATCTTGGACAGTCCACCAAGAAGGTGATGCTCGTCTTCTCGGTATTCCTGCTGATAATGGTGGGTGCGGTGTTTGTCTATAGTCCTGCGCTCATCCTGGGCAAGATGTGTAGCGACGACCTACTGTGGGTATATATCTGGTGCGGCATCATCTTTGTCTATTACATCATCGCCACGATGCTGCCTATCGACAAGATTATCGGCAAGATCTATCCGCTGTTTGCCATCTCCATGCTGTTCATGGCTGTGGCGCTGATGGCCGTGCTCTTTGTGAAGTGGCCCACGCTGCCCGAACTGTATGACGGTATAACCGGAGAGGGTTACACCACGCCCATCTTCCCCGCCTTGTTTATCACCATCGCCTGTGGCGCCATCAGTGGTTTCCACGCCACGCAGACGCCCCTGATGGCCCGTTGCGTGAAGCATGAGAAGATGGGTCGCCCGTTGTTCTATGGCGCCATGATTACCGAGGGTCTCGTAGCACTCATCTGGGCCACGGTGTCGATGTATTTCTTCTATGGCGGTGCCGCAGAGGAACTGGGTCAGCCCCTGACGCTGCAGGCCCCCGAGGTGGTGACGGCCGTCAGCGAGGGTTGGCTGGGAACCTTCGGCGGACTCCTGGCCCTGCTGGGTGTAGTAGCCGCTCCCATCACCAGTGGTGATACGGCCCTGCGCTCCGCACGACTGATTATCGCCGACTTCATCCACCTGGAGCAGAAAACCATCATCAAGCGCATCTGGATCTGTGTACCGCTCTTCGGTGCCACCATGCTGCTGCTGTTCTACAATATCTCGAACCCCGACGGCTTCAACGTCATTTGGAGCTACTTCGGATGGGGCAACCAGACGCTGGCCGTCTTCACCCTCTGGGCCGTCACCGCCTATCTGGTGCGTGAGCACAAACCCTACTGGGTGACGCTGCTGCCCTCACTGTTCATGACGGTGGTATGCTCGTCGTTCCTGATGGTGTCGAAGAATGCCTTCGGATTCGATATGGCTGTCGGCTACGGCGTAGGCGGTGCCGCACTCATCATTGCCGTGGCGTGGTTCTTCACGTGGAAGCGCCGTGAGAATAGCGTTCAAAAGTCATCAACAAACCATCAAAAATAATAGCTGCTTATGTTAAGTATCGATTTCTATAGACCCAACTACGACATGGATGTCAAGGAACTGGTGGACCGGCTGATAGACCTGTCGTTTGCCGAGGATATCGGCGACGGCGACCACACCACGTTGTGCTGTATCCCTGAGGATGCGATGGGTAAGTCACACCTGCTCATCAAGGAAGACGGCATCCTGGCTGGTGTAGAGGTTGCCAAGGAGGTCTTCCACCGTTTCGACCCCACCATGCAGGTTGAAGTGCTGATGGGCGACGGCTCGCGCGTCAAGAAGGGCGACATCGCCATGGTGGTGACCGGCAAGACCCGCTCGCTGCTGCAGACGGAGCGCCTGATGCTGAACATCATGCAGCGCATGAGCGGCATCGCCACGATGACCGACCGTTACGTGCAGCACCTGAAGGGCACCAAGACCCGTGTGCTGGACACCCGTAAGACGACTCCTGGCATGCGTATGCTGGAGAAGCAGGCCGTGAAGATTGGCGGCGGCTGCAACCACCGCATCGGTCTGTTCGACATGATCCTGCTGAAAGACAACCACGTGGACTTTGCCGGAGGCATCGTCAACGCCATCGACCGCTGCCATCAGTACCTGAAGGAGAAGGGCCTGCAGCTGAAGATAGAGATCGAGGTGCGCTCGTTTGACGAGCTCCAGCAGGTGCTCGACCACGGCGGTGTGGACCGTATCATGCTCGACAACTTCTCCGTTCCCGATACCAAGAAGGCCGTAGATATCATTGCCGGCCGTTACGAGACGGAGTCGTCAGGCGGTATCACCTTCGATACCATCCGCGACTATGCCGAACAGGGTGTCGATTTCATCTCGGTAGGTGCGCTGACGCACTCTGTCAAGGGACTGGATATGTCGTTCAAGGCATGCTGAGGGCTGTTGGCTTTTGGCTATTAGCTGTTGGCTGTTGGCTGTTGGTGGCGTGTGGTGATGAGCCTGCGGTCAATAGGCAACAGCTAACATTATATCATAGTCCCATTGACTACGACATCGTGCTGGCGGGCAACTTCGGGGAACCGCGTCCCTTCCACTTTCATGGCGGTCTGGACGTCAAGACCGAGAACCAGGAGGGAAAGCGCATCTACTCCGTGGCCGACGGATATGTCAGTCGTCTGACGGTCAATATGTACGGCTTCGGCAACGCCATCTACGTCAACCATCCCGACGGCAACACCAGTGTCTATTGTCATCTGAAGCGCTTTGCCGATCCGTATGAGGCACAGTTGCAGCGTACGGGCAGGGACACGCTGTCGGTACGTTTCCCGCCCACGCAATTTCCCGTCAAGGCCGGTGACCTCATCGCCATCAGTGGCAATACGGGCCACTCGACGGGTCCTCATCTGCACCTCGAACTGCACGATACCCGTACGTGGGTGCTGCGCGACCCTCTGATGAAGCTGGCCAGCATCATTGCTGACACGGTGGCTCCACAGGCACACTCCTTCATGGCCTGGCCGCAGGACCGTGAGGGCGTCTTCAATGGCGGCTTTAGCAAACAGACCTTCGGATTCGGAGCGCCCGATACCAAGGTTCAACGTTCAACGTTCCATGTTCAACGGGAATTCACGGCCTGGGGCAGGGTAGGCTTCGCCCTATGGGCCGACGACTACTCCGAGGCCACCTATAACCACTACGGCATCCGTCATACCCGTCTGTTGGTCGATGGCTGCGAGGTGTTTCGCAGTGATGTGGATAGCATCCCCGTCAGTTGTCAGTTGGAGGTCAACCAGTGGGGCGACTACGACCATTGGCGCCGTACGAGGGTGTGGTATATGAAGTCTTTCAGGGAACGCGGTATGCGGTTGCCCATCCTGCATACCAATTTTGAAAGGGGCATCGTCTGTTTCTCCGAGGAGCGTCCCTATCACCTGACGTATATCCTCCGCGACTATCAGGGCAACGAGTCGCAATATCATTTCACCGTACACGGTCAGCGCGACCCACGGGTCACGCCACTGCCGCACCGGGAGTTGCTCAATTCTTATCTGCTTTACAACCAGGTGTTGTGGCCGCTCTACACGCTGAAGCGGATGTAGCTGCGGTCGTCAAACGAGTTATTGTCGGGATGAAAGGCCTTGGTAGCCTGGAAACTGCCGATGTTCAGCGGGTCGCTGGTCCGCTGTTGCTGCAGGGCTTCCTCGCAGGCTGCCAGTGTGGGTAGCAATGTAGGATAGCCGTCGGTGGCCAGCACGAGTTCCCAGGGACGGAAGTCCAGGGGAATGACGCGGACGTAGCGACGGGCGATGGGGAAACCATCGACCACGCTATAGGTGACGTTCTGCTGCTGCATGGTCTCCAACATGTGTGGAATGATGACGGGACGCGCGATGTCGTTGCGGCACAACTCGTCCACCGTATGGCCCTCAGCCAGCAGCCGCCGTACCTCCGCGGCCCTCATGGCGGCGAGTTCAGCCTCGGCGGGTTTAGGGTTTTCGAAGAGTTCCCCGTTGATCAGACACTGACAATCGCCAATCATCCAGGTTTCCCGTTGCAAACGGCTGAACAGGATGACGGAGCACGTCAGACGGTCTTCAGGATGTTCTGCCAGACGCGGCAGCATCGATTTCTTGTAATGCTTGCGGACACAGGCGGTGACACCCTGCAGGAAACGCTCGCAGGTGATGTCTTTTTCCATGTGGCGGATGTAGCGGCTCACCAGCAACATGGCATACCGCCCGTTGCTGTGCAGCCAACTGTGGCGGTAGTCGCTCTTCGACGTGCTGCCGTCGATGACAGCCACAAAGTCATCAGTGACGACGATGCCGTCCTCGCTTTTCTTCTTTGGGTTCTTGGCGATGACGCTCTTTTCTATAATCTGCATGTGGACAAAGTTCGTTGATCAGGTCGGGCCGGCCAATGCGCCGCAGGCTCTGTTCGATAGAACGGCGCTCCTCGGGTTTGTACCAGAAGAAATACTGGCGCTGGGCCAGTTTGTCGCGTTGTGTCTTGGCACTCTCGACGGGTTCCAGCGTATAGGGGTCGTAGCCCGTGTACCACGTCTCCGTAGAGACGGTCATGGGCGTCGGCGTGAAGTCCTGAACCTGTTCCAGTTGGAAGTCGAGACGCTTGGTGGTGATGGCCAGTTCGGCCATGTCCGCCTCCGTACACCCCGGATGACTGGAGATGAAGTAGGGGATGATCTGCTGGTTCAGGTGCTCCTCGCGATTGATGCGGTCGAAGAGGCGCTTGAATTCGTAGAACTGCTGGAATGACGGCTTTCGCATAAGGTGGAGCACGCGGTCGCTGGTATGCTCCGGTGCCACCTTCAGACGACCGCTGACGTGGCGCGTGATGAGTTCGCGGGTGTACTCCATGGCCGACCGGTTGGCCGCCTCGTCCTTGCTCTTGTATAATAAGAGGTCATAGCGCACTCCACTGCCGATGAAGCTCTTCTTGATTTCGGGTAGTGCATCGACGGCGCGATAGATCTCCAGCAGTTTGCTGTGGTTGGTGTCCAGGTTCGGACAAATCTCTGGATGGATGCACGACGGACGCTTACACTTCTCACAGGCTTTCAGGTTTCGTCCGTGCATGCCATACATATTGGCACTGGGGCCGCCCAGGTCGGAGAGATAACCCTTGAAACCATCCATCTGTACGACCTGCCTGACCTCGCGGAGGATGCTCTCCTTCGACCGGCAGGTGATGAACTTCCCCTGGTGGGCCGAGATGGTACAGAAGGCGCAGCCGCCGAAACAGCCGCGATGGATGTTGACCGAGAACTTGATCATCTCGTAGGCAGGAATGGTCTTACCCTTGTATTTCGGGTGGGGCACACGGGTATAGGGCAGGTCGAAACTGGCGTCAATCTCGGCGGTGGTCATCGGCGGATAGGGCGGGTTGACAACGACGCAGCGCTGGGAGGTTAGCGGCTGGACGAGACGCTGCGCATGCATCATGTTCGACTGTTCCTCGATATGGCGGAAGTTCTCGGCCTGGGCGCGCTTGTCCTTGAGGCACTCCTCATGGCTGTGGAGCACGATGTCGGTGGGAAGTGGCGAGAGCTGGCTGGTGAGATACACCGTCTGGGGAATGTCGTGGATGTCGGCGACAGACGCTCCTTCCGACAGTCGGCGCGCCACCTCGACGATGGGTTTCTCGCCCATACCGTAGATGATGAGATCTGCGGGGGCGTCGCAGAGGATGCAGGGTCGCAGGCGGTCCTGCCAGTAGTCGTAGTGCGTCAGGCGGCGCAGTGAGGCCTCGATGCCGCCCAGGACGATGGGTACGTCAGGATAGAGCTGGCGGAGGATCTTGGAATAGACGATGGTCGGGTATTCCGGGCGCAGGTCGTGGCGCCCGTCAGGACTGTAGGCATCCTCCGAGCGCAGCCGTCGGTTGGCCGTGTATTTGTTGACCATGGAGTCCATACATCCCGGCGATATGCCGAAGAAAAGGCGTGGCCGTCCCAGTTTCTTGAAGTCGCGGTAGTCACCGTGCCAATCGGGCTGGGGCACGATAGCCACGCGGAAGCCCGCCGCCTCCAGGGTCCTACCGATGACGGCAGCACCGAACGAGGGGTGGTCCACATAGGCGTCGCCCGAGAAGAGGATGATATCCACCTCGTCCCAGCCGCGTAGTTCCAGTTCCTTCTTGGTGGTTGGCAGGAAATCTGTCAGACGGTATTCCATGGCTGTTGGCTGTTAGCAATTAGCTATTGGCAGGCTGACTGTCTTTCCAATTGATGTATAACAGCACGAGCTGCTGAAGTCCGAAGGCCTTCATGTTGGCGTGATAGATGACGTCCAGACACAGGTCGAGCAGCCGTTTGTCCTTGCCGGCGTCCGACTCCAGCATGGCACGGAGGTTCAGCTTCAGCTTCTCCAGCACCTGCTCATCGACATAGCCGTTGGAGTCTATCAAGTCGCGGAACAGCTGATAGTCCTCGATGGTCTGAAGGTGTTCCTCACTGATGTCGATACTGCGTGTACCCGTAGGATTAGATTGGATTTTGTACATGATGATGTCGGTATTATTTGTGAATAAGAAAACTCATGATGCCCTGTAGGATGGATGTTCGCTGCTGTGCGTCGCGGATGCACTCCAGCGGAAAACCCATCACGAAGGTGGCGTAGTCATTGCCCTTATAGGCGACTGCGGCACTGTTGCCATTGGCGTACTGCATGGCGGTATAGGCCTTGCCGACCGGTTGGAGAATATCAACGGACGTGGCGGCATAGTGCTCCTCGTTGAGCTTGTTCCAGTACTGCACGGAAGTGTTGAGACCGAAGACGACGTCGGTAAACGACTTGTTTCGGCCCGTATATTGGCACTTCAGAACACTGCTCAGAAACCGCTGTTCGCCGTCGCCCATCATGTCGCTGCCCACATAGGCTCCGCTGACCAGCAGACTACCGCCGCGTGACGTGTAGTTCTGCAGGATGTGCTGCATGGCGGGGGTGAACGTCTTGTAATACTCCAGGCTGTGGCCGTCGTTGCGCTCCAAACCCAGAATGAGGTCGATGGCAGCATGCGGCAGGTAGGTCACCTGTGAAGTCTCGAGGGCCTGACTCGAACAGCTGATGATGTTATACTGACGGGAGGCGGCCAGCGCCTCGGCATGGGTCTGTACGTAGTTAAAGTCGTTGCCGGCAATGAGCATACCCGTCAGTTCCTCGCCGCTATCGCCCAGTCCGCCGTCCTCGACGCCCATCTGTGAACGGTTGAAATTCAGCTGGCGTCCAGACCATCCGTAGGTAGGACCCAGCGTGATACCCGGGTCGGTATCCAGGTCGAAACCCTGCTCTTCGGGTGTGTTGCGGATGGCTGGTGACGACAGACGGTGGAAACCGTTGACGATGAGGATGGTCTGTCGGGCCCGTGGGGTGTAAAAGGCTGACAGCACCTCCGTGGTGAAACTCTCGCCGCCGCGGTTGACTGCCGCCACCTTGAAATGATAGAGCTGGTCAGGTTCCAGCTGCACCTCATAGTCAGTCTTGGAACGTACGTAGGTACCATTGTCGAAATCGGCCTGTCCCATAGCGGTATATACCACATAACCAGTGGGTTTGGCAGTAGGCTCCTGGGGGTCGTTGACGGCATCCCAACTGAGACGGACCTTGTCCTTGCCACGGAACTCCAAACGGAAATGGTCGGGTGCCAGGGGGACTACCACAAAGGGACGCCCGTGCTGGTCGTTGACATAGCGCAACAGTGTCTTATAGATGGAGCGGGCCAGCGTAAAACGGAAGTTGGGGTCCTGACCATAGCGCATATCGGGGAAATTCTGGTGGGACAGCGTCTCCAGAATGGCACTCGGCACCTCAGGCATCCTCGTCTCTGAGTAGTTGCGGTCGAAGAGTCCGCGGCGGTGCCACTGGCCGTATTTGTATTTCAGGTCGAGTTGCTCGTTGGAGAGCAAGGCATCCGCCAGGTCGCGGGAGGCCATGCGCGAGATGCCGGCATTGAGCTTGCCGTCGTTGTAGCCCGTCGTACAGATGGACAGCGAACCGATCAGTCCCTCGCCATCACGCGCATAACCGGCGTCGCTATGGATGGCCAGCGACAGTTCAAAGGGCACCTTACGCCCCTCCGTCGCCGGCATATAGCACGACCCGCCACCCATCAGATTGGTCATCATGGAGCGGACGTTGATGTCCTCGGCATAGTCGTTGCTGCCGCTCTTGTTGCCATAGATGTTATAGGGCATGCCGGCCCACTGGGCACTGTAGCGTGCTCCCTCGAGGGCGCGCGGCAAACCGCTGGTACTGCCGAAACGCTCGATGTTACCCATGCCGCCACCGAAACGCACGGCATCGGTGGTTACGACGCCAGACTGGCTATTCTGGTTGCTGACGGTGACACGGTTGAATTCGTCGTATCCGCTGTCGAAATCGAAGGTGCCAAGATACACCCATGTAGAGCCACCCATCTGCTGGTTGACATGAAACTGCGTCTGCTCGCCCCGGTGCCATACCGTATAGAGGACGTCGCTCACACTATTGGGCAGTGTCTGATAACTGACATATACCGCATAGCGGCCCGCCTGAGGAAAGCGTGGCTGATAGACGGCCTCCGAATGGTGGGAACGACTGCCCGTGGTGGAGACCATCCGCGCCGTACCAGCCGTAAACGGGTTCTCACCATCGGCATAGGTACCGCTGTGCCACGCAAATCCGGCCTCGGAGGTTGTGGACCACTGGTGGCCGTCGTTGACCTCGAAGTAGTTGCCTGCGGGCAGGTCGTTGTCAACGATGATCTCCTGTTTCTGCCAGTCGCGCTCACGGGGTGTGAACACGGTGGCTCCCGCCTTCTCCAACATAGGGATGAGGTAGGGGATGACGATGGTCTGGGTATATAAGTCCTCGGTGGTGCCGAAGAGTTTGGGACGCTGCCAGCGCCAGTAGCCACGCTCCTGGTCATAGAAACGGCCGTGACTGGCCCATAGGGCGAGGTGGCGGTTCTGCAGGCCGTGGGTAATCTTGACGGGCGAAGAGATGTTTTTGACCCACGGAGCACCGTCGTAGTCGATGTTGCCCCAAAGGCGCGACTTGTCGGCATTCTGCGACAACCGGTTGGGGATGAGCTCTTCGATGGCCATGCCGTTGGTGACGATGCGGAGTTGGTAGTCGCGATAGACTTTCGGCAACTCGTCTTTCACCTTTTTATATATATGGTCGGTCGTCTCGGGAGTAAATTCCTGGGCGGCGAAATACTCATCGGCCGTCACCGTCAGCGTCTTCTTGCGGTTGTCCAGCTGGTAGCCAACCAAGTGGGGCTGTTGGGGCAGACGCGTGCCCTTGGGCTTGTATTTCTCAAAATAGCTGCTGAGGCGTTTGGCCAGCTTCGCCTCGTCTTTGGCGGTCTGTGCCGTCACGGGCAGACAGATGATAAGGAGCAGGAGAGCGATACTTCTGATGATCATACCTCTCCGATGGTAAAGTTTTCGGGCTTCTTGCCCTTGAAGTCCTTGAAGTAGAGTTTGATTTCACGCATCTGTCCGTCAATGTCGCCATTGGGGATGATGGTCTTCGTACACTGGATGAGCCGACGCTCGTAATCGACACCGTAGAGCAGGATGGGGATGCCGGCCTTCTGGGCAATGTAGTAGAACCCTTTCTTCCATTCGGGATTCAGGGAACGGGTACCCTCTGGGGTGATACACAGGTGGAAGGTGTCCATACGCCGTGCCGTGTCCGCCAGGTTGTCGGTCATACTGGTATGCTTCGAACGCCATACGGGGATGCCGCCCAATTTGCGGAAGATGGGATCTAACGGCCAGAAGAACCACTCCTTCTTCATCAGGAAGTTGCTCTTCAGACCTTCGGCCCTGTTGTAGAGCTGTCCGATGAGGAAGTCCCAGTTGCTGGTGTGGGGAGCCAGACAAATGATGTATTTCTCGGGATGGGACTCGGTGACGTCGGTCTGCCATCCCATATGCTTATACAATAGCCAACTGCAGAATTGCTGTATCATAGATGTTTAGAACTTGATTTGGTCAAGGATTTCATTGGTTTGCGCCACAAAGTCTTCTTTCAACTTGTTGTAGTACTTTTTGGCAGGGATGCCGGGCTCAGGGTGTGAGATGCGGCTGATAAAGTCGGCTTGCATTTTCAGCGTGCTGAAGAACAGCGCCTCGGCGCCATCACGGTTCTCACCGTACAGCGATGCTGCCATACACTCAATGAACACTTCCTCGCAAACGAGGTTAATGGAACGCTTCAGTGATCTCTTGTTTGCCATAGTCTTTTCCTTGAAATTGTTGATATTTCTGATTTTATAGGGTCAAAGATACGCATTTTTTTTGAAATCTCATGCAAGATAGAATAAAAAAAATATTAAAAACGCTGATTTCTTTCCGTATCTCGCAGAAAAAGATTATTTTTGCATGTCGAAAATTCATTATTCATCCAAATAAACGAAGAAGACAATGGAAAAAAGTGCATTGCAAAAAGCAAGAGCTGCCTATCAGCCGAAGTTGCCGAAGGCGCTCCAGGGTGCTGTAAAGGTGAAGGAAGGTGCTGCCACACAGAGTGTCGGTGACCAGGAAGAGATCAAGAAGCTGTTCCCCAATACCTATGGTATGCCCGTCGTCCAGTTTGAAACTGCTACCGAGATGAATACGACGAAGATGAACGTCGGTATCATCCTGTCGGGTGGTCAGGCTCCTGGTGGTCACAACGTTATCACCGGCCTCTTTGACCAGATTAAGAAGCTGAACCCGGAGAACCGCCTCTATGGTTTCATCCTGGGTCCTGGCGGTCTGGTGGACCACAATTACATGGAACTCACCGCGGACATCATCGACGAGTACCGCAACACCGGTGGTTTCGACATGATTGGCTCCGGACGCACGAAGCTGGAGAAGGTGGACCAGTTTGAGAAGGGCTTGGAGATTATCCGTAAACTGGATATCAAGGCTATCGTTATCATTGGTGGTGACGACTCCAATACTAACGCCTGTGTGCTGGCCGAATACTATGCCGCCAAGAATTACGGCGTACAGGTCATCGGCTGTCCCAAGACCATCGACGGCGACCTGAAGAACGAGCAGATTGAGACCTCATTTGGTTTCGACACCGCTTGTAAGACCTACTCGGAGCTCATAGGTAACATCGAGCGTGACTGTAACTCTGCCCGTAAGTACTGGCACTTCATCAAGGTGATGGGCCGCTCGGCATCTCACATCGCGCTGGAGTGTGCTCTGCAGACACAGCCTAACATCTGCCTCGTCAGCGAGGAGGTGGAAGCCAAGAAACAGAGCCTGGACGACATCGTTACTTACATTGCCGATGTGGTTTGCAAGCGTGCTGCCGATGGTAACAACTTCGGTACCGTCATCATCCCCGAGGGTCTGATTGAATTTATTCCTGCCATCAAGAAACTGATTGCTCAACTGAACGACGTGTTGGCTCAGCCAGAGGTCAAGGATATGGGTCGTAGCGAGATTATTGACTTTGCCAAGAGCCACCTGTCAGAAACCAATCTGGAGGTGTTTAACTCTCTGCCTACCAACGTAGCCCGTCAGTTGGCCCTCGACCGCGATCCTCACGGAAACGTACAGGTGTCGCTCATCGAGACCGAGAAGTTGCTTTCTACGATGGTTGCCCAGAAACTGGAGCGTCGTAAGAAGGTTGGCAAGTACGCAGGCAAATTCTCTGCCCTGCATCACTTCTTCGGCTACGAAGGCCGCTGTGCTGCTCCTTCTAACTACGATGCAGACTACTGCTATGCCCTCGGTACTTCTGCCGCTCAGCTGATTGCCAACGGAAAGACGGGTTACATGGCCATCGTCAAGAATACCACCAAACCCGCTGACCAGTGGATTGCCGGTGGTGTGCCCATCACCATGATGATGAACATGGAGAAGCGCAATGGCGAGATGAAGCCCGTGATTCGCAAGGCCCTCGTAGAACTGGATGGCGCACCCTTCAAGTACTTTGCTGCCCATCGCGACAAGTGGGCCCGCGAGACCTGCTACGTCTATCCCGGACCGATCCAGTACTGGGGACCCACAGAGGTCTGCGACCAGCCTACCATCACTCTGGCTCTTGAGAAAAAAGCATAAGAAGTCGGACACCCGCCTCACCCGGCATCTGCCGGGGTGGGCGTGGTGGGCGGGCGGCTTCTGTGTAGTCGCCCTGTATATCTACTTTTTCTATTACATCTTCGTAGGACCGTTCGGCTTCCGCTGGCGGGCACTCTACGGAGATGTTTCTTATCCTAAGGGCTACAACATCCACGGCATTGACATCAGCCACCATCAGGGACATATCGACTGGGAGGTCCTGCGCAGCGAAGGACGCATCGACTCTGCTCCCATCCGCTTTGTGATGATCAAAGCTACTGAGGGTACCACCATAGTCGATGGTTTCTTCCGTAAGAATTTCCATGAGGCCCGTGAGCATGGCTTTACCCGCGGTGCCTACCACTACTACAGCGTCCACACTCCTGCCGGCGACCAGGCTCGCTTCTTTATCCGTCACGTCAAACTGGAGAAGGGCGACTTACCGCCTGTGCTCGACGTTGAACAGAAACCCAGCCGACTTACCGACAAGGAGTTTGCCGCCAGCGTCCGTGAATGGCTCACCATCGTGGAGCGTCACTATGGCGTGAAGCCCATCATCTACACCTCTTATAAGTTCAAGGTGCGTTACCTGAACGATTCCTGTTTTGACGACTATCCCTTCTGGATGGCCCACTACTACGTGGATCATGTAGAGTACGACGGGCCCTGGAAGTTCTGGCAGCATACGGACTTGGGCCGTCTGCCGGGCATCAAAGGATATGTGGACTTCAATGTCTATAACGGTTCACACTACGACCTCCGCAAGATGACTATCGGAGCCCGGGAACTCATCGGTGAGGAGGCTTATGCCGACTGAAAAGAATTGTTTTTACACTAATTATACGACTATCACACAATGAATAAGCACTTTTTGCTCTTAAGTCTGATGGCGCTGCTGGCAGTACAGCAGGCGCAAGGTGCCACAGACCCCGAATGGAAGAATCCGCTAATCAACCAACAGAACCGTGAGGCCCGGAGAACCAACTTCTTTGCCTTCGAGACGGAGGCGTTAGCCCGTGACGGACGCAAGGAGGCTTCCGAGCGATACCTGTCATTGGAGGGAATGTGGCAATTCTGTTTCGTAGAGAACCACCAGGATGCTCCCGAGGGTTTCTTTAAGGTGGATTATGACGACTCGAAGTGGGAGCAATTCCCCGTTCCAGGACTCTTTGAACTGAATGGTCATGGCGCTCCCGTCTATAAGAATATTGGCTATGCGTGGGCTACAGTTTTCAAGAACAATCCGCCGTATATCTCTGAGACACAAAATTATACCGGCTCTTATAGACGAGAGTTTCTACTGCCCGACAACTGGAAAGGCCAGCAGGTACTGTTACACGTAGGCTCTGCCACAAGCAACCTGAAGGTGTGGGTCAATGGCCGCTATGTCGGTTATAGTGAAGACTCGAAGGTGGCCGCCGAATTTGACTTGACGAAATACGTCAAGAAAGGCCGTAACCTCATAGCCATGCAGGTGATGCGCTGGTGTGACGGCTCTTACCTCGAAGACCAGGACTTCTGGCGCCTGACGGGTATCGCCCGTGAGGTGTATCTCTACTGTCGTCCCACCACTTATATCGAGAATCTGACGGTGCTGCAGGACTGGAACGTTGAGGAAGACCGTGCCGAGATAGGCTATACCGTAGATGTCAAGAACCCCTCTGGCGTGTCGCTGGAGGTTATTCTGGAAGCTCAGGACGGACGGCAGATCTTCAAACACGACGGTCACCGCTGGCCCTACTACCACCACGAGCACTTCCTGTTAGACCCTCGTGATGCACGTCCCTGGACGGCAGAGACGCCGAATCTGTATGTCCTGCAGGTGACGCTCAAGAAGAAGGGCGAAGTCCTGCAGGTCGTCCGTCAAAAGGTGGGCTTCCGCCACATCGAGATCAGGGGTGGGCAGCTGTTGCTGAACGGCCAGCCTATATTAATAAAAGGTGTCAACCGTCATGAGTTGGACCCCGATGGCGGATATGTGGTGTCGATGGACCGGATGCGACAGGATATCCGTATCATGAAAGAATTGAATATCAATGCGGTACGCACCTGTCACTATCCTGACGATCCTCGCTGGTATGACCTCTGTGACTCTGCGGGACTCTATCTGGTCGCCGAGGCCAATCTGGAGAGTCACGGCATGGGCTATAAGGAGAAGACGCTGGCCAAGCGTCAGGACTACCGCCAGATGCACCTGGAGCGTAACCAAGGAAATGTGCTGACGCTCAGAAACCATCCCAGCATCATCGTCTGGAGCATGGGTAATGAGGCTGGCTACGGCGAGAACTTCGAGTACGTCTATGACTGGATCAAATCGGTGGACCAGACACGCCCCGTACAGTATGAACAGGCAGGACAGCATGGCCGTACGGATATCTTCTGTCCGATGTACTACGACTACAAGCATTGCGAGCAGTATGCCCAGGGCAACAACCCGCGCCCGCTCATCCAGTGTGAGTACGCCCATGCTATGGGCAACTCCATGGGAGGTTTCAAAGAGTACTGGGAACTGGTACGCAAATATCCGAAATATCAGGGTGGCTACATCTGGGACTTTGCCGACCAGGCACTACGCGACAAGAGTCCTGTGACGGGAAACGAGATATTTACCTATGGCGGTGACTACGGCCGCTATTCCGCCTCGGACTACAACTTCAACTGTAACGGCATCATTGCCCCGGACCGCCGGTTGAATCCCCATGCCTATGAGGTGCAGTATTGGTATCAGAACGTATGGATTGAGGATGCCGACCTACAGCAGGGACGCTTCCAGGTGTATAACGAGCATTTCTTCCGCAACCTCGATGACGCCTATATGACCATTGTCGTCAAAGCCCTGGATAGTGCTCGTAGCTATGCCATGCGACTCAAGGACGACCTGCAGGGCATTGGCCCGCAGCAGCGCAAGGTCATCACATCTGACAAGTTGAAGCAACTGGTGCAGAAGGCGCTGGCAGACTTCCCTGACGAGGAGGTGGTCGTGAATTTCATCATCCATCGGAAAGGCGGACATGATCAACTCGCCCGTCAGCAGTTTGTCGTTCGTCCCTATCAGTTCCCGTCGCTGGTGGCCAAAGCCTCCACGAAAGTCTCTGTAGAAGAGACGGACAGTTACTGGAAGCTCTCGTCAGCAGGCACCGTGATGACCGTAGGCAAGCAGACGGGCATGATAGACTATTTGGACGTGGACGGAGCACCGATGCTCGTCGATCGTCAAAGTATCACCCCCGAATTCTGGCGTGCACCGACGGACAACGACTATGGTGCCAAGATGCAACAGAAGTGGGCTGTATGGAAACAGCCGAAGATGACGCTTGACAGCTGCCAGCGCAACGGGAACACCATTGTCGCCCACCTGAGTCTTCCCAAGGTGAAAGGTCGCCTCATCATGACCTACACGTTAGAGGACGACGGTCAGGTGGTGATACGCCAACAGATGAAGGCTGACTCCTCGTACAAGGATCTCTATCTGTTCCGCTACGGCATGCAGTTGCAGATGGCCGAGCAGTATGACCGCATCAGCTATCTGGGACGTGGACCTCATGAGAACTATCAGGACCGTAAGAGCAGCGAGTTCTTGATTCGCCATTCTGAAAAGGTGGACAAAGCGTATTTCCCCTATGTCCGTCCACAGGAGTCCGGCAACCATACCGATATACGCTACTTCTGCGTCTATAACCCAAAGACGGGTAGGGGACTGAAGTTCTTCTCAAATGGTCCTATGGAGTGCTCGGCATTGCCGTATCTGGTTGAAGATCTCGATGCCGGTGCCGTCAAGGAGCACCGTTGGGGGCAGCATAGCGGCGACCTCTGCCGCCGTCCGCTGACACAGGTGCATATCCAGCAGCATCAGATGGGACTGGGGTGCATCACCTCGTGGGGTGCCTGGCCCGAGCGCAAGTATCGGTTACCCTATCAGGACAACGACTTTACGTTCTGCATCAAACCTTATGTACAACAGTGGACAGCTGATGGTTGTTTCGTTAAGCAATAGGGAAACAAACTATCAGAGCGACAGATAAAACCCTATTTTATAGAGTTTGAAGATGAAGAGGCTGGGACGGTTGCCCATCAGGTGGCGGCGCTCCCAGCCTCCTGCGATATGGTGCCAGAGGCGTAACACCCTGTGGGGCAGATGGTCGATGACGTCGAGCAGACGGGAGTAACCTTTCAACTCGTCGCGGAAGGTATGGAGCGTGCGCAGACCTTCCTCAGTCTTGCTGACGAAGCTGGCATTATCCTCGAAAATCTCAAAACTCATGGGATTGTCGATATGTAGCAGGTCGATGTGCTGTTCCTGTAGGTGCTTACCCCATAGCACGTCCTCATAGCCGTAGTGGCGGAAGCGGTTATCAAAAGGGTGGGCAAGCATCACATCGCGACGAATCAGGAAGTTGGCAGTGTGGAAATCGTGGTATGGCGACTGTCGGCGCTTCTCAACGGTATGCTGTTGTGCAGCGGTCTGTTCATAGAGCGCCCGCAGATTGCCTTCCTGGACATTACGGATGACGATGCCTCCATCCACAACGGGTGCCTCAGTCTCTATATAGCGAAGCAAGTAGTCTTCGCGACATACCACCATGTCGGAATCGATGAACAGCAGCCACTCATAACATGCCTCCTGTGCCAGGAAGTTGCGGATGGCAGCACGGCCCATATTCTCCGGGCGCTCTACCAAGCGGCAGTTAGTCATCCCGTTGATGGCGCGGTTTTGACTGACCACCTCGGTGTCGGTCGATCCGTCGTCAGCAACGATAATCTCATAGCTGAAATTCAGTCTCTCTGCCTGTTGGCGGAGGTCATCAACCAGTTGGAAGCAGGGGTCGTTATAGGTTGGTATGAGTATCGACAAGTCTTTCATCAGTGCAAAAGTACTCAAAAAATGTTATCTGATGAACGTATTTGATGAAAAAAATGTAATTTTGCAGCGTTTTTAATATTATAGACAATGAAAAAGATTCTTTTGAAGGTAGCCGCCATCGGTCTTACCATGATGTTTTCCACCAACGTACAGGCACAGTTCAACCTGGGTGATGTCTTAGGAACGGTAGCCAACAGTACTTCGTCCGGCAATGCGACCGGCGACTTAATTTCCAGTCTGACAACCGTCTTCTCCGGTAGCAAGCAGGCCAAGGCCCAAAGCATTGTGGGCACGTGGGTCTATTCAGAACCCGCTATCGTGCTCGATTCTGAAGATCTGCTCTCTAAAGCTGCCTACAAACTGGCCGCCAACAAGTTGGAGCAAAAGTTGCAGAGCTATTTGACAAACTACGGCATTACACCCGGTACGTTTACGATGACGTTCAACGAGGATGGTACCTTTACCGAGACCCTTAAGGGCAAGACCATGTCAGGTCAGTGGAAAGTAGTAGACTCCAAATTGCAGCTCACGATAGCCACCATTCAGGCAGTATCCATCACGACCCAGTTGGATGGCAACAACCTGCAGTTCGTGACCGATGCCACCAAGTTGCTCACCATGTTCAAGAGCTTTGGCGCCAATTCTACCAACAGCAGTCTGAAGACCATTTCCTCGCTGCTGAAGGGGGCAAAGGGTATGCAGGCCGGTATCACGATGAAGAAACAATAAGTTAAAAAAAATTAAGGAGAAGGATTAATTCATAATTCTTAATTCTTAATTCTTAATTTCTTTGTACCTTTGCAGCCGTTATTACGAGTTAGTAGCATGTAACAAACAGTTAAACAATTAAAAAACAAACATTTACACACAATGGCAACAAAAATCAGATTGCAGCGCGGCGGTCGCAAGAGCTATGCTTTCTACCGCATCGTTATCGCCGACGCTCGTGCACCACGTGATGGTCGTTTCACTGAGAAAATTGGTACTTACAACCCTAACACCAATCCTGCCACAGTTGATTTGAACTTCGAGCGTGCACTTTACTGGGTCGAGACGGGTGCACAGCCTACCGACACCGTTCGTAACATCCTCAGCCGTGAGGGCGTTTACATGATGAAACACCTGAAGGGTGGTGTCAAGAAGGGTGCTTTCGACGAGGCTACCGCTCAGAAGAAGTTTGACGCATGGAAGGCTGACAAGCAGAATGGTCTGGCTAAGATTGCCGAGGCTGAGGCCAAGGCCAAGAAAGACGCTGCTGCTGCCCAGCTGAAGGCTGAGAAGGCTCAGAACGAGGAGCAGGCTAAGAAGGTCGCTGAGAAGAAAGCTGCCGAGGCTGCCGCTAAGGCTGAGGCCGAAGCTGCTGAAGCTGCTGCTGCCGAGGCTCCCGCTGAGGAGACTGCCGCTGAGGCTCCCGCTGAGGCATAAGTTCAGAACGGACAAAAGAGTAATAGGTAGGGGTGGAGGCTTTTCCACCCCTATTTATTTTTGCTGTTAACTAGTATTATATGCATATCCTCGAAATCCCCTCATTCTTTCCTCCTTGCGGTGGCCTGTTTTGTTTAGATCAGGCCAAAGCATTGGCAGCATTAGGCCATGAGGTACGAATTTTGAGCAATGTGCAGTTGGGCATAACCGTTAATACGAAGGCATTCTTTACCCTGCCAACAGGACGCTATGAACACCTGATGGATGGCATTACTGTCTATCAGTCCTACCAGCGAGGTCTGCCCCGTCTAGTTAACTATAACGTCCATCGCTGGCTGTACATCGTACAGCGTATGTTTATTGATTATGTGCATCGTTACGGCTGTCCGGATGTGCTGCATGCTCACTGTGGCAAGTGGGCTGGATATGCTGCTATGCTCATCAGTGAACAGGAGTCTGTGCCCTACGTAATTACCGAACATCTTCCCCTGATGTCGCTGGAAGAAGAGTTCGGACCGACTCCCAGCGAGGCCTGGCAGATTCCGATGTTGAAGGAGGCTTACAAGCATGCAGCCATGGTCGTCCCTGTGTCCGAGGAACTGGTGGAAGATACTGCTTGTTACTATGGAAAGGACTATCGGTGGCAGTGGATTTCTAACACGATAGACACCCATTACTTTGCCTATCAGTCCCGTCCCTCGCGTGATGGACGCCCCTTCCGTTTCTGCTGTCTGGCCGACTACTTTTACCGCAAAGGGTATGATGTGCTGTTTGAAGCCTTCCGTCAATTGCAGCAGCAGGGGCTTCACCTTGAACTGCATGTTGCGGGTCTGTTTACAGACGGCAGGGATTGTCTTCGTGAAATCAGACGGCTGGGACTGAAGAACGTCAAGACCTACGGGCGCCTGAATAAAGAGGGTGTTCGCGATTTGCTATACCGTTCGGACGCCCTGGTGTTGGCCAGTCGTAGCGAAGTTCAACCCTTGGTTTTATTGGAGGCCATGTCCACGGGTATTCCCGTGATTGCTACCGAGTGCGTACCTCGCTGTCAGCGCCTCGACGCCTGTAGTATCGTACCCATTGGTGACGCTACAGCCTTGGCCGGTGCTATGCGTTCCCTCATAGAGCGACCTGCTCCCGACGGCGAGAGGATTTCCCGACTGGTTGCCGCTTTGGCATCGCCGGAAGTGGTAGGCAGCAAGTTATCTGAATTGTTTTCGCAACTGAAGAGCCAACGACCAGAGCAGGTCGTTTGACGTTACCATCTTCACCACCTTATATGTGCAGGTCGTCTGTGCTCCCCATTGTTGGCAGTAGTTGATAGCCTCTTCGCGCAACTCCTTATCGTGGTCCCTAAAGGCGTGCATGAGCAAGGTGAAGGAGCGCTTGCTGAAGAAAATATCAACCCCTTTTCCTTTGATTTGGAAATCCTGCGACAACCGATAGCTGAGGGACGTTACTCGCTGGAAGAAGCGGAACCTCTTCTTCTCGTCTTTTGGGTCCGAGACCGTCTCCATGCCCTGACTGTAATGGAGCGTGACATCCGGCAGGTAGGCGATGAGTCCGTCTCTGGCCATGAAGAAGGCTATCTGTAGGTCTTCACAACCCCATTTGCTGTCTCTGAACAGCTCGGTGTGCGCGTGGTATTCCCTAAGTATGGTCTCAGCACGGTAGAGTGACGTGCAGAGGTGAATCACAGGCATAATGGTCTGCGTCAGTATAGCTTCCAGCATATCCCTCCCGTTGGTCAGCGGTTCGGGAAAGGGCTGCTGCGGTGAGGCGGTGGTGACGTGAGTCTGCTCGTTATAATATTCCCAGGCGGTATGGACCAGCGTGATGCGGTCGTTGTCCTCCATCAGTCTTGACGCTTTCTCCAGTTTCAGCTCGTCCACCCAGAAATCGTCTCCGGCACAGTCTGCAATGAATTTTCCCCGACAGGCCAGCAGACAGTCGAAATAGTTGTCCACGACCCCCTTGTTATGGTCGTTGGCGAATAGTCGGATGACGTCCGGATACCGCTCAGCATATTCCTGGCAGATGCTGCGTGTGGAGTCTGTCGAGCCGTCTTCTCCAATGATAATCTCTATGGGTAGGTGGCATTGCTGCATGAGGATGGAGTCCAGAGTCCTTCCGATGGTTTCCTCTTGGTTGTAGGTGACGACGATGACCGATATCAGGTTCTCCATTTATCTCTCGCGTTTCAGATAGGGCAAGGTGTTGAGGAGCAAGGTACGCCCCAGTCGGGTGTTCGTCATCTTGCGGAACCATTTGTACTTCTGCGAGTAGTCGCGGTCGGGCAGAGGGAACAGTCCCTTGCCGCTTAACTCATCGATGCAGTCATTGAGAGCTTTTTGAGAGCGTTGCTGTACAATAACCTGATAGATATAGTCCATCGTCAGTTGGGCCACACGTCGTTGTAAGGCTATACGATCTACCTGGGGCACACGGTCGCAAAGATAATGCAGCCTGTCCAATACGCCCTTGATGTCATCAAAACGCTTCGCTTTGCTTTCGTCGTCATCGTGGGTGGTAATAGATCCTTTGTGCTTATAGTAGAAGTAGGCCTTGGCATCGGTGGCGCAGACATGTTCTGCCCTAATCAGTAATTGGGGAGTGAACTCTTCGTCCTCATGCCAGATACCAGGTGTAAAGCGCAGTTTGCTGAGTACGGTCTGACTGAACAAATAGCCGCAAGCAGTACCGTGGATATTATGTTTCAGCATATACTCAGACCCCGTCATTACTTCTGTATCGTGATATTTCGTCTCATGGTAGTCTGTACTTGTGAAGTCAAACATCACCATGTCAACATCACTGTTCAACCGAATCAGGTCGAGACAGTGTTCGTAAGGAGCCTGAATCAGATGGTCATCAGCATCCACAAACTGCAGGAATTTACCTTGTGCCATTTCGATGCCCTTGTTGCGGGCCATACTCAGACCGCCATTCTTTTGACGTACATAAATGATCTCGTCGCCATACTGCATCAGACCATTCATCGGACTAACCCTTGAACCATCGTCTATAATAATGATTTCGCGCTCGAAGGGTCGTAACGACAACGCCAGGATACTGTCTATGCACTCGCACAGCATCTGTATTGGCTGGTTGTAATATGTCAGTATGAAACTGACTAAAGGCAAATCTTTCTTCATTTCGTTGGCAAAGGTACGAAAAAGTTAAGAGTTTAGCGTTTAGAGTTTAGGGAAATTTTGCCAGCGACAGCAAATTTTTAACTTTTCACTTTTCACTTTTCACTCAAATATTGTACCTTTGCACTCAGTATGAAGGAATTCGGCAAAGACAGCTATCAACATATACTGAAATATACGGGATTGTTTGGTGGTGTACAAGGACTGATTATCTTGATAGGACTTGTACGCAACAAAGCTATGGCCGTGCTGTTGGGTGCTGGCGGTATGGGCTTCAATGCGCTGATGATGTCTGTGCAGACTTTTGCTGCTCAGACCACAAATCTGGGACTTTCGTTTGGTGCTGTGCCGAAGTTGTCTGAGGTATATGAGCAGGAAAACCGTTCGCGACTGGATTACTATGTACAGGTTATCCGACTGTGGAGCATGATAGCAGCGGTGTTGGGCTTGCTGTTCTGCGTGGTTGCTAGCGGATTTGTGGATAACATGACGTTTACGTGGGGTAACCATACGCTGCACTATGCCATGTTGGGCGTATCCGTAGCTATGCTGGCCATTGCTGGTGGCGAGACGGCCATTTTGAAAGCTACGCGACAAATGGGGTCATTGGCCAAGGTCCAGATATACGGTGCTTTTGGTGCTGTGGCACTTTCGGTTCCTTTGTACTATTATTGGAAACAATCGGGCGTTGTACCAGCCATTGTGCTGATAGCGGCCTTGAATACGCTGTTGACGGTGATATACTCATACAGATGTTATCCGTTAAGAATCCGTTTCTGCAAGCAACATCTGCGTGACGGCTATAGCATGATAAAACTGGGTGTCTCGTTCGTGCTGGCAGCGGCTATAGGTAGTGGTGCTGAAATGGCCATTCGTGCTTTCCTCAATGTGGAGGGTTCTATGGACGATGTGGGGTTCTATAACGCCGCTTATATGATTACCATTACCTATGCAGGTATGGTGTTCTCGGCTATGGAAACCGACTACTTCCCGCGCCTGTCTGCGGTTCATAAGGATATCCAAGCTACCAATGATACGGTCAACAAGCAGATGGAGGTATCGCTGCTTTTGTTGTCGCCTATGTTGGTGGCGCTAATGATGCTGCTGCCTATCCTTATTCCAATGTTGTTCAGAAGCGACTTCCTTCCTGTGGTGGCTATGGCACAGGTGGCGGTGTTGGCCATGTATTTCAAGGTGTTAACGATGCCCGTATCTTATATCACTTTGGCCCGTAGCCGTTCGTTGGCTTTCCTGTTTCTGGAGTCGGCTTACTTTCTGGCACTTGTAGTCTCCATCGTCCTGGGCTATACGTATTGGGGCATCTTCGGGACTGGTATCGCTATTGTGACGGCTCACGCCTTTGAATACCTGATCACCAGCTCTTATGCCTACTGGCGCCTGGGCTATCGCTGTACGTGGATGATAGGTCGCTATGCTGCCGTTCAGTTGGGCATTGGCGTGGTAGCCTATGTGGTATCGGTGGTGACGGACGGCTGGATGTATTGGACAGTAGAAGCCGCACTGACGCTGGCCAGCACGGCTTATTCCGTTCGTGTGCTTCGACGTAAGACACACCTGTGGGAGGCGCTCCGTCATAAGCTCGGTATCTGATGCGGTACCCTTGTTTTCAGAAATGATTCCTTATGAATTCTGCTTCTCTCTGAGGGTCAGCAGTACGACGTTCTCCACGTGCGGCGTGTGGGGAAACATGTCAACGGGCTGTACCTCCACGATGCGGTATTGTTCGTCCATCATCTGCAGGTCACGGGCCTGCGTGGCAGGATTGCAACTGACATAGACGATGCGCTCAGGACGAGCGTTAAGGATGGTCTTGACGACGTCGGGATGCATACCGGCGCGTGGCGGGTCGGTGATGATGACGTCGGGACGTCCGTGCTCTGCGATAAACTCATCGGTCAGGATATCCTTCATGTCGCCAGCAAAGAATAGCGTATTGTCAATACCGTTGATTTCAGAGTTGATCTTGGCGTCCTCAATAGCCTCGGGTACGTACTCGATGCCGATGACCTTTCGCGCCTGGCGTGCTACGAAGTTGGCAATGGTACCCGTGCCCGTGTAGAGGTCGTACACCAGCGGTTTTCCTGTCTCACTCGTCAGACCGGAAAATGCCAACTCACGGGCTACAGAATACAGATGGTACGCCTGTTCGGTGTTCGTCTGGTAGAATGACTTGGGACCTACCTTGAACTTGAGGTCTTCCATCAGTTCGAAGATATGGTCGGTGCCTTTGAATGTCAGAATTTCTTGGTCACCGATGGTGTCGTTGCACTTCTGGTTGTCCAGATACATCAGCGACGTAATCTGCGGGAATCTATCCGCAATGTACTGCATCAAGTCCTTGGCTTCTTTTTCGCTTTGGACGAGCGTCTCATCCATCGTGTGGTCGTAGTGGAACTGGAATATGACGAGCCATTCGCCACTGGCGCTATTGCGGATTATGAGGTCGCGCAGCAGGCCTACCTGCTGTCTTAAGTCAAAGAACGACAGACCATGTCCGATAGCGTAGTCCCTTACCTCATTGCGTATTTCGTTCTGCAAGTTGTCCATCAGCCAGCACTTCTCGATAGGCAATATCTTGTCGAAGGCTCCCGTGATGTGAAAACCGATGGCGGGCACGTCCTTGGCTCCCCCGCCTTCGGAGGGGGCTGGGGGGAGGTCCCTCATCTGCTCCTTTGTCAAATACCGTTTGTTCGCACAACCGAAATCGAGCTTGTTGCGGTACTCGAGGGTCTTTACACTTCCCAGGATAGGACGAAATTCGGGCAGCTCCACCTTGCCGATGCGCGTCAGCTGGTCAAAGACCTGCTGCTGCTTCATTTTCAGTTGTTCCTCGTAAGGCAGCTGCTGCCACTTGCAGCCTCCGCAGACGCCGAAGTGCTGACAGAAAGGTTGCGTGCGTACCTTACTATATTTAATATACCGGATGACCTCGGCCTCCATGAACGAGTGCTTCTTGCGGCGTACCTGCAGGTCGCAGACGTCACCAGGTACAGCCCATGGTACGAAGACCACCATGTCGTCGACTCTGGCCAGCGACTTTCCCTCGGCAGCGTAGTCGGTAATGGTGATGTTCTCCAAAATGGGCAGTGGTTTCTTCTTTCGAGCCATTTTTTCTCTTAATTTTGGCGCAAAGGTACGTAATATTTTTGAATTGTCAGGTCTACATTGCAAAAAAACACTAATAAATTGCGTGAAATCAAAAATCTTTTGTAACTTTGCATGATTAAAAACGAAAAACAGTATTAATCCACAAAAGTAATAACACAATCCTATGAGTCAAAAAAGAGTTTACCTCTTCGGTAACGGTAAGGCCGAAGGTAATGCGAAAATGCGTGAGGAACTCGGTGGCAAGGGCGCTAACCTTGCTGAGATGAACCTGCTGGGTGTTCCCGTTCCTCCTGGTTTCACAATCACCACTGATTGCTGTAATGAGTATTATCAGGTTGGTCAGCAGAAGATTATGGAACTGCTGAACGACGACGTGATGGCTGCTGTGAAGCACATCGAGGTACTGATGAACTCTAAGTTCGGTGACAAGGAGAATCCTCTGCTTGTCTCTGTTCGTTCTGGTGCCCGCGCTTCTATGCCCGGTATGATGGATACCATCCTGAACCTCGGTCTGAACGACGAGGTGGCTGAGGGTATGGTGAAGAAGACCCAGAATCCTCACTTCGTATATGACAGCTACCGTCGTTTCGTACAGATGTACGGTGACGTGGTGCTGGAGATGAAGCCCGTCAACAAGACCGACATCGACCCGTTCGAGGAAATCATCGAGAAGGTGAAGGCAGAGCGTGGCGTGAAGTTGGACAAGGACCTGAACGTTGACGAGCTGAAGAAGCTGGTTCAGTTGTTCAAGGCTGCCATCAAGGAGCGCACCGGTAAAGAATTCCCCAACGATCCTATCGAGCAGTTGTGGGGTGCCATCTGCGCTGTGTTCCGTTCTTGGATGAACGAGCGCGCCATCCTCTATCGTAAGATGGAAGGTATCCCCGACGAGTGGGGTACAGCTGTTAGCGTGATGGCTATGGTATTCGGTAACATGGGCGACACCTCTGCTACTGGTGTATGCTTCAGCCGTGATGCTGCTAATGGTGAGAACCTCTTCAACGGTGAGTATCTCGTAAATGCACAGGGTGAGGACGTTGTGGCTGGTATCCGTACTCCGCAGCAGATCACCAAGATCGGCTCTCAGCGCTGGGCTGAGCGCGCTGGTATCTCTGAGGAGGAGCGCGTAGCCAAGTATCCTTCAATGGAGGAGGCCATGCCCGAGACTTACGCACAGCTGAATCAGATTCAGGAGAACCTCGAGAACCACTACCACGATATGCAGGATATGGAGTTCACCGTACAGGAAGGTAAGCTCTGGTTCCTTCAGACCCGTAACGGTAAGCGTACAGGTGCTGCCATGGTGAAGATCGCCATCGATCTGCTCCACGAGGGTATGATCGACGAGAAGACCGCCATCATGCGCTGCGAGCCCAACAAGCTCGACGAGCTGCTGCACCCTGTATTCGATAAGAAGGCTTTGGCTTCGGCTAAGGTTATCGCTCAGGGTCTGCCCGCATCTCCTGGTGCTGCCTGTGGTCAGATTGTATTCCACGCTGACGATGCTGAGGCTTGGCACAACGATGGTCACAAGGTAGTTCTCGTTCGTATCGAGACATCTCCTGAGGACCTCGCTGGTATGGCTTCTGCAGAAGGCATCCTCACAGCACGTGGCGGTATGACTTCTCACGCTGCCGTTGTGGCTCGTGGTATGGGTAAGTGCTGCGTATCGGGTGTAGGTGCTCTGAACGTAAGCTATAAGGACAAGACTGTCGAGATTGACGGCGTTGTATATAAGGAGGGTGACTACATCTCTCTGAATGGTACCACTGGTCAGGTTTACGCTGGCGAGGTTCCTACAAAGGCTGCTGAGCTCTCTGGCGACTTCAAGGAGCTGATGGACCTCTGCGACAAGTACACCAAGCTGCAGGTTCGTACCAATGCCGATACTCCCCGTGACGCTCAGCTCGCTCGCGAGTTTGGTGCAAAGGGTATCGGTCTGACCCGTACTGAGCACATGTTCTTCGAGGACAAGAAGATCGTTGCTATGCGTGAGATGATTCTCGCCGACAGCGTTGCCGGACGTGAGAAGGCTCTTGCTAAGCTGCTGCCTTACCAGAAGGCTGACTTCAAGGGAATCCTTGAGGCTATGGATGGTCTGCCCGTGAACATCCGTCTGCTCGATCCCCCTCTCCACGAGTTCGTTCCCCACGATCTGGCTGGTCAGGAGACCATGGCCAAGGAGATGGGTGTCAGCGTAGAGGATATCAAGCGCCGTGTTGACTCACTGGCTGAGAACAACCCCATGCTGGGTCACCGTGGTTGCCGTCTGGGTATCACCTTCCCTGAGATCACCGCTATGCAGACCAAGGCTATCCTGGGTGCAGCTTGCGAGCTGAAGAAGGAGGGTAAGAACCCAATGCCAGAGATCATGGTTCCTCTGATTGGTACCATCAATGAGCTCAAGCAGCAGAAGGAGGTTATCCAGTATGCCGCTAAGGAGGTATTCGCTGAGTACGGCACAGAGGTTGAGTTCGAGATTGGTACAATGATTGAGATTCCACGTGCTGCCCTGACTGCCGACCTGATCGCCTCTGAGGCTCAGTACTTCTCATTCGGTACCAACGACCTTACTCAGATGACCTTCGGTTACAGCCGCGACGACATCGCTTCATTCCTGCCTGTATATCTCGACAAGAAGATTCTGAAGGTTGACCCGTTCCAGGTACTCGACCAGGAGGGTGTAGGCCGTCTCATCAAGTTCGCCGTTAAGGAGGGTCGTGAGGTTCGTCCCGAGCTCCGTTGCGGAATCTGTGGTGAGCATGGTGGTGAGCCCAGCTCTGTGAAGTTCTGCGCTAAGATTGGCATGAACTACGCTAGCTGCTCTCCATTCCGCGTGCCCATCGCACGTCTGGCTGCCGCCCAGGCTGCAGTTGAGGAATAATCGCAAGATTCTGAATATCAATAATTTGGGTGTAACGTCCTTTAAAATAGGGTGTTACACCCAATTCCTTTTAAAACGATAATCACGATAAATGTGACGAATTCGACGCAAAAATTACAAATAGATTACAAAAACACGAGTGGTAAATTACAACGAAATTACTGTGAAATTACAAAAAATAAAATGTGTAAATTGTATGGCACTACACTATTCATTAAAAAAGTAGTACGTGTGTACTACTTTTCTCATATTCGCAATGAATTAGTCCCTTACCGAATCAGCCTGGTAAAATCTTGTTTCTGACCTTTATCTCTATTTTCGATTCGGATTAAAACCATAGAACGTGACGGAATAGTATCTGGAAGGTTTTTCATCAAGTGAGAAATAACTTCCTCTATGTTATTAAAACCGATGTCTTCAACGGAAGCAAGAATCTTGCCTTTGAAATACAGAGTACCTTTTATTAGTTGCTTTGCTGAGAATCGGAATAAGTTACTCTCCGATTCCTCATTCTTATTGGCAGACGTTTTATCTTCAGTAAAGAAAATCTTCTCTACAACCTTCTCGTTAAGTTCCCAAGCAGGTGTAAAATCTATCTTAACATACGTTCTTGCCAACTGAGTCTTATGAGCATGGTTGAGACCAAAATCCACTTCTGCAAGTGTCGCATCACATTCATTCTGTGCTACAGTAGCCCAAGTATGTCTAAAAGTGTAGCCACTGTAATAGTCTTCTTTCTTCAATTTAAGCACCTTCTCGCAAATCTGGCGAATACCGATGTTTACATTAGCATTAAAACTATCATAGGTACTATGTCTGGCATGGAAGTTAAAAAGGAACTCAGAGCTTGAAGTGTCTAAATATTTCTCCATGATAGGCTTAACAATATCAGGTACTCTAATCTCGAACCATGCATTGTCCTTTCTCGCATCTCTGGTTTTACGACGTTCATAACCAATTATGCCATCATGATAGTATTTTTTCTCTGCATAATAAAGGTCCACAGTGTTGATACCTGCAAGACAGAGGATTAACATGGCCACGTCATGACCTAATTCTGGAAGCGGGTATTTACGGTCGCTATCGGGTAGGGGAGCATAGAAGAATGAACGACAATCCTCCATGGAAATCGCTCTTTTTCGTGGAGTATCACTCTTCGGGATTTTTACCTTAGGCCACGGGTTTGTAGTGATACGTATTACGCCGCCATCATAATCATTATAGTCGAGTAGGGCTTGCTTAAAAATTTGCCTTACGCAGACAGGATATTGTTCTTTAGCCCTGGCTGTGTTTGATAGAGAACTTATCCATCTTGTTATAACAGTTGAGGTCAAATGAGAAAACATAACCTTTGTAGTGCCAATGAATCTTTCAAGATTTTGATATGCGAGTTCATAGGTACGTGCATTTCGAGCATGCCCATCTCTTATCATTTTGCTCTGATATTCGCGAGCATAGTCTGAAAAGCATAGGTCAGAAGTTCCTTTTATGAGATAAGATATAACTTCATTGACATCCCAATCTTTTACATCCTGCTTATTGAGTAACTCGGTATATAGTGCAATTTTATTTGCACAATACTTCATAACAAAAGGATCGCATACATAATTATTTTTATCTATGCCTTTGGAGTTTACTACTTTATCAGTCTTAATATACTGTGTTCTTTTGTTATGTGCAACACGGATATAGACGGTATAATATCCGTCGGGTCTTTGATAACGCACTATTGCTTTGAATTTTGCCATAATTACTATTAAAAATCCACCCCGGGCGAGGCGTAACGGAACCTCGTTGACCGGAGTG
>Ga0256405_10001819_pt1 | contig 54720 bp, 67 predicted proteins | sample RumenRJG_02DNA_FD_189096 | JGI IMG/M metagenome (GOLD analysis project Ga0256405, IMG submission 189096) | Bovine rumen microbial communities from Lethbridge, Alberta, Canada - RJG_02 | ecosystem: Host-associated > Mammals > Digestive system > Stomach > Rumen | place: Canada: Alberta... | reverse complement strand
AAGCGTAGTTTTATACTTAAAATTGAAAAAATTTGCAATTTTTGCAGAATATCGCTTGAATAATTGATTTCCTTGTGATATAGTATGACACAAACCAACAAGGAGGCAACCATGAGCATCACATCATTCACCGCCCCGGACGGTCGTTTGGGGTATCGAGTCCGCGCAAACATCGGCAAGGACAACAACGGACGGTACATATCCAAGTGCCGCACCACCTACGGTACGGCGCGTCAGGCACAGGAGATCGAAAAGCAGATGAAGGCGGCGGCAGAGCGGGTCAAAAACTGCCGGACAGAGGCGGAGATTTACGCCAAGATGCGGTCCGTTATGGTCAACGCTTCCCCGGTGCCGCTCAAAAAAGCGTTCGACAAGGCGATGACGAAGCCGACCAGCCGCAGTTCCAGCGAAGTGAGAACGAATACGAAACGCGGATGCTGGATGGATTTCGTCGAGTGGATGACGGAATACGCGCCGCTCATCAACCACATGCAGGACGTGACAAGTGTGCATGCGGAGAATTACATTGCATTTTTGCGGAAAAACGGGTCGTACTGCCGATTCCGGGATACCAAGATGCCGATAAAACTTTCCAACGACACGCTGAATTTTTATCACCAGACCATCGAACAGGTTTTCAATCTGCTCAAAAACGAAACCGGGATGCACGAAAATCCGTTTGGAGACATCGTCAAACTCCCGGCAAAGCACGCCGAGCGCGACGCTTACACCGAGGGACAACTGAACACCATATTCCTGAAAGCCGACCCGTATCTGCATCCGTTGTTTTTCATCGGACTTTTCACCGGGCTGTCGGAGGGAGACATCTGCACCCTACTGAAAAGCGAGATCAATTTCGCGCATCACCACATCTACCGGAAGCGGAACAAGACAAAGGGAACATCCGGCAGAATTTCCGCAATCCCGATGCTGCCGGTGCTGGAAGATTTGTTGAAAGAACTGGTCTCGGATGCAAGCAATCCGGGAGATTACGTGCTGCCGCAACAGGCGGAAGATTATCTGCACGACCGGTCCATCGTCAGCAGAAAAGTAAAAAACTTTTTGGAAATCGACTGCGATTTCGACACCCGCCGAAAGATCGAGGGACGTTCCCGCGCTCAAAGCACGCTTGATTTCCACAGTCTGCGCCATACTTTCTGCTCCATCGCCGGAACGGTGGGAATACCGCTTACCGTGGTCAAAAGCATCGTCGGACACATGACCACCCGCATGACCGAACTTTATTCCCGTCATGTCGAAGAGCAGGAACGGCTGCACTGGATACAGCTTTTTGGAGACAGGCTGAAGTCCCTGCCGAATCTGCCTGTCGCGCGTATGGAGACGGATGCGGAACCGGAACGCGCGGAACTCATCAAAGCGGCCAAATCTGCGGACATCGAAACCGTCCGCAGAGTTCTCGCCATACTGCGCGAATCGGCGTAGCCGGTCGGCAAAAAACATCATCCATTGGCAGACTTCGGTCTGCCTTTTTTGTTTTCAGGAATCCGCGATTCACGTTGACAATCGCGGAATAGAAAACGAAAAGGACAGATGGATGAGCGGCATCATCAACAAAAGACAATCGGTCGGCAGAGACGAATTTCTCGCCGCCATTCCGGGGAGCCACGGGCAACTTGCCCCCATAGAACAGCAACTCAACTGCACTCGTGGTGCCTTGCGCGACGCAATGGCGAAGTATCCGGAGATAAGAACGGAACTTGCAGACGAACTGGAACGCGACAAGGACAGAATCATCATCGCCATGATCGCCGACAGCATGAACGGCGACGAGCGATCCAAAGGCAAGGCGCGAGAGACGCTGCTCAAAGCCATCGCCCGTGATCGCGGATTCGGCGAACGACTGGAAGTCACCGGAGCCGAGGGCAAACCGCTGGTGTTTCTACACACCGCCGCAAAAATCCTGCCGGTGGAGGGATGGGCGAAAAACGCCGCCATTTACGCGGAAAAGGAGAACGCGGCCATCGAAGCGCAGATTTCCGAAGTTCTCGACGCTCCGCAACTGCCCGGAGGCCGATGAATGGCGACCTCGCCCAAATCCCGAACCGAAAGCAAGAGGAACGAGCGGCATTACTATCCTACTCCGAAACAGGAAATCGCCCTCGGATGTCCTTGCAAGACCATATTTTTCGGCGGTTCGCGCGGCGGCGGCAAGTCGCACTGTTGCCGGTTCAAAATCATGCAGCACGCGCAGCTCTACGGTAAAAACGCCCGGATGATCTTCATGCGCAGAAGTCTGCGCGAACTTGAACAGTTCATCGACCAATGCAAAATCATGTTCGACGGCATCGCAACGTGGAAAGAGCAGAAAAAAAGATTCGAGTTCATCAACGGGGCAATCTGCGAGTTCAACTATCTGGAAGGGGAGTCCGTCCATAATTACCAAGGAGCGGAGTTCACGCTGATAATCCTCGATGAAGTCGGGCAGTTCGACAGTTACGACGACGTGAAGCTGCTGAAAGGGTGTCTCCGATCCGCCGCAGGCGTTCCGTGCCAGCTTTTTATGACCGGAAACCCCGGAGGGCGACTGCACAATATCCTCAAAGCGGAGTTCATCGATCCCGCACCGCAGGGCATGGTTCCGATCATGGATACCGACCCGAACGGCAGGGAACTCGGAACTTACCGGGTGTACATCCCGTCAACCCTGTTCGAGAATCCTCACCTCTTGGAAAACGACCCGGAATACATCAGCAATCTGCTTCAGGTTGGCTCGCCGGAAATGGTGCGGGCATGGATCAAAGGCGACTGGAACATCATCTCCGGAGGCGCGTTCGACAAACTCTTCGACCGGGACATTCACGTCATCCGACCGTTCCGCATCCCGGCATCGTGGCGTATCGTGGAATGCTACGACGACGGGCTGACGAAACCCGCCGCCGCGCTCTGGTTCGCCATTTCGGACGGAAGCGATTACCATCTTCCGAACGGAGAGCGCAGATCGTCGATTCGCGGGGATGTCTTCATCATCGCCGAATTGTACTTCTGGACCGGGAAGCCAAACGAGGGGACCGCAGAAAGCATCCAGAGCAAGGCTGAAAAAATCAAGCGCAAGGAAAAAGCGCTGGGGTATGAAATCAGTCAGAGGATCGCCGACTCCGCGATCTTTTCGACAAAGGCGCACTCCGCCGCCGACGAGTTCATGGAAAACGGCGTCGCATTCGACCGGTGCAACAAGGCCCCCGGCACGCGCATTCAGGCGGCAAGCCTATTCCGCAACGCTCTGATGGGAGCGCTTACCCGTACCGGGAAGCCGGGAATCTTCTTCTTTTCAACCTGTATCAACTGCATCCGCACGATACCGACGCTTCCCCGCGACCGGCAGAACCCCGACGATGTGGATTCCAAGGCGGAAGACCACTGCTACGACTGCATATCCTATCTGCTGCTGTCGGATTACGACGCAAGACCGCAGGTTCGCGCGGCAGGGAATTATTAGGTGAAACATGGATGAAAAAATCAAAAAACTCATGCACGCGCTGACCGCCCATGCCGACGATCTGCAACTCTATGCGAACGGCATCGCGGAAGACGCCGAAGCGGAACTTGCGGCGACCGAAGATGCCATTTATTCGCTGATCGACGCGCTGTATGAACGGTATGGAGAACTTGGTCTGCGGATGGACTACCGGACGGTCAAGTATCTTGAAACCCTGAAGCGGAAAATTCAGGAAATCAGGACCGCCGCGTTCGATGATGACGAAGATGATCTGGATGAGGCATCAGGAGAAGTCGTTGCCGAAGAAAGCGAATTTCTTGCCGACTTTTTTGCCTTTCTGACCGGAGCGGTCATTTCCGCGCCGAAGGAAGCCGAACTGACCCGTATCGCCCGATACGGCATTTACAACGGGAACACCAGAAAGCAGATTTTCGACAGGCTTGCATCCGGAGACGCGGACAGGATATACGATGCAATCGCCGATTCGTTCCAAAAGGGGAAGTCGGCCGATGAAGCGGCGCAGGCGGTACGACGGGAACTGCGAAAAACCGGACGTTACGTCAAATCCGAGGTTGATGCCGTCATCAACGGAGTCGCCAACGACGCGGCGCTGGCTTTCGCCGCAGCCAACCGGACAAAACTCGTTTACAGCGCGGTCTTGGACGATCATGTGTGCGAAGAGTGCGCCGGGTTTGACGGAAATGTATTCAATTACAACGATCCGGACATTCCGTCGCTTCCCCGGCATATCCACTGCCGATGCCGACTGGTCCCGGCGATGGACGGAGAAAAAACGGCAGTTCCGACATCGTTCGCGGAATATCTGTCTTCCCTGCCAGCGAGCGGACAGCGCAAACGTCTCGGAACGGCGAAATACGCCGCTTGGAAATCCGGGGACTACAAACTCAAAACCTACGAGACTCCGAATCCCGGTCAGCGCTTGAGTATGGCGGAAGTCAAAGCGCGGCACATGGAGATGATGCGTCAGACGAACGTCGATTTCAATCCGCACGGATTTATGAAAATTTCCGCTCCGATCATCGGAAAATCCGTCGAATCGCTCCGGCGATACACCTGCGGAGAAGACGGGATGTACGACCGGATAAATCGCTATATGCATGCGGCGGGCAATGCCCCGAAAGATAAACTGCTGGATGGAATGGTCGCCGACATCAACTACATTTTGAGCATGTCAACACTTGATCGGGATTTGACCGTTTTCCGAGGAATGAAAAGTGAGCATTTGTTCAACGCCTTGACAACCGGGGCAAAGGAAATTCCAATAGATGCGTTTCAAAGCACATCCATTGTTCGGGAAATTTCCGAAAAATACGCGGGAAACGATGCCGGGAAATCCATCCTGTTGAAAATCAAGTTGCCGAAAGGAACGCACTGTGTGGATGTGTCGAAAATCAGCTCATCTCCCAACAAGGAAGAAGAAATTCTTTTGAACCCGACTGGAAAATTCTCGATCAATGGTGTATATTACAACGAGACCAGCGGAATGCTGGAGGTGGAGGCGATTTATGAACAATGAAAAAATGAAGCAGGTTATGGCGGGGCAATGGGAAGAAGGTATCCATTGCGTAACGCTTGCCATTTTCAGAGGTTCGTGGTCGTATGCAAAGTTCCTTGCCACCAATCCCGATGCCAAGGCCAAAAAATACGTTGATGACTGGCTGAACGGGCAACTGGCCATGCCGGAACACAAGGGGAAAGTCATCCCCGGTTTCAACGGCTGACCCCCTGATCGAATCAACGCCAGAAGAATCCCCGTCCATCCCGCGACGGGGTTTTTGTTTTCCCATACTTCTCCCATTATCCGGCACGTGATGCCGCGATCCGTGGATGCGCCGCCGTACTGTTGACAATCGCGGAATAGGCGGACGCAGAAATCTTATAATGGGAGAAAAGCATGACACCCAAGTTTACCGAATCCGATATGGATAAAATCATATCCGGTCTTGCTTTTCCCGGATACGGCGATCTCGTGGAACTCCGGGAACTCGTGGACGACTGTCTGGCCGGTCAGAGAACGATCAAGGAGCGCGGCAAATATCTGCCGCCGACGAAATGGCAGGAAAAGTACCCGGAGAAATACCGGGAGTTTCTGTTTCGCGCCCTGTTTCCCAACGAGACGAAATACAGTCTCGACATTTACGAGGGGCTGTTCAATATCGGCGACCCGCAGATTGCGCTGCCGGATGACGGAAAAATGAATTATCTGGTGTCGGACGCGTCGGTGACGCGGGACAGCCTGAAGCAAATCCAAGTCCGGCTGAACAAAGAGCAGATGACCCACGGACTGCGACTGCTGCTCTTGGAGGTGCGGGATGATGAAAAAAGACCTTTTTATATTCAGGAATACGGGGCGAACAAGTTTCTCCGGGCGCATTTCAACAGCGAGATGATTTCCGGGGAATCCATCGCCGACTGCGTCCTTCTGAACGAAACAACGCTTGTCAACGACATCCGCAACTGGACCTATCGCAAGGTGGTGAGACTGCGCATCCTCGGACTGGACGCCAACATGGAGTATTACCAAAGGTCGGTGTCGCCGGATGAACTCAAAGAGATCGACATCTACCACCCTCCGCAGGACGAACGGACCATCTACCCGGCATTTCAGAATCGGAGATTCAACCGCATCCCGCTGGTGTGGTGCGGCGCAAGCGGAAACTCCGGGACGAGCATGGACCAGCCGCCGCTCCTGTCGATGGCGCAGACGGAACTGAAACTCTTTCTGTGCATGGCGCACAACAGCCAGCACATCTATATGAACACACAGGAAAGCATCGTCATCACGGGCGCGAGCAATACATTCAAACTGACCGATGACGAGTTCGTCGCCGGTTCGGTGGTGGTGATCCCCGGCGAGAACGCCAAGGCGCAATACCTATCGACCAACGGGGTCGGTTTCGATGCCGAGGAAAAGGAGATCGCCAGACTTCAGGAGTCCATCGAAGCGAAACGGCTGTCGCTGATGAGCGCCAAAAGCCACCAGTCGGGGACGGTGGTCGGGCTGGTGCAGAACAGCCAGTCCGCGCCGCTGCGAACCATCGTGACGGTAAGCGGGAACTCCATCACCCTGATCCTGCAATACATGGCGAAGTGGATGGGATACGCGGACGGAGAAATCGACGGTATCCGGTATGTTCCAAGTCAGGCTTTCGCCAATCCCCGGTTCAACCTCTCCGAGTTCATCGCACTGTGCAAAGCGGTCTGCGATGGCGAAGTACAGATGCTGGAAGAAGACCTCTACACGATGGCGAAGGAAAGCTGCTTCATCAGCTCGAAACTGCCGTGGAAGCAGTTCAAAGCCAAATACGACATCGAATGGGAGGACCGCCAGAAGAAGCAGGGCACGGTGGCGAACGGCACGGGGAACCCTTTTGTCAATACGAGGAACGACAAATCGGGAAAGGATGCGGAAAATGAAGAAAATAACTGATTTTTTCAAACGGCTTTTTGCAATCCGCGTCATTATTTCCGGAGTCGAAGCCATCGACGATGATTTCGACAAGTGTCACGTGTGTTGCATGAACCGCAAATGCGCCATGCACCATCCGGAGGCTTGGACCTGCAACTGCAAGAGCATTTTCATCGATCACGACGGGAAATGCACGACATTCGTGCCGAAGGACGGCGTACATGGCGAATTTCCTCTCCGCTGACGGGATAAAACTTTCTTTCCCCGTAGAACCTTTGCCCGTACAGTCCGCCCGGTTTTATCGGTCCGGAAGATTTCTGCGCTCCTATCAGCCGGAAAAGATTACGTCTTTCAAGCAGTTCATACGGATTTATGCGTCAAGCCAGCTTCCAGACGGATTTCAGATTCTCGACTCCCCGCTTGCAGTCGAAGCGGACTTCGTATTCCTGCCGCCGCAATCCATACGTAAGAAAGAACGGGCGAAAATAGCGTCTGGCGAAATCGTCTACAAGGACAGAAAACCCGACCTCACAGACAATCTGATGAAAGGAGTCGCGGACGCGCTCACCGGAATCGTCTGGACCGATGATGCGCGGGTATGTGAAGTGAGAAGCCGGAAAAGATACGGCACGGCACCGGGAATTTTTCTCAATATCAAGGTATTGTAAAAAATGGTGCCGCCGGTGGGAGTCGAACCCACAAGCAACGCGTTTTGAGCGCGCCCGATATGCCGATTCTCTACGGCGGCAACATGGTGCCACCGGCAGGAGTCGAACCTGCAACAAACGGAATCTGAATCCGCTTCCTATGCCAATTCGGACACGGTGGCAAAAAAATGGTCCGCCCGGAGAGACTTGAACTCTCAATACGTCGTCCCTCAAACGACGGTGTATGCCGATTCCACCACGGGCGGATGGCGGAGGACGCAGGTGTCGATCCCGAATGTATGAAACATCCTGCCGGGTTCAGACCGGCGGCAAGAGCCGTCTTGCTTCATCCTCCATAAAAAACGAAAAATGGCGGAGGACGGAACACTCGAAGTCCATACTTTTACGTACCGTCTGTTTTCGAGACAGCGCCCGGAACCTTCCGGGTTCATCCTCCGGCGGAAGTGAGAAGAATCGAACTCCAATCGCTTTCCGGCGATCCAATCGGTTTCCGGCCGACGCCTGATCCAATCAGGATTCACTTCCAAAAATGGCGGAGGGCACCGTAGTCGAAACGGAACGGGGTTTGACCGTCGCACTGTTTAGCAGACAGGCCGTCCGCCTTGGACGTTTACCCTCCATCAAAAAATGGTGGGCGATGATAGAGTCGAACTATCCGGCATCCGCCCGGCAGAACGAGGCCAACGGATTTACAGTCCGCCGCCGGGAACATCGCCCGAATTGTCAATCAGCAGAAGACGCAACGGTCTTCCTTCTTTCTTTGACATCTTCAGGTGGATGTGTCGGAGATGCCAGAAAACTCCCCGAAGGGACCCGGCGCGATGAGAGAGGAGGAAAGAAGAAGCCTGTCAAACCGCGTCACCCGTCAAAGCGACAGATAACTTGACAAGCCGTAATAAGACAAAGCAGGAACGGCGACCGCCGCGAGGCGGCCGCTGAAGACATTTCGATTTTTGATCTCGTTCTTCATCGGACGTTCCTTTTTTTTGCAACTATACGCAAGTTGTCAACCAACAAGAGCGCGAACGCGGAATTTAGCCTGCCGCCATCCCTTGCGGACGCGCATAATCATCATACAGTATCCGCATGTTTCGCTTTTTTCTTCGCCGCTCGGCGCTCCGCCTTCAATTCAGCCCGGACAAGTTCGCGGGCACGATCAAGCAGTTCCGATTCCAGTTCCGGCGTGATCTCGCGTCCGGCGGTTTTCGCCTCGAACACCAGTTCCGCAAACTTCAACGATTTGCGGCGGATGGTATCCTTGATTGTTTCGGACTGGCGCGCGAAAGTTTCGGCGGTACGGCAGTTTTTCGCCTTTTCAGCGAGTCTGCTCGCCAATTCCGGATTTTCCTCGCGCCACTTTTTCAGCCGCTCGGCGCTGCTGCGGTTCATCGCTTCGCGCATTTCGGGTGTCCGGCGCTGCGCGGCGAGAGCCTTTTCCGTATTTCGGCGGCGGATGTATCTGATGACCGATTCCCGCACAAATCCGGAAATGTCCCCGCCGCAACACGGGCAAATATATTTTTCTGTTTTCATCTGACCACCTTTTGATTGCCTTGTGATACAATATCACACATTCTACGATTTGTCAACCGATATATAAGATTTTTGCCGCAGATTGCCGAATCGTGCCTCCGTTGACAAACCGGGAATAGGCGAAAAACCTGCAAAGATGGTCTTGGCAGGTCCCGGTCAAGATGGTCTTGGGCGGAAAACCACAGGAGAATGACGATGATTAAGTTGGCGTATGCCTCGTTGGACGAGGTGCCGGAAGCGGTGCGCGGTTTCTGCACTGTCGAGGGGAATGTCGTGTCGTTGGACGAGACGAAGATCAAAACCCAAGCGGATGTGGATGCCGTATTGGAGGGAAAACGCAAGGAGGCTGCGGACCACAGCGCGACCAAGGCGAAACTGGCGCAGTGGACGAAACTCGGCGACTCCCCCGAAGCGGTACAGGCGCAGCTGAACGATCTGCAAAGCAGGGCGGGAAACGCGAACGACCAGACGGAACGGATCGCCGCGCTGCAAAGGGACAAGAATCGCATCTCAAGCGATTACGACACCCTCAAGGCGGACTTTGACAAGATCAAACCGGAATACGACCAGATGAAAAAGCAGATTCACGAGTCGAAAGTCTTCGACGTTCTGGAGAAATCCGTGAACAAACTTCAGGGCATCGACGCCGTGCGTCTCACTCGCGCTCTCCGCAAGGATGTCGCTCTCGGCCTGATCGATCTGGACGAATCCGGCGAGGGACTGGTCGTGAAGACCGGAGAGAAATTTTCCGATTACGCGATGTCGGTGGCCAACGATTTCAACTTCAAGGCTCCGAACACTCCCGGAAGATCGAACCCCGGAATCGAAAGAATCCCGACCAGCGTCAAGCCGAACGACAAGGAAGCCCCCGACAGCGGTTTCCTTGACGACGAGGAAAAGAATTTGCTCGACAAGTAAACAATCGGAGAAAAACAAATGAAAAACACCCTGAAGAACCTCAACGTGTTCCTCAAGCCCCATCAGAAGGGGATCATCAACAAACTGACCGAGGAAAACCCGATCATCGACACCATTCCGGTGCGCGCGGCTTCGCACGGCATCTACAACGTGTATCCCACGATCAGCGAGATCACCGGGATGTCGGAAGTCGATTTCGACGAAGAACTGCCGACCGTCGGCATCAGCTTTGAACTCGGCCGGACCAAACTCGGCAAGATCGGCGGCAAGCTGCCGATCCCGAAGGATGCCGCCACCGAGGTCGGCGGATACTCCGCCTACGCCGATGCCCGTCTGCCGAACATCATCGCCAAGAGCGGTAACGATCAGGAATACCGTCTCTACTACCTCGGATTCCTCAAGTCGGCCCTCGCCAACGGCAAGGCCGTGTCGGTCGGCGGCGCGACCCCGAACAAGCAGTATTCGCTCGTGGCCGTGACCTACGACGAAGACTCAACGGTCGGGCTGTACAATCCCAAGACCCTCAGCAACGGCAAACTCTTCGAGCAGCTGGTGCTGAACGGCGGGAACGAGTACGAGGTCGAGGCCGGTGGCAAGAAGTTCATCGGCAAGATGATCGCCAGTTTCATGCAGTTCGGCTTGCAGCTCGCCGACCCCCGGCTGGTCGGTGCGCTCGTCAACATCGAACCGGCCGTCAACGCCAGCGACCGCGACAAGATCGACGGTCTGCCGACCGCCGCGCAGATGGATGACCTGCTCTCCGGCGTCCGCGCCGGTACGAACACCGTCATCTACTGTCACCCGACGCTGGCGAAGAAGATGGCAACCAAGTTCCAGCTGCCGCAGCGCCAGATCGGAAACGGCGAGACCGGAGTCCGCTACGCGCTCTACGACTGGCAGGGCATCCCCGTCGTCACCAGCTACAACATCGGCTGGGGCAACGAGGCTGTGGTGAGCCTCTAAATCCAACACAATTCAACAGGAGAAAACATCATGTGGAAACGCAATGAAGCCCATTTCGACGGCGACTATTTCTTCAAGGAACAGGCGCTCGCAACCGGAACCGACGCTCAGGTGAGCGAGGCGTTTGAACTCGGATGCACCGAGGGCGGAATCCGGGTGCGCGGATGGCTGGACGGCTCCGCCGTCTGCGCCAGCGGCAACACCATCAAAACCGAACTCGAAGTCGCGGACACCCCCGACGCGACCGCGTGGCGGAAAATCGCCGAGAACACCATCACGGCGACCGCGACCAGCGTCACCGGCGACATCTTCAGTTTCATTCCCGATGTGGATGACCACTACATGCGGGTGAAGGTCGCCAACGCCGCCGGGATGACCGGCAACTTCAGCGTGGCGGTGGAACTGGTTCCGTAATCCGCGAAACCACGAACGACCCCGTCCGAGCCGTCTGTTTCGTCCTCACTGTGCAGACGGCAAAGGCGGGGTTTTTTATTTTTCGCCGACTTAGCTCAAAGGCAGAGCGGCGCACCTGTAATGCGCTGGTTGCCGGTTCAAATCCGGCAGTCGGCTCCAAAATTCACCATTACCGCGACACGCCCGGTAGCAGAGCGGTTGACAAACGCGGAAAAAGCGAAGACAACAGGAGGACACCCATGAAACCGGAAGAAGAAAAAACACAAACCGAAATGACCAACGAGGAATGGAACGCATACCTCGCCGGGGTTTTCGGGAAACTCGGAATCCCTGTCGAACCGACCTGCGGGACCGCCCACGGCATCCGATTCGACTACTGCTACGGCGTAAGAATCAAAATTCCCGCGACCCTCGCACCTCGCCGATTCCGGGTAATCCTTTTCGATATGCAGAATCATCTGAAGGTCTGCGACAACATCCTCGATGCCGGGGACTATTTCGTGTCGCGGCGACGGTACTGCATACCCTACGGCATCCAGATCACCGATGCCGACAGCGGAGAAAAAATCTGCCAGCACACCTATTCTCCCAAAGGCAGACCGGTCGTCATCGACATGCCGGTTCCCACGATGGGCGACGGCATCGCGTGGTTCAGCTATTGCGACGCGTTCCGCAAAAAACACGAATGCAAACTTCACGTCTGCATGCCGGAGCATGTCCGAACGCTCTTCGAGTCCGAATATCCGGACATCCATTTCATCGACCGATCCGAAAAAGACTCACTCTATCCCTACGCACACTACACCATCGGCGTTTTCACGGAGGGGAAAGACGATGCGGACTGCCCCGTGGATTACCGGAGAACCGCGCTTCACCACTACGCCGCCTATATGTTGGGGATGTCGCCGGACGAAGGCGGAACGCCGCCGCGAGTGACCATCCCGGAAAAGCGCACGATCCAAGAACCGTATGTCTGCATTTCAACGCTGGCTTCCGGGATGTGCAAGGAATGGATTCATCCAAGCGGATGGATGACGGTGGTGAGTTTCCTCAAAAGATGCGGATACCGCGTCATCGACATCGACAAAAGCATCACACAGGGGGACGGCATCCATTGGACAAGCATCCCGCGCGAGGCGGAGGATTTTACCGGGAATCATCCGCTCGCACAACGGGCAGAACTGATCGCCCACGCGGACTTTTTCATTGGCCTCGGTTCGGGTCTTTCGTGGCTGGCGTGGTGCTGCAAGGTGCCGGTGGTGCTGATAAGCGGTTTCAGTCTGCCGGAGAGCGAGTTTTACACCCCGTACCGCGTCATCAACATGAATGTGTGTCATGGATGCTACTCGGACACCCGGTATAAATTCGAGAACCGTGAACACGACTGGTGTCCCAAACACAAAGGAACGGCGCGACATTACGAATGCACGCGCGGCATCACCCCGGAACTTGTCATCGAGACCATCCGGAGGATACCGGAATTTCAGCGACATATCGAAACAAAACAACCGACAGGAGATGAAAAATGAGTACCTTTTTCAATGTTTGCGTCCGGTGCAAAAGGACGTTCACCAACGAGGCGGAATTTGCGGAACACATGAACGGCCACGCCGGAAAATCCAACGCCAGAAAGCCCATCGACGAAGTGGACGAACAGGTGCGTATGGAGGCGAAAACCGTACCGGGGATCAGCGACATTCCGGACGAGGACACCACGCTGGCCGCCGTGCGAAAGGTCAGCGGAAAACGGAAAAAACTCATCGCCGCAGGCATCGAAGCAGCCACCATGACTCCGGAAGAGGTGGACGCGAGATACGCGGAAGAGAAGAAGAAAGGCACGGTGAAGTAAATGCCCGACCACACCCAACTCACCGAACCGCTTTGCACAAAGGCATGGGCGGACTTGTTTTTCTCGGAATCGTCGTTCAACGCGGCATGGATCGACGCATCGAATGAAAAGAAACTGTCCGCGTTGAAGTCGGCGACTTACTTCATCGAACTCTATGTCACATTCTTCGACGAACACGGAGACTCTTTCGTATATACTCCGGACGGCACGGACGACTGGGACAACGATGTCATCCCGTTGCGGCTGAAGCAGGCGTGCGCACAGGAAGCGGGGTATCTCCTGAGTTTGGACGACAATCCCGCCGAACCGCATCCGCTGACGGTACTCGGACTCATTTCGGCTGACGGCAAGAAGTTCGACAAGGAATATACCCCGCCGATCTTCCCGAAAATCGTCGTCAAACTGCTGCGCGCGCTCGGCGGAGAAGTCGATCCGGAAACCACCGGAGCGGAACAGATGCAGGTCGCATCGAAGCAAACCACATGTTGAGGCGGAATATGCAGAAAAACGGGCAATTCGTCGATGATCCGGAAGCGCGGGAGAAAATCTGGAAAACCGCCCCGCGCGCCGTGGACAAATTCGGCAACAAACTCATCAAGATCGGGCATTACTGGTGCGCGTTCGATTTCAACCGGTTCTGGCAGCTCGCCGTGGACGAGAGCGAAGAGGAACAGTACATCATCGTGGTCAGGGTCGCGGACGGCAGATTCTTTTCGCGCACGCGAAGCTCCATCCGGCGCGGAAAAAGATACTGGCGGCGTCGGATCGAAAGCGGATGGTACATTTTCGTCGATCCGCTCATTCAGCAGGTGTATCAATGAAACGAAACCCCTTCCTGAAAGCGGAGGAAAAAGTCCTTCGGAAAGTCTACGGAAACACCGCGACATTGACCTATCTGGTCAGGAGCAGGACGTATAACTCCGACACCGGAGAACTCGCGGAAACCGACAAGACATTTGTCCGCGTCATCCATATCAGCAGTCCGTCAGAGTTCGCGGACGCGCTGGTGGACGGAGAAAACATCAAGAAAGGCGATCTGCGCTGCGAGGTTGCAAGAAAAACCCTGACCGACGCACTGCGTCCGGCAACCGGCGATCCTGCGGTATTGAGCAACTTGAGAAGTGCTTCTGCAATGACCGCAGGGATCGACATCAGCACCGACCGTCTGACATACTGCGGACGCGATTACAGCATCCGTAAGATCGTGCCGCTCGGCGTTTATGCGAACGAGCCATCGAAATACAAACTTCATCTCCGGGAAGTCAAATGAGGATTCCGCTGAACAAACATGGTATCGCACTCATCGAGGAGAAATGCCGAAGCCGCGTGAGAGAACTTCAGCAGCTGATCGCGGCAGAAGCGGCGGATTATCTGCTGAATTTCGGATACCATGCTTTTTTGAGCAGCGGACCGGGAAGCGGAAACGGACCGGGGTGGTCTTGGTATTACGCCGCAAACTGGAATTGTTCGGTTGGAACGGTTGACCGAAGCGTCATCACCCCGGAACGCGACCCATTCAACGAGGAAGAGAAATCATACGAGGGCGATCTTTACGAAAAGATCGAAGATTCAAGGGGAAATCCGTTCCGGGAAGCCAAATTCGGAGACGTGCTGTATGTGACCAATTCGGTCTACTACGGGAAATGGCTCAACGAAGGCGGCACGGAGTTTCTTACCCATCTCAACGAGTCGCATCCGAATCGATTCATCGAACTGTGCGAGGCGTATCTGAAAGATAAAATGTCGGAACTCGTCCGGACGATCAAGGAGAGAAAATGAACCATATCGCAATACGCAATGAAATCAGACGCAGGGTGGTCGCCGCCGCCGCAATCGCCGCCGCCACCGAACTCAAACTCGCCGGACGGGATTTCGACAGTTCCGGGAAAAATTTCTGGGCAGAGGAACACCTGATCGGCGGCGCGGAACGCGCCATGACCAATCGGCGGTGCAAGATCAGCAGTTATCTCGTGCAATACGATCTCTGCTGTCCGGTCGGGACATCGATGGAAGCATCGGAACAGAAAGCCGCCGCCATCGAATCCGCCCTGATCGGAACGACATTCGTCATATCCGGAACGGACTGCACCGTAAAGAAAATCAAGACCTCGCGCACGGAGGGAAAACTGTGCAACACGGTATCTGTGCTGCTGACAATCGACCTTAATGCGGCGGAAAGTTGACAAAGCGGGAATAAGCGGACAGTGAGGACAGGCGACAGGTATGCAACACTCATAACAAGGAGAAGAACAAATGAGTTTGGTAACAGGCACCGGAGCGGTGGCAAAAGTCAAATCTATCGTGTGCGCTCTGTCCGGATTCACGGGAACCGGGACCAGCGTGTTCGGGTCGGGCGGCGACATCAACTGCACCAACGTCGAGTACGTCAGCATCGGGAGACCCGACACCGATGAAAACGAAGAGCAGGAGTTCGAGACCAATCTGCGGAAGATCAAAGACTCCATCGCCACGAACGGATGGGCGTCGTGGGACAAAATGGCGGTCTTCAACGACGAAAACGGCGTGAACTGGCGCGCGTTCGTCGCGGCACAGCAGACCGACGCCACCGGCACCATCACGCTCACGGCGGGAACGAACACCATCGGCAGCTGGAAAGCCAAGGTGTCCAAGGTCGAAGGCGGCGACGGCGACGCGGCGAGCCTCGACACGAGTTTCACCCCGACCTTCACGCTTCTGGAAGCGCTCTCCTGAACGTAAAAGCAAAATAACAGTGAGGAAAAACCAACCATGAAGAACGAATTTGACCTCTCGAAAATTTCCGTCAAGGAACTCCCGAAGAAGACCATCAAGGCGAACTTCGAGGGTACGGAGAAGGAATACGAAATCCGCGTGCTCAACGACGGCGAAAAGATGACGCTCGATTCGCTTTTGTACACTTCGCGGAACGTCTACCGGACCCGCGACCTCTATGTGTTTCTGCTGGCGGCAGGACTGGACATCGAACAGGCGGTCGCCGCGTTTCTCTTTGAGAACGTGAACGCCGAGGCGGTACGCGTCGGAGACGAAATTTTCCAGTTCACCAAATCCTTCGAGGACGCGAAAGTAGCAGAGGCGGAATCGGCGGAAAAAAACTCCAAAAAGGGAGCGGATCAGCCGTAAACGTCGGCGGATACCTCTCCCTGATCGAGAGTTGCGTGGAGGCAAACGACCTGTCACCTCTTGCGCCGATGTCGATCCGCGATCTCATCTGGGTCAACATCGCGCAGGCGCAGAAACTCAAGCGCAGCGGCAGACAGGAGTGCGACATCTGGACGGCGCGTTTCAAGATGGCGGAGACGATCTATCTCGCCCTCTGCGACTGCCGGGATTTGGCGATAGACACCAACTTCTATGTCAGGTGCGCCGCGCTCAAGGGAACAAAAAATCCCAAGATCACCGGGTTCGACACGAAAAAACTCCCGTCGAACTACGTGGAGGAGGAGCGCAAGGAGGCGGAACGGCGGGCGAAGATGACGCCGGAAGAACTTGCCGAGCAGGATTTCAAAGACTTCATGGCGGGAAAAACCATCAAGCCGCGTTGATTCAAACATACCGGAGCCGGGGACATTTCATCCCCGGTTTTTTTGTTGACAAACGCGGAATAAACGAAAACGGATGATGGAGAATCAAACATGGCAGAAGATCTGGTAACGCTCGGATTCGCGTTCAGCGCGGGGAATGCCGAAACGGAAATCAACAAACTGATCTCCGCGTTCAACACTCTTGACGAAAAATCGCAGACCGCGCAGAAATCCCTCGGAAAACTTTTCGGCGGGTCGTTTGTTTCCAAAATCGATCTGGCACGGAAAAGCATCGGAAAATTCAACGCTGGGCTGGTCCAAACCGCCAATTTTGCCAAAAAAACCGCCAGCGCGATCAAGCCGCTACCGACGCAAATCGGCAAGATCACGACAGAGCATCTGAAACCGATCCCTCCGGAAGTTCTGCAATCCCTGTCCGAATACAGCCGACTGGTCAGGGAAGCCGCCGACGCGGTATCCAAACTGAATGTCAATGCAAAATCCGTCAAGGCAACGCCCGTCATCGAACTCAACAACGCAATGAGGGATACGGGGCGGCACGCCGAGGATTTGGGCGAATCCATCTATCAGATGTTCCGAACCGGAACACTGGCAGCCTTTTTCAAAAAATCGACCGAAATGGCGGTCGCTTTCGGGGTTGAACTCGCGCACGTCAATTCGCTGACGCTGGAGTTCGATTCCGACCGCATCCGGTCCGGGCTGCTCAATTTGAGTTCGGTCTACGGATCGGCGACCAAAAACGCCGAAGCGCTTTACTACGCGTATTCATCCGGGGTACGCGGAAGCGAAGCCGACCTTGTGCATTTCACACAGGAAATGGCCGGGCTTTCAACTCTGATCCGGGCGAATGTCACACAAACGGTGGACGCGGCGACCAGCGCCATGAACGCCTACAATCTTTCGGCACGCGACGCGGGACAACTGACCGACCTCTTTTACGGCATCGTCAAACAGGGCAAGGCGCGCGGCGAACAACTGGCATCCGGACTCGGACAGGTCATTTCCACGGCGGCGACCGCAGGATTGAGTCTTGATGAAATGGGGGCGTCCATCGCCAGCCTGACCAAGGTCATGCAGACGAGGAACGCGATCACCTATTTCAACAACATGCTTTCCAAGATGATTAAGCCGACGAAGGAATGTCGGCTCGCGGCGGAAAAACTGGGGATCGAACTCGGTCTTGATGCCCTGCGAGCCAAAGGATTTGCCGGTATGATGCAGGAAATCCACGACAAGACGCGCGGTTCGCAGCAGGCGATCCTCAATCTGTTTCCCGACCTGCGCGGTCAGCGCGCGGCATTGCAGCTGCTCAACAAAGGCTGGGGAGACTTCCAAAACCAGTTGCAATTTTTCGCCAACAAGTCGGGGATCGCGGACAAGGCGATGCAGGAACTCACCGGAGACATCTATTTCCAACTGTCAAAAATCCCGGATACGGTCGGAAAAATCAAAATCGCCACCGGCGATCTCATGGTGCAGATTCTCACCTTGGGCGGCGCGCTCACTCCGCTGATTACCGCATTCAACAACATGGGGGAAACCGGGCAGAAAGTGGTCGGCGCGATGGTATTGATCGCCGGGGGACTCGCGCTGGTCAAGACCTCGAAAAAAATCCACATGGCGATGTCGCTCTTGGAAATGAAGTACAACGCCATTCTTTCCGGTCAGCGCAGAGAGGAGGTCGCCGAACGCACCGCTGTCGCGGCGGCGATCACCAAGGAGACGGCGGCGAGGAAAGGCGCGGCGGCGGCAACGGTCGGCGGGGCGGGAGCAAGCGCAACTGAAGGGGCGGCGACAGCGGCCGTCAAGAAGGCAGCCGTCGTCAACGCGGCGGCGGCAATGGCAGCGAAAAAAGTCGCCGACGCCAATCTGCTGCGAGCCAAAAGCGAACTTGTCACCGCACAGAACATCGCCAACAGTACGCTGATGACAAAAATGGATACGGCGGCCAAAATATCCGGGCTTAACGCAAGCGTTTGGCACCTCTCCACTCAAAAAGAGTGGAACGCCTACATCGCCGCAGCAAACGCCCATGAGATTGCGAGAATCAGACTGCTCGCGGCCAGCAAAGCGGCAATCGACGCCGAAACTGCGTCCCTTGCCGCGAACGCGGCGGCGCAGAAAGCACGCAATGCCGCATCCGCGTATTCAGCAACGAACACCATTGCCGATGTCGCACGAACCGGTGTCGGTTTTGCTGGCGGATTCAAGGCGATGTTCGATACCGCTTCCTTTATGAAAAAATTCAGCACATCGACGCAAACCCTGAAAACCGTTCTTTCCGGGCTTCGCCATCCGTGGACATCGTTTGTGACCGGCATGAAGGCTCTGCACTCCGGAGGCGTCGTGGCATCGCTGGCGACATCATTTGCCGCTTTGAAAGCAAGTTTGAGTGTGGCGCTGACCGGAATCGGTGCGGTACTCGGCAAGGTGGCCACAATCGCCGCGAGCATTTTCAGCGCCGCCAATGTTATCATTGCCGGGCTTGCGGCTGTTGTAATCGGCGCAGTCGATATGATCCAAAGCCTCGTGAGGACCGGAGACGCCTATAAGGGAAGTTTTGTTCTGCAACCGATAGCGGACTGGATTTACGGAATCGGAAAACTTGCCGAAGCTGCCAAGGAAATGGATAAACATCTGGCAGACGCGCTTCAGACAAATCGCGCCGTGAATGCCGCAAGGACCTTTGTAAAAGACATTCAAAACGAATTTACCCAGCAATTCAGAGAACAAATCGTCATCCCCAAATTGAATGTGCAGGGGCAGATTAACGAAAACTTCAAGCCACTATCGAAACTGCTCGTCGAACGGGTGGAAAAGTTTGATGCCGTCACGCTTCAAAACGCTCAAGATCAGGCTATTTCAACCGGTCTTGCTTACAGAAACTATCAAATGAAAATGGCGCGTCACCTCGGAGAAGGGAAAACCCTTACCGAACATAACAAACAAAAGCTCGAAGCGCTGAAGTCGGCGTGGGATGCCGCAAACGAAAATTTGAACAAACTGCGCGACGGAGCGGAACAGAACGCCAACGGCATCCGCAGCTATGTGCAGAAAATCGACGATCTCGTGCAGGCGCAATACGATGCCATCGATTCCATTTGGGAAATGCAGGAGAGCGTGCGCTATAAAATGATGACCCCGTCGATGCAGATGACCGAACAGAGATCAAGAATGACCGACGCGCGCAAAGAATACTACGAAGCCATCGCAAACGGCGATGCCAAGGTTGCAAAAAAGGCATTCAAGAAAATGATCTCCGCCTATGACGCGCTGGTCAAGGACGCGGAGGCGAAACTAAAGAGTTACGGAAAACTGCGGGATACGCTCAAGGGCGATGCGCTTGACTACTTGCTGAAGGCAACGCAGAGCCTGCCGCAAAAACTCACTTTGCTGCGCAACCGGGCGGCGGAACTGTACCGGGAGAGCGGCGGCCGGTGGATTCAGAACGCCGCAGGCCAGTGGAATTTCCAAGTTCCGACCGGAGTCAACAGCGATCTTGCAAAATCCTACGAAAAAGCAAAGCAGGCAGCCGGGTTGCAGATTCAGGCTCTGCAAGAAGAAATCAAGGCGAAGCAGAAACTTGCGCAGGCGGAAAAACGGGCCAACGACAACACCGTGAAACTGATTCAGTCAATGGATAAATTCAAGGCAACGACCGCCAGCGCCGTCAACGCCTATTCTCTGGAAGCACAGCAACTGCAATCGAGGAAATTCGTCACCCCGGCGAAAGTGCAGCCAGTGACGGTCGCGCAGTCTGGACTCGGCAACAGCCAGAATCAACTCAACACCCTCTATCAGCAACTCGCGGCCATGACGACCGCATACCAAAATCAGGCGGCGCAACGCGAAGCACAGGCACAGCAGCAACGCAATCAGTTGAACAAGAATATGGAAAAATTCATGGACAACAACGAAAAACTGCTGGAAAAACTTGATGCCAATACCGAAAGAATGCACAACGCCCTGCTGAAACTCGCCGAAGCAATGGGCAAAGGCATGGATATGAGCAAACTTGCCGCGCCGCTCAAAAATCTTGAAAAGACAGTCGGCAGCCTCGGTGTTGTCACATACTGATGTTCTTTGGTTGCAAATTCCACTGCGAGACATTATATTATGTCAGATGCAACATGGAGCGCAACCGTGAACGATAAAAATCCGCTGGCGATCATCCTGTCCGGGATATTCACCGTCATCAAGTGTGTTTTGGCGGTTTTCGTATGGGGAATCATCGTGATTGGCGCGATCACCAAGAACAGATAGTTCATGGGCGGAACGGCGAAAACGCGACGCGGCTGCCGTATTCGGCGCGATGATTCCAAAAGTGACGCAGACAGTTGAACGCAAGCCATTCGGCGTGTCTGCGATGCCACCCGAAGAGAAACGGGACGCGATAGCGGATCATCAAAGACAGAATGCTCTGCTCGAAAGAATCGGGGTTGAGACCGCAACGATATTTCCCGCCGCGAATTTCGGCAAGCGGCCCCTCTACAATCACGGCGGCAGACTCGAAATCCCTCATGCGTTCCATTTCCCGCTCGAACCGCGCTCTCCCGGAAGTCATGCAGGACGCAAGGTCGCCGATGGTCTTTCGCTCCAAAACGATCTTTTCCACCATCCCGGCGAGAGAATAATCGCCCGTGTGCAGGGTGCCGGGTTCAATCTGACAGTCGTACCCCCGGAAGAGAAACGGAGACTGCTCACGCGTGTCAACGATGATCTTCATTTTTCCCACCGCTTCGTTTTTTTCGTATTTTTTTTCGCACGGATACATGCGGTATGACATTTTCGCCCAATTCCGACCTCAATTTATGTGACACTCGGAAAACCGTCCGGATGCTGCAATGCGTCATCATCGCGGTATATTCAGCGCTGCGCCGTTCATAAAAGCGATAGAGGTAGATGCGCCAGTGGCGCTCGGAAAGCGCGGACAAAAATTCGTCGCGCTGCCGCAACTCCTCCAAGCGGTCATCGATTTCGCGTTTTTTGGCTTCGAGTTCACGGTCGCGGCGTTCCTGAATGTCATTCCGTTTCTGTGCGATGCCGAGTTCACGAAGCAACCGCTTGTTTTCGCATTGCCGAGTGATGTGTTTTTCCCGCGCAATGTCACTTTGAGACTTCCCCTTGAAAATCGTATTCATAAGGGCATCCAGCACATGAGGAGTATTGAAATAGTATTCGGCGATCCGTTCAAGAACTTTCAGCACCACCGGCAAAGACTCCGGGGAAACAGTGAGACCTTCAAGCGCCAATGGCGTCGGCGATTCGGTTTCCGATGTCGCCTCGAAGTATGCTCTCGCCACCTGATCGGAATCCCGGTCTCGGTCTTCGCCGGGATCGTATTCCATTTGTGGAACGGAGACATGCTGGTATTGATAATGCAGATCGTCGGCGGATTCCCGCGCTCTGCTCAAACATGGTACGCCGAGTTCGCAATCCCGGCGCTGCGGACATTCAATGCGTCTGCCGAAACATTCAATCTTGTCATCGTTCGGTCCCGGCATTCGACCCGTCCTCCGGCGAACCGGGCGCGGAGGGTCCGGGATGCGGAGACAGATCGGGCGGCGGCGATATGAAATCACAGTCGTTGTAGTAGTTGATGATTCTGGCGTTCCGTTTCACTTCGTTCAAAATCAGCAGTATTCCCATGCCGATCAGACAGAAGCATGCGCGGGCAATCCGCCCGGAACAGTATTGGAACGCGGCGGCGGCAGCGAGAGCCATCACCAACACGTAGTAGAAAATTCCAGAGACAAAAGACATCGCAACCTCCTTTGTCATACTATATCACAAGAAAAACAATTATTCAAGTGATATTCCGTTTTTTTGATCGGAATTGATGAAATTTGAAGATCGCATCGGCGACTACGGCCGGTTCGATGGCCGCCATACAACTCCCGACAGTCTCGCCGTTTTTATCATTATGGGGACAAGCACACAGGCTGTTATCGCAATCGGACCCGTCGTTCAGCGCAACCGCGCGACTGCGCCAGCAGGATTTCTCGCGGCAGCAGTCGAACATGCCGACATTCTGAAAAAAAGCGTGCCCCGGATACTGTTCCCAATGCGCCGGTTCGCGCGCCCCGGCGACGACTACGCACGGCCGGATACCGCCATCCGGCAACGGAAGCGCAGCGGACAGGTGCATCGGGAAACTCACCGGCGTCAGCACCCCGGAGGAATGGTACACGAGACGCATGAAATCGCGGATGCCGGTCTTTCCTATCATGTCGATGACGTTGTTCAAACCGCGATGGACATGGTCCGGATTTCCCTCCCCGATCTGCACGAACGTCACGGCCCCGCGCAGAAGATCGACGACCTCCTGATAACGGGACAACCCCCAGTTTTTCAGCGTAAAATCCTTTTTGTAACCGGCATCTACGATCCAGTAATCGCCGAGTTCGCGCGACAGCGGAAGCGGCTTCTTTTCGTTCTCGGAAAGATAAACATCCGGGCAAAACGGACCCTGCGGAATCGCAAGACCGAGTTGCAGTTGAAGTTCCTTCCGGAAAGCGTGGATGAAGTGATAGGGGAGCGCGTCGCTGTCATCGATGAGCGGATATTCGATGTCGATCACCCGGTCGGCGTTGTCGGCGGTGACATCACGGCTCAAAAGCGGATTATTGTCCCAAAGCGGAGCAGCGGAAGTATCGACATTGACTTTGATGTACGGATGCGCGCGCTTCAAATCGCGCACCGCCGCCGTCAGCATCAGAATATCCCCCGGAGACCGGTAGTGGCGAAGCAGAATCCTCATCTACCCATCCCCCGTTTCACGCGGTCAAGCCACAGGTTGACGATGCTTTCGTCATAGTTATTGACATCGAGTTCCAGTACGCTCCTGCGGGTCAGCCGGGACGCGGGGAAATCGGTCTTGAGAAACAATACCGTCTCGACCGGCAACAACGCAAGCGCCGCGTGAAAGTTGCCCGACGCGACCCCGGCAAAACCGGAACAGACGCTCAAAACCCCCAACAGATTCGCACAGGTGGCGCGAGCCTCCCGAATCGTGCAGTGCTCAAAACCGAATCTGCGGTTGTCTGGATTGTCGAAATAGTGCGACATGTGCGTGTCCAGCGGAATCAGACCGGCATCAATGATCTGATCGCGCAGTCGTTTCGCAACAAACTCCGAACAGCCGAGTTTCCCCGGCAGACACGTCGAATGATAATGGACTCCGACCAGCGGCGACGAAAAACGGCGGTCGATATGGGGGGGCGCGGACGGCGGCGGGATGCCGAGTTCGCTGCGGCAGCAGTATTCCGCCTTGGTCATTTCCGGATGATCCCATTCCGAACAAGGGAATCCGATCTCGAATACGATGTCATAGGCAGATTCGTTTTCGTCGCAAGTCCCGAAAATGTCATCCTGCCCGCAATGGACGTGCAGATAAAAGTCAACATCCGGATAGCGTCCGCGCAACGCGTCGAAACACGGCTGAAACGCAATGGCATCGCCGAGACCGTGATGAAACTTTATCATCACCTTGCGATACCGCCCGGAGGCGAGATAGTCGCTGACCTTGCGTCCGGAGAAATCCTTAATCAGCATCGGTCAAACCCTCCAGCCGCGCCCGCGCTTCGGGGTGGTCGGCGTAAAACAACTCCCGCGTCTCGATGCGAAGCGCATCAAGCGACGCGGCAATGTCGCCATACTCCGCGTCCCGGTTCTCCTCGATGGCGACCGCGAGATCACGCAATTTCAGCGCGGTTTCACGATGGGAAAACTTCAGGTGGTCCGCTGCGTCGCGCAACTGCGCGGAACAGTAATCCCGGTTATCCTCCTCATAGGTAAACTCGCCCCACTTGCTCCACGCGTTCTTGACGTGCTTGCGCGCACACATGGTGCATTGGTCGAATGGAGACGCGACATCCACCGCCGCGCCGTTTTTGCCGTGACAACTGCAACTCATTCAAAATCCTCCTGTCCTTCATGCAGACGAGCCTCCGGTCGGCGGGAGTTTTCGTCATAGGTAATACACATATATTCATCCACATCCAAAGGTTCCAAAACGAAACTCCGAGCTTCGACGATGCGGCGGTCCTCGAATCCGGGACCGATCTTCTCGCAGTAAAAACAGCGGTCGCGCCAAAATGCCGCCTTGTACGCGACACCGCCGTCAGCGACGAGATTTTCCAGTTTCAAAGCCCACGGATAAAACACCCGCGAAAACAGAGACCCGTTGAATTTCTGACCAGATACAATCAGTCGGCGCGGATCGAACGGATCGTAGGTGACACGGTAGAGAAATTCGGCATCCCGGAACGACGCGCGGATATTGCGCAACGGCCCCTCGATATTGAATCCGCCGCTGCGCGCACCCCAGACAAGATGATTCTTCTGCAAATAGCCGGAGTCCGCAGGACAAAGTTCCACCGGTGCGGAATCGCCGTCAAGATCGCAGATGTGATAAAGTCGAAACATTCTCCGCGTCACGGCTCCGCCAGCGACGAATGTAAGATGCCATTTGCCGTCGATATACTCCGCTGCCGGACTGCACTCGGTGGCGTCGTCGGGCATAAAGGTGTTGACGCGAACCCACGAGCCATTGCGGAACTGATGGATTTTCCATTTGCCGTCCACGGGGATGCAGCAGAACTCACGCGCCGAGAAACCGTTTTCCGGGTCGGGCGCGGCAAACGGCATGTGACTCATCGTCCCCACTGTAAAATCGAACATCGCATTCCTCCTACGAATATCTGCGGCTTGAATTTTCAGGGCATGGCCAGACCCAACGCGAATTGTCGTAGTCGTAACAACCCTGCTGAATTTCCATATAGCCGTCATAACTGTAACGCGAGCAAAACTCATCCGGCAAGCCTACCAGTTTGCCGCACTCATCGATGTCGCCCTCGTTATACAAAACTCCGCCGCAAGTGCGCGGGTCGCTGACCTCGATCAGCCGCCAACGATTGAACGGTGTCCCGATCTCCCGATCCTGATACCCCCGGAGGTCCCAGCACCGCTTGCTCTCACTGCTGCCATTGACCACCTTGCTCGCCAGCACCTTCGGTTCGCACTCGCATGGACACTGTTTGAAAAACCAGACTTTGCCGTTGCGCATGATGACCTTGCCGTCGCTGTTGAAAAATATCTTGCCGTCCATTTTACAGCACCGACAAAGTAAGATGGTAATTTTCGCAGATCGCGCCGTGATGCTCCTGCGTCAGCACATATTCGCCGTCGTTGTACGCCAATCGACCGATCAGGGTACGGGAAATATGGTCCGATGGAGACGGGTAATCGGCCGACATCTTTACCGCCGCCGCGCCTGACTCGATGTCGATTTCCACATAGAAATACAAGGTCTTTTTCTGCGCGAAACCCGTGAAACACGTCCTCGGCAGATAATAACGGGATTTCCCGGCATCGACGAAACCGCAGGAGGTGTTGGATATATTCGCCCCGTCATAACAGGCAATGACATCAACCAAGTCTCCCGAACCGCTCCCGGACGACCGGGAAGAACTCGACGAACTCGATGAGCTTGACGACGAACTGGATGACGAACTCGAAGACGAAGATGACGACGAACTGGAAGAACTTGACGACGAACTCGATCTTGACGAAGCGGAGCAACTGCCGGTATCGTACAGCACCAGTTTGCCATTGACCAATCCGAGAATGCCGGTCCCGGTAAGCCCGGATGAGCTTGACGACGAACTGGATGACGAACTCGAAGACGAGCTGGACGATGACGAACGGCTGGAACCAGAACTTGCCGAACCGCCATTGATGAAACTCTGCGGCACGGAGAGAAATTTCAGTTTGAAAAAACCGGAATACCCCGGCTCCGCTTCGACGCGGACGGGGTCGGCCGTTTGGATTTTACCGGGATCGACGCGATCATCCATCTTGGTCGTTCCGATCCCGGCGACAAGATTCCGGAGCGCCTTGTCCAAACGGGGGGTATAAGCCACCAGTCGTGTCGCGTGTCTCGCCATTACCACTTCATCCCCTTGGTGGGAAGATTCAAGCCGGACCATGATTTCACGGGATACTCACGAAATACCAACGTATTGTACGGGGTGTTGGCAACATAATCTGCGTGACCGTCAATCGCTTTCGTAAGGAGATACCCTTTATCCAGCGGCATCTGCGTGTCCTGTTCGCAGGACAACTCATACAGATGATCCAGCTGCGGCGGCGCGGCACGCATCAGGATTTCGCTGGCTATCAGATACAATCTGCGCGCCGCAAGATATTGATTCCACGAACAGAACATCAGTTTCCCGGTCGGATAGAAAAGTTTTTTGCTGTTTCCGTATGTCACGGCTTCATTCAGTCGGAAATGGCAAATCTGCGACGGCTTGGAATCCGCCTTGATGACGAAATTGGCGAATCTTGAGTTCACGGATTTCGCCGCCGCGAGCATCGCATCGGCAGAGAGGTCGATCTCCTTGAATTTGGCACGGTCGCCGACATCAAGCATCCGGCGATACAAAAGCAGACCGGTGGTGTCGATCTGGATATTGACGGTCACGGACCAATACTGCCATTTGACTTTGGTCGAACCATCCTCGTAGACGGTGATATAGGAACACTCCGGAGGAAGCAGCAACCCCGTGTACTGCGGAATGGACAGCCCGCAGACGGTGATCTGCTGCGAATTGATGGAATTGCCGTATTTCAGCGCATTGTTGATGTTCCAGCTCTGGGTGGCGAATGTGAAACTCATCTGCACATTGCGGACAGCCCGTTCCGCAGGAATCCGGTCTCCGGCAGAGTTCCGCACCGGGAGAACGGCATTGCCGTTTTTATCATAAAGATAGCCGGTCGAATTGTAACTTGCGGTAAACGGAACAACGACTTCCGGATAAGTGAACTGAATGTTGTCCGGCTTCAGTTTCCACGGTTTCGTTTCGCTGGTGATCGTGCCGCCGTCCTCGTCGGTGGCGTTGGGATCGGTGGTCGAGTATTCGAGATCGGCCATCCAGTATTTCGAGTTTTCGGAGATGGGCTGAATTTCCGCATTGCCGTAGTATTTGAACGCGGCATGACGGGGGTGCGCGGCATATTTGGCGGGAAATTCCTTGAGAGACAAAATATCCATCGCGTCCTCATTGGCATTTTCCGCCTCAAAGTAAATCCGCCGATGGATGGTGGCAAGTCCGTTGCTGACGGACGCGGCAAGACGGGTCAGCTGGCTCTCGTCATTGGCGATCCCGCCGGTGTTTTTGTATTTGAAAATTTTCATAAGACCTCCGCGCTGTTTTGCACAAATTCCCGGTTTGTCAACGCGCGGCAACCGTTGACAATCGCGGAATAGGCAGAATACGGAGGTCATCGATGCAGAAAATATACGTGAACACCGCGACGCGCACATTCTACGATTCGTCCGGCAGTCTTTTCGCGGACGGATTCCCCAAACTGGCATACAAACGGTCGGAGCAGTTCCGCATCCAGCTCTGCACCGACACCCCGGACGCGGGAACGGAGGGTTGCGATCCCGAAGAGTGGGAAAAGGACGCTCAATACGATCTTACCGGGATCACCGCGCTGCTGTCGGTGGACAACGATTTCCGCAGACGCAGAAAGGGCACGACGACCGCCGCCATCGACGCCGGACCGGTGGCGCAGATCAGCGCAACCATCGCCAACGCTTCCGCCGCCACGATTCGCAACTCCGGAAGTCTGCGCGTCTTCGGGAGCGACGGCGCTCCGGAGGGTTTTGAATACACCTCATTCACAATCAGCGGCAATACAGTCACGTTTGCGCTGGCGGATGGTGCGAGCGCGACCGGGAACTACGCGTCCGGAAGCGTCATGGATGTTCCGGACGCCATCTATATGCAAGCCGCCATGTCGAATGAGAGCGACCCGGCAAACGGACTATTCGTCTTCGATCTGGTTGCCGATTCCGCAAAACTCCGTGACGCGATGGAATACAGCGACACCAGCAAACTGAATGACATCGCCGGGATGGAACTTCTGCTCTTCACGGTCTCCAACGGGGAGATCACCGAATGCGACAGTTATGTGTGCAACACCGTGTCGGTCACGGCGACGATGGCGGAGGCGAATCCAGACGCACAGATGCCATCGACATTCGAGGATACGCTGCTCGGACTGATCGCGGCGGCGCTCGGATCGGGCATGGTCAGCCAGTTTTCCGTTGACGGATCATCGTGGCACGACGAGCAACAGGACGAAGACCTTTACATGAGATTCCGGCTGACCAGCACAGGAAACACCGGATTGTGGCTGGTAATGCGGCTCAAGGCTGGCCCGCCCGGAACTCCGGGAACGAACGGGGCAAATTCCTACATCTACGTCGCCTATGCTTCGGACGGAGAGGGAACGAACTTTGCGCCGACGCCCTCCAATTTGCTCAAGTGGCGGGCAGAAATCCACAGTACATCGCCGCTCAACCATGTGCCTGTCATCAGCGATGGCACCAATACCTACGACCGGAATACGGACGGTGACGGAGAGAACAGCGGAACAAACTACTACGCTTGGGTTCGGGATGATACGAATTATTACACCGCAAGCGAAACGCCGCTCATCGGGAACACCATTTTCACCGATACCGCGCTGACGACATCGGCAGGAACGGTCGCAAGTTACCGGGGACAGCGCCCCGACCTCGACGACTTCAGCGCCGCCGACGCGATCTGGGTCAAATACATCGGAGACGACGGGACCGGTGTCGGGGATATGCTCAAAAGCGTCTACGACACCAACGATGACGGAAAAGTCGATCTCGCAAAGGACGCGGACAACGCAACGAAACTCAAAAATGCCCGAAAGATCGGCAACGCCGACTTCGACGGTACGGCAAACATCAGCATCGCAGAGATCGGCGCGGCGGCGGCAAGTCATTCGCACACCAAAAGCGCCATCAGCGATTGGAGCGTCAACGCTTCCGAACTCAACGATCCGGTGCGGCAGATGGTGCAGAGCGAGGCGAACCCGAATACGCTGTACCTCAACCGCCCCGTGCTGGTGAACAGCACCGTCAATTCAGCAGGGACAATCGCATTGGACTTCACCTCGGTCAAAGACAAAAACGGCGACGCCTACACGGGACAGGGCGGCGATGACTTCACATGGATTTACCGACTGACATCGTCCGTCGATATTACCGGCATCAGCATCGGTAGCGTAAACTCCACGATGGAGGCAATCGACGTGCCATCCGTATTCGACCGGCTGGACGGCGTGAACACGACCTATGTTTTCGTCATCCACGCGATCTACGACAACAACGCGATCAACAAGCTGCGGATGTTCGTCAATTATTCGCACTGCTTCAAGGCGCAGCTGACATGAAATTTCCATACCGATACAACCCCTACGGAATCGACCGCGACCAAGGCGGCGGAGACGAGCCGGTTTCCGGGTCTCGCGGGGCTTTCGCGTATCTGTCAAACGGCAGATTGCAACAGAGCGCTATGGTGATCCGCGACGTGATAATGATGAGCAACCGCGTACAGCGGATCGACGCATACGACAGCGGAGTCATTTCCGGAGGGCATATCAATTACGGTTGTTCGCAGCGGATTTACTCCGGCGGGTCGGCAAAGAATGTCAATGTCAACAACGGAGCATTTCAATTTGTTTCCTCCGGCGGATATACGGAAGACACACAGATCAATTCCAACGGTTCCATGACTGTTTCCAGCGGAGGAACCGCAAGCGGGACAATCATCACATCAAACGGCTTTGTGAATCTCAACAACGGCGCTACAATGATCGGACCGGAAATCAGGAGCAGAGGATACTGCACCGTATATTCCAACGCGGTGCTGAAGAACTGCACCATGAGCTACGGAGCATCGGTCTATGCGTCACCCGGCGCAAGCATAGTGGACGCGACACTGCTCAGCAGTTACGAATTTTATTGTTCGAGCGGAATTTTCATGTCCGGGACAATCGTTTCCTCCGGGGCATACCTTTATGTATCAAGCGGGGCAAAATGCTACGACATCCAACTGAACAACGGAGGAAAACTCGTTCACGGAGTATGGGGATACGATGACCAAACCATCGTGACGGGGTCGAATATCGACGGTTATTTTTCCCTGTCCGGAGGAACCGCGAGCGGATATTCGCTCAACAACGGCAATGTTCAAGAGGTTTATTACGGCGGCACAGCCATCGAAACCGTTATCCGATACGGCGGGATGCAGGCGGTCAGTTTTTACGCCCAAAGCATCGACACCATCATCAAAAGTGGCGGGTCTCAATTCATCTATTCGTCAGGCATAGCGAGCAACACCGTTCTGACGGAAAGCAGCTGTTATCAGATGCTGTCGCAATACGGGATTGCCTACTCCACCGTTTTGTCCGCGCCGGGATGTTCGCAAATCGTTCGTGAACAGGGAAGCGCGTTTGCCACGACGATTTACGCTGGCGCGTACCAGTATGTCAGCACCTACGGAACCGCGTTCGACGCGGAAATCTCATCGGGCGGATGGCAGTATGTGTCATACGGGTCAGCAATCAACACGCATGTCCACGCTGGCGGGTCACTGTACGCCAACAGCAACGCCAAACTCCGTTCGTGCATCGTGGATTCCGGAGGGATGCTGAACATGGCTTATTACACCGAACTCGTGTCCGGATACATTTCCAGCGGCGGCAGTTTGCGGATACAGGAATACAACACCGTTTCAGCCATGACTCTCGAAACAGGCGCATGGATTCAAATCAGCGGCAACAATACCATCGATTTCGGCGAGGATCGGTGTTTCGCGCTCTCAAACAACTATATCCAAAGCAAAGGCGGAAATCTGTCAGGGGCCATCATCGAAAACTACGGCTCCATGCTGGTGCTGGGAAGCGGAACGGCGACCGATACGACGCTCGGATCATCATCGTACATGCACGTCAAAAGCGAAGGAATCGCCAACGGCGTGACCTTTTCCGGGCGCAGCGGCATGATGCACGTCAGTCCCGGAGGGCAGGCCAACAACGTCACGCTTATGTCCTATGGCAGCCAATTCATATCCAATCGGGCAAGCAGCTTCATCAATACCGTGGAAAGCGGCACGATCTTCGGACGCGGCGGTATGATTACTTCGCTGACTATCGGTATGGCCGGGTACGGAGAAATGTACAGTTCGACACGGATTTCCGGACTTGCCATGAGTCCCGGCGCAAGCATGTGGATGAGTTCTGCATATCTGGACGGCGGTGTAATGGAAAGTCAAACCAGTCTGTATATGTCCGCTCCCGGCTCCGCGTCCGGACTGGTGGTGTCCAGCGGCGCAAGCGTATGGTTCTATTCGGGGGTATCGGCAATCAACATCACCAGCAAGGCTGGAGCATATATCTACGTCGCGGACGGTGCCACGATAACGTATGCCGAACCATAAAAACAGAGAGGAAAAAATGGACAATTTCACCATCAGGGGCGATACGCCGATGTGCGTAACCCAAAAACAGGATGACGGGGCAGAGAAGCAGAAAACTCCGCCGCAGCCGAAAATCTATGGGGACATCCCGGATACCCCGACGCAAAATCTCGGAGGAGGTATTCTTTTCGACTTCAACGACGGATGCCGGATGAAGTTCCCGGACGGGGCGGATGAATATCATGTGGTACTGAAAGACTTGGACAGCGATCTCGTTCTCTATTCGGTTGACGTGGCAAAAGGCGCATGGGTGGTTTCTGTCAAAAAATACTTCGTGAGATTCCGGATCGAAGTCTACAAAAAAGGGAACCCGGCACTCGTATATCATCACGATTACGACGCTCGCGGGAAGACGGTTCTGGTTCAGCTACCGGTCGGAACCTTGGGCGACAGCATCGCATGGTTCAGCTACGTGGAGCGCTTTCAGAAGAAGACGGGGTGCCGACTCGTCTGCGCCATGACCGGAAAAATCGCTGAAATTTTCAGGAAACAGTACCCGGAGATCGAGTTCATCACCCCGGAAGAGACCAAAAACTACAAGCCATACGCATGCTACCTCTTGGGATTGTTTTTCCGTGGCAATGTGGACAATCAGCCGCGCGATTTCCGGCAGGTCGGACTGCACAGGACCGCCGGAATGATCCTCGGTCTTGCCGGGATGGAACTCGCCGACGAACCGCCACGCGTCGATCTTTCCGCCGAAAGAACCATTGGCGAAAAGTATGTCTGCATCGCTACACAGGCGAGCTCCGGATGCAAATACTGGAACAATCCCTTCGGATGGGATCGCGTGATCGCGTATCTCAAGGAAATGGGCTACCGGGTGCTTTGCATCGACCGCGACCGGGTGCAGGGGCATGGTCTGGTGTGGCACCATATCCCGCAGGGAGCGGAGGACTTTACGGGCGATCTGCCGTTGCAACAGCGCATCGACATCATCAAAAACGCGGACTTCTTTGTCGGATTGAGTTCGGGTCTTTCGTGGCTGGCGTGGTGCTGCAAGGTGCCCGTGGTGCTGATAAGCGGATTTACGGAAGCGGAAAATGAGTTCTACACCCCGTACCGCGTCATCAATTATCACCCCTGTCACGGGTGCTGGAACGACATGCGCGAAGATTTCGACCATTTCGATTATCTGTGGTGTCCCCGGCATAAGGGGACTGACAGACATTTTGAGTGCAGCCGGATGATTACTCCGGAACAGGTTATTAACACGATCAACAAGATCATAGAGAAGGAGAAAGACAAATGAAAACAATCGACGAGTACGGATTCCAGCAGACCAGCGTGGATTTCAAACGCCGAAAACTCCCCGCCTACAAGGTCATCACCGAAGGGAACTACACCTACATCATTTTCGGCGATTACGAAACGGGGCCGATCCACCGCATCGACAACTCGACCAGCGGAACGACCGTGATCGAGTGGACTTACGGCAAGGTCTCCGACAGGGCTACGCTCACCTACATTCCCATCAACGAAACCAAGGAAATCGAATAGGAGAAGTGAATCATGGACGTTTTCTACGATCCCATCATGGGCGGACTTCGGCAGAAGGATTTGTCGGGCAAGGACAAAGAACTGATCGAAAGCGCCATCCAGCCGGTATCGACGATGCCGAACGCCAACGCGGACGCGGCGGGAAAGGTTTGTCTCTACACGGGGCAGACCAACGAAAATTTCAAACACGGGCATTTTTACCAGTGCGTTGACGAAAGCGGTTACTACCATTGGCAGGACTGTCAGGTCGGCGCGGTCGGCGTCGGCAACGTATCGAATATCCGGTGCGTGGCGCAAGGTTCGACCGTGCGCATCAAAATCCAAGATGCCGAAGACACGGTGGTCGGCGGCGTCGTCATCGCAAAATGGGCTGGGTGCAAATGGGTCCGCAAACAGGGGAGTTATCCCACGGGACCGGATGACGGCACCCTGATACTGAACTGCACCACGAGAAATCAGTACAACGGGAGCGCTTTCGTCGATACGATCACGGAGGGAGTGACATACTACTACCAGTTCTTCCCGTACACCGACGACGGCGTGGTGACAATCGACGATGCCAACCGCGTCGAAACGAGCGAAATCACATGGGCGACGGTTTCCGATCTCGTGCTTTCCGGAGACGCACAGACCGTTTTTTCGGCAGGCGACATTCTGACAGCGTCACACTCCACATACGGGGAAATCCAGCAGGAAATCATGGGATTCGATGACCGTATCCCCGTGGCTCTCCTTTATGCGAACGGAAACTCCTATGCGTGGGTTCACTCGATGGGACAAATCGAGGTCGGAACCACGGTTTACCAGCAACGCAGTCTGGAAAACGCCAAAGGAACGATTTCGGCAATTACCGGATCGACCAATGTCGGCAGCACGCATGATTATATCAGCGTCCCGGAAAAAATCACCGTTGACGGGGTGATTTATGAACTTCAGGCGCATTCGATGAGTCTACTGTCGCGCAAAGTCCTGACATCTCTGCAATGGGATGCGCCGGAAAAAGCATACGCGCTGACGGAAGATGCAACTTTCCAAAACGGGAAAACGTATTACACCAAGAACGGCGACGAGTATTCCGAAGCGTCCGTTACCGAAGGCGAACCCGTTACCGGCAACACCTATTACGAAAAGAACCCCAATACCAACCGCGTCAGTTACGGATACAACAACTGGGAGGAATCGGCGATCCGGCAATGGCTGAACAACGCCGAGGGCGCAGGTCAGTGGTGGACGGCGCAGAACATTTGGGACAACGCTCCCGGATACGCATCAAGCACCGCAGGATTCCTCAACGGCATCACCGAACCCGGTTTTATCGACGCGGTCGGCGCGGTGTATTTGAGGACTGCCAAAAACACCGTGACGGACGGTGGCGGAAGCCGCGTTACCAGCGATACGTTCTTTCTGCCGTCCAATACTGAAGTCTTCGGAAGTGCGAACAACAATATCTACGAGGGAGATCAGTTCGCTTTCTTCTTTGGAACGGACGCAAACAGCAAAATCAAGTATAATTCGGCAAACAATGCCTCGCACTGGTGGTTGCGCTCGCCCTTCACCGGCAACGCCGGCATCGTGTACTACGTCAACACTTCGGGGGCGCTCAACAACTACCTCAGCGCCAACTATACCCTCGGGGTCGCCCCGGCTTGCGTCATCTGTTAATTATACCAATCGCGCCGAACGGCGCGGAATAACAAGGAGAAAAATCAAAATATGAGTGTGCCGAAGAGTCAACGTAATGAATCCAAACTGACGTGTATCGTGAAAGCGGAAGAACTGGCGGTGTACACAATGCAGATCGTGTGCAACGAAAGGAATTTTCCCAAGCGGTATCGTTGGTGCGTGACGAATGAAATTGTCTCTGAAACGCGGTCCATTCTGCGAAAACTTGTTTTGGCAAACAGCGTGCGGGTAGAAGACGTTTCCGGGCACAATACCCGGAAACGACTTCAAAGCGAGGCATTGGCTCATTGCTTTGCCCTGCTGACGGAAATCAATCTGGCCTACAAAATTTTTCATCTGGCATCCGACCGGGTGGAGTTCTGGACCGGATTGGTCATCAATATCCAACGCTTAATCAGAACATGGCAGGCGAGTGATGACAAGCGTTTTGAAGCGCAGACTCATTGAGACAGGTTTGCGGCTGTTCGGGACCTCGAACTGGTGGTTGCGCTCGCCCAACACCGGCAACGCCAACAACGTGTACAACGTCAACACTTCGGGGGCGCTCAACAACAACAACGCCAACAATACCAACGGGGTCGCCCCGGATCGAATGTGATTTGCCAGCATAGAGTAAGCCGAAAGGCTGAAATCAGAGCAATATATTCAAGGAGCCGCTGACCTGCCACTCCCGAACAGGGGGTGGGAACACACGCCGCAGATGCGGTCCGCTTTCGAGCGGGTATCGCTGTAGACTGCGGCTTTTTTATGAAAACACCAGAGGGAACATGACGGACTTTGAAAAATCGTTGAGTTTTGAGCAACTGTACCGCGCGGCGATTGAATGCGCACGCAATGTCCGCTGGAAGGAATCGGTGCAGGACTATCTGCGCAACATTCTGTCTCGTACATCACGGCTTCGTCAGGATTTGCTGAGCGGCGAATACAGCATCATGCCATACATCCGATTCATGGTTTACGAACCGAAGAAACGGGAGATCGTTTCGACGCGCTTTCGTGACCGAGTGTTTCAGCGGTCAATCTGCAACAACGGAGTATATCGGGACATCACCAGAGGATTCATCCACGACAACTGCGCGTGTCTGGTCGGTCGCGGAGTAGATTATGCCATTCATCGTCTGGATTGCCACATGAGACGTTTTTACCGAAAGCACGGTGTAAACGGATGGGTGTTGAAAATAGACCTTTCCAAGTTTTTTCCGTCCATTCCGCATTCGGTTGCGAAAGCCGCGATGAAAAAGAGAATCCGGGACGAGAATTTCCTGAAATACATCTGCGACATCATCGACAGTTTCCCGGACAACCGGTCGCCGGAAGAGATCGCCGCAGACCCATTCGGGAAGCGGAGCGTCGCGCTCGGCAGTCAAATTTCACAACTCATCGCACTTGCGGTGCTGGATGACCTCGACCATTACATCAAGGAACGTCTCAAAATCAAGTATTATGTCCGTTACATGGATGATTTTATTCTGATCCATGAAGATAAGGAAGTTCTACGCAACGCGCTGTTGACAATCACGGAAATGGTGACGAAACTCGGTTTGAGATTGAACGCGAAAACGTGCATTTCTCCGTTGCGTCAAGGCGTGGTGTTCTTAAAATATCGGCGCTTTTTCAATAAAACGGGAAAGTTGATCGTCAAGGTGAATCACAAATCGATTTCCAAAGAGCGCAGAAAACTCCGGACGTTAAAAGGGATGGTGGACAAAGGCAAGATGAATCTCAACGACATCTGCCTGCACTTTCAAAGTTGGTCGGCTCATGCGGCAAGAGCCAACTCGCGGGGTTTGATACGGCAGATGAAAAACTATGTGAGACAAATCTTTGGAGGTCATAATGAAAGTCATTACCAGAAAAGAGAAAGAACAGATCGCGCTCAAGGAACGGATTGATGCCTTGACCACCCATTCGGAAGAACAGATTCAGGCTTACGCCAAGGTCAAAGCGGCATTTTGGGCCTATGTCGATGAAGTTGCCGTCAAATTGCACAAGACTCGCGCAGATTTTCCGACCGGGGCATACTCGGCGGAACTGCTGGATTGGTGCCAGAAGAATGGATTGAGCGATGCTGAAACCGCAGACCTCGCCATCAAATTCTGCGGAATCGCATCCGATCTCGGACGCATTGAGTACAACTGGAACGATCTGTTCACCAACGATCAGCAGGTGAACGCATGAATAATATCATTTTCAGGACACACAAGGAAGATAAGCGCGGAAATGTCTTCACGGTTCTTTTCCCTTACCGCGTGAGCTTCGGCGGGAAATCCTTTCTGATTCCGCGATATTTTGAGTCTGACGGGGCATCTGTTCCACGTATGTTCTGGAGAATTGTCTTCCCCAACAGCGACAGCCACGTCACGACGGCGGGAATTTGCCATGACTTCATTTATCGGACACAGCCATCCGACTGGACGCGCAAGGAAGCGGACAGGATGTTTTTGTCCCTGCTGATCGAGTTCGGAGCCGGACTGTTCGCTGCAAAGTGCGCTTATTATGCGGTGCGGTGGTTCGGTTGGATCGCATGGAGAGAAAATCGTCTCATCAAGGATGGAGTCAATGAATAACATCACACCGGAAAATTTGGTCACGATCACTCAAGGCGCAACACCGCTGCAAATCGTAACACTGGTCGTATTGGGGGTGATTGCGCTCGGCGTAGTCATCGGAATCGTGAAATGGGTCATCGACATCAAGCTGGGGACACTCCCAAACGACATAAGCGGAATCAGGGAGTCTCTTGCAAACCTGAAAACCGACCTCGCCAAAATCGAGGGTAAGTTGTGGAGCAAGGACGATATTCAGCGCGAAATCAAAGCGGCTATCGCGGAACACATCGAAAAGTGTCCGTATCATCACACCAAATAAGGAGAGCAGAAGAATGAAAAAGATCATCGAAATCGCGCGTGAACTCGGCAATGTGTTGAGTGTCGCAGTCTGTGTCGGCATTGTCGGAGTATTCCTCGCGGGGTGTTCAACGACCGCCGGGAAGATGACTGAAAGCGCATCCGGGAAGAATCTCGGACTTGACGGGTACGTCATGCTGGGAGAACTGGAAACCGCGAATCCGGAGACCGCGACACCGCAGGGGAGGATCATCATCGGCCGCGTCACCTACAAAAGCCGCAAGGTCGGCATCCCCGCCGATCAGAAGGTCCCGACGACCGGATATTTCAAAGCTACGCAGACCGAATCGCTTTTCGGCACAAAGGAGCAGATTATCGAATACGATTTCACGGCCGGAAGCGATGCGGATGCAAAAGCCGCCGAAGAAGCACTGAAGAAGAAACGCGAGGAGGCGGAAAAAGCGTTTGCTGAATTGGCAAAAAAATCCAATACGACCGCTTCCAATCAGGAGACCGCACCTGTCCAGTCAAAATAATTTCAATTTTTTTCTGATCGAAGCATGCGAATATGACAACTTTTCCGCATTTCATGCTTAAAATATATGACATCGCCATAATGGGTTCGGAGCGGCCATAGCGGGAAAGCAGCGACCCGATGCGCAGCGTTCTCCGAACCGACTGACGAGTTGCGCTGCGCATTCCTTTCCCGGCTTCCCGGAGTCGGTATCGCGTGCAACCGGGTTCCTCGCCATAGCAATGTGGCGGGGATTTTTTTGTTTTTTACGAACGCGGAGTGTGATAAAAGTGTGATGGCACTCTAAAAACAAAATCCGCAGCGAATGTATAACTCGTTGCGGATTATGACAAAAAAATGGTCGGGATAGAGAGATTCGAACTCTCGACCTTTTGACCCCCAGTCAAATTGTCTAAAATCCTGTTTTTCGGAAAATATCCCGTTTTGTGCTTGTTTCCGGTTGAAAAAATCAGCCGCGAGTGGTATATTATGGCATGAAATGGAATAAAAAAGCGTCAAATTGCAAACAAAAAATGTGATGAAAGTGTGATGGAATGCAAAAACTGAAACTGACAGCATCGTTCGTTAAAAAACTGACGCCCGGAACTCCGGCGCGGTACGCCGATACCGAAGTCCCCAATCTTCAGGTGCGGGTCCTCGCCAGCAGCATTTCGTTCTATCTGCGGAAACGCCACGGCAAGACCATGCACGAAATATGCCTCGGCAAATATCCCGACATGACCCTCGAAGAAGCGAGAGCCGCCGCGCTGGACAAACTCGGAGCAATCGCCAATTATCAGAACATCCATGCCGGGAGCGGCAGAAAATCACCGCTGCTGCGGGAGGCGTTCGATTTTTATCTGACCACACAAAGCAATCAGGCGTGCGTCAAATCCACCTTGAATCACTTCGCGCCACTGGCGGACCGGAAAATATGCGACATCTCCCCGGAGGATGTGAGGCAGATTTTCGAGTCCATGAAAAATACGCCATACGCTGCAAACAATGCCGTCAAATACCTTTCCGCCGCCGTTAATAAACTCGCCCGCAATTTGCAGATGACGCTGCCGGACCTGACCGTGTCCATCCAATACCACAAAACCACCCCGCGCACCCGCGTGATGCGGGAGGACGAGGCTCCGAAAATCATCTCCCGGCTGAAAACGCTGGTAAGCTCTCCCATGTACCGCGATCAGGCAGAGGCAATTCTGCTGATGATCTATACCGGCCAGCGCAAAAGCCGCGTCCTCGGCATCACCGGAGAGCAGATCGATCCGGAATATCGCATCTGGAACGTGCCGGGGAATCCAATCAAACGCCCCTTGGAACTCGCGCTCAACGATTACGCTTGGGGAATCATCTCCCGGCGAATGTCGGAACATCCGGACGGGCCGCTTTTCCTGTGGCGCGGGAAACCAATGAAAGATGTGCGGAAAACTTTCTCGACAGTCTGTTCCGAACTCGGAATCTCCGGGCTGCATATCCACGATCTGCGCAGAACGCTCGGAACTTGGATGCTGTCCAGCGGAGCGACCATCGAGGAGGTTTCCAAAACCCTCGGACACTCCTCCATCCGGGTCACGGAACAGGTCTACGCGCATCTGCTTCAGAGCGCGGGACGAGCCGCCACCATGACCGCCATCGACGCCATGAGCCGGGGAGCGACGGAGTCAGCAGGGGATGATGCAAAAAGACGCTGAATCGCATCGATGCGCATCAAAAAAAGCAGAAAAGAGGGAAATACTCCCCCAGACCCCTATAAAGGGAGAAAAGATGTGATATTTTCTTTCAACCCTGTATATATATTATAATAAAAGGGGAGAAGTATATATACGGAACTCCGTAAATGGAGATTACTCCATATACGGAGATGGAAAATCAAAAAACGCGCCGCAAGGACAGGCGATGACGGTTATTTCTTGATAAATCTCTCCGGCGTTTCGAGAACCGCGATTGCGCTGTCAATGTCCGCAATCGCTTTTTCAATAGACTCCCTGTGTTTTTCGGTTACAGGATCATTGTAGGCGGCAATCGGGCTTGAAGTCTTGATTAGCGCACATGAAACGCACGCCGCACCGACAATCAAGTTCTGAATGGTGTGAATACGGCACTTCCCCCATTCACAACTCAAGTTTTTGCAGGCGAATCCGAAATTGCTATCGATTTTATCCGCATCGGACACAGCAGACACTGCACGATTGAGCCGCCTCCGGCAATCATCCTGATGATTTTTATCGTATCCCGCACTCCATATCGCAGACTTCAGTTCGGAACGAATGGATGACAGTTTTTTGAATGTTGCCGTTTTTTCGCTGCGGAAAGTTTCTGTTTCGTGCGCATGGTAATCTTCTTTGCCGCATCCGCAGAAAAAAATCGTCAGTATTGCAACGATGAATACAAGTTTTTTCATTCTCCCACCAGTCCTTTCAACATGTTCTCAACCGTTCGCGCGGCATTGATGTCGGTGATTTTTTCCGCAAGAGCCTTGATATTGGCTATCGCGGACGCAAGATCATTGGATTGCACCGATTCATCACCCGTTAGCGCACTGCGGTCGATGATTTGTGGACAAAGACGAATCAGCGAGCCTATCGGGAACAGGCTCAAATCCGCTTTCCCGTGCGTCATCCGATTGATCTGCGACGCGCTCAAACCGATCTTCCGCCCGACTTCGGATTGGTTGGTCATCTGAACCTGATCCGCAAGCTGTCGGGCGATGAATTTCAAAACCATCGGTTCGAGGTCGTCGTAAGCGTTTCCCGTGCCAGCGTCATTTTTTTCGTTGGAGTTCATTCCGAGGATGGCGCTCGCAAACTTGTCGCCGTGGATCGCCACCGATTCGAGTCTGGTGCTCGGTTCGGCAATATCCTCGATGCCGCAATGAAGCGCGTCAGCCATGATTTTCACATTGTTCGGCTTCGGGTTGCGGTCGCCGTTGATCCATGCGCTCATGGACTGGCGGCTGATGCCACAACGGTGCGCAAAGTCGGATCGGGATTCCCCGATCCGCTCAAGACGGCTCAAAAATTCTGTCTTTTTCAGTTTCATTTCTTCCGCACCTCTCTATAATCTACATCTTCTTGTGCCACAAATCAAGTTCATTTTGATCTTTTTTGCAAAAAAATGTGGATTTTTTGTGTTTCACGCTTGATTTTTAATAAAAGTTGTGGCACATTATGCACAGAGCAACCGCAAGGAGGTAAAAATGCCGAAGAAACAAGTTCTGACCCGGATGGCGCGAGCAAGAGTACCAGAGAATCTTTACTTGAAACTGATGGTTTACGCTGATAAGCATCACTGCCACGATAGCGATGTCGTGCGTGAGGCGCTGAAAAAATTTTTGCACAATGTGTCCACAAAACACCTGCAAAATAACGCCGCATCTGTGAATTAAAATCACGCAGTGCACATGACAATACCAAACAGCGAGGAGCCAATGAACGAGATTCAAAGATTTGATTTCAACGGGGCTGCGGTGCGCGTCGTCAAGGACGATCAGGGCGAGCCGATGTTCTGCCTTGCCGACGTGTGCAAGGTTTTGGACATCGGAAATCCCAGTCAACTCAAAACTCGCCTCAATCCGGGGGGGGTCATTAGTAATGAGGTAGGGGTGGTGACGGGCAAAAAAGCTGACGGAACCGACGCTATCCAAACCGTCAATGCAACTTTCATCAGCGAGCAGAATCTTTACAAGGTCGTTTTCCAAAGCCGGAAGCCGGAAGCGGAGGCATTCACCGACTGGGTGACGGGCGAAGTGCTGCCGAGTATCCGCAGATCGGGCGGGTACATGGCGGCGCGCCCCGACGACACCCCGGAACTCATCATGGCGCGGGCGCTCCGGATCGCGGACGAGACGATCAAACGTCAGGAAGCGAAACTCGCCGAGAAAAACCGCGAGATCGAGGAAAAGACTGAACAACTCGAACTCGCCGCTCCGAAAGTCGCATTCGTGAAAACTTTTGCCACCAGCACCACCGGGAACATTCTCGTGCGCGACTTTGCCAAGCAGATTTCCCGGTCGCTCGGACTGTCCGGCTTCGGTCAGAAGCACATGTTCGACTGGCTGAAAGACAACGGTTACATGAATCTGAACCGCTATCCGAGCCAGCGAGCCGAAGAAATGAAACTGCTGGAATTTTCGCAAGGGTTCCATGTCCACAACGACGGATCGACCGGACTGCACCATTGCTCCCGCATCACCCCGAAAGGGCAAGTCTACTTCTACGAGAAGATCAAGACCCAGTATGAAACCGAAGGAAGGTGGTGGTAATCATGCGCGAGGTCAAACGCTGGCATTGCGGCTATTGCACGAAAGTCCTCTCGAAAAAGACCGACATGGAACGGCATGAGAAGTTCTGCCCCCGCAACCCGGAGTCGAAGTCCTGCGGCACCTGCGAACACCTGAAGATGGCTGCTGTGCCGTCGAAGGAAATTCCGGGAGCAGTCAGGGAAATCCCGATGTGCGAGCTGGAGCAGTTCAGCACCGACAACCGAACGGAACGCAATCCATACGGGATGCGGAGCAACTGTCCCTTCCACAAAACCGATCCATACCGCTTTGAATAAAACCACAACAACGAAAGGAACCAAACCATGAAACTTGTCATCTCCCGCAACGGGACAATCACCATCGAGGGAAACGAACGCGAAATCCGCGCCGCAGTCGGATCGAATATCGGTTCCGAAATGTCGCGGCGGCTTTTCGCCACGGCCACTTGCGGACTCAACGCCGCCGCGCCGTCTTGGAACGACATCAACGCCATGTGTCAGGACGGAGAACTGCGCAAACATTTCAGTCTCGGCGACATATTGAGGATCAAACACCGCACGCTCGGCGGCAGCGGAAACACCATCGATTGCCGGATCGTGAGAATCTGCGACACCGGCATGGTGCTGGCTTCCATCTACACCTTGAAAGACATGCAGTTCGACGCGCCGGAGAAAGAGCGGGACGCCAAACGGCACGAACATCCGCATTCGGAACGGGCGAACTGGGGAAGCAATCTCTACCGGGAATCGGCGATCCACCAGTGGCTGAACAGCGACAAGACACGCGGAGAATGGTGGTCCGCGCAAAACAAGTGGGACAATCCTCCGGAAGACCACGAAAAGACGGACGGTTTTCTCGCCGGGTTCGAGGACGATTTCCTCGAAGCGCTGGGAGAGTACGAGTGCATCACAGCCAAACCGCTCGGCGAAGAGGGTGAATCCATCCGGTTCAAGGCAAAATTCTTTCTGCCGTCCGTGACCGAACTCACCGGGAAGGCGAACAACGGCGTCATGGAGGGCATTCGCTTCGCCTATGCCGACAAAATCGCAAAAGGATGGAATTGGTTGCGCTCGCCCAACACCGGCCGCGCCAGCACCGTGTACTACGTCATCACTTCGGGGGCGCTCAACGGCGTCAGCGCCTACTATACCTACGGGGTCGCCCCGGCTTGCGTCATCGGAAAAATCAATCAATCCGACCCGAACGGGGCGGAATAAGGAGTCAAACAACATGAAAACCTACATCTGCCATCTCTGCCAATCCCGCGTGTGCGTCAGCGCGATTGACGAAAAAAAAGAGGACGCTCCGCGATTCTGCACAAAAACCGATGCCGCCAATGCCGACTGGCATCCCGTGAAGGAGACCGAAGATGTCCGAAAAGACGACTGAAATCAGCGCCGCCTCCTGCGACGGCCGCTGCGACGACTGCCCCATCGATGCGACTTGCGATCATGTCCGACTCACCGAAAGCCAGAAATTCTCCGCCGCAGTCTGCGGATGCTGTTTCCTGCTGCTGGCGACCGGGCTGGTCGTCGCGTCGGTTTTCGCGGCGGTCAAGTCGCTCATGGAGGTGCTGCGATGAACAAGACACGCATCCGCGAACTCCTTGAACAATCCGGGATCGCCGGGGTCGTCACCACCCGGCAGCTTGCGGAAAAACTCAACATCAGCGTGCGGACGGTCAACAGCGCCAAGAACAAAGGATGGCTTCGCCAAATCGACCGGAACACATTCGACATCGACAGCATCGTCGATTGGCTGTTCAATCATCCGCGCTACATCACGGGAATCTATCACCGACAGGAGGAAAAATGAGTGTGAAGATCAAAGCGTATCGGTTGGAGAACTTCAAACGCATCAGGGAAATCCAGTTCGAGCCGGAGGAGTGCGGACTTTTCGTGATCGGCGGGAAGAACCGCGAGGGAAAAACTTCATCGCTCGACGGCATCCCGTGGCTTCTCGGCGGCGCGAAATTCGCCCCCTCGAACGCGAAGAACAACGACGCGGTCGGGAATGTCTACGGCCGGATCACGCTCTCCAACGGCATCGTCGTCGAACGCGGCGGAAAGAACGGGGCATTGAAAGTGACCGATCCGGACGGCGGCAAGGCCGGGCAGGAACTGCTGAACAAATTCATTTCCGCGCTGGCGCTCGATCTGCCGAAATTTCTTCACGCTTCGGACAAGGAAAAGGCGCTGATCCTGCTTGATACGCTCGGCATCCGCGACAAACTGGACGAACTGGACCGTCAGGAAAAGTTGCTTTATGACGAACGCACCGAGATCGGAAGAGTCGCGCTCGCGCTCCGCAAACACGCGGACGAGATGCCGTATTATCACGATGCTCCGAACGCCGAACTCTCCGCCGCCGAAATCATCGCCAGACAACAGGACGCGGTGGCAAAAAACAACGACCACGCCAGAATCCGTCAAAATGCGGAAAAATTGCGGGAGATCGTGACCGCGCATCGGCGGGAAGTGCTGGAATACTCCGACCAAACCGACGCGAAGCAGGCGCAGCTCAAACTGATGGAGCGGGAAAACGGAGAACTTGCGAAAAAGATCGAACAACTCGAATCCAAGGAAATCGATGACGGTTTCGGCAACGAACTGGATGAACTGATCCTCCGTGCAAAGCAGAGACGATACGACCTTGCCGGGTACTGCAATCTCAACGGCGTGGTCGAGGCATTGGAACACGCCAAGGTCAACTGGGAGTACGCGCTCAAGGAAAACCTCGCCCGGCTGACGGGACTTCGCGCAAAACGCGATGAAACACGGACCAAAAGCATCGAACCGCTGAAAGAGGAAATCCGTATCCGCCATGAGAAAATGAGCGGCGCGGAAGAAAAACTCGCCGAAAAAGAAAAAATGCTCCGCGAGTACGAGGCATCCGCCGCCGCGCTCCCCCCGGACATCGATCTCGGCATTTTCAAAGCCGACATCGAAAAAATGGAAGCGGAAAACGCGAAATTCCGCGCCAATGTCGCCCACGACAAGGCAGCGGCGGAAGCGACGGAGCAGGAAAGCGAATACGACCGTTTCACCAAGCGAATCGAGGACGTTCGCCGCGAACGGATGCAGCTCCTCGCCAGCGTCAGGATGCCGCTTGCCGGACTGACCGTCAAGGACTCTCTGCTCTACTACAACGGACAGAAATGGGACTGTATGTCCGGATCGGAAAAAATGATCGTCGCAACGTCCATTGTCCGCGCCGTCAATCCCGAATGCGGGTTCGTGCTGATGGACCAGCTGGAAGCAATGGACCTCGACACGCTCGACGATTTCGACCGCTGGCTCAAAGAACAGAATCTTCAGGTCATCGCCACACGGGTTTCCAGCGGTGACGAGTGCGCCATCATCATCGAAGACGGAATGATCCGCCGCGACAACTAAAAAAAAGGAGTCAAATCATGGATTTCAACGAAAAAGCCATTCCGAAACAGGGAGAATCGATGCAAACGATCATCGATCTCGAAGAGCAAATCACCGACCCCCGTTTCGACGAGTCCGCGTATTTCGACGCGGAAATCAAACCGGTGGTGCAGAAATTGATCGAACTGTGCAAACCGAAGAAAATCCCATTCATCTGCGGCGTGAACTTCGCCAACATAGAGGAAAAGGGGAACGGAATCTGTTTTGTCGCGGGGATGCCCGGACAAAGAACGCCCATACAGTTCAGATTGTTTACCGACGCGATGCAGGACGAGTCGCATGACACGCTGCGCGCCATGATGATCGGCGCGGCGATGTTCCGCGCCGCAGGAAACCGCAAGAAAGACGGGGAATGACCCCCGCAAACAAACTCAAAACAGGAGAAAACCATGAACGAAATCGCCAAAAAGGAATCGCCCAACGCCATCATTGCCAGAATGCAGGGAGAATTTGCCCGCGTCCTGCCAAAGGTCCTCACCCCGGAACGGTTCTGCCGGGTGGTGCTGACCGCCATCAACAAGAATCAGGCGCTCGCCGACGCGCTTGCCGACCGCCGCAATCAGCCGAGCGTGCTTTCCGCATTCATGCGATGCGCGGAAATGGGACTGGAGCCGGACGGCCGCCGCGCCGCCATCAGCTGCTACCGCAAGAAGGACGGAAGTTACGATGTGACGCTGCTTCCGATGTTTCAGGGGCTTGCGGAACTCGCCATGCGCAGCGGCCTCATCAGCAACATCCATGCCGACAAGGTCTGCGAAAACGACGATTTCGACTGGGATACCGGCGAAATCCACCACAAGATCGATTTCCGCAAGTCGCGCGGCAAGGTCTATGCCTACTACTGCATCGTCCGATTCAAGGACGGGTCGATCAAGACGGAAACCATGTCGATGGACGAAGTGAACGCCATCCGCGACCGGTCGAGCGCGTATCAGGCGTTCAAGAAATACGGGAAGACCTGTCCGTGGAACACCGATCCCGACGAAATGGGTAAGAAGACCGTGTTCCGCCGCTGTTCCAAATGGCTGCCGCTGTCGCCGGAACTTCAGAGCGCCATCGAAGCGGATGACGAAGATTACGCCGCCGCCGCTTCCGAAATCAAACACGCCGCCAACGACAAATTCGCGCAGGCGAACATCATGGCGGACCAGCCGCCCATCGACACCGTCGCGGAGGATGTTCCCGCCGATCCCGCCCCGGCGCAGGAACCGGTCCCGGAATCCGACCATAATCCCGGCAGTCTTTTCGACGGGGACGACAAATGACATTCGCGTCGAAACATCACGAATTTGCCCCGTCGAAACTTGAGCGCATGGCGGGGTGCCCGTGGAGTTACCGGAACTGCCTCGGATGGACCTCCGACGAAGGGAACGATGCCGCGCGCGGGTCGCTGCTGCATGCCGCGATCTACGATGACGCGGCATACCGGCTGCTGTCGGTTCGGGAGCGCGGGATGATCGATTTCATCCGCGACGAACACATCCGGCCTTACGCGGGCATGGAGCATTATCACGAACTCTTGGTTCAGGTCGTGATGGACGGCGTGATCCTGACGGAAGGTACGCTGGATGATCTCGTCATCAGCCCGGACGGACTGTCGGCCAGCCTGAAAGACTGGAAATTCGGCAGTTACGAGGTCGCCCCGGCCGAGGAAAATCCGCAGATCAAGGCGTATGTCTGCGGAATTTTCCACAAATTCCCGAAAGTGCGAACCGTTTACGCGATGATCGTACAGCCCGTGTACGGGTCGGCGGACTACGACAGGCAGGCGGTATTTACCCGCGATCAATATCCAGAACTGCTTCGGGAGATCGCGGGGATCATTCACACCGCAAAAAACGCGCCGGAGGAGTCGGCGACTCCATCCGCGACGAACTGCCGATACTGCAACAAGATGGCGTGCCGGGCGTTTCGCGCGAAAATGGACCGCAATTTCGACGTTTTCGCCATCGACCCGGAACAGCTTTCCGCAGAGGACACGGAAATGACACTTGATTTCGCGGATCGTCTGCTCTGCGCCAAGCGCGAGATCGAGAGCATCATGGACGCCAAAACCGTCGAGGCGAAGAAGATGATCCTCGCCAACGGCGGGAGCGCAAACTTCCGCGTACAGGCGGGGAGGATTTCCAAGCGGACGGATTGGAAGAAGATCGTCGAAGCGCACGGCATCCCGCAGTCGGAGATCGACGAAGCGACCACCACCACCGAGAGCGAGCCGTACCTCATGCCGCGCATGCGGCGGAAACCGGTTCCGAAACTGGAAATGAAATAAGACAGAAAAAGGAAATAAAACTATGAGTTTTGAAGACAAAAGAATCAAAGTGTCCCGGTTCGTCATCACGGACGGATGGACGGATGAAGACCGCAGAAACGCGCTTGAAAACATCCGGAAACATCTGGCGCTGCCGCTGGATCAGGTCATGGGCGAGGAAGCGGATGTCGGATGGGCGTCCGGACGGGCGGAACTGAATCTCGATATTTCCGAAGACGAATGTTTCATCGGAGAATACATTTACATCGCCATGCGCATCGCGGTCCGCAAGGTTCCGGCCGGTATCGCCAAGGCGCTCATCCGGAAAAAGGAGGACGAATACAGAAAAGCCAATATGACTTCCTTCGTCAGCAGAAAGGAACGGCAGCGCATCAAGGAGGAAGTCCACGACCATCTGCTTCCCCGGACCATGCCAACGGTGAAATCCGTCTGGGCGGTCATCACTCCGTCCGGGATCGTGTATGCCGGGTCCGCCAGCCGGACGGAAAAGGGGCAATTCGGCGAACTTTTCTGCAAAACATTCGGCAAGGAAGCCGTCGAACGGAATTTTTTCACCGTCATCGGCAAAGAAGATGCCGCCGCCATTGTCTGCGACAATCCGGACCTTGAATTTCTCACCGACCTTTTCCGGCAGACGGATCAGGACGAGTCCGGCAATTTTTTCGCTTACGCGCCGTTCGATTTCATCAGTCCGGACGGGGACGGTCTCTGTACCCGCGCTCTCGCGGCCGGAGACGGAGCGAACTTGAGCGAGGAAGTGCGCACCGCGCTGCGGGAGAAGAAACTGCTCCGCAAACTCAAACTTTGCGTGACCGATCTGCCGGGATACGACGAACACGACCGGTGGGAGTTCGTGCTGAACCGCGACTGGGGTATCAGCGGCTTGCAGACCCCGGAAGGAGAGGAAATGGAGTTTCCCGCCCGGTTCGCGGAAAAAGCGGCGATGCTGGATGCCTGTTTCGAGTGGATCGACGGGAAAGCGCGGGAGTTCGCCGAGCGCGCGTCGAACCCGGAATATCCCGGTCGAAAGGCCGCTTGGATCGCGGCACGGTAAAGTTCGGGAGGATGAACCATGCCGGGCATTTTTGTCAGAGACGGTTATTTGGAAAGCAAAAGAGTCGCCGCGCTTTTCGGCAATCCGGCCGCAGAAAGATTCTACTTTCATCTGTTGCTCGTCACCAGTGAAGACGGCACATTCGACGCCGATCCCGTTCTCTTGCGGAACCGGTGCTTCCCCGCTGTGGACAGTATTCGGACGACCGACGTTTCCCGCTGGATCGCGGATTGCGAGACGGCCGGACTCGTGCGCTTGTTCGAGGATCAGACAACCGGGAAGAAACGCATCGAAGTGCTGCGCCATGAACCGGCGGAACATCGGACCCGGAACGCGGCAGGCGCAAAATGCGCCGACAGCCATCCGAACGATTCGGAATCGGTGCTGCCGTTCGCCGACTTCTGGGACATGTACGACAAAAAAGTGGAACGCGCCAAGTGCGTCGCCAAATACGCCGCAATCGGCGAGTCCGACCGCGCGGTCATTCGGGAAAAACTGCCGCTGTACGTCGCCGCGACTCCCGACCCGCAATACCGGAAAAACCCGCAGACATGGCTGAACGGCAGATGCTGGCTTGACGAAATGGTGCCGCCGTCCAAAACGCAGGCGATTTCTTCGGAAATGCGCAGGCGAAAGGGATTCTGACATGCCGATCCAAGAGGTTCTGGAAAACGGACGGGCGCGTTTCAGCTGCCCCGAATGCGGCAGGGATTTCGAGGCTGATTATCAGGAACCGAGCGACGGATTCCGGGAAGTCATGCTGGGCGTCTACGAACGGATGATCTGCAAGGCGTGTCAGGACAGACACGCGGCGGACGAGGAGGCGGAAAAAGCCGCGCAACGGAAACAGGCGCTGATCGCCACGCTGGACGAGCGCATGGCGCGGGCCGGGTTTCAGGAGCGGTTTCAGCGTCTCGAAAAACCGTATGTCAGAAGCAGCGCGGTCTGGTTTTGGAAAAATCGGTTTTCCTCGTTGCTGGCAAGCGGAGCCACCGGGACGGGAAAAACATCCGGAGCCGCGTTCGTCATCCGAGAAATGATGAAAGACAGCCGTCCGCGCGTGATGTACCGGACATGGCAGATGCTTCAGGCGGAGTTCGTCAAGGCGAAGACCAGCGACGGAGACAACGAGTTCTACTTCTTCGAGCGTTTGGACAGTTTCGACTACATCGTCATCGACGAACTGATCGGAAAACGCGGCGAAGCGACCAGACTGTCCCCATCCGGGCAGGACCTCCTGTTCAACATCATCGACGGAGCTTACAGCATGGCGCGCCGGGCGAAAGTGTGGATTCTCGGCAATTTCTACGACGGGGCAATCGACCGTTTGATTGACGACCCGCTGCCGACACGCAGAAGATTGCAGGAGAGTTTCAAACTCGCTTGGTTCGAGCATGGCAAGCCCGTGGACGAATCGATCAGGATTTTCGACGAAAGCGAACTCATCGCCAACGACTGAAAGGAGGTGAAAACAATGTTGCGATTGATTTTCGTGGCGGTGCTGGCGGTCCTGTTCGTCGTCCCCATCTACAAATTGCTGATGCGGAGGACGGTCAGGATCAGAAGCGAACTTGAAGACGAAAACCGCGATGCTGAATCGCGGTTCGCGGAACTCAAGCAGAAACAGAAAAAACTCAAGGCCGACTGTTCGGAGGAAGAACGGGCGGCGATTCGGCGGGCGAAAGCGGCCGAAAAAATCAAAAAATCCATTTAAGGAGAAAAAACATGTCGAATTTCAAACTTTCCGTGGCCGGGATCGCGGTGATCGCGGCCGTCGTGCTTGGCATCGTGGTCAGCAGCGTTTTTCTGCATTCCAACAATGTGCAGAATTTTCAGGTGATCCAGAGCGTCAACGGAGCCATCGAGATCAGAAGCGACGGCGGATATTACTTCCGCGCGTTCCCTCGCATCTGGACCTATCCCAAGGTCAATACCGTGTTTTTCAGCAACGAAACCAAGGAAAGCAAGGACCGGGACGGGGTGCAGGTGAGGTTTTCCAACAAGGGCGAGGGTGACGTGTCGTGTCAGGTGGTCTACCGGCTCTACACCGATCAGGAGTCCATCAAACGGATGCACACCTACTCCGGAGGCAACATCGACGTGATCGACAACCTCATTTTGTCGAAACTCAAGGACATCGCCATGACCTGCGCTTCCAACATCACCAGCAGTCAGGCCATCGAGGATCGGGAAGAGTTCGCCACGAATATACGCAAATTCTTTGTCAACAACAAGGAATTGAAAGAAGCCGGGATCGTGGTGGAGCAATTCAGCATCACCAAAATCAATTTCGACAAGATCACGACCGACCTCTTTCAGGCACAGCAGAAAGCAGATTTGCAGAAAAAGACCGCCGAGGCGGAGAAACAGAACCTGATTATGCAGAAGGAGCGGACCGAGGCCGAATATCAGCAGCAGATCGCCGCCAGTCGCGGAAAGGCAGAAGTCGAAAAGATCAAGGCCGTCACCGACGCCCAGCGGCAGAAGGAACTGGCGGAGATCAAGGCGCAGCAGGAAGTCGCGGTGGCGGAACTGGCGAAACAGCAGGCTACCGTGGAAGCCCGGAAAAAACTGGAAGTCGCGGAAATCCAGAAGCAGGAAGAAACCGCGAAACTTGAGGTCATCAAAATTCAGGCGGAACAGAAAGTCGCCGCAGCGAAAGCGCGGGAACAGGAGATCAAACTTTCCGGCGCGATGACCGAACAGGAAAAAATCCGTCTCGAAATCGACAAGGATACGAAAATCGGCGTCGCAAAGGCGTGGGCGGACGGCATTGCCAAAATGACCCTGCCGAATACGCTCATGGTCGGGAACGGCGGCTCGGCATCGGCATCCCCGGTGAACGACCTCATCAATCTGATGACGGTCGAAAAAGCCAAAGCGGTAAGCGGAACTCGAAAATAAACGGACAACGGGCGTCCGACCGTCCTTGGCGGCCGGATGCCCGGACAGAAGGGAACGTATGATCGACGAATGGAACAACGGCGCAAAATACTGGAATTTTGCTTGGAATCCGATGATCGGATGCAGGAAAATTTCCGAGGGCTGCGCCAACTGCTACGCGGAAAGGCTTGCCATGCGGTATCCGGAATTGCGGAGTCCGAACGGCAAATTTGATCCGCATTGCCCGAAAACACTGAAAAGACCGCCGCAGAAAGGCGTGGTCTTCGTCGGCAACATGACCGACATTTTCGGAGAATGGAACGACTGGCCGCAGATTCTCGACTGGCTTCTGCGTCTGCACGACAGCGCGGAAAATCTCATTCTCACCAAACGACCGGAACGCATGGCGAAACTGATCGCCGGGATCAACCCGGCGCGCCGCGCGTGGTGGGGGACCACTGCGGAAAACCAGCAGCGATACGATGAACGGGTGAAGTTCCTGAAACTTATTCAGTCCCCGTTCGTCAAAACATGGCTGTCGCTGGAACCGCTCTTGGGACCGGTCAATCTGCTGTCCGGAGGGGATGCCGATTATCTGCCGTTCGATTGGGTGGTGATCGGCAGCGAGTCCGGGAACAAACTGCTGCGCCGTCCGTGTGAAATCGAGTGGGTACGGGTGATCGTCCGGCAGTGCGGAGAAAACAACATCCCGGTTTTCGTGAAACAACTGGAAATCGACGGCGAACTGGAACGCGACATCCGCAAATTCCCCGAAGATTTGCAGATTCGTCAGCTGCCGTGGGGGAAGTGAAAATGACCTATCAGGATTTCATTCTCTCCAAGCGCATTGCCGACCCGCCCAGCGGCATCGCCGACGCGGACAGGATCGACCTCTCCGGGAAACTCTTCGACTTTCAGCGCGACATCGTGCGGTGGGCGCTCCGGCGCGGACGCGCCTGCATCTGGGCCGACTGCGGACTCGGCAAGACCGCCATGCAGCTGGAGTGGGCGCGCATTGTGGGAGAACACACCGGGAAGCCGGTGATGATTATCACGCCGCTCGCGGTATCGGCGCAGACCGCCGAGATCGAGGCACCGAAGTTCGGGATCGACTGCCGCGTCGTCGCCAATATGTCCGAAGTGGATGCGGCTGGAATTTTCATCACCAACTACGAAAAACTGGACAAGTTCGACCTCGCCGGGTTCGGCGGCGTGGTGCTGGACGAAAGCAGCATACTCAAGAACTACTCCGGAAAGATACGTAACGCGATCCTCGAAAAGACGGCAAACATCCCGTTTCGTCTTGCCTGTACCGCAACGCCGTCCCCGAACGACTACATGGAACTCGGCAACCACGCTGAGTTCGTCGGCGCGATGAAGTACACGGAGATGCTGGCGATGTTCTTCGTCCACGACGGCGGCGACACCGCGAAATGGCGGCTCAAGGGACATGCCAAACACGACTTCTTCGCTTGGGTGGCGAGCTGGGCGGTCTTCATCCGCAAGCCCTCCGATCTCGGTTATCCCGACGATACGTTCATCCTGCCGGAGATTGAGTTTCACGACGTGGTGGTCCAGACCGACGCGCAGTCGGGGCATCTCTTCCCCGTGGTCGCGGCATCGTTGCAGGAACGTCAGGCGGCGCGAAGAGATACCATCGCGGCGCGGGTCGCGGCCGCGATACGCATCATCGAGGAACACAAGGATAATGCCGAGGACCAGTTCTGCGTATGGTGCAATCTGAACGACGAGTCCGACGCGGTGGAAACCGCCCGGCCGGGGATCGTGAACATTCAGGGATCGGACAGCGACGACTGCAAAGCCGCGCGCATGGTCGGTTTTGCCACCGGGAAAGTCTCGGAGATCGTGACGAAACCGAAGATCGCTGGTTTCGGCATGAACTGGCAACGGTGCAGCAAGGTGATCTTTCTCGGACTGTCGGACAGTTACGAGCAGTTCTATCAGGCGGTGCGCCGGTTTTACCGATTCGGGCAGAAGCGCACCGTCCACGTCTGGATCGTCACCGCCGACACCGAAGGCGCGGTGGTGGAGAATATCCGCCGCAAGGAGCGTGACGCCAATGCGATGTACGCCGAAATGGTGAAGTACATGAACGGAGAGAACC
>Ga0256405_10001818_pt1 | contig 54725 bp, 49 predicted proteins | sample RumenRJG_02DNA_FD_189096 | JGI IMG/M metagenome (GOLD analysis project Ga0256405, IMG submission 189096) | Bovine rumen microbial communities from Lethbridge, Alberta, Canada - RJG_02 | ecosystem: Host-associated > Mammals > Digestive system > Stomach > Rumen | place: Canada: Alberta... | reverse complement strand
TTGCCGTTACCGTCGTCCAGGCTGAAATTGAGTTGTATCCTGTCAAAAGGTCCGTAACTGTCCTTGTCGGCCTTAACTTCTATTACCGGAACTTTTGTCTGCTTGCTGCGATGGTATAATGAACGGCTTGAGTAGAGTGTGCCATGACTGTCAAATAGATGAATCCGGCAGACTCCTTCAGGTACTCCGTGGAGTGAAATCTTTTTCCGTGCGGGAGCCGGACCGGCATCTATGGTAAAGAAATCCATAAGCTCGCCCCTGCATGTGAGTGTGACGCCAAGCGTAGTGCCGTAAAAACCGCCGGTGGCATCAACCGCTACCTCCAGACTGTCTTTGCCGTCCTGCACGACCGACAGGGCGATGCCGGAATTTTCGGCTTGCGGGAGATTGAAAGTCTGGGTTTTGCCGCCCGCGGTTATCTTAACCTGATTAAGCCTCTGCAGGGGAGTGAAGAGGAATTCACCCATTCCGTTGTGAATAGTTGAGAATGAGACCGTCCCGTCTTCCGTAACGCCTTGGGCATCGGTTCCGAATCCTGTCTCATCTGTTACCTTGAATGCCACGCGACACGGTTTCCCGATAATAAGTTGCCCGCCTTCGGGATAGAAAGAGGCGTTTATGTCGTGGATATTCTCTGTCTTGGGACGGGGATTGAAAGACTCGGCCTTGCGGATCTTTACCACAGGACTGGACTGATAGAAACTGCCTTCTTCCTTGGGCTTCTCAAATACGGCAAAAACCCTGCTGAAGATTGATTTTTCATCAAAATTGAGCATATAGCTGGTGTATGCACGCACTTCATAGAATCCGCTGGGATACTCCACGACGCCGCGTTTTTCGCGAGCCTGTGATGTGGCGCCGTCAAGCAGGACAAGAGATCCGTCTGCCTGACCTGCCACAATCATCAGTTTCTGTTGCTTGAGGACCTCGCCTGTAGGCGAAATAAGGTCTACATAAAGCACTTTGCTCTCCGTGCGGGAAAGGCCGGAGGCGTTTGTGACGAATGCCTTGAACCAGATGGTCTCACCTGTGTAATATGAGGTGTTGTCAAACTGGAGATACACTTTCTCCTGTGGAAAGATACTGTTGAACTGGTGTATGTTTCCGGCAAATCTTTGCAAAGAGTCAATTCCTACAGGCTTAGCATGACTGCTTATGCCAGATGCCGCAAGGCACAGCAACATTAAAGTCTTAACCAGATAATAATTCTTTGTCATATTTGATTGTTATTGGATGTGATATTCTATAAGACCGCTCATCGGACTGGTCATAATCTTTCCGATAGTCATGCCCAGGGAATCGGCGGTTTCTTTCAGTTCGTCAGCAAAACTGTTGGCCAGTGATCCTACGAAATGTACAGGGAGCCAGGGTTTGTGATAGTTTATCACATTACGTGTAAAGAACTCAGAGAAACACTGGATGAGCATCTTATGTACTTCGGGTATACTCCTTTTCTCATACACGAACGGCGCAAATCCGGCAATGTATCTGTTGGGCAGGGACTTACGGTAAACGTTTTCTATGATTATCTCCTTTGTGAGCGAATAGCGTTCCATGAATTCCCTGCTTACCGTTTCGGGCAGTTGGCGTTTCAGACAGTCACTGATGAGACGGCGTCCTATAGCAGCGCTGCTTCCTTCATCGCCCAGAATGTAACCCAGCGACGGAACCTGGTCAACTATCTCCTTACCGTTGTAAAGACATGAATTGGAGCCTGTACCCAGTACACAGGCTATACCTTCGGAGTGGCCGCACAAAGCGCGTGCGGCTCCAAGCATGTCGCTGTCAACGTTTATTGAGGCTTGGGTAAAGAACTCCTTAAGTATGCCTGCCATCTGTGCGCAGATGGATTCTGTGGCACATCCGGCACCGTAATAGAAAACCTCCGTAATATCCTGCAATACAATGCCTTCTGTATATGGCAGAAGTTCAACTCTAATGATGTTGTCTATCTCCGCAGAACTCTGGTGGCAGGGATTGATACCCTGCGTTTTGACGGTTTTCAGGTCTGATGCGTTACTGCAAAAACCCCAATCGGTCTTGGTCGATCCACTGTCAACAATAAGTATCATTGTTTCTTTCCGAAATCAGGTTCATATTTAATCAATGCCGATACAATACAGGTTACAGCGCAGCAGGCTATTACCCATATGAAGAACGTACGGTACCCCATATGTTCCTGCAGTATTCCGGAAATCATGCCCGGAAGCATCATTCCAAGCGCCATGATGCCGGTACTTATTGCATAGTGTGAGGTCTGGTGCTCTCCGCGTGCAAAATACATCAGGAAAAGGGTATAGGCGGTGAATCCGAATCCATAGCCCATCTGCTCAATGAATATGCAGCTGCTCACCAGAGCCATATTCTGTGTAGGCATCCAACTCAGATATACGTAAACCAGGTCAGGGACCGAAATGGCAGCTACCATATACCAGATACATTTCCTGAGTCCGAATCGGGAGAGTGTGATGCCTCCCAGGATACCTCCCAGCAACAGACCGATGACTCCCAGCGTACCTTGGGCAAAACCCACCTGGCTTGTAGTAAGAGCCAGACCGCCTGCGTCGGGTGTGTCAACCAGGAACAGCGGAGCTATCTTGCCCAACTGTGCCTCTGGGAACCTGAACAGCAGGATAAAGAGCAGTGCCGGGAGAATATCAGGTTTCTTGAAATAACTCACAAAGGTCATTCCGAATTCCTTGAGTATGTTGCTGCCGGAAATACCGGTAGTGCAGTCCGCAACGGGATGAGGCAGGATATAGGAGTGGTAAAGCCACAACAGGATCATCAGTCCTCCTGCAACCAGGAATCCAAGGCTCCAGGCACGGACAGTCGATCCGAATATGTTTTCAAACATACCTACCAGGATGAGCAGTCCGCCCTGACCGGCAATCATGGCAATACGATATGCTGTGTTTCTGATGCCTACAAACATGGACTGCTCGCCCTCATCCAGGCCAAGCATGTAGAAACCGTCAATTGATATGTCATGTGTGGCCGAACTGAATGCAAGCAACCACATGATGGCAAGTGACCAACGGAAAAAGTTGGCGGTGTTGAGAGTAAGAGCTATGCCGGCCAGTCCTGCTCCCAGAATGATCTGGGTAAGTAACAGCCACCAGCGTTTGGTCTTGACCAAGTCCACAAACGGGCTCCAGAATGGTTTAATGACCCATGGCAGGTAAAGCCAACTGGTATAAAGGGCCACATCGGCATTGCTGATGCCCAATTGCTTGAACATTATGGCCGATACTGTTACCACTAGAACATAGGGCAGACCTTCGGCAAAATATAACGTGGGAACCCATGCCCACGATGTCCTTGCTTTCGCCATTATTTTGCGGGAATAGCCTCTTTAAGTTTATTAATTACAGCCTGGCGGGCCTCGGGGGTGGGGTTGCGCTTAAGGGTGGTGCCCTCTACCAGTGTCAGGTCAGGATACTGTTCCTTGAGCAGACGGAATGAGTTGCCCAGGTCACTGCTTCCTGATGTTGAGAAAATGATCACAGTCTTGCCCTTGAGGTCATTCTTCTCTATGAAAGTGTAGATGATGTTTGGTGCGGCATTGCCCCAGATGGGGAATCCGATATAAACCACATCATAACTCTTGAGGTTCTTGGGACTCTCCTTGAGTTCGGGACGGAATGACTTGTCGGCCATCTCCTTGAATGCACGTGCCTCACGGTTACCCAGATTGACGTCCTCGGCAGTGTAGGGCTGTGCACCTTCTATCTCAAACAGGTCTGCACCGGTAGCCTTGGCCAGGTCCTGTGACAGTGATTTGGTGGTTCCTGATGCCGAAAAATATGTAACCAGCACTTTGGGATCCTTTGCTGAGCATGAGATCATGAACATGACTGCCAGCATCATTGAAAGAGTTTTTTTCATAACTGTATATCTTTTTGTGTTTGTATTCCAAACTGCGAATATATAAAAAAACAATACTATAAACAACGCCCCCGCCGGAAAGCTTCCGGACGGGGGCGTTGGGGCTACTATAGTATGGATTAGATTATTTGATGATCTTTCCGTTGAATGAGGTCGGCGTTGATCCGAAACTGAGTGAGAAATTGAGAGAGTCACCCTTGATCCGGCCGTTAAAACCGGTCACGGTGTAAGCCGGGAACTCATTGCCCATGGCAAGCGGAACGGCTCGGACGGATGTCAGGAGTGTTACATCAGCCTCCTTCTTCATGGTGATATTCGGAATTACGATATCCATGGCAGGCATTCTTTGAGCCAGTTTGGCCTTGAACAATGATATGGATACTGAATCTGACTTGAAGGTCAAGTTTATGGAGACCTTCATGTCCGGGGTTGTGCAGTCTCCGCTGGATGCGTTTGCCAAAAGGGTTCCGGAATAGAAAAGGCTGTCGCTCCTGACTGCGGATTCCTCCAGGGGCTTGTCGGACTCGATTTTGTCGCAGCTGACCAATGCCGCTGCAATTGCAACAAGAATAAATACTGTTCTTTTCATATTGTTAGAGTTTAACGGTTATACCTGTCATTAGTGTCCTGGGCTTGACCGATGCAAAGAACTCGTTGCCCATGGATTTGAAATAGAAACTGTTGCCGGGCTCATCGGTCAGGTTATCGGCCCTTACATAAAACTCCCAGTCATTGAATACCAGAGCTATGCGTGCACCGGCCCTGAGGCGGAACGGCTCCTTTTGTGTCGCGGATTCATTCCAGCAGAACGGACCCTCGCCGCGAAGTGACGCGTCGATATCAAGAGTCTTGCTCCCAATATTGAAACCGTATCCTGCGGTCAGGTGGAGCGTGTGCCCGGGTACGTATGGAAGGCGGTTGCCGGAGTAGTCATTGTTGCCGTCATTGAAACTTACAAACCGGGCGTCACACCATGAGTAGGAGAGATGTGAGCGGAACTGTCCCGGAGCCCATCCCAGTTCTGTCTCTACGCCCATGCTGCGGCTGCGTCCCGCATTGGTCATCATACGTCCGGTGGACATTCCGGGCGGGAATACGGTAAGCTGCTGGTTCCTTACGTCCATATAATAGGCCGATACAGCGGCGCTGAAACTGCCGTGATGTATGCGGGTGCCCAACTCCAGGTTCCATGCCGTCTCAGGGTCATACTCGGTGTCGCTCGCGGTTACCGATACGAACGGCCTGTCCGGATATACGCCCATATCGGTCATGGTGGCTGTCATGGTCTTGTTCTGTAGTATGTCGGAGAATATCTGGGTGTTGAATCCGCCAGCCCTGTAACCCTTTGATGCTGTTCCGAACAGCGTAATCTCACTTGATGCCCTGAACAGTACCGACAACTTGGGCAGTACCTCAAAATGGCTGTGGCTTACATTACCCTTATATGGGACCGACAGCTCCCTGTCTGCCTTCATTACGGGCTCAAAACGGTAGTGAAGCCTGGCCATGCAGTCATAGTCCATCGTTCCGCCTTCATAGTCAAGTCTTACTCCCGCGGAAATGAGCCATCGGTCCAGTTCAAATACCGACTCGTGGAACAGGGCGGCATTCCAGCTGTCAATCATAAAGTCTGAATTTACAGGCATCTCTGTATCAGATATGGCCAGACGCCCGATATCGGTTGGTATATGACTGTTGGCATTGTTCAGGATAAGGGTCTCTATGCCGTCCCGCATGAAAGTTACCGGTGCAGAGAGACTGTTGCGGCGGTAGAATGAGAACAGACCTGTCTGGGGCTGCCAGACCGATCCGGTTTCTGCACGGCGGATACTTATCTCCATGGTGCCGGCACCGCTCATCTGCTTTTGCTGCAGGGTGAATATGGACTTGGGCGTATAATCCTGGTCCATGTGCATGTCATCGGCCAGGACCTGGAGTGATGCTGTCGCGTCGGTAATTATCCTGTCGCCGTTATGGTGAAGACTGACTCCGTCTATTACCGAAAGCCTTTTGTAGCCGGATTCATCATTGAATGATACCGGATTCCGAACGCCGTCCTGCCACATACCGTATGCAAAACCGCCCTCACTGGATATGTTGGCCGACAGACTGTTGGTAAGACGCAGGCGGTCATTGTAGTTGTTTACCCATTTCCAGCGCAGTGCCAACCCGTTGTAGGGATCACACATCTCATTCTTCCAGGAGTTGCGGAAATAACCGTCGGTATGCCTGAATGTGGCAGACAGAGCATTCCTGCCAGCAGTAAATGATATGCCGGCCCTGACTGTGTTGGCGGTTCCATACTCCATACGGATGGTGGGGCGGTAGTCATCACTCGGAGAGAAAGTACTGAGAGACAGAACTCCGCTCATGGCGTTGCGTCCGTATAGCGTGCCTTGCGGACCGCGAAGCACGGTGGCACGGTTTACACCCTCCCAGTCAAAATCATAGGCGTTCTTGTCTATAACAGGAATACCGTCTATATAAAGCCCCATAACCGGGTTCTCCATCCTGGACCCCAATCCGCGCATGTAAATGGTGGATGTCAGTGAGGCTCCGTAATCGGGAATGTGCAGTCCGGGTATGACCGATGATAATGCGTTAGGACGGAATGTGCTGTTCTTATGGAGCATAGAGTATGGAATGGCCGATATTGCCGACGCCATCCTTTCAGCTTGGATGCACTCTTTGTGCGCAGCCACCGTGATGGGCGGCAATTGTTGTACCAGAGTATCTTCCAGAGGGGATACTATTGCAAAAAGGGATATCAGAAAAGCTGTTGTCATTGCGGTTGCAAAGGTCCGCAAAAACAACCGTCCTATTTAGAACGCTGAGTACTGAATTTAGGATTATCCTTGCATGACTTTCCGGTACTCGCTGGGAGTCTGACCGGTTTCGCGCTTAAAGAAACGGGCAAAATAGGACTGGTCTGCCAGGCCTACTGCCGTTGCAACATCAATGACGGGGAGTGAAGTGTCGGCCAAAAGTTTCTTGGCCCTTACGATGCGTACCGCATCAATCCAGTCTCCCACGCTGCGTCCTGTGCCCTGCTTTACCTTTCGGCTCAGATAGTTATCACTTATACCGGCCTGGTCGGCATATGATGATATGGTACCAATGCTTCTGTCGGGGTTGAATATTGATTCCAGAAAACGGTTTACTATATCGGATACTGCTACCGGCTTGCCCGACCTTAAACGTGAAAGGAACAGGTCAAGGGCTTTCTCAATGAAAAGGTTGTCACCTTTTTCAAAAGAGAGTTGTATCATATTGAACAGTTCTCCCATAAACACGCCCTCGTCAAACCAGAATGCCTGGTGAATGGGCTCAGTGAGAAAACGTAACGGTCTGGTATCGGACAGAAGTGAAGTTGAGAACGCTCCGGAGTAACCTGCGGCATCATTATAATATCGGATGTAGAAAGGGTGCTTGGCCGGTATTATCAGCGCATGCCCGGTCTGGCATAGATACGGGGTTCCGCCAATGTCCACCAGTACTTCGCCCGATGTCACATAGAGGAATCCCACAAGGGGCAATGTGGCCTGCGGCATTTGGACCGGTTTGTTACGGTCATAAGTATTCAGCCTGCGGATAAAGAACCTGCAGGCTGAATAATCCATTTCGGGAATTGAGTGTGGACCGGCTTCCATTATTTCAGTGCCTGTTCCACTGCCGCCTCTACATCGGTCATCTTGTCACCGGGTTCAAAGCGTTTAAGGACCTTGCCGTCGGGTGAAACCAGGAACTTGGTGAAGTTCCAGCGAATGTTGTTCTTGTTCTCGGCATTGGCCTTGAGCCAGGTGTAAAGAGGAATCTCATTGTCTCCGTTTACCTCAATCTTGTCAAACTGGGCAAACTTGACGTGATAATTGGCCGAGCAGAATTCCTTTATCTCGGCAATTGTACCCGGAGCCTGCTGACCGAACTGGTTGCAGGGAAAATCCAGTATCTCGAATCCCTTCTCATTGAATTTCTCATAGATGTCCTCCAAGTCCTTGTACTGTGGGGTGAATCCGCAGCGTGTGGCGGTGTTGACTATCAGCAGAAGTTTGCCCTTGTATTGCTCAAGGCTTACTTCCTTACCCTGATCATTCTTTACCTTGAAAGAATATATGTTCTCCTGGGCTGAAACAGCCGTTACGGCCATAAACAGCATGATTGTAGTGATTAACTTTCTCATAATAAGGTTTGTTGTTTGGCGCGAAGATAATGAAAAACTAACAATGACGATAACCTTCCTGATCATATACCTATTATTTGTGATATGTCAGATCGTTATCATCGGTCATATTTCTGTCCGCATATTTTGATGTGTGTGTTTTTTCCTGTAGCATGGTAAAGAGAAAGGAAAAAAAAGTACCTTTGGTCTCATTATGAATGAGAGACTTAAAGAGTTGCTTTTAAAATATTCCGGTTGTGAGCCTGAGGCGGTCACAAGACTGACTGCAGCGGGCTCTAACCGTGTATACTACAGATTCGCCTTTGCCGATGGAGGCACGGTGGTGGGAGTAGAGGGTACCAATCCCGACGAGAACCGTGCGTTCCTGACTATCGGACGTCATCTGCGTAAAGCAGGATTGCCTGTCCCCCAGATACTGGCGGTGTCTGACTGCGGTATGTACTACCTTCTTGAGGACCTTGGCGATGAGTCCCTTTTCGGTCTCATGGAGAGCGCCCGTGAGAGCGGACAGTACACTCCCGGACAAGTGGCAATGCTTGAAAAGGTGATGCGTCTGTTGCCGGATCTGCAGTTCAAGGGTGGAAAGGGTCTGGACTACACCGTCTGCTTCCCGTGCCAGTCGTTTGACCGCCGCAGCATATTCTGGGATCTCAATTACTTTAAGTACTCATTCCTCAAGGCAACCGGACTGGAGTTTCACGAGGCACGTCTAGAGGATGACTTTGAGCGTCTTACCTCTGTATTGCTGGCCGATGCCCCTTATGATACGTTCATGTACCGCGATTTCCAGGCACGCAACGTAATGGTCAGGGACGGTGAGCCCTGGTTCATAGATTTTCAGGGCGGACGCCGCGGACCTGTGGAGTATGACGTGGCATCGTTTCTTTGGCAGGCCCGTGCCGCATATCCGGCGGACTTGCGTAATCACCTTATAGATGTATATGTTGAGTCGCTTGGCCGGTACCGTAAGGTAAACGCTGAGGCTTTCGGCCGCTGTCTGATGCATTTTGTGCTGTTCCGCACCCTGCAGGTGCTGGGTGCATACGGATTCCGTGGCTATTTTGAGCGCAAGCAGCACTTTATAGAGAGCATACCCGGAGCTATCCGTAATCTCAAGGATCTGCTTGATGCCGGAGTGGGCTCTGCGGAGTATCCTTATCTTGTTGAAGTATTACGCGGGTTGGTGTCATTGCCTCAGTTCGCTCCCGCACAGCCCTCTGACGGCAAACTTACAGTCCGTGTAATGAGTTTCAGTTACCGCAAAGGCGGCGTGCCTGAGGACCCCAGCGGCAACGGAGGCGGATTTGTGTTTGACTGCCGTGCCATGCAGAATCCCGGACGCTATGAGCAGTACAAGGGTATAACCGGAGCCGATGCACCCGTAATAGAGTTCCTGGAGTCCAGGGGTGAGGTGCAGAAATACCTGGAGAATGTGTACGGACTGGTTGACCCGGCAGTCAGCAACTATGTGGAGCGCGGATTCAGCAACCTTATGGTGGCGTTCGGCTGCACCGGCGGACAGCACCGCTCTCTCTATTGCGCCAATCATCTGGCCGCACATCTCAAGGAAAAGTTCGGTGACAGGATACATATAGTCCTGGAGCATCGCGAACAGAAAAAACGCACCGAGTTATGAATGCGCTCATTCTTGCAGCGGGACTTGGAACCCGGTTGGGGGAACTTACATCGGACCGACCCAAGGCACTCGTGGAGGTTTGCGGGCGTACTATGCTGGAACACCAGTTGCGGCATCTTTCTGCTGCCGGATTTGATAGATTCGTAATAAACATACACCACTTTGCACCTAAGGTCAAGGCATTCCTTGAGGAGCATCAGAACTTTGGGCTTGATATCCGTCTGTCCGATGAGACAGACCTGCTGCTGGATACCGGAGGCGGAATCCGCAAGGCTATGCGACTGTTTGCTGGTGAGCAGCCTGTGCTGGTACACAACGTGGATATTTTTTCCAGTGTTGATCTGAAGGCTTTGTACTCAGGTCACATTGAGAGTGGAGCAGACTCTACTCTGCTTGTGGCTCAGCGCAGCACCTCACGTTACCTCTATTTTGATACTTCAGGTATGCTTTGCGGCTGGAGCAACGAGAAGACCGGTCAGGTGCGCTCCCCGTATTCCGGATTTGACAAGTCGCAGTTTACGCCTTGTGCTTTCCAGGGCATTCATGTCGTGTCACGCACACTGTTGCCTTTATTGGATGAGGTTCCGGAGCCAAGGTTTTCTATAACGGATTTCTATGTGGATAATGCGGCACGTCTCAGGCTGAGGTCGGTCTTATCGGACCCGGGAAATTGGGTTGATGCAGGTAAGCCGGAGACTCTGGAACGTGCTTCACAGATAATCAGGGCATACTATGAATAAGTTGCTTGACAGTATGCTGCAGCATGCGGACCCCACTCAGGTTGAGGGGCTCATGCGGTTCTTCAAGACCGGCCCCGGCCAATACGGCTATGGTGACCTTTTCCTTGGAATCAAGGTTCCGGTTACACGCTCCGTGGTAAAGGAGTGCTGGAAGGATGTGGGCTTTACCGAACTTGAGGAGTGCGTTACAAGTAAGTATCACGAAGTGCGTCTGGCAGCCCTGCTTGCTCTTGTCGAGATATTCGGCCACAACAAGAAGAGTACTACTCTGCAGAAACAGTGCGTGGATTTTTACCTGTCACATACCGCATATATCAATAACTGGGACCTGGTGGACCTTTCATGCTATCCTTTGCTGGGAACCTGGCTGCTTGACAAGGACCGCAGTCTGTTATATGATCTGGCCCGCAGCGGCAAGACCATCTGGGAGCAGCGTATAGGAATGGTAAGCACCATGCAGTTTATCCGTCACGGCCAGACTGCCGATACCTACGCCATTGCCGATATACTGCTGGGTCACAAGCACGACCTGATACAGAAAGCCGTAGGCTGGCTGCTGCGTGAAGCCGGCAAGCGCAATCCCGACGAACTCCGTCAGTGGCTCCGTCCCCGCGCCCATACGATGCCCCGCACAATGCTCCGTTATGCTATTGAGAAATTCCCTGAGAGCGAACGCAGGGAATGGCTATCCATATAAATAAACATCACAACCAATTGAAAATGAGAAGAGTTCTTTTAATTGTCCTGATTTGCACGTCACTGACAGCACCCAATAAGGTCACTGCGCAGAATGCGTTCACACCTATGTCCAGATCATCATACAGTCGTAATAAGGAGCTTTTTGACAAATACTTTGATGGCGGGCCATATGTGTTTGTCAATTTCATGATGTCATATTCATTAGTGAATCAACCCTTTGAGGCATTGAACTTGAGGATGAGCGGCAGCAAGAGTGCCGGAGTAATCACAGTCCGTACCAAACAGAAGGAATACAGCATGGAATGCAGCCCGGAACTCTATTCTGCATTGATACTCCTTGCCCGGCATGCCACCAATACAGCATCATTTACAATGGATCGCGGCGGATTGGACGGTGCCGATTATTATCTTTTTCTCAATGATAACGGTGTTACCAGCTGGTGTCCGGATGGCCTGCCGGAAGATGCCTGCCGTCTGTTTGAGCATATCGGCACATCCGTAATGGCAGGTGACAGGGAGAGGCTGGAGAGTTTCACTGCTGTTGCCGATTATCTGTATCATGCATTCAAGGGAATTTATCATGAGAACATGATGCAGACAGACAACAGCCTTACAAGCACATGGGGTAAAGATGCTGTTTTTACGCTTTCCCTTTCGGCCGATTTAGGCTCTGACGTATATAAATTGATGACCTATCAGCAGTATTGTAATGTGGGAGGTTTCTGGTTGCAATTCAAATTTGACGGTGACATTTTCAGGGGTGAATACAGGGAACAGTATTCTGAGAGATATGAGAACCTGCTCCGGGAAGTGGGCTATTGGATATACGTCCAGTCTGACTTTGCCGATGACTCCAACTACGCTACTTTCATAGTGGATGATAGCGCATCGGACCCAGTGGTCAAAGAGACGGGTAAGTGCCGGTTTGAGATAAGGCTGAAAGAGAGTGACCTTGATGCCGGCAAGATGATCTCACTGCTTAAAGGGATACATAAAAATAGGCTGATCCGTTTTATGTATAGTGATATTGTCAACTCCACCGGTACAGCAGGCATTACTCCCGATGAGGTGTCAGCAAAGCTACGGGAATCCTATACCGACATCCTGAGGACTCCCGTACCCAAGTCCATGAAGGAACGTCTGGGTTTTGAAACACATCCGGATGAATCGGCCGCGGTTGATCTGGGCCTGAGTGTAAAGTGGGCGCCTTTCAATATCGGAGCTGAGAAACCAGAGGAAAACGGTGACTACTTTGCCTGGGCTGAGACTGATGCCAAGCCCAGATATGATTATGACAATTACAAGTTCCGTGAGAGCGGTGAATTCGGAGATGTCAAGTTCAATAAATACAACACAGACACAGATCGTGGTACTGTGGATGGCCGTACCGTTCTTGAGCCTGAAGATGATGCCGCCCATGTAAAATGGGGCGGAAACTGGCGTATGCCCACCAAGGCGGAGTGGGATGAACTGTACAATAAATGTACGTGGACGTGGACAACAATCAACGGAGTGAAAGGATTCAGGATATCAGGCAGCAAGCCCGGTTATTCAGATAATTATATATTTCTGCCGGCCGCCAATACCTGTGCCGGTCAGTATATGGCCAATAACTTGGCTTATTATACGGACATAGATTATTATAACTGGTACTGGTCAAGTTCGCTGGATTCCGTTAGTATAGACTTTGCAGAGAACGTTATTTTCAATTCACGACATATCAACAAAACGTCCGGCAGCCGCATTGAAGGAGCGTCAATCCGTCCTGTCTTATCCGGATCGGCAGTCACAGCCTCAGAGCCGGTGAAAGAAAAAGTGGAAATAGATGATATCTACTATTATATCTATCCGAAGACCAGGACAGCATGTGTCACCAGCGGTGATATATATGTTGATGATGTGGTAATACCATCCAAGATTAAGTATAAAAGAAAAACCTACCGCGTCACAGGGATAGATGTTGCCGCGTTCAAGGAGGAGTATTTCATAACCTCCGTCACTATTCCGGAGAGCGTAACAGAGATAGGTGATTCAGCATTCTATAAATGTGAGGCCCTTACAGAGGTCAACATACCCGGCGGTGTTAAGAGGATCGGCCGATACACATTCGCAGACTGCGAAAATCTTACCTCAATAGACATTCCTGAAAGCGTAACCGCCATAGATTTTGAAGCTTTCCATAATTGTCCCGCCCTAAAATAGTACAATTGGGGACAGTCCCCTTTTGTACTATTTTGTCAAAATGATACAAAAGGGGACTGTCCCCAATTGTACTATTTTAGTAGAAACGACCCAGGGTGGTGTGGGGATAGTAGTGATCAAGGATCTCGCGGTAGGTGTAACCCTTGGCGGCCATTACCGCGGCGCCTATCTGACAGAGACCTACTCCGTGCCCCCAGCCGGCTCCGTGAAGTGTAAAGCCGGTAAAATTGCCCTTTTCATCGGTGTTTTTGGTTACTATGAACGCGCTGCTGAACAGGTGCGATTCTGACAGTGTACGGCGGATTTCAAGCTCCTTGCCTATTGTTACGGTACTCTTGGTCCCCTCAATCTCCAGCTCATAGATACGGCCCGACGGCCCGCGCTTTACGGGACGCATATCAACAATATCACCTATATCCAGGCCTGATTTGCGGCGGAATATGTCCGATATCTGAGCGGTAGTGTACTCTACCGTCCAGCGGTAGAAATCCGGGGTCTCCAGATCGTAGCCGTTTAGTGATTCAGACAAGATATTGCCATCGGCCGAGTTGCAGAACGACTTGGGATCTGAGAGTATCCACTGCCGGGCGTTCTCCTCGACCGTGAGGTCTGGCAGTCCGCCTTCGTTGATGCTGCTGTCACGCAGGGCAACCAGATAGGGCTTGTGCTCATCCTGCCAGCAGGTCTCGAACTGCTCTGTTATGCCACCGCAGCATTTGCTGAACCGTGCATCGCACAAATGGCCTTCACTTACCAGTGTCTGGCCGAACGTATCCTTTACTGCAGCCTGGGCTGCTGCGCTTATTATGCGGGTACGGCCCTGATAGCGCTGGCAGTGGTCATCGGCACAGACATCGAACAGAGTATGCTGGTCATGATCATACCACTTAATTATGCGGTCCAGTATATGTCCGTGAGTGGGCTCCGCTGTCTCTACTGCTTGGACCGTCCTGTACGATGAACGCAGTTGTGCCAATACCCAGCTGCGTGATATCACGGCGTGGGCGCGCAGGAACTCGCGGCTGGCGGTGGGTTTCATCTCCGATGATATCACGCTGGTAAGATAATCCTCTACCGGCAGTATGTTGATGGCCCGCACCAGTCCGTCCTCAATTATGAACTTGAGCTGGCCTGAGAATGTCTGCTCCTCACGGCGCTCCCAGTGGAATCCTATACCTATAGTTACGTCATGCAGCGTAAATGTTGCTCCGTGTTCGTTTGGCTTAAGCGTAAGGCTGTCTATAAGTACACCGTTCCAGCTGAGCCGTCCCTGTATAGCACTAACGCTCATCTCACCTTCAAAACTGCTGCGGCCATCGGTGTAGCTGTCGTTCAGGCAGAACCGGATCTCTTTTGCGGCCATTATGCCAACCCTGATTTTGGGTTGCTGCGGGGTAACCTGACGGTATATGTCAAGCACCTGCTTTTCGGTCAGTGATTCAAAGTCTTCCTTGCGCGGAGTGATTACCAGTCCGAACATGTCGACAGCTCCCGGACTTACCATTATTTTGCCCATTTCATCGGCATAATAGCAGTCCGGCCTATGCTTGCTTCGGGGTATGATTGCGGTTATTACCTGACCGTTACGATTGATTGAGAGCACGTTCATTCGTGGTTCTGACTCACCGTCATAGATGGTCATTCCGCTCACGTAGTCCCACAACTTTTCAGGGTCATTACCTTTTATAATTATTACGGGGAATCCGAACGGCTGTATGGTTACAGGCTCATCGGTCTGTGGCGGCTCGTTCTCACGCAGTTTGTCCACTAGCGGAATACCTTCGGAACGTCCGATCTGCATGTGCAGGTGGTCCGGGGCTGAAGCTCCGCTGCGAGGCCCGTTGTAGAATATCATGTAACCTGGCTCCAGACGCGATGCAATTGAGAGCATCTCCTCATAGCAGTCCCTGAATGCCTGAGGCCTGTGATTGCGGCTAACTACGCAAAAGTGTTCCTTTAATATAGGATAGGGGTTTACCAAAAGATAGAACTTGTCATCCAACGGAATAGAGCGCTGCTCCTTAGGGCGGCAGTCCTCACACAGGAAACAGGAACGGCTGGCAATCTCGGCCGGCTTGATCTTGGCGGTAGTGGATATTATCCGGGCGGGATTATGCTGCAGGGCAAGTCCCGATGATGACAATACGCGGGTCTCTACCTTCTCAAGATTATTGAACGCCTCACGGGCGGCGGGCCACTCTTGCAACTGCTCCTGGAGGATGATGCCAAGATGTTTGAAAATATCTTCCATTATGGCTCAATCTTACGGTGAATACGGCGATTCAGTTCCTCGGTACGGAGCGAATCCTTATACAGATTATTGGCATTTACTTTCTCCGGACTAAGGGCTGCGTCACTGTTGCCTTCCCAACGGCGGCACAGGTAGAGCTCGTCAAATATGCGGCCTATGCGATACTCTCCTGCAATACGGATGGCCACTGCATAATCCTCGCCGTAACTTACATTTGGGAAACCTATCTTTCTTACAATTGGCGTGTAGAATGCACGGGGGGCACCCAGACCGTTTATACGCAGGGCGTTATTGGGGCCGTTTTCATCGGTCCACTCCTTATGGTCAATAATTCCGGGAGGAAGTGTCTCCAGATTAAAGTTACACATGCGGTAACTGCCAATAACCATTGAATATCCGCCCTCACGGAACTTGTCAACTACTTTCTGAAGGGTGTCCGGTCCGCTGTAAAGGTCATCGCTGTCCAGTTGGACTGCAAAACGGCCGCAACGGCTGTCGTTTACCGCCAGGTTCCAGCATCCGCCTATGCCCAGGTCGGTGCGCTCGGGTATGATATGTACCAGTCGGTCATCGGCTTTGGCAAGGTCAGAGAGTATCTGTGTTGTACCGTCGGTTGAGTGGTTGTCAACCACAATCACGTTGTACGGACCGTCCAGCTGCTGGCTCAGGGCTGATTTAACAGCATCGGCAATGGTGCGCTCGCGGTTACGTACAGGAATGATGACCGATGCCAGCACGGGGAAACTGCCCTGAGTGGCATCAATCTTTGCGCCGGCCCCTGGCTTGAGGTAGCCGTTTATCAGTTTGAGATGCTCGGTGCAGGCTGCTTCCATCTCTATCTGGACATCCCGGTTGCGCGGGTTAACGTAGTCAAACTGTTTCTGGCCCGATGTTCGGAAATCAGTCTCGGCAATATTATAGAGCGGCTGCGGCAGGCGCACTATGGGCAGACTGCGCTGTATGGCCAGACGGAGCTGGTAGAATCCTGCGGTCCGGAATTCTGAACCGCCCGAATCCAGATAGGCATCAATACCGGCAGGTGTGAGAAGCACCAGCGCTCCAAAGTCAAAATCATCCCTAAGACTGCCGCTCTGTATGTCTATGAGCGGGGCGGGTACGGTTGCATCGGCCCCGATAGTCTTGATGTAATCGGAGTAGACCATGCCTGCGCCGTTGGCTAGGGCGCACTCTTTAAGGCGCTCTGCGGCCTCATCGGTTATTGTCACTTCCCTGCCGCTTATGTTGAGCAGGATATACTGGTCACGGCATGCGCTCAGAGTCTCTCTGACAAACTGCGTTGAACTGCCGTACTGTGGTAAATCAATGGTGTGAATCATATCAGCGAAAATAATGAATTATTTTAATACCTTTGTAAACTTTTACGACGTAAAACAGACAACTTTACGTTTTTGAGGTAAAGGAATAGAAAATGGCTCTCAGGAATCTGGTTGGAATGACATTGGCGCAGTTGCAGCAGGTAGCTGTTGAGAACGGTATGCCCCTGTTCACGGCCAAGCAGATGGCAGATTGGCTCTATGTAAAGCAGGTCCGTTCCATTGACGGAATGACTAACATATCGCTTAAGCACAGGGCCAAGCTGGCCGAGAACTATGAGGTGGGTCTTGCAGAGCCCTCACACAAGGCTGCATCGGCCGACGGTACCGTAAAGTACCTGTTCCCCGTGCAGAACGGCCACTATGTGGAGGCTGTGTATATCCCTGATGATGACCGTGCCACGCTCTGTATATCAAGCCAGGTGGGCTGCAAGATGGGCTGCGTGTTCTGTATGACAGGCCGCCAGCACTATACCGCCAGCCTTACCGCAGGTGAAATACTTAACCAGATACTCTCTCTGCCGGGTAAGGAGAATCTGACCAATGTGGTGTTTATGGGTATGGGTGAGCCTCTGGATAATCTGGAGAACGTACTGGCAGTGCAGGAGATACTCACATCTGCATGGGGATTCGGCTGGAGTCCCAAACGTATCACCATATCGACCGTTGGTCTGCGCCGTGAACTCAAACAGCTGATTGAGGGCTGTGAGTGTCATATTGCAGTCAGCCTGCATGCTCCCACACCGGAGAAACGCCGTGAACTTATTCCGGCCGAGAAGGCATTCTCCATGACCGAGATGCTTGAGGTGCTGCGCCGCTATGATTTCAGCCATCAGCGCCGTCTCTCATTTGAGTACACCATGTTTGACGGTGTGAATGACTCCATGGACGATGCCCGCCAGCTTGTCAAGACGCTCAGCGGACTCAGTTGCCGTGTAAACCTGATCCGTTTCCATGTCATCCCTGACAGCCCGCTGCGTCCTGTATCGGAACAGAAGATGACGGAGTTCCGCGACTGGCTTACCAGCCACGGTGTGTTTGCCACCATCCGTGCATCAAGAGGTGAGGATATCTGGGCCGCCTGCGGCATGTTGAGTACTGCAAAACAAGGTTGAACAATCTTAAACCATATATGTTATGAAACAGTTTTTCTATAAAGTTTGCATGGCGCTGCTGGCGGTTATGATTACCGTATCTTGCGGCAACGGAGCCCGGAAGGGAGAGAAATCCCAGACGGAGGGCGCCCGGACAGAAGCTAACGCTTCATCTGACACAATGAAGGCCAGGAAAGCCAGAAAGAAGAAGAGTAAGGAGATCGATACCCGAAGCAAGAAAAAGTCTGTGCTTACCCCGACATCGGCCGGATCACCCTATGAGATCCTGCTGGTGGCCAATGAGGATGATTTTCATAACGGGGCGGTAGATTCCCTGTATGCTGTCCTTACAGATGATATGGCCGGTGTAGCTCAGTCAGAGCCCTGCTTCAAGGTGTCCAGAATAACCAAGAACAATCTTTCCAAGACTTTGCGCCTGTGTCGTAACATCGTCATCATAAAGATAGACCCCACCATGTATACGACCGCCAAGTTCAAATTTTCAAGGGATGTCTATGCGGCACCGCAGATCGTTATGACAATCCAGGCACCAAATGCTCTCAAGTTCAAGAACTTTGTGACCGAAAATCATGACGTTATCATTGAATTCTTTACCAGGGCAGAACTGAACCGTCAGATAGACCAGCTCAGGGAAGACCACCAGCCACATATCAGTGAGGCTATCAGGAAGACGTTCGGATCCGAAATGTGGGCTCCGACAGAACTTACCAGGATAAAGACCGGCAGGAACTTTGTATGGGCTGCCAGTCAGGACAGGTTCCCCAAAAACGTGGAACAGAATCTGAACATCGTGGTTTATTCTTATCCGTACCGTCATGCCAATACCTTTACAGAAGCATATTTTGTACACAAGAGGGATTCCGTCATGAAAGCCAATGTCCCCGGACCAAAGGAGGGACAGTATATGATGACTGTTAAGGGCTTCAATCTGATATCGGATGAGACGGTTCATGGAAAATACGCCCAGGTAGTACGTGGTCTTTGGAATATCAAGGGCTACGATATGGGCGGTCCGTTCGTGTCCGTGTCACGTGTGGACGAGAAATATCAGCGTGTGGTAGTGGCCGAGGCTTTTGTCTATTACCCCAACCAGCCCAAACGTAACATACTTAAGAAACTGGAGGCTGCGCTATATACGTTGCGCCTGCCCGATGAACTGGATCTGGAGAAATTCAATTATAATCTGGACGAAATATTAATAACCCCTGAAGATTAGAAACAAAGATATGAGTGAAAGGATAGTTGTAGGCATCACCCAGGGTGATGTGAACGGAATAGGATATGAGGTTATTCTCAAGACCTTTGAGGATCCCACCATGTTTGAGTTCTGCATACCTGTGGTGTATGGCTCCCCCAAGGTTATGACATATCATCGCAAGGCGATAGATTCTCCCACCAATTTCAATGTGGTAGACAGTGCATCCGATGCGCAGCAGGATCGCCTGAATGTGGTTAACTGCAACAAGGAGGATGTCAAGGTGGATTTCGGACTCCCTACCGAAGAGAGCGGACAGGCTGCATTCCAGGCTTTGGAACGTGCTGTAAAGGAGTATCGCGAGGGTAAGATAGACGTGCTGGTGACCGCACCGATAAACAAGAAGACCATTCACTCTGACTCATTCAATTTTCCCGGCCACACCGAGTATATCGAGGCTAAGTTGGGAGAAGGCAATAAGGCTCTTATGATACTTATGAACAGTTCCATGAGAGTTGCTCTGGCTACTGTCCATGAGCCGATAGCCAAAGTGTCTTCACTGTTGAGCAAGGACCTTATCAAGGATAAACTCAGAATCCTGAACAAGTCATTAAGACAGGATTTCGGGATTGAGATACCCCGTATTGCGGTGCTTGCACTGAATCCGCATGCCAGTGATGACGGCCTTATCGGAAAGGAGGAGAATGAGATAATCAAGCCTGCCATCGATGAGGCTGTAGCCGACAAGATACAGTGTTTCGGCCCATTCCCGGCCGACGGTTTCTTTGGTAGCGGTGAATATCGTAAGTTCGATGCGGTGTTGGCCATGTATCATGACCAGGGACTCATTCCGCTCAAGGCGTTGGATATGGAGTGCGGTGTGAATTATACCGCAGGACTGCCTGTGATTCGCACATCGCCCGATCACGGAACAGCATACGATATCGCAGGAAAGGGCGTGGCAAGCGAAGCTTCAATGCGTGAGGCGATATTCGCTGCTATTGACATCTACCGCTCACGTCAGATGGAGAAGGAGATACATGCCAATCCGCTGGGCAAACTCTATTTTGACCGTCGCGATGACAGCGACAAGCTTAAGCATCTCAATCCGGAAAGGGAATAACACTGATTTGGTCAGGAATGCGCTTTGGCATCATATCAGCAGGTGAGGGCAGCCGTCTGGCATCCGAGGGATTCAGTCAGCCCAAACCGTTGGTGCCTGTCTGCGGTACGCCCATGATTGAGCGACTCATACGCATCATGTCTGATTGCGGCGCTGAAAGTGTGGCCGTGATAATTAACGGAGAGAATCCGGAAACCGTGGCCCTGTTGAATAGCCTGGCCCAGGAGATTCCGATAGACCTTGTGGTAAGGAAAACCCCCACACCCATGCACAGCATGATGGAGCTTGCCCCGTATCTGGATGGTGACCGTTTCTGTGTTACAACAGTGGATACCGTTTTCTCCGCCAGCATTTTCCGCTCAATGATGGTCGAGTTTGCCCGGACTCCACATGACGGGCTGATGGGTGTGACCCCGCTGATTGATGATGAGAAACCTCTTTATGTGGATGTCGATCAGGATATGATGATAAAGGGCTTTCATGATTCGGAGGATGGCTGCCGGTATGTGTCGGCCGGCATATATGCCCTTAAGGCACAAGCGCTTGAAGTCCTGAAAGGATGTGTTGACAGCGGCCATACCCGTATGCGTTATTTCCAGCGCAGGCTTCTTGAGGCCGGTTTCAGGCTCAAGGCGTTCGATATGGGGCAGGTGGTGGATGTAGACCACATAAGTGATGTGGAGAGAGCACAGAAGATAGCAGCCATATGAGATTCCTGGGAGTAAGTCGTGCCGAAAGGTTCTCGCCCAACCGTACTGCGGGCGATGCAGCCGTTTTCCGTGCGGTTGCAGCCTGTCTTGAGCGTCATGGCAATGAGGTTATGTGCGTTGATGAGCAGGATCTTAAATCCGTTCCTGACGGTATAGACGGCGTTTTCCAGATGGCACGCAGCCGTGAGGCATTATCGCTCCTGGAGCAGGTGTCAGTTCCTGTTACAAATACAGTCCAGTCCGTATACAATTGCTTCCGTGCACCGCAAACCGCACTGTTGAACGGTATCGGACTTATTCCCGACAGTATCATATGCAGCACAGATGATATTCCCCAAGGATGGAATAAATACCCCTGTTGGATAAAACGTGCCGACAGCCATGCCATAGACAAGGATGATGTGCAGTATATTCATGATTCCGATAAGCTGGGTACAGCTATGCGCAGTCTTTCAGAGCGCGGCATCAGTGAATGCGTAATCCAGGCTCACGTCAGAGGTTGGGTAGTAAAGTTCTACGGAGTAAGGGGTTACGGTCTTACTGACTGCTATGCAGCCACAGCACGCGAAGGCAAGTTCGGACTGGAGCGTTTCAATGACCAACCACAGTCAGGAAGTGTTGATATGGATTTGCTGACAGCTGTAGTTGAGCGTGCATCGGATATATTGGGAGCAGATGTATATGGCGGCGATGCCGTGGTGGGCCCTGATGGAGATATTACCTTGATAGATTTCAATGACTGGCCAAGCTTCCGTACCTGCACTGTCGGTGCGGCGCAGAAGATTGCCCGGTTGATAATGGATAAGAGATGACAGTAAAGAAACCAAGTGCGGTTGAGTCCACATTCAAGTCAAAGGACACCGAGGAGTGGCTGGACATATGGTTCACACGCCCTATTGGGTATGTTCTGGCCAGGTTCTTTGAAAAGCTGGGCGTGCATCCCAATGTAGTCACGATCATTTCCATATTCCTGGGTGTGTTTGCCGGTTTCTGCTGGTGGCATACCACGATGGATTGGACAATTCTGGGTATTATTATGCTCATGCTGGCCAATTTTCTGGACAGCGCCGACGGTCAGTTGGCCCGCATGACCGGTAAGAAGACTATGTGGGGACGCCTGCTTGACGGTTTTGCCGGTGATCTGTGGTTCATATTCATCTATTCGTTCATAGGTCTGAGGCTTACCTATGAGCCAATGCCGTTTGGCGGCGGACGTATATGGGGCGTATGGATATGGATATTGGGGGCTACATCCGGTCTGCTTTTCCATACACGTCAGGCCAGTCTGGCCGATTATTACAGGAACATCTACCTGTTGTTTCATGGTGACAGTTCTGAACTTAATGACAGCCGTGAACTGGCCCGTGAACAGGCAGCCAGCCCGTGGCGTGAACGCTGGTTCTGGAAGATATGGCTATTCTTCTATCAGAACTATACCCGCGGTCAGGAGCGGATGACACCCTGCTTCCAGAAGTTCCGTGCAGCAGTCCGTGGCAAGTATGGCAGTGAGATTCCAACTGAACTTGGTACAGAGTTCTGCCACCGCACCTATCATCTGCTCAAATGGACCAACATATCAACTTTTAATACCCGGGCCATAACCCTCTACATATCATTGCTTATCGGTCAGCCATGGATATACTTTGTATTTGAGCTGACGGTGATGAACGTGATTTTCTTTGGAATGAGAGCATCACATGAGAGGGTTTGCCGTGAAATGACCGCCAAGATATGAAGAGACACTGGCGTACCATATTCTTCCTGTCCGGACTGGCGGCAGTAGTACTGATGCTGCTCACATTCGATGCAGACTGGACCCGCGTAAAGGAAGTCCTGTCGGAGGCTGGGATATGGTTTCCCGTGATAGTTCTGCTTTGGGGATTAATATACCTGATTAACGCCTGCTCGTTCGGACTCATCATCAATGACGGAACGGGTAGGAAAGTGCCGTTCGGAAAGGTCTTCCAGTTAACTGTTTCAGGTTATGCACTCAATTACGTCACTCCGCTGGGTCTTATGGGTGGCGAGCCGTACCGCATCCTTGAATTGCAGGGATATCTGGGCGGGCGGAAAGCCACATCGGCCGTAATCCTGTATTCCATGATGCATATATGCTCCCATTTCTGCTTCTGGCTGTCGGCGGTGGTACTTTACGTGGTGCTCCATTTTACGGCCGATGGCTACGGACTTGATGTGTGGATGTGCATCATGCTGAGCGTCATGACCATTGTTTTTGTGGCTGTGCTGTGGTTCTTCTCGCTTGGTTACAGGAAGGGGTTCGTGATCAAGGTATTCGGACTCCTTAGCCGTATACCGCTGGTTAAGAAGTGGGCAGCAGGTTATCTGGACAAGCATAGGGAAGACCTTGAGGAGGTCGATGCCCAGATTGCGTTCCTGCACACGCAGCGTCGCGCACCGTTCTGGTGGTCACTGCTGCTGGAGTATGCCGCACGTGTGGTTTCATGCCTTGAATACTGGCTCCTGATAGGAATGCTCATGCCTGGATTTACGTTTTGGGACAGCATACTGGTAATGGCGTTCTCATCACTTTTCAGCAACCTGATATTCTTCTCACCCATGCAGATGGGCGGTTTTGAGGGTGGTATGGTTCTGGCGGCAGGAGGTGTTCAGGTGCCCGGTGCATATGGACTCTACACAGCATTGGTGGCCCGTCTGCGTCAGGTGGTCTGGACTGTGGTAGGTATTTTGATTATGAAAATTGGACACAAGGATGATTAAGGGAATACTCATAGATTTTGGCGGAACCATAGACTCCGACGGCATCCACTGGTTTGATCAATTCCGTGATGCTTATGCCCTTGTGGCCGATGTCCCCGAGTCGCTGTTGTGGGAAGCCTACGTCCACACCGAGCTCACCCTGGGCCGCAACCCCATCATCAAACCGACTGATACATTCTGCAAGACACTGCAGACCAAGATTGCCCTGCAGACAGAGTACCTGCATTCCAAGGGCGTAACCATAACTGCTCAAGATACCATCCTTGACACATGCTACAACAAAGTAGTGAGGCACATATCCACAGTCTCCAAGCCAGTTCTGGAAAAGCTACGCGCCCAATATCCGATGGTGTTGGTAACCAACTTCTATGGCAACATGCACACCGTATTAGCAGAGTTTGGCTTGGACCATTTATTTAAGGAAGTGGTGGAATCTGCTGTAGTAGGAGTCCGCAAACCCAATCCGGAGATATTCCGCCAGGGGGTAAAGGCCCTCGGATTTGAACCATCAGAAATCCTCATGATAGGTGACAGCCTGGAAAAAGACATCCTTCCAGCCGCCTCCATCGGCTGCCAAACCTTTCAAATTACCCCCTCATCCTCACTGAGTTCTCTCCCCCTCCGACCTTAGGGAACTGTAACGCAGGTGGAGCCATTTTCTTCCCTAAGGTGAGCCGGAAATACGCCAGAACCTGCGTTACCCCCTGACCTTAGGGAACTGTAACGCAGGTGGAGCCATTTCCTTCCCTAAGGTGGGGCTTGCAAAAAAGAGAGGATGACCGGGAAGCCATCCTCTCAATAACTTACTTCTTAAACAACATCGGAGCAAACTGATGCAGTGAGCGGCGCCAGGTAAGCCACTCATGGCCGGTGCCGGGTGACTCGTAGTAGATGTGGTTGATGCCCAGGCCTTCAAGTGCTACATGCAAGTCGTGGATGCCCTGGTACATGCCGGCGGGTTCATCGGTACCAATAGAGATGTAGAGCAGGTGGTACTGATCATTGATGGACTTGGGATACATCTCGGCGTCGCGACGGTCGTTGGGTCCGCGGCCCGAACCGCTGAATCCGCCTATCCAGCCAAACATCTCCGGATGGTCCAGACCGATGGTATATGACTGGAATCCGCCCAGCGAGAGACCGCAGATGGCGCGGTTGTCACGGTCGGTAAGTGTGCGGTAGTTGGCATCGAAATAGGGTACAATCTCCTCAACCATCACCTTCTCAAAGAATGTAAAGTCAAACATGTTCTGACGGCCTGTGGCATTGGGGTCGGTGGCAACGGCATGCTCCATTACTATGATCATAGGCTCTGCCTCCTTCTTGGCAATCAGGTTGTCCATGATGTTGCCCAGCTTACCCTGGGTGCCCCAGCCGGTCTCATCCTCGCCGGCTCCGTGAAACAGATAAAGCACAGGGAAACGGCGGTTGGGCTCCTTCTTGTACTGCGGCGGCAGATATACCCAGGTGGTACGCTCGGCACCGGTCAACTTGGACTGATATTTTACAATCTGTATCTCGCCGTGCGGAACTTTCTTCTCCAGATAATAGTCCACACCGGCCTCAGGTACGTCAATACCGCTCTGCCAGTAGTTTGATCCGAAGAACTGCTTGCTGTTGGGGTCCGATACGCGCTTGCCGTCCACATTCATGGTGTAATAGTGAAATCCTACTACCAGAGGATCGGTGGTAACCTCCCACATGCCATCCTCTCCCTTGGTCAGAGGATAGTTCTTGCCACCTACATTAACAGTTACGGTTTTGGCATCGGGAAAATCATTACGGAATGTTGCGCTCAGGTCGGGGTTGATCTTGGGATACTCGTGACCCTCCAGATTGGTTGTGGCACTTGTGGGCTTGGTTATGACACCCACCTGCTTGCTCTTGCATGAGCCAAGCAAACCGACTGCGATGAGCAGTACTGTAAAATACTTTATTCTCATTTTCTATTTGATTTCGGTAACACAATGGGGACGGTTCCTAACACAAAAGGAACCGTCCCCATTGTGTTAAAGGTTATCATCAAAGTAATCAGTGACTTTCTGCATAAGGTGGATGCGGTCACGACCCAAAACGTTGTGTTCGTGGGTGGGATAGGGGAAATAGTCCAGCTGGACGCCGGCTTTTATGCAGGCCTCAACAAAGCTAAGGCTGTGCTCCCATACCACAGTGTTGTCTATGGCACCCTGGCATATCAGCAGCTTGCCCTTAAGGTCTTTTGCACGCGGGATAAGGCTGGTCTTCTTGAGACCGTCGGCGTTGGTCTTATCGGTCTCCATATAGCGCTCGCCGTACATAACCTCATACCATTTCCAGTCAATGACCGGACCTCCGGCCACACCAACCTTGAATACTTCGGGGTAGTTGACCATAAGCGATATAGTCATGAATCCTCCGTAACTCCAGCCGTGAACGCCTATACGGTCCTTGTCAACCCAATCATGGCTCATAAGCCACTTCATGCCCTCCATCTGGTCGGCCATCTCGGCCTTTCCGCAATACTTGTGGATGGCTTTCTCATAATCGGCTCCGTGGTGCTGGGTGCCACGGTTGTCCATTACAAACACCACGTATCCGTGCTGGGCCATATACATCTCCCATGTGCGCAGCAGGGCATTGAACGAGTTGGTAACCATCTGCGAGTGCGGGCCGCCGTAAACATAAAGTATTACCGGATATTTCTTGTTTGGGTCAAAGTCGAGAGGCTTGATAAGGCGGTAGTGGTTGTCAAACTTGCCGTCGGCGCTCTTGATTGATCCAAGTTCGATGGGGCAGTAGTTGTAGTCCGGTCTGTTGTCCTTGGCACGGAACATCTCGCGCGGCTTCTTGCCGTCGGTCTGTGCAATGGTTATAACTCGCGGAGTGTTGAGCTCGGACCAGGTGTCGATGAAATACTTTCCGTCGGGGCTTATCTGACAGGTGTGCCAGCCTGGTTCATGGGTCAGCTGCTGTGCCTTTCCGGTCTTTATATCAGTGCGGAACAGATGACGGTCCACTGGTGACAGCTCAAACGAGTAGTAATATACGTACTTGCCTTTAACCGTAATAAGCTCCAGGTCAGCATCGGTCCTGACAATGCGCTTGGGCTCACCGCCCTTTACACTACCTAAGTAGAGATTCCAGTAGCCGTCACGCACATTGGTCTGGTAGATAAAGTGCTCGGGGTCATCGGGCAGGAATGTCAGGGGATACTGCGGCTCCACGTACCGGTCATCGTGGTCGGTAAACAGAGTGCCCAAACACTTGCCGTTTGTGGCATCGTAAGCGTTCAGATGCATGTTCTTCTGGGCGCGGTCCAGCACCTGGATGTAGATGCGGTCGCTCTCCGGCCCCCATGTGATGTTGGTCAGGTAGCGTTCCTGGTCAAAATCGGTGACGTCCATCCATACGGTTGTGCCCTTGTCAATATCGTAAACTCCCAGGGTGATTATCTCGGATGTCATGCCGTTCATGGGGTAGCGTATCTCCTTGAGCGTGCCTGTGCGGGTGGTTATGTCCAGCAATGGGAACAGCGTAACACGGCTCTCATCCTTCTTGTAGAACGCAATCTTGCGGCGGTCGGGCGATACGAATATTCCGCCGTCTATGCCGAACTCGTTACGGCTCACTGTCTCGCCGCATACAATGCCCTTCTGATTAAAGTCTGTAACCTGATGCTCAACGCTGTCGCTGTCTAAATACCACACCTCACCGTCACGGCTGAATGCCCTGAAATGGTCCTTCTTGGCCAGCTTGACCAATGGCTCGCCCATCTCCTTTCCGGTACGTGCATCGATATGGTGAGTCTGCCCCTCCCAACTGTAGGTATAGACCGATCCGCCCATATCCCACGAGTAACGCGGGGCGTTAACCGGAGCACCGCCCATTAGGACAGCCTCCTCCATAGTGAGCAGCCTGCGCTCCTCCTGCGCCTGCACCCCCAGTGCCAGAAGCACTGCAGCAAATAATATAATCTTTTTCATATTAATTAATTCTTTCTACTTCTCTTACACCCTTTATCTGCTTGAGTTTCTTGACCAGACGGTCCAGCGATGACAGGTCACTGACCAGTACCGTAAGGCGTCCCTGGAAAAGGCCGCCGTTGGAGTCAATGCTGATGGAACGCAGCAGAGTATCGGGTTCCTTATTTATTATTGATGAAATGTTAGATACAATTCCAATGTCATCCTGGCCCACCACGTTGAGCGTGATGCTGTACTGGCTGCCGCTCTTGCCGCTCCAGCGTGCCTTGACGATGCGGTACGGATAACGCTCGCGCATACGCAGCAGGTTGGGGCAGCCGCTGCGGTGGATGCGTATTCCGCCGTTGATGCTCACAAACCCCGTCACGTCATCACCGTAAATAGGATGGCAGCAGCCCGCCATCTTGAAGTCTATGCCGGTCAGGTTGTCGCCAATGACCAGCACATCGGTCTCCTGCGCAACCTTTTTCTCAGTCTCGGCAAAAGTCTTCTCAATGTCAAAGTCCTGCGCGCTGTGCACCTCCTGCTCTGTCTGGGCGTGCATCTCCTCATAAACGCGGAGCACGTCATCGACCGAAATCTCATCCTCCATAAGGGCATGGAAGAAAGGAGTCTGCCCCTTGAATCCCATGCGCACTATCAGGCGCGACATATCGCTCTCCGATATATCTATCTTGCGGTTCTTGAAACGTCGCTGCAGCAGCTCCTTGCCGGCCTGAGCCTCGCGGTTGCGAATCTCGTTGATGCCCTGACGTATGCGCATGCGGGCTCGGGATGTCACTGCAATGTTGAGCCAGTCCTGCTTGGGAGTCTGGGCCGATGATGTCAGCACCTCGACAGTATCGCCGCTCTGCAACTTATGGCTTATGCGCACGTTGCGTCCGCCCACGCGTGCACCCACGCATGTAAGACCCAGCTTGCTGTGAATGGAGAATGCAAAGTCCAGCACCGTAGCCCCCTTGGGCAGCTGGCGTACCTCACCGTTGGGAGTGAATACGAAAATCTCCTCCTGATACATATCCAGCGCAAAGTCCTTGCGCAACTCATCAGGGCTGGTGTTATGCTCCAGAATCTCGCGGATACCGGCCATCACGCTGTCGGCCGCACCCTCGCTCTTGATGCCCTTGTAAGACCAGTGGGCAGCCAGACCACGCTCCGCAATGTCATCCATGCGGCGGGTGCGTATCTGTATCTCCACCCAGCGGTTCTCGGGTCCGTTCACCGTAATGTGCAGAGACTCATAACCGTTGCTCTTGGGCACGCTAAGCCAGTCACGCAGACGCTTGGGGTTGGGCTGGTACATATCGGTCACAATGCTGTAAACCTGCCAGCACTGCGCCTTTTCCTTATCGGCCGGAGAGTCCAGGATGATGCGGATTGCAAAAAGATCATATATGTGGTCCAGAGTAGTGTTCTGGGCCTTCATCTTGTTCCATATGCTGGAAATGGACTTGGTGCGACCCTTGATGGTGAACTTGAGCCCCGCCTCCTCCAGCTTGGCCTTGACCGGTCCGATGAACGCCTTGATGTAAGCCTCACGTGCGCTCTTGGTCTCGTTGAGCTGGCGTGCAATGTCATCATAGACATCACGGTGCTCATACTTGACCACCATATCCTCCATCTCGCTCTTGATGGCGTACAGACCCAGACGGTGGGCCATAGGGATATAGAGAAGGCGCGCCTCCTCGGTAACATGGAGCCGATAATCAGTCTCCGTTGTGCCTGATAGCATACGCATCAGCACATAACGGTCTGCAATCAGGCAGATTATCACGCGTACATCCTCGGCAAACGATACCAGCAGCTTGCGGAAGTTCTCATCGGCTATGGAGTCATGCTTGGAGTAAAGTTCCTTGACCCGGCACATGCCCTGGATAAGCCTAGCTGCATCCTCACCGAACTGCTTCCTGAAATCCTCGGGCGCAATCAGCCCCTGCTGTATCATAGGATCAAACAGGGCCGTCAGCAGCGAAGCCTTCTTAAGCCCCGTCTTCTCCACAATCACAATGCCCGTCCTGATGCACCGCTCCAGAGTGGGAACCCCATGAGCATCAGTCCCGTAGGCTCCTTTGGCAACACCCTCGCGGAGCAAACCCTTAAGCCTGCTCCAATCCTCCGCCTCAAACAAAGGCCGAGCCACCATCACCAACTCCCTGTAAACCCCAAATTCCATACTCCCGCAAATATAGTCATTTTATCATTCCAAACTTACCTCTCTCCCTATTTGCAGTAGCCGTACTATCCCCTTTGGGGACCATCGTGGAGAGGCGTAAGCGGAGCCCCCTGGAGGATCCCGTTAAGAACGCCGCTTCGTTCAACGACCGTTAGACACCTTTAGGTGGCTAAAAGGGAGGCGTTCGGCGTTTAGGGTCCGGAAGGGAGGCGGAGTAGCCTCGGAACGTTGTGTCCCCAAAGGGGATAGTACGGCGGAACCTCGGAACGTTGTGTCCTCAAAGGGGATAGTACGGCGTGGCCTCGGAGTAGCCTGTAGCTGTTGTGTCCCAAATAAATTGGTCCTGCGGAGGTTAAAAGAAACGAAATAATCTGCCAAAATTTCCGTATAAAACCTAAAGTAAGTATTTTTGTCAGTCTATTAAGGATAGCTATGAATATAGAAGAGATACAGAGAATGAAACAGAGGTTCCGCATAATCGGAAACTCACCGGAGATGAACCGTGCCATAGACGTAGCCATACAGGTAGCGCCTACCGATCTCACGGTTCTTATAACAGGTGAGAGCGGAGCCGGAAAGGACGTATTCCCGAGAATAATACATGAGAACAGCCTCCGCAAGACCAAGAAGTTCCTTGCCGTTAACTGCGGAGCCATACCCGAAGGAACCATAGATTCGGAACTGTTCGGACATATCAAAGGTGCATTCACCAATGCCATCAATGACCGCAACGGATATTTTGCCGAAGCCAACGGAGGAACCATATTCCTGGACGAGGTCGCCGAACTTCCCCTGGCCACCCAGGCCCGCCTGCTGAGAGTGCTTGAGTCCGGCGAATATATCAGAGTAGGTTCCAGCACCGTAGAGAAGACCGATGTCCGCATAGTAGCAGCCACCAACGTAGACCTTCAGAAAGCAATAGATCAGGGGCGTTTTCGTGAAGATCTGTACTATCGTCTCAGCACAATACCCATCAAGGTGCCGCCATTGCGTGAGCGTGGAACCGATGTACAGCTGCTGTTCCGTAAGTTCGCCGCTGATTGCGCCGAGAAGTACCATATGCCTGCAGTTCAGCTGTCTGAGGATGCAAAGCAGATGCTCATGACCTATCATTGGCCCGGCAACGTGCGTCAGCTCAAGAATATTACCGAGCAGATATCAATAATGGCTACTCAGAGAGTAATCACCGCCGATATGCTTCAGGATTACCTGCCTGACCGTCGTACCACAATGGTGCCGATGCTTGCAGGAGGCCAGCGTCAGGAAAACTCATTTGAGAATGAACGCGAGATACTGTACAAGGTACTTTTTGACCTGCGTAGAGATGTAACAGACCTCAAGGCTCAGGTAAGCAGTCTGTCACAGGGACAGCCGCCCGTCCAGCAGCCTGTGCCCATATACACACCCGATGAAGGCGTTACCACGGTTCATTCTGTACCGTCCCGTAAGAATGCACAGCCTGATGATGACATTCAGGATACCGAAGTATATGTTGAAGAGACGCTCTCGCTTGATGAAGTGGAGAAGGATATGATTAAGCGCGCTTTGGCCAAGCATGGAGGCAAACGTCGTGGTGCGGCTGCCGATCTTAACATATCCGAGCGAACCTTGTACCGTAAAATAAAAGAGTATAATCTGGAATGAGACGCGGAATACTAAAACCAATCCTGATGATATTGCCTTTGGCAGTGCTGATGTCAGGGTGCTCCATATCTTATAAGCTTAATGGAGCGTCAATTGATTACAATACCATCAAGACCATCTCAATAGATGCTTTCAGCAACCGTGCTGCATATCAGTGGGCCCCGATGGCTCCCATGTTCAATACATCAATCAGTGACATCTATAACCGTCAGACCAAGCTGAGACAGGTAAAGCGCGACGGAGACCTTATGTTGTCGGGAGAGATAACGTCTTATGACCAGACCAACAAGTCAGTCTCTGCTGACGGTTACTCGTCAATGGTGCAGCTTAAAATGACAGTCAAGGTCAAGTTCACCAATAACAAGAACCACGATGATGACTTTGAGAAGGGCTTCACGTCAACCCGCGAGTACGATTCCTCACAGCAGCTCTCTTCGGTCCAGGAGGAACTTGTTCAGCAGATGATTGATGACATAGTGGACCAGGTGTTTAATGCAACCGTAGCCAATTGGTGATGGGACAAAGCAAGGATGAACGCCTGATGTCCATTCTGGATACGTTTCTGGAGGGTCGTGAGGATGAGTTGTCGGGCATGACGGAGCTGGGCGCAGTACCGCTTGATTATGTCAATGATTATCTTGAGGCGGAATCAGACCTGAAAGAGAGTCGTGCCGATTCGGCTATCCGTTCCAAGTCGGAACAGTTGTTGGATGCGTTCCTGTCATCGGACTACAAGGCACCTTCATTCAGCCAGGCAGAAGAAGGCGACAGGGAGGTCCCTGACGCCGATGATGACACGGAACAGCTTGATGAGTCGTGTTTTACCGAGACTTTGGCACGTATCTATCTTAAACAGCACAGATATGACCGGGCATTGGAAATTATTAAGTCTCTTTATTTGAATTTTCCGAATAAAAGCATTTACTTTGCGGACCAAATCCGATATTTGGAGAAATTAGTCAGGATAAACAAAAAAACTAAATAGAAAATGTTTAAGGTTTTACTCATCATTATCGTGATTCTGGCAGTTTTCCTCTGCTTTGTAGTCACAATCCAGAACCCAAAAGGCGGCGGTCTGGCAGCCGGTTTTGCTTCATCAAACCAGATTATGGGTGTCCGCAAGACAACAGATATCCTTGAAAAGACCACTTGGACTCTGATGGCAAGCATTGCCGTTTTGAGCATTATTACAGCTTACGTGGCAAAACCCAAGGCCGTATACAACGGTTCGGTAATGCAGGATGAGGCTATTGAGACCCAGAGGGTTAATCCTGAGTCATCGACAACCACATTTGAAACTCCGATAGAAATTCAGGATCTTCCTGAAGAATAAAACCCACATTAGGTATATTTCGGGAGACAACCTGAACGGATTGTCTCCCGTTTTCATAGATATGGATATGAAGACATACGCTTTCCCCGGAATCATTGAGGACGATATACTTCAGATTGGAGCAGGTCAGATCCCATATATGCGCACAGCCTGGTTTTCGGGTGTGATGAAAGAGAACGAAAGTATGCTGCTTGATGCCATAGGATGTCAGGGCGGCAGGGTCATGTTCTTTACATCTTCAGGTACGGCTGCAATGGAATCGGTTGTCCAGAATTATGTGGCAGCCAAAGGATCGGCTTTTATCATTGACGGCGGAACTTTCGGTCACAGGTGGGTACAGCTCTGCGAGTATCATGGCATAGAACATGAGTCTATGCAGATTCCTTTTGCTCAGGATATAGATTACAGTGATCTTGAGGAGCGAATGCGGAACTACCGTCCGGCAGTATTCCTTTGCCAGCATCATGAGACTTCGTCCGGCCAACTGTTTGACCTGAAGCGTATATCGGCAATCTGCCGCAAGACAGGTACAAGTCTGGTTGTCGATGTGATCAGTTCGTTCCTTGCCGAGCAACTGGATATGAACGCATTGGGAATTGACGTGGCTGTTACCAGTACCCAGAAAGGCCTGAATCTGCCTCCAGGGGCTGCGCTTGTGTTCCTTTCGGAGAATGCCCTAAAGGTTGATTTCCGTCACAACAACTATTATCTGGATTTCCAGGACAATCTCAAGAACCTGGAGCGGGGCCAGACTCCTTTCAGCCCGGCTACAACCATCTTCATGCAGATTAATGAACGTATGCGGCGCAATCTGGCAAGAGGCATTGACGATGTTATTGACACTACACGTCAGAAGGCACTCTATTTCCGTGAACTATGTGCCAGATACGGATGGGAAGTCCCTGCCAGCAATCCTGCAAATGCAATAACGGGGTTCTTTGTCCACAGGAATTCAGCGCTCCTGTGCAGTGAGTTGCAGAAACACGGCATCTTTATAATGCCATGCGGTAAACCTGATTTCTTCAGGGTTTCCCATATGGGCGCCGATACCTGTCAGGATCTGGATGAGTTGGCGTCATTGATAAGTGAAATTGAAAACAGAGCCTGATGAGAATAGCCCTTTTCTGTGAGAACCGATATGCAATCGATATACTGCAACCTCTTTTTGAAGAGGCTGAACGTCAGAATTGTCATGAGGTGCTGTGGTATATCCATACTCCGAAAATCAAGAATTTCAGGTTAGACGAAAGTGCCCGCTGGACATCGTCAATACAGGAATTGTATGACTTCAGTCCCGAGGCGGTGTTCGTCCCCGGAAACATAGTCCCATACTATCTGCCGGGAGTAAAGATTCAGGTGTTCCACGGTTATGCCGCCGAGAAGAAGGATCATTGGATAATACGCCGTTATTTTGATACTTATTTCACGCAGGGACCGTATTTTACATCGCATTTTGAGGCCTCTGCCCGTAAATACGGAGACTTTGAGGTCCGTGAGACGGGGTGGACCAAACAGGACTGGATATACAGGCATCTCCATGACTATGATGATGAGAAACAGCGCCTTCTGTCCAGGTACGGCAAGAGTAGCGTGGTTCTTTATGCTCCCACCTTCTCCCCGAAACTGACATCGCTCCCGTATATTAAGCTGGCCCTGGAGCAACTCTGTTCGTCAAGGGACATACTTCTTATCCTTAAGTTCCATCCCCTTACGGCAAGTGTATGGACCGATGAATACCGTGAGTGGGCAAAAGAGCGTAAGGATGCGGTTTACATAGAATCATCGGAGAATGTAACCAGATATCAGATGATGAGCGACCTTATGATAAGCGATACGTCATCATCGGTCTATGAGTTTCTGCTGCTGGACAGGCCGGTGGTAACTTTCCGCACTATAGCCAAGGATATCTATTGGGAGAATATTGATGATCCGGACCAGTTGACAGACGCATTTGACAGAGCACTTAATGATCCGGATGCTGCGGCAAAACGTCGCTGGATAGTGGATAATTATGATCCGCATATGGACGGAAAGTGCTGCCAGCGTATGATTGCCCAGGCTCAGGATTACATTGACCGGCATGGCGTGCCTTCCAAGCGTCGGCTCAATATTTGGCGCAAGTATACAAGTATAAAGACATTCGGAAAGATCAAAAGAGACTGATGACATCGTATCAACCATATAATTATGATTTAAGGGAGTTTCAGCTGAGGAGTGTATGTTTGCTGGATGCGATTGACAAGGTTTGCAAGGAACACGACATTACCTATTATGTGATTGCCGGAACACTTCTGGGAGCTGTACGCCATAAAGGCTTTATCCCATGGGATGATGACCTGGACATAGCACTTATGCGCAGGGATTATGACCTGCTCATTGAACATGCATCCGAGTGGCTTCCAGAGCCTTTTTCTATAGTTGCTTACAATAATGACCCTGATTATCCCAAGTATTTTGCAAAACTTGAGGATAAAAGCACTACTTTAGTGGAGCGTTTCTATCTGGGATACGTAGGGGGAATATATATGGATATCTTCCCGTTGGATTCAGTACCTGACAACAAGTTGCTCAGGGCATGGCATTACTACCGTTTCAACCTGAAGAGACGTATGCTCTATCTGGTATACAGGGATCCGTATAAGCACGGCAAGGGGTTAGGCTCACTGATGCTGCGTCTTATTCAGAAACTTGTGTCCAAAGAGAAACTGCACAGAAGGGCACAGAGGGTCCTTACAGAATTTGAAGGAAAGAATAACTGCAATTATGTGATGACCCATGATGACGGATTCAAGGCATATCACAAGTCAGTTTTCGGGAAACCGGTCTCCTGTGAATTCGAGGGTCATACATTCTGTGCACCCGAGCATCCTGAAGGATTCCTGTCGGTCCTTTATGGAGATGATTACATGACTCCTCCTCCGGAAGGAAAAAGGAACTCGCATTTCCATGACTATTGCGATCTGAAGAACGGATATGAAGGAGTTGATATCAATGAGCTGAAGGCTCATTATGAGGGAATTGACAGCTTGAAAAGAAAAGAAGAACGGTTATGATAAGAGTTTTTACATCTGGAAGCTTTGACCTGTTCCATATAGGTCATCTCAACATCCTGGAGAAATCGGCCGCATTGGGCGATGAACTCATAGTCGGTGTCAGTACCGATGAACTTATAGAGGAATACAAGGGAATGAAACCTATCATCCCCTATGAGCAGCGTGCCCGTATAGTGGCCTCTATCAAGTGCGTGACCAAGGTTGTCAAGCAGACCAAACTGACCGAGATTGCCCAGCTTCAGCGTGAGAATATAGATATCGTAACCATCGGTGATGACTGGAAAGGCAAGTATCTTGAAGGGCTGGAGTGGATGAAAAACCAGCCGGGCAAAGAGGTTGTATATTTTCCTTATACCCCGGGCGTGAGCACGACCAAAATCAAAAGTGATATCATCAAAAGCGCGAGCGATATCATTGCTGCCGCTCTATCACGTGAGGAATATATTGACAAGAACTGGAAAGAGGACGAACGTAAATGACAGTTCCATATAATAAGCAGAAAGGGCGGCTTTGAAGGCCGCCTTTACTGTTTTACCAAACCATTGATGACGCACCCAGTATGGCGGCATCGGATTCCTTGAGCGATGAATACAGAATCTGTATCTTGTCTTTCCAGATCTGCATCAGGTTGTCATTCATTGCCCGTAACATCTCGTCATGGAAAAACTCACGCGACTTGGTCAGTCCTCCGAACAGCACTATTGCCTGAGGTGAACTGAACTTTACGAAATCACCTAATGCGTGGCCCAGAATCCGGCCTGTAAACACAAATATCTCTTTGGCCAACTCATCGCCCTGCACCGCGGCGTCATATATATCCTTGGACGATATTGATTCCGGGTCAATCCTGCGCAGCAGGCTCTCCCTGCTGTCTTTCTGCAGGAACTCACGCGCGGTACGCGCCACACCAATCGCACTTGCATAGGTCTCCAGACAGCCCTTAAGTCCGCAGTTGCATTGGCGTCCGTCCCGGACTACGCACACGTGACCCAACTCTCCGGCAAATCCGTCATGACCGTATACCAACCGGCCGTGGGATATTATTCCGCTGCCTACGCCTGTCCCCAGGGTTATCATGATGAAATCGTCTATTCCGCGAGCCACTCCGTAGGTGTGCTCTCCGCGTGCCGCGGCGTTGGCATCGTTGGTTATCCTTACATGCAGGCCTGTGGCCTCCTCAAGCCTGGCGGCCAGGTAGACTACTCCGGGCTTGCCTTCAGCATCGCGTGCCCACCTCAGGTTCGGGGCATAGCGTATAGTTCCGTCAATACGGTTTGCATTGGGCGCGCCAATGCCTATTCCAACCGGAATCCCTTGAGCTGCGGTCTTTCTGGTCAGGTCCTTGACGGTGTCGGCCAGAAGTGCCAGGTATTCATCAAAGTTGTCAATAAGTGACGTGACCACACTCTGGCAGAGTATGGTCCCGTCTTGCGTCACGACCCCGCATTTGGAGGATTGGCCGCCTATATCTATACCTATGGCCAGCTTTTGCATTGCTGTTTTATTATAATTCGGCTTTGATTCTGGTCCACTTGGCCAGGATGTCGCGGTAGTATTTCTCCAGCTTGTCCCAGTCATAAAAATAGGGATACTCTACTCCCTTTGAGTCCTTATAACACTCAATAGGCAGTTTAGCCTCTTTCTCGTCAAGCAGGGCTCTTACCAGTACGGTACCTTTCTTGTTCTTGAAGAAAACCAGCTGCAGGTTGCTGCCCATGTGTACTATATCGTAGTTGACCCACTTGTTGGCCAGGTCCTCAATGTCCTTGGGAGCGTAAGCGCAGTCGTTAACCTCCATCAGACAGAGCAGGGGATAGAGGGCTGTGTCATGTCCGTAACGCAGGTTTGCGCTGGGAGAGCCGTTCTTGATAGCCTCGTCTGCCTTGTCCAGGAAATCCTGAAGCAGTGTGGCGTGACCGTAAGGTACGATATTCCTGGTCAGGTCATTATATCCTGATACCGAATACCAGTACAGGTTGTTCTGCAGCCAGCAGTCATACCACTCGTCAAAGGTGAATACGTCATCCAGGTCAAATCCCAGATATGTGTGGCTGCCCATATTGGCGGCTATGTCATAGATTTTGGTGTAGAGGTCGTTTGAACGGTCTGTGGTTGAAACATTGACCGATGTGGTCTCCTGTCCGCCTCCGGCAAGGCCGGCACGTGAACTTGAAGACTGTCTTACATATCTGGTGATGAATGTGGTGTCTGTAAACAGTGCGCACATAAGACGCTCGGGATTGTTGTGCCTGGCATTGAATTCATTCACTGCGGCATTCCTCTCACGGCTGTTCTTGGCGCTGTTGATGGCTCTGTCCTCGGAATTCATGTAACCGCGGTCGTAATCGCTGCAGTTGTAGTCGATGGTCATCTTGGGCAGTATGCTTGAAAACTCCATCATGGCGGCGGTCATGCTGGCCATCACACGATGGGATGTGGTGGAACGTGCCACGATGGTGGTCTTCTTGTTGAATATCTCCGGATAGTTGCGGACCATACGGCGGGCTATGCCGCGGTGCTGGGCCTGGCCTACCGAGGTAAGGTCGCCCAGATGGCCGTCAGCATCCTTGGCCATTATATCAAGACGTCTCAGCACGTCCTTTCCGAAATCGGTCAGTACGCCTTTGTCATCAGCTTGCTGAAGTATGGTCAGAGGGTCGTTGTACTGCGGGGTGTTGAGCAGATAACGTGAACCGTGACGGCCGTAGTGACTCATATAGAAAGGCTTGAACCCCTTGGGGGCTTTTGAATAGGTTACGCCTGGATCAACATATTGAAGCATACTTCCTCTGAACTTGTAGAGGTTGTCCTTGTTGATGTCTTCTTTCTTAGTGATTTCTGCACATAGCGTCAGCGGGAGCAGCAATGCCAGGCTGATGATAATTGATTTTTTCATATGTTTAGGTCAGTATGTTTTTATTGTTGCAAATGTAAGCAAAATAGCCTAAATTTGCAAACTATCGTCATTGTAGTTATGACGGTCGCTTTTTTTGAATTACAATCAAATTATTATAACAATGAACAGTAAAGAATTGATGAACAAGGCAGCCGACAATATCCGTATCCTGGCTGCATCAATGGTCGAGAAGGCCAAGTCCGGTCACCCCGGCGGTGCTATGGGTGGCGCTGATTTCATAAACGTGCTCTTCAGCGAGTTCCTGGAGTATGATCCCCGCAACATGAAGTTTGAGGGCAGGGACCGTTTCTTCCTGGATCCCGGCCACATGGCTCCCATGCTTTACTCACAGCTGGCACTCACCGGCAAGTTCTCAATGGAGGAGCTGGCCACACTGCGTCAGTGGGGCTCTCCCGTAACCGGTCACCCCGAGCTTGATGTTGCACGCGGTATCGAGAATACATCCGGTCCTCTTGGTCAGGGTCACGTATTTGCAGTAGGTGCCGCCATTGCCGAGAAACATCTGGCAGCCGTACTGGGTGAGGAGGTAATGAACCACAAGATCTACGCCTACATCTCCGACGGTGGTATCCAGGAGGAGATTTCACAGGGCGCAGGCCGTATTGCCGGTACACTGGGTCTTGACAACCTCATCATGTTCTATGATTCAAACGATATCCAGCTCTCAACCGAGTGCAAGGTTGTAACGTCTGAGGATACCGCCGCTAAGTATCGCGCATGGGGTTGGAACGTATATGAGATAAACGGAAACGATGTTGACCAGATCCGCGGTGCCCTGACAATGGCTCAGAACGCCAATGGCAAGCCGACTCTGATTATCGGTAAGTGCATCATGGGTAAGGGTGCCCTTAAGGCAGACGGTACCAGCTACGAGCGTAACTGCAAGACTCACGGCGCTCCTCTGGGCGGTGACGCTTACGTTAACACCATCAAGGCTCTGGGCGGTGATCCCGAGAATCCTTTCCAGATATTCCCCGAGGTCAAGAAACTCTATGCTGACCGTGCCAAGCAGCTCCGTAAGATCATGGATGCCAAGTATGCCCGCAAGGCTGCCTGGGAGAAGGCTAACCCCGAGAAGGCTGCCCTCCTTAAGGAGTGGTTCAGCGGCAAGGCTCCCAAGGTTGACTGGAGCAAGGTTGAGCAGAAGCCCGATGACGCTACACGTTCTGCATCGGCTGCTGTTCTGAGTCAGCTGGCTCAGCAGGTTCCCAACATGATCTGCGCAAGTGCTGACCTGAGCAACTCCGATAAGACCGACGGATTCCTCAAGTTTACCCACAACATGGTTAAGGGTGATTTCAGCGGTGCATTCTTCCAGGCTGGCGTAGCCGAGCTCACCATGGCTTGCTGCTGCATCGGTATGGCTCTGCACGGTGGTGTCATCCCCGCTTGCGGTACCTTCTTTGTATTCTCAGACTACATGAAACCCGCCGTACGTATGGCAGCCCTCATGGAGCTCCCCGTCAAGTTCATCTGGACTCACGATGCATTCCGCGTTGGTGAGGACGGTCCTACACACGAGCCCGTTGAGCAGGAGGCACAGATCCGCCTTATGGAAAAACTCAAGACCCACAAGGGCAAGAACTCAATGCTGGTTCTGCGTCCCGCCGACAGCGACGAGACCACTCAGGCATGGAAGCTCGCTATGGAGAATACCACATCACCTACAGGCCTTATCCTGAGCCGTCAGAACATCAAGACCCTGCCCGCAGGTAATGACTACAGCCAGGCTGCCAAGGGTGCTTATGTAGTAGCAGGTTCAGACGCAGACTTTGACGTAATCCTTCTGGCTTCAGGTTCAGAGGTTTCAACTCTGGTTGCCGGTGCCGAGCTTCTGCGCAAGGACGGTATCAAGTGCCGCATCGTAAGTGTTCCTTCCGAGGGTCTGTTCCGCAGCCAGTCCAAGGCTTACCAGCGCTCAATCCTGCCCGGTAACAAGAAGAAATTCGGTCTCACCGCAGGTCTGCCTGTAACCCTTGAGGGTCTGGTAGGTGCCGGCGGTAAGGTTTGGGGTCTGAGCTCATTCGGTTTCTCTGCTCCCTACAAGGTGCTTGATGAGAAACTGGGCTTCACTGCCGAGAACGTTTATGCTCAGGTTAAGTCACTTTTGAAATAATTTCAAAAAAGGAACGTTGGCGTTGGCCTTGGCTTTGGCTACCATGCGGTGCGTAGCGAAGCCAACGCCAATGCCAAAGCCAAAGTAATATGATTGGAATAGCAAGTGATCACGCTGCTTTTGAACTTAAGCAGTTTGTCAAGCAGTATCTGGAGGAGAAGGGGCTGGAGTACAAGGACTACGGAACCTTCACCCCCGACAGTTGCAACTACGCCGACTACGGTCACGCACTGGCCCGCGGCATAGAGAACGGTGAGGTAGAGAAGGGTATAGCAATGTGCGGCAGCGGAGAGGGTATCTCCATGACCCTGAACAAGCATCAGGGCATCCGCGCCGGGTTGTGCTGGATCCCCGAGATAGCCCACCTTATCCGTCAGCACAACGATGCCAACGTCCTGGTAATGCCCGGCCGTTTCATCGACACCGACATGGCCCGCAAGATCATGGACGAGTATCTGAACACCCCCTTTGAGGGCGGTCGTCATCAGGCTCGCGTGGATAGTATCCCGATTAAGTAAATTGACAATTGAAAATTGAGAATTGAAAATTGTAAAAAGGGTTCGGAGAAATTCCGAACCCTTTTTTATTGTTGTGGGCTTAACGCAGGTTCTGCGTATTAATTTTCAATTCTCAATTAAATTTGAAATCCAGCAGGGTGCAGATGGATTTCTCCTTTGTGTCCGATGAGAACGTAAAGTAGATTGCGTGCTTGCCGGTCAATTCACCTATTGCGGGCAGTTTTACGGCAATTTCAGTTGGCTGCTGAGGCATATCGGCCTTGATTTGAATCTTGCCCAATTCTTGGCCCTTCTGCGATGTCCAGGGGCGGTCGGCCATGATGGTGATGGTGCCGTCAACGCCTTCGGGAATCAGGTTGAGCAGCAGCTTTACGTTCTTGCGGCCGCTGGTAGCGTCAAAGTTGAAATACTTGTAGCCCACTATGGATCCGTCGGTGTTGTTAACCACGGGGTTGGTGTTGTTCTCCAGAGCAAACGGCTTGTCAAACCTGCTGTCAGTGCCGTAGGCCGATGCCACGTATGACCCATAGAAAGTGTTGTTGGGCCACTCATGAATGGCTGTTTTGGGGCCGGTGTACCAGCATGCAAGACCTGCCGAGTGACGCTCCAGCGGGTCAAGGCCGTTCAGTGAGAAGCCTTCGGAATTATACTCGCCTTCCGATATCTCCACCTTTCCGCCGGGACCCGGGGTTACCTTAACGGTGATGGGTGCTACCATTGCCTGGCGCGCATACTCATCGGTTCCGGTCTGACGGTGATAGAACACGTACCACTGTCCGTTTATCTGGCATATTCCGCCGTGGGTGTTGCCATCGACGGTTCCAGATGCTATGGGCTCACCCTTTTCATTCACCTCACGTCCACGGCCGTCAATCACTGTGCCGCCGTAGGTCCAGGGGCCCAGAGGATTGTCGCTGTATGCGTATGCCAACGTGTAGTTGGATGACGGCAGGCCGAACTCTCCCTCCAGTGTGAACCTGCTGTATATAAATATGTACTTATCCTGAATCTTGCGGATGGACGATGCCTCAAAGAACTTGAACACCCCGTCCATGTATCGGCCGGGCACCATATCCTCCACGATCTGTGTTCCGGGCTTTACGGTAGCCATTGTGGCGGGATCCAGCTCGGCTGCATACGAGCGCTCAAATCCCCAGTAGCCGTAAACGCGGCCGTCATCATCCACAAACACTGCGGGGTCAAATGCCAGCACGCCGTCGGCACGGTTGGGGTTATCCTTGCTCCAGTTGCACACCTCAAACGGTCCGTCCGGGCGTGAACTCTTGGCAATCAAACCGTTGCGTCCGCCCTCCTGATCGTTGGGGTAGAGGTAGTATGTCTTGGTGCCGTCGGGGGCGGTAACCAAAGTTACATCGGGGGCAAAAAGCACATCGGCCAGTCCGCGGCGGCTGATGGGCTGTCCGTCACGGTTCTTATCGACCTTGAGTATCTCGCCGTTATAACGCCAGTGGTGCAGGTCCTCTACGGGTGCCGACCACACCACAAGCTCGCGGCCGCAGTAATCGGTAATGCGGCTGTCATGTGATCCGTAAACATAGACTCGCTGCTTTCCGGGATTGTCCGGATCCTCAAAAACATAAGGCTCACCGTCGGGGATATGCTCCCACAAGGGCATGAATGGATTTCCTACTGTCATAAGCTCTTTGTCCTGACTGCCGGCCTGACCCGTGCATGAAACCACCATGGCGGCACAGCAGGCAACTGTCATGCACATCCATGCTTTGTATCGTCTCTTCATTTGGTAATGGTTGTCTTGTTTGAGGCATAAAGATAGACAAAAAAACGCTACCTTTACAGCCTATGAATAAAACTATTGCGTTGCTGTTTATCGGGTTGCTGCTGGGCCTTACCATATTCGTAGGCTGGCGGCTGTGGCGAATCACCCCGGGTATGTGGGCCGTAAAGGCCGGAGTGCTGCTGGCATTCCTGGCATGGATGACGCTGTTCTTTGTCAGTTTTGTCCGCATAGAGAGGCTGCCGATAGGATTGGCCCAGACAGTATATAATGTGGGCAACCCCTGGCTCATATTCTTCCTGTATCTGCTGCTGGCGTTCCTGTTTGCACGGATTGCACAATGGTGCCGCCTGCTCCCGGCCGATTTCCTAAAGAGCAGCCCGGAAGGGTTTTGCACTATAATTGGAGGCGTGGCGCTGCTCATGCTCATAGGCGGGCTGCATTATCACCATAAGTATCGCGAGGAACTTACTATTCATACTGAAAAGCCGTTGGAAAAGCCGCTCAAGGTGGTTCTGATAAGCGATCTGCACCTGGGGTATCATAACCGCCGTGCCGAGCTGGCCCGATGGGTGGACATGATCAATGCCGAGAATCCGGACCTTATCCTGACCGCCGGTGATGTGGTGGACCGTAGCATCCGTCCTGTCGTAGAGGGTAATTATGCGCAGGAGTTCCACAGGCTCAAGGCGCCTGTCTGGACCGTGCTGGGCAATCATGACTACTATAGTAACGAGCCTCTGGTGGAACAGTTCTTCAAGGAAGCGGGTATCCGTTTGCTGCGCGATGAATCGGCTCAGTTTGGCAGCCTTACCGTGATAGGCCGTGATGACCGCACCAATCCGCATCGCAAACCGCTCAGCACACTTACAGACAGCATCAGCGGATTCTCCATACTGCTGGACCATCAGCCTTACCATCTGGAGGAGGCCGAGCAGGCCGGCATAGATTTCCAGTTCAGCGGTCACACCCACCGCGGTCAGGTATGGCCCATCTCATGGGTGACCGATGCCATGTACGAGAAATCCTGGGGTCACCACCAGCGCGGCGCCACCCGCTACTACATCACCTCGGGCATAGGCATCTGGGGCGCCCGCATCCGCATAGGCACCCGCTCCGAATACCTTGTGTTGACTATTACAAATTGAGATAATAAGCTGTATCTTTGCTATAATTATGGTAAAGGATTTTCTTATTACGCTCTGGGGCGTGGTGTGTGAGATGGCGCCTTACCTGCTGCTTGGATTCCTGGTGGCTGGTGTACTGCATGTCTTCGTACCGTCCCGTTTTTATCGCAACTATCTGAACGGCAAAGGCTTCAGGCCGGTTCTTATTGCCGCATTATTAGGAGTGCCTCTCCCATTGTGTTCCTGCGGGGTAATACCCACAGCGGTGGGTCTCAGGAGAGAAGGTGCATCACGGGGTGCAGTGGCGGCATTTCTTATTGCCACCCCGCAGACTGGCATAGACTCTATACTGGCCACATTCTCACTTATGGGGTTGGGGTTCGCCATTGTACGCCCCGCCGCAGCTCTTGTGACCGGTATCTGCGGCGGCCTGCTGGTAAACCGTCTGCTCCGCAGGGAACCAGAAACCACAGGTGCAGCGGTGGCTGACTACGTGGACGACACCTCCGGTAACCGTCTTGTCCGGGTGTTCCGATACTCATTTGTAAGTATGATTCAGGATATAGGTCCCAGGCTGCTTCTTGGACTGCTCATTGCCGCGCTTATACAGATGGCTGTTCCCGATGAGTTCTTCCTCAGGTTTGGCAGCAATACACTCCTGCAGATGCTGGTGATGCTTGTCATAGCAGTACCTATGTACGTTTGCTCTACCGGCAGCATCCCGATAGCCGCTGCATTGCTTGCCAAGGGGCTCTCACCAGGCGCAGCGCTTGTACTGCTTATGGCCGGGCCTGCCGTTAATCTGGGCAGCATCCTGGTAATTCACAAGACCATGGGCCGCAGGTTTATGCTCATCTATCTGCTTACCATCATCGTCGGTGCAGTGACATTTGGATTGATACTGAACAACGCAGACGGATTGCTTCAGTTTACATCGGCCCATACCGGTAACTGCTGCGCTGATACTGCAATGCATACGGGGCATCACTCCCTGTTCCGCACCGTCTGCGGCATATTACTTCTACTGTTCATCTTAAACGCATTCGCTATGAAGATATTCGAGAGATTCCGCAAGGAGCCGGTTGCTCCATCGTGCCAGGTTTACAGGGTTGAGGGCATGCACTGCAACCACTGCAAGGCATCGGTAGAGAAGGCTGTCAGCCAGCTTAAAGGTGTAGATTCCGCATCGGTCAATCTGGAGCAGAAAACCCTGACCGTTCAAGGCACCGCCACAGATAAATCAATAGCCGATGCCGTTAACGGCTGCGGCTTTGAGTTTAAAGGGCTGGTTTGACACTCTGGAGGAGAGTGTCACCAGAACAGTGGGCCGGCAATGGTAAAGTAACCCTTTTTGCCGCTGTAGTATAGCTGGAATGTGTTGAGGTAGAGCGTCACCCGGGCCGGGGCGTCGGCATTATTACCCACAAGTGTTCCGATGTAACTGATTACGTGATTGATATCACCTTTTGCGATATTCTCAGTTGTTATCTCTTTTTCCAATGCGCGCAGCTGCTGCATCGGAATGCGGAACTCATACATCAGTTCTTTGTTGTCCCATGAAACCGGCAGTTGCACGGTCAGAATATCCTCCTTTATTGAGTTCTGGTCAATATCGACCGTAGTCTGGTACAGGCTCATACTACTGGCATTTGCGGGCAGACTGAAACTTGTCTCTCCCAATATGTGGCGATAGCGGTTGATATTCAATGTGCTGTCGGCCTTCTGGTCCTGTACGGCCTCCGGAACACGGCCGGTAAGCACTCCGGTTTCAATAAAGGCCGATACCGACTTGCGTGAGAACTGGCTCTTAAGATAGTCTATGCGGCTGTCAAGCCGGTGCGATACATCGGCATCCAGCGTACTGATGAACTTGCCGTAAGTATCATCGTCCATAGCCGTACCGTCCCATCCGTTAGACTTAAGGGTGGAGTCTATCTTTGCGGTCAGGCTCTTTCTGACCGATGTAGATACGTTAACTGGGAGTAGGGTGAGCAGTGCAAAAGTCAGAACGAGCGATACCGGAATCCACAGAATCCCCGCGTTCCGTTTCAGGATCAATACCACACAAACCGCGTAGCACCAAAGGTTGAACGCCACCAGATACACGCGCAATATGGTAATCCCGTAGTCCGATATGCGCCGCGCTATACCAATACTCATAAGCAGTAACAGCGGCAGCATCAGTATGGGCATCCAGTGCGTGATTATCCGCACGGCTTTACGGTTCCAGCCCGATGCGCTCTTATCGGCCCTGTCACGATAGGGATAGACCATCATGAACAGTATTACGAATGACAGCATTGATGCTGTGACCAGCCACGATACCCAGCCGTCGGGCAGCTGCCATGTGAACAATATCTTGGCCGAATAACAGTAGAGTGTTATAAAGTAGGCTATGGCAATGGGCGTGAACAGCCTGGTCACGGAATTAACCAGCAGTCGGGATATCTCCATCGGCTCTGAGTCATGTTTCTGCTCTCCTCCGGGCACACCTTGTATCAGCAGCACCGGAGCCAGCAGGCACAGGCATATTATGGCAATGTTGCTGTACCAGTGTGAGTTTACAGACACTCCGAACAGTTTCTCAATACCCACAACCAGCAATTCCAATCCGCCGCATACAATGCCGCTTACAATGAAAGCTGTGCAGACAGCCCCTATGGAATGCAGACTGAAGTTCCAGAAAGCCACATCGGTCCTGTCACTCAGGAATGAAAGCACAAGCAGCGAAAGCGTGAGCGCAGCAATAAGAGCCACAACCACATAGATATAAGGTGCATATCCCAGCATGTCATAATTGCGCATCAACAGAACGCTCACCCCGATCCATGCTATATGAATCAGGACCGATGCCAGCCGGTATCCCCATCGGCCTCTGTGCTCCTCAAGCCACAGTGAAAGACTCAATGAAAGCGCAATACCCGTGGCCGGATACCATATCATAAAGAACTTCCACTCCTTGCTGATACCGTGATAACCCTTCCAGTCAAGAATCATCATGCACACTGTAAGCGCTATGGCAAACGCTACCGTAAGCGGAAACCTCTGAATCCCGCGCCATACGGTATCGGCCAAACCTTTAATCTTTTCCTTTAATATGCTCATATATCTAAGTCTTTTTAATCAATGAATGCCTGTTACTATTGTCCACTCTCGGGAATCCACTGGCAAGTGAATCTCATACGCACGGTCCCCCTGCAGGAATTCCTTAGGAACTCCTCTTGATAGGAAAGTGTTTCTTACGGTATCATATGCGGTCTCATTGTAGAATGCCCAGAATCTGAAATGGTATGTGTTTGTCTCCTCATTGAAATACCAGGGCTTATATTTTGTCTCGTTATTGCCGCTTCCCAAAAGATACTCATTTCTGCATGCGGTTCTGATTGTTTCATAGAACGCGGAATCCGGATTGGTCAGGAACTCCATCCTGAAGGTATCGACGTATTCAAATCTTCCTTTTTCCGGGCTTAATATGGTCTCTACCAGCCTGTAAGGCGGAAATTCAAAACCGGCATAACCTTCAACAATCTCCTTATGTGACCCTGTGGGATCTTTCTTGTATCTGTTGATAGTTATCCTGTCATAAATCAGTATGAATAGAACCATGGCGGCGGGTATTATCAACAATGTCAATAGACACCCTCCGCATCCGCTTTTGTTATCAGCTTGCTTATGCTCGTTGCTATCTGTCCCCATTTCAAATCCGCGAATACGGTTTTATTTTGATTCAATGTAGCTCAAAGACCATTCCTTCTGATGTTTTGGTATTTTAATCCTTATTGAAATGTCATGCTTGTCAAGGAATTCCTGAGAATACCCGATTGATCTTAAGTAATCAGACGTAAACTTATTATGCGGACTATGGTTTATCGTAAAGCAATATGCGTCATTCTCATAATTCCAAGGCCAATAAAGCCCATCGGCCGAATAATTGTTTTTAAAAGTATCCTCACAACGGGAATCCAACATGTTGTAGAATGATTCATCCGGCACATTCTTGAACTTGAGTGAAATCTGATGCTCAAATCCGTCAAAGCCGGAATATTTTTTTGTCCATTTGACCTTATAGGCGGGGATTTCAATATTTGTGTAACGTTTTACGTTATCCGCCGATGCATAACCAAGGTTTTGCGTCCTATCTATGATAGTCCAAACTATAACTAATCCTGCAAAGAGTGATAATGTGGTCAGGCAACCATGTTTTGGTTTCAAGGTTTCATTGTTTTTGGACGGTTTACACAATAGGATTAAGAATATCATTCCTGTCAATGCGGTCATCCCTACCAATGGATAAACAAATGCATCTGTAAAATCCGGTGCAGAGCCGTCCATATTTGAGAGGGCACGGTCAAACAAAACCAGAAAGGTTCCAATGCCAAGTGTTGCAGGTATTATGAGTAGCCATGGGTTTATTCCGGCGTCACGCAGGCGCCGTATCGTAACAGTGAGTGAAGGCAGGAACATCACGAGCCAGAATAGCCCCAAAAGGACAATTGTTGCGTGAAACACTCCCTCAGCCACAGGATGTCCTGCCGTATTGCCAAACAGAAATGCAATTACAGCCAGCACGCAAACAACCGGAACCGATACAGCCAGCATAGCGAGTACCCATGTCCAAAACTCCCTGCGTTCAGCTCTGCCCCTGAACTGAAAGTACCGCTTAAATGTCTCTGCTAAAGTTTTCATATCGTCTTTATTATACCATTAAACATTATCTCATCCACCCCTCTACCTTATAAACCTTTTCAGAAAGTTTCTGCTTGGTGTGAGTGGCGCTGTCTTGGAACCAGACCTCAATTCTTGCCAGGTAAAACTCTCCCCAGACACCTTCGTATATGCTGAATTCTTTCGGGCTTGTTATCTTACCTTTGTCATCTTGCGTGATTTCTTGTAAGGTCCTTTCCCTGATGCTCTTGGATGACAGCTGGATGTTCTCGGTTATTTCATAACATTCTAGCCAGATCTCTCCATTTTCAATATCCTGAGGGACGTAGAATGTATATTGATAGATTCCACCCTGAATTCCGTTCTTAATCTGCAACCAAGTGTCACTGTTCCCGGATTCATCGCCCCGTTCCGTGTAGGCCGATGTCAGAGGCTCATTGTATTCAACATTCTCAGGTATAGGATGTTTCCTGCCGAAATCATCCAACAGGTCACCGCCGAACATCCACCAGACACCAATTGAAAGAAAATTCCATAAGCAGATGGCCACAGCAATTACCATCAATACCAGATGCCCGGAGATGGCTTTTCCCTGCTTTTTTATTATGTAATAGATCCAAAGACACAGGTTGGCAATTATTAGAATTATACTGATAATTGCTATTGGATCCCTGAAGTTTACAACCCTGACGACACTGGCCGGAACATCTGTCCCTACGTTGTGGCAGTTCCTGATGATAAAAAACTGAATTATCTGCAGTACAATAAGAACCAATGGCCAAAGCCACCATTTAAGCAGATAGTATCTGATTGATTTGTTCATAGCCTATGTGCTTATTTTAAACCAAGAAGTGAGCTGAGCGCCTCAATGTGGGCGCTGAAAGCTTTGCGGCCGGCATCGGTCACGGAGTAGGAGGTGTTGGGCTTTCGGCCGATGAATTGCTTGACGGTCTCGATGTAACCCAGTTCCTCAAGAGCCTTGATGTGACTTGCCAGATTACCGTCCGAAACACCGAGCATGGACTTGAGGGAGTTGAAATCGGACTGGCCCGCTCCGGTCAGCACCGACATTATACCCAGCCTTACGCGGCTCTCGAACGCCTTGTCAAGATTCTCGATAGCGGTCATCGCTTTTACTTTTTACCGTCAAACCTTATATGGAACCAGATGCCCCACACGATATGGATAATTCCGAACCCGATGGCCCATAGCATTATTCCCCATGGAGCAAAAGCCAGTGCTGCAATACCCAGAGCAATATCGGCATAACCGATATATTGGGTGACCGATACTTTAAAGGCAATAGGTGATATGACCACCATAGCCAGCCCGTAGAATACCAGCATGATACCGGGCACCATGTTCCAAAGCCCGTTCATAAGCGGAGTAAGGCATACCAGTCCGCCTACAACCATAACGGTGAAGAACTTGCCCAGCAGGTGCCGTGACCCCGCATCAAGTTTGAACTCCAGACCTTCACGCCTGGCCCGGCGTTTGGACATATCCCAAACGGTCTTGAAAGCCGCACAGAACACCACTGCGCAAACTCCTGCAACAATAAAGATTGATGCCCAGTCAGCATGTCTGACAGGATTGATCCAAGCGCCCCACAGCGGACTGAAACTTCCATAAACCCAGAAACTGACAACCGCCGCACCCAGCAGGGCCCACAATCCTACTACTATGCCTGCAGCTCCGTCCAGAAATACAACCTTCTGTGACCGCTCCATCAAATCCTTGATGTCACTGAGCGTCTCCTTAATCTCCTGTTCTTTCATAATTTGAATAAACGAAAAGTACTTTGTGGTGCAAAGTAAATGCATTTATATCAAACAACCAAACAAAATCAGAAAAACTTTCCCTTTGCACAAGCCGTACTATCCTCTTTGGGGACCATCAGTGAAGTGGCGTAAGCGGAGGGGCTTGGAGGATCCCGTTAAGAACGGCGCTTCGTCCAACGACCGTTAAGTCCCGAAGGGAATTAAAAGGGAGGCGTTCGCCGTTTAGGGTCCGGAAAGTTCCGGAGTAGCCACGGAACGTTGCGTCTCCAAAGGGGATAGTACGGCGTTCTCCACGGAACGTTGGTCCCCAAAGGTGATAGTACGGCGTTCTCTAAAAGAAAGCCCTGCAAGCCGTTAGCAAGCAGGGCCTAAGCACAGGGAGAAACGTCCCCAATGTGTTACTTTCCAGTTCAACGAATCGGTTGTATGAAACTGTCTTCGGAAAAAGATGCGAGAGGTGCCCGCAGACTTTATGCTTATAGAAATGCTTCAGACATCTGTAATTGGAATCGTGAAACAGTATCATTATCAGCATGATTTCGGCCTTGGACATTGTTGGTTCTCTGTGATATTTTCGCTTGGATGTCGTCTGATCTGACAACATATATTTTTTGACCTGATTATCGAAATACTTGCAGAAATCATCTGCAAGACAGAAAATTTCAGTAATTTTATCGTTGGTGAACATAGCGTGGATTTATTGTGGTTTGTTTTTTGTCACCTAAAATTACAATAAATCCCGCTAATCACCAAATTATCAATTAATTAAATTTCGTCGAACTCACGTTATATTAACTTTACAATCAATTAATTATAATGAAAAGAAAGAAAAAGAAACTATTCATCCATTTGATTTTTATCCTTATGTCATTTATCTCATTAGTTAGTTGCGTCAACATTGAGTATTATGAGATAGACAATTCTTCTCTTAATGCAAATTATAGACCATTTCCCAGAATTAAAACAAAAGGAGAAATCAATTCAGGAGTCCTTTATTATCCCAATGTTAATACGATACTTCTATCATCTGTTGTAATTTCAAATATGGATGATGCATGGAGTAGAATGATGAACAGTTGTACTGCAAATGGCCGTCGTGAATTTGGTTTTTGGATATGTTATGATCACGAAAGTTCGTCATTCTGGTGTTGTGATATGGACTCAGGGCCAATTGTTTCATATTCTGAAGGGGGATATTTAAATCTTAGAGAACTAAAAACAGCTCAGCAGAGGACTCAGGCTTGCGCTTTTTTCCACACTCATACTTCTTTTCATTTGGCACAAACGACAGAAAGCAGACCAACTGGACCTTCAACCGACGATGTAGGCTTAGCTTTTAATATTTTCAAAGTACCTGGTATTCTATACGATTATCCTTTGCCAAATATTTATGGAGGTCATCCGTCAGACAAGCAACACATAACATATACTTTTGGTCCAAGCCAAAGAGCGCCACATTATAATTAACTATTTAAAGAAAGCAAAATGAATAAGTTGAGATTATTAATTAGTACTTTGCTTTTCGTCCCTTTGTTTTCAATTGCTCAAGTAACAAATTTAAAACAAATGAACGTTCTAGAAAGACATGCATATCTTGAAAAGAAAGCAAGAGAAATCATAAAAAACTTTGGTCCAGATTATAACAGGGATAGTATTGCACCTATAATTAGCAACGACACCCATACTTTCTTTTATGATAAGGATGAAAGGTCTGTATCTCCTGAAATTGAGCATATATTGGTTAGAAATAATGGTAGACAATATTATGAAGTTATATGTCCATATGACACATTAAAAGAAAAATTATCATGGGGATTCGCTGCAAAAATCAAAATATGGGAGGATGACGGACAACCCTTGGAAATCATTTTTGGAAATGGTATTGGTAAAAACTTCTTTTCTAGATCTTATAATGAATGGATAAAAGAAGGTGTAAATGATGATGATATAGTTAAATATCAGAAAGTAGTAATTCCACAATATTACATTGATCAATTTAAAGATTTCTAAGGCTGTTCTATTACGGTTATATACACTAAAAATTCTGCCGGTGGATGTACTCCATCGGCAGATTTGATTAGAGGGAATGGCACAGGTAACTACCCTTTTGTGCTATTCTATCTCTTCAAGATAGACGATGAGGTTATGTTTCAATCTGTGTGTCCGAAGCGGGATCCGCATTTTAAGCATCTTTCAAATTATGCAGGCCTTTCAGTGGCACTGAACAGACTAATAGCAATAGGATTACTGCAATCCCCATGAAATTAGCCTTGGCATCATTCTCTACATTCATGAAATGTTGGGAGGTAATAAATACACCCCCGAACAGGATAATTGTATGAATTATTGTCAAGGTTATTAGTGTTCTTTTTTGACTATTTTTCAATTTTCTCAAAAACTATTATTTCTTCTCATTACTAAAGCTTTACATATTAGGGTCCCAGATGGGGCGGATATGCATATCAGTAATTCGTATGGAGTGGTTAAGAGATAGTGAAGGACTATTATTAATAAATATACATGAGAAAGAGTATGCGGCTGAATAGTCTGTTTCGCAAACAGAACCACACCAGTAGTCTTCATATTCAAGGAAACTGATACGGTTGTTATTCGGACCTGTCAACTCATGTATTTTAACAGAAGAATCATATTCATATTTCTCACCATTTACCATAACAAAGTCACTATAGGTGGTATTCCTTGTAGTAACCTGTTTGATATTCTCCATAAGTTCTTCCACATCGGCCTTGGTTGGCATGCGCCATTTGCCGCCTAGACTCTGGTGGGCTATATCATATTGAGTCCCGCTTATTTCAGTGCCTAAATCCGCATAGGTTTCTGCAACCTTGTCATAGTATTCATATTCCTGATTTATCTTCTCCCAAAAACCTTGCTGTTCATTCAATAAATATATCACTTCTTTCATGGAACCCCACTTATAGTATGGTGCCGTACGCCGATTATTTGAGAACCTGTAGTCACCTAAATCACAATTGGCCCACATTATGCCGCTGGGCAGTCCCAGGTCTACCCGCATCTGTGCCGATGTCATTGTTGAGAAACTACTCTCCGGACCATATACGTATTCGTCATCACCGTTATTTGTCTTGTATCTGGCAAACGGACGGCAAAAATAGGTGCTGTCCGGCTTAATGCCTGTGACTTTAACAACCATCATTTTGCCAAACTGGCCAGTGTAATCAATTATAGCCTGAGCGTTACCTGCATCAAAACCCGATGTCTGTGACAGCATGACGCCTATGGTGCATCCTGCCGCATCAAGCATGCTCATAGTGGAGTTCACGGTAGCCTCGGCATCTATGAAATGGATGTTACCGAATTTCAATGCATCAAAACCGGGATTGAAAGCTGTTGTTGTGAATGTACCTACTGCGCTTATCTCACGCGCGCTGTTGTCCATGTTCTGCAGGAAAAGGCAGTAGCTGTATTCCGTTTCGGGGTAAAGGCCGTAGATTGTGCATGTGTAATAATCACCTGAGAATGTTCCTTTGCCGGAGATACTGCAATCAGGATTATCGTTGCCTTTCTGCCATGACTGGAATATCTGCGCGGCATTATCTGTCTTAGGGCAAAACAGCACGCCGTGTTTTCCAAGCGCTATGTCTAACTTGTTGATATCCTTGAATGTTCCTGCAATACTGGCCGAAAAGCTTGAAGGGGTTATCTGACCGGCCGTGATAGGATCCTGCACCTCTATTACAGGGTCTGACTCATTGTCACCGCATGATGATAGTAATGCTGCCGAGATAGATATTGCTATGAAACTGCAAATTTTTTTCATATCATAAATGTTTTTATTTTTTTTCAATACTATTCTTAAAATGCAATAGCATGGAAACCATTGTTG
>Ga0256405_10001817_pt1 | contig 54731 bp, 49 predicted proteins | sample RumenRJG_02DNA_FD_189096 | JGI IMG/M metagenome (GOLD analysis project Ga0256405, IMG submission 189096) | Bovine rumen microbial communities from Lethbridge, Alberta, Canada - RJG_02 | ecosystem: Host-associated > Mammals > Digestive system > Stomach > Rumen | place: Canada: Alberta... | reverse complement strand
CCGCTCCGGGTAAAACCCCTTTCCGGCAGGACCTGGGTGAAGAAGACGGCCCTTCTCTTCGGGAATTCCATCTGCTGCCCCAGCTGTACCTACCATAAGGAAAGGATCGGGGAAGAGATGTTTGACTCCTCCTACCGCTACGCCCTGGACTGGGACAATCTCCTGGACCTGGCGGAGAGGGAGGGACGGTTTGTCGTCTCGGAGAAGCCGCTTATCGCCTACCGGATTCACGACGGGTCCGCCACCAAGGCGCTGATCGTGAACAGGGAACGGTTTTCTGAAGAAGAGTCCATGTTCCGGAAGATGCTTCCCGGATTTGCTGCGGACCTGATTCTGCGTTTTTACGGGTACGCCAGCAGAGAGTACGACTGACAACGATTATGCGGGGATGACAGATGCAGAATAAAACGGTGGATGTAATTATTCCGACTTTCCGGCCGGACCGTAAATTTGATATACTTTTGCAGAGACTTCTGTCGCAGAATGTCAGGCCCCGGCGTATCATTGTGGTCAATACGGGCGAGGAATTCTGGGACGAAGAGCATGTGCGCGAGGTTACCGGAGGACAGATGCCGGAGGTGTTCCACGTGCGGCCGGAGGAATTCGACCACGGCGGAACCAGGCACCTGGCAATCCAGCGAAGCGATGCCGACGTGTTTGTGTGCATGACCCAGGACGCGGTGCCTGCAGATAAGGATCTCATCGGAAACCTTCTCGGGATGCTGTATTCCGAGGACAATGTGGCTGCCGTCTGCGCAAGGCAGCTGCCGATGCCCGACTGCGGCATCATCGAGCGGTACACCAGGCAGTTCAACTATCCGGACAAAAGCAGGATGAAGTGGGAAAAGGACCTGAAAACCATGGGCATCAAGACCTTTTTCTGCTCCAATGTGTGCGCGGCCTACCGCCGGGATATCTATGACCGGATGGGCGGATTCCTCCGAAGAACCATCTTCAATGAGGATATGATCTATGCGGGATATGCCATCCGGGCCGGATACGGCATCGGCTACTGTGCGGAAGCCCGGGTTATCCACTCCCACAATTACGGGGCCGCAGAGCAGATTCACCGGAATTTTGACCTGGCGGTATCCCAGGCGGACCATCCCGAGGTGTTCGGGAATATCTCCTCCGAGGGAGAGGGCATCCGGCTGGTGAAGCAGACGGCCGCCTATCTGATGCGCCACGGAAGGGCGTATCTGCTGCCGAAGCTGGTGCTGCAGAGCGCCTGCAAGTACACGGGATACCTGCTCGGCAAGAATTACAGGAAGCTTCCGGGCGGTCTGGTGAAAAAACTTACAATGAATAAGAATTACTGGGGAAATAAATCATGACGGATGTACTGGTCATCATACCGGCCTACAATGAATCCGCAAATATCGAGACGGTGGTGGGACGGTTAAACAGCATCTGTCCGGACTACGACTACGTGGTGGTCAATGACGGGTCCACCGACAGCACGGCGGAAATCTGCAGAAGATGCGGATTTAACCTTCTGGACCTGCCGGTGAATCTGGGACTGGCCGGGGGATTCCAGGCCGGCCTCCGCTACGCGGCCCGGTACGGCTACCGCTACGCCATCCAGATTGACGGCGACGGACAGCACCGGCCGGAATATATCCGGAGCATGAAGGAGAAGATGGACGAGGGCTACGATATCGTCATCGGATCCCGGTTCGTGGGGGAGAAGAAACCATTTACCATGCGGATGATCGGGAGCCGGATGATTGGATTCGCCATTCGCCTGACCACAGGAAAGAAGATCCAGGATCCCACCTCGGGAATGCGGATGTTCAGCAGGCGGATGATTGAGATGTTCGCCGAGGGCCTGAATTTCGGGCCGGAGCCGGATACGGTGTCTTATCTTATCCGGAAGGGTGCGAAGGTAGCCGAGGTTCCGGTGAAGATGGATGAGCGGATGGGCGGAGTAAGCTATCTCACGCCGCTGAAATCTGCCTCCTATATGATAAAGATGCTGGTATCCATCCTGGTGATCCAGGGGTTCCGGTAAATTTAAGAAAGAAAATGCGCCTTTTCGGCGAAAAGAGATGCGAAGGGGAAAGACATGACAATCACGCTCCGGCTGGTGGTAACGGCAGCTTCCATACTGACCGCGGCCATGGTTCTCAGAAAAATACGGAAATCCCAGCTGCAGATCGAAGATTCGATTTTCTGGATCGGATTCTGCTTTATTCTGGTGGTATTTGCCCTGTTTCCGCGGGTGCCGGATATGCTGTCGAAGCTGGCGGGAACCTACACGACCGCCAATTTCATCTACATGGCGGTGATTTTTCTGCTGATTGTGAAGCTTTTCCAGATGACGCTTGCCATATCAAAGCTGGAATCCCAGATAAAGAGGCTGGTGCAGGACCTGGCGCTGGAGCGGCACAGCCGGGACAGCGGAGAAGAATACCCGGTCCGGGAGAGCAGCGGCCTGACAGAAAGTAAAACAGAGGAGAAAAAACATGGGACAGATTAAGGTAACAAAGTGCCCGATCGAAGGGCTGTATGTGATTGAGCCCGCTGTGCACGGGGATGCGCGGGGATACTTTATGGAGACCTACAACCAGAACGACATGCACGAGGCGGGCCTGGACATGGTATTTGTGCAGGACAACCAGAGCATGTCGAAAAAGGGCGTTCTCCGGGGACTGCATTTCCAGAAGGAATATCCCCAGGGCAAGCTGGTGCGGGTCATCAAGGGCGCGGTCTTTGATGTGGCGGTGGACCTCCGGGAGGGAAGCGCCACCTACGGCCAGTGGTACGGCGTGGAGCTGACCGAGGAGAACAAGAAGCAGTTCTATATCTCCGAGGGCTTTGCCCACGGCTTCCTGGTGCTTTCCGAGACGGCGGAGTTCTGCTACAAGGTAACGGATTTCTGGCATCCCGGCGACGAGAGCGGCCTGGCATGGAATGATCCGGAGATCGGCATCCAGTGGCCCCATGTGGAAGGGGAGTATCCGGGGGATGCATCCTGCGCCGGCTACCGGATGGATGACGGAACAGAGCTTAACCTGAGCGATAAGGACCAGAAGTGGCAGGGCCTTCGGGATACCTTCCATTTTTCCATCTGATTTCTGCGGGAGTAACATTGCGATATGAGATCCTTATTCACGCTGTTTCGTGAAATCATAAAAAACCGGAAGATGGTTCTCGAGCTGGCGAAGGCAGACTTCCGCAAGCGCTTTGTGGGGTCTTATTTCGGCGTGATCTGGATGTTTATCCAGCCGCTGGTGACCATCGCCATCTACGCCTTCATCTTCGGCGAACACGGCATGAAAAACGCCCCGCCGGTGCCCAATGCATCCTATGTCATCTGGCTGGCGCCGGGCATCATCCCGTGGTTTTATTTCAGCGAGGCCCTCAACACGGGCACCAATACGCTGCAGGAATACAGCTACCTGGTCAAGAAGGTGGTGTTCAAGGTGGAACTGCTGCCGGTCATCAAGCTGATATCCTGCTTCATGGTGCATCTGTGCTTCCTGGTGATCATGTTCGGCCTGTATCTCCTGGACGGGAGAAGGCCCATGATTTCCTGGCTGCAGGTCTTCTATTACGCCTTCGCGCTGTCGATGCTGAGCCTGGGAATCATACTGCTCACCGGGGCGGTGCAGATTTTCTTCAAGGATATGGCCCAGATTGTGGGAATCTGCCTGCAGTTCGGCATGTGGCTGACCCCCATCATGTATGACGAGCATATCTTTACCAGCCGTGCCGCGTGGCTGGAGACCTTTTTCAAGCTGAATCCCTTTTATTACATCGCGGCGGGATACCGGGATTCCATGCTGACGGGGGACTGGTTTTTTATGCGGCCCACCATGACCCTGTATTTCTGGGCCCTGACCCTGGTCCTGCTTGTGCTGGGACTGCGGGTGTTTAAGAAGCTTCGGCCGCATTTTTCAGATGTGTTATAACATCATTAACAATACAATCTATGAAACGGAAGGCAGCGGCAGCTGGGGGAGTTCCGGTGCGTTTCCATATAAAACTTTTACCAGGAGGTAGTGGAAATGAGTATCAGAATCGGTATCAATGGTTACGGCAACCTCGGAAGAGGCGTGGAACTGGCTGTTATGGCGGCACCAGATATGGAGCTGGCGGCGGTATTTACCAGAAGAAACCCGGCGTCGGTCAAGATTCTCACCCCCGGTGTTCCGGTGGTAAATGTAAACGAGATCGCCAACTGGACGGATGAGATTGACGTTCTTATCCTCTGCGGCGGAAGCGCCACCGATCTGCCGGTACAGACCCCGCAGATGGCGAGAAATTTCGTATGCATCGACAGCTTTGACAATCACGCCCATATTCCGGAGCATTTCGCGAACGTCGATGCTGCGGCGAAGGAGGGCGGAAAGCTGGCCATCATTTCCTGCGGCTGGGATCCGGGCATGTTCTCCCTGAACCGTGTTTACGCCAACGCCGTGCTTCCCAACGGAAAGGATTACACCTTCTGGGGCAAGGGCGTTTCCCAGGGCCATTCCGATGCCGTGCGCCGCATTAAGGGCGTAAAGAACGCAAAGCAGTATACCATCCCGGTGGAGAAGGCACTGGATGCTGTCCGCGCCGGAGAGAATCCGGAGCTTACAACCCGCGACAAGCATACCAGAGAAGTGTTCGTCGTTCTGGAAGAGGGTGCGGATGCCGCAGCCATCGAGAAAGAGATCAAGCAGATGCCGGATTACTTCGAGCCCTATGACACCACCGTGCATTTCATCAGCGAGGAAGAGTTCCAGAGAGATCACATGGAGATGGCTCACGGCGGATTTGTATTCCGCACCGGAACCACCGGCATTAACGGCGAGCACAAGCAGATCATCGAGTACAGCCTGAAGCTGGATTCCAACCCGGAATTCACCACCAGCGTCCTCGTGGCTTATGCCCGTGCGGCGTTCCGCCTGTACAATGAGGGCCAGAGAGGCTGCAAGACCGTGCTGGATATCGCACCGGCGTACCTTTCCGAGAAGTCCGGGGAGGAGCTGCGGGCGCATCTTCTGTAGAATTATCGCAATTAGCCTTTAAACGGAAAAAGAGGCTGCCGCGTCAGCATATTCTGTATAAATATCACTCTTTCGGGAACCGTTCGCACTTGGTCCTCGCGCAGCGGTACTAAGCTCGTGTGTACACTCGCTAAGTGCCGGCGCTGCGGACGTTCCCTCCAGAGTATATTTATACGACATATGCTATGGCGCGGCAGCCTCTTTATATGTAATAGAATATAAGTATGCAAAATTTACTTGTGTTTTCCGGAAATTAGTGCTATGGTATTCATCAGATTTCACACTTTAAAGCTGAGAAGCAAGCGATGCTGACGGTATTATATAGAGGAGAAAGAGAGGACCGACATGGGAGAACTGCAGGATGCGAGAAAGGTGATTGAAGAGGTGGACCGGAAGATGGCAGACCTCTTTGAGCAGCGCATGGAAGCGGTGCGGGAGGTGGCTGCCTATAAACGGGAGAGAGGCCTTCCGGTGCTGGATGAGAAGCAGGAAGAGAAGGTTCTGGAGCGCAACTGCGATTACATAAAGGATGAGGTGATCCGGCAGTATTACCGGAAGTTCATGCAGGATACCATGGCGGTTTCGAGGCAGTATCAGGAGTGTCTGATCTCCGGGGCGAGAGTGGCCTACAGCGGTGTCGAAGGCGCCTTTGCCCATGTGGCGGCCAAAACCATTTTACCGGAGGGACGCTACATGCCCTGTCCTTCCTTTGATGCGGCGTATCTCTCCGTGGTGGAGGGGGAGAGCGACTATGCGGTGCTCCCCATCGAGAACAGCTATGCCGGCGAGGTGGGCCAGGTGATGGACCTGATGTTCCACGGAAGTCTCCACGTGAACGGCGTCTACAATCTGTCCATCGTCCACAATCTTCTGGGTGTGCCGGGCGCGCACATGGAGGATATCCGGACGGTGGTGAGCCATCCCCAGGCCCTCAGCCAGTGCCGCCCCTATATCGCAAAGCACGGGTTCCGGGAAGAGGTGGAAGAGAATACGGCGGTGGCTGCGGAGCGGGTCGCCGAATGGAAGGATAAGACAAAGGCTGCCATCGCCAATGAGGCCACGGCGGAGCTGTACGGACTGACCATTCTGGACCATGATATCAATGAGAGCAAGAACAATACCACCCGGTTTGCGGTTTTTGCCCGGACGAAGAACGATATCTCTTCGGGGAAGGAGGACAGCTCCTTCATCCTTCTGTTCCGGGTGAACAACGTGGCGGGCGCCCTCGCGGAGAGCCTGCAGGTTATCAGCAAATACGGCTTCAACATGCGGGTGCTGCGGAGCCGTCCCATAAAGACCACACCCTGGAAGTACTATTTCTATGCGGAGACGGAGGGCGATCCCTCCTCCAGAGAAGGTAAGGAGATGCTCCGGGAGCTCCGGGAGCACTGCGATATGCTCCGGGTGGTCGGACAGTATTGATTTAAAGAAAGGCGGATACATCCATGAGTCTTCGGATGGAGCTGGGAAAAGACAGCTATGAGATCGTGACCGGGCCGGGGTGCGCCGGCCGGGCGGACGAATACCTAAATCTTGACCGGAAGGTGCTGGTGGTGACGGATTCCGGCGTGCCGGAAGAATACGCACAGCGCGTGGCAGGGAAGTGCCGGGAGGCAGTTATCTGCCGGGTGCCGCAGGGGGAAGAGCATAAGAGCATTGAAACCTGGAAAATGCTTCTGGAAACCATGCTTTCCCACTCCTTCGGCAGGAAGGACTGTGTGGCCGCCGTGGGCGGAGGCCTCTGCGGCGATATGGCGGGTTTTGCCGCCTCCTCCTACATGAGAGGCATTGACTTTTACAATATTCCCACCACGGTGCTGTCCCAGGTGGACTCCTCCATCGGGGGAAAAACCGCGGTGAATCTGGGAAATATCAAAAATATCGTGGGCTCCTTCTACCAGCCAAAGAAGGTGCTGGTGGACGTGGAGGTGCTGCGCACCCTGAGTGACCGGCAGGTCGCAGAGGGACTTGCGGAGGCGCTGAAAATGTCGGTCGCCTTCGACCGGGAGCTTTTTGAGATGTTTGAGGCCCAGCCGGCGGAAGACCTGCGGGATGAGGCTTTTCTGCAGCAGGTGACGGAGCGGGCGCTTCAGATCAAGAAGCGGGTGGTGGAGGAGGATGTGACGGAACAGGGCCTCCGGAAGGCGCTGAACTTCGGCCACACCATCGGCCACGGCATCGAGAGCCTCTGCCTCGACGGAAGGCTGTTCCACGGGGAGTGCGTGGCCATCGGCATGCTTCCCATGTGCAGTCCGGAAGTGAGAGAACGGCTTCTGCCGGTTCTTAAGAAGCTGGGACTGCCGGTAAGCTGCAGCTTTTCCGCAGCACAGGTCGCGGAAGGCATGGCCCACGACAAGAAAGGGTCGGCGGGCGCATTTACCATTATTGAAACCGACTGTATCGGCACATATCGTATGAGAACGGTGAATATCCAGGAACTGACGGCGCTTGCTGCCGAAGTCTGCGGGAGAGAAGAGGTATAAGAGAAGCTATGAGAATGGAGTTCAAGAGAAAGCTGGCGATTCCGATGGAAGTGAAGGAGATGTATCCGGTCACTGCAGCCATCGACCGCATCAAGGAGGTGCGGGATGCGGAGATCCGGGGGATTTTTTCCGGGCGCAGCGACAAAATGCTTCTCATCATCGGCCCCTGCTCCGCGGACAATGAGGCGAGTGTTCTCGATTATATGACCCGGCTTGCGGCGGTGCAGGAAAAGGTGAAGGATAAGATTCTGATCGTTCCCCGGGTCTATACCAACAAACCCAGAACGACCGGGGACGGGTACAAGGGCCTTCTGCATCAGCCGGACCCGGACAGAAAGCCGGATATGTTCAAGGGGATTATCGCGACGAGAGAGCTTCACATGAAGGTGATTCAGGAAACCGGGCTTACCACCGCGGATGAGATGCTTTACCCGGAGAATTACAAGTATGTGGACGACCTGCTGTCCTATGTGGCGGTGGGCGCAAGGTCCGTGGAGGACCAGCAGCACAGGCTGACGGCCAGCGCCGCGGACGCCCCGGTGGGCATGAAGAATCCCACCAGCGGAGATTACAGCGTGATGATGAACTCCATCCATGCGGCCCAGAGCGGACATACCTTTATCTACCGGGGCTGGGAGGGAACCTCTGCGGGCAATCCTTACGCCCACGCGATTCTCCGTGGCTATACCAACAGCAAGGGAGAGCACAGACCCAACTATCACTATGAGGACATTACCCTCCTGTGCGACAAGTACGAGTCGATGCCGGAGCTGACCAACCCCGCGGTGATCATCGACACAAACCATGAGAATTCCGGAAAGAATTACATGGAGCAGCCCCGGATTCTCCGGGAGGTCATGAACAACCGCAGGTACAATGAGCGCATCCGCCGGATCGTCAAGGGATTCCTGGTGGAAAGCTATATCGAGGACGGAAACCAGAAAGTGGGCGGCGGCTGCTACGGCAAGTCCATCACCGACCCCTGCCTGGGCTGGGAGAAGAGCGAGCGGCTCATCCTGGAGATGGCGGAGATGGTCTGAAAACAGGCTTACTTCTCCTCCGCCTGCTCCTTCAGGAACTGCAGCCACTTTGCGATGGTTTTCTCGTATCCGTTGTCCGATGGATGGTAGAACTGCATCTGTTCCATGCCGTCGGGCAGATACTGCTGCTTTACATAGTGATTCGGGTAGTCGTGGGCATACTTGTAGCCGATTCCATGGCCCAGCTTTCCCGCGCCGCCGTAATGGGCATCCTTCAGATGCACGGGCACCTCTCCGAGGTGTCCTTTTTTTATGGCTTCCTGGGCGGCAAAGATTCCCATGCAGGTGCTGTTGCTCTTGGGAGCGCAGGCCACATAGGCCGCCGCCTCGGCAAGAATCAGGTTGGATTCCGGAAGACCGATGCGCTCGGCGGCCATGGCAGCGCTGGTCGCCACGGTGAGCGCCTGGGGGTCGGCCAGGCCCACATCCTCCGCGGCGCAGATCATGATGCGCCGGGCGATGAAGCGGATGTCCTCTCCGGCGGAGAGCATCCTGGCCAGATAGTAGAGGGCAGCGTCGGGGTCAGAGCCCCGCATGCTCTTGATGAAGGCAGAGATGGTGTCATAGTGGTTGTCCCCGTCCCGGTCATAGCGGATGGCCCGCTTCTGGATACACTCCTCCGCCACGGAAAGGGTCAGATGGATCAGGCCGTCTTCGCTCCGCTCCGTGGTGAGAATGCCCAGCTCCAGGGCATTGAGGGCAGACCGGGCATCGCCTCCCGCCATGTCCGCCAGAAAATCACAGGCCTCTTCGGTAAGCTCTGCGTGGTAGCTTCCCATGCCTTTTACCGTGTCGGTCACCGCCCGATAGAGCAGGGTTTTGATGTCCTCCTTCTCCAGGGGCTTCAGCTCAAAGATCCGGGACCGGGAGAGAAGGGCCCCATTGACCTCAAAATAGGGATTCTCCGTGGTGGCGCCGATCAGCGTCACAGTGCCGTCCTCGACAAAAGGCAGCAGGTAATCCTGCTGTCCCTTGTTGAAGCGGTGAATCTCGTCGATGAACAGAATGGTTTTCTTCTGGTACATCCCGAGGGCATCCTTTGCGGACTTCACCACTTCCTCCATATCCTTTTTCCCGGCCGTGGTGGCATTGATCTGCTCGAACCGGGCGCTGGTGGTATTCGCTATGACCTTCGCCAGCGTAGTCTTGCCGGTGCCCGGCGGGCCGTAAAAAATAAGGGAGCCCAGCTTGTCCGCCCGGATTGCGCGGTAAAGAAGCTTCCCTTTTCCGATAATATGCTGCTGCCCGACCACCTCATCCAGGGTGGCCGGGCGCATGCGGGAGGCAAGCGGCGCCTCCTCGTCCATCGTATTCTGACGCATATAGTCAAATAAATCCATAGATGTGCTCCGAACTGTTCCGGCTGACGGGCCTTACCGCATCAGCGCGGATATGATGAAATAACTCAGAATGACAATGCCCAGCACCGCCCGGTACAGGACAAAGAAGGTATAGTCGCCGTCCTTCAGGCGGCTCTGAAGAAACCGGATGGAATAGACCGCTGCAAAGTAGGCGGCAATTCCGCCGAGAAGAATCGCGGGAAGGGTGATGAGGCCGAATCCTTCGCTGTGGCGGATAAAGTAGAAAATCTGCCGGAGGGCGCCGAAGAAGATCATCGGGACGCCCAGGAAGAAGGCAAATTCCGCCGCCGTGCGCCGGCTGCACCCCAGAAGGAGGGCTGCCGCAATCACACAGGTGGTGCGGGAGGTTCCCGGAAGAAGGGTCAGCAGCTGTCCGCAGCCGATGAGAAAGGCGGTCTTCGGCGTGATCCGGGACACCTTATCGATCTCCAGCCAGGAGGGATTCCCGTGCCGGTCCGCATACAGCAGCAGAAGGCCGGTGAGAATGACCATCACGCCGGTGAGATAGGGGCTTCCCAGGAAGGCCAGGCGGGGTTTGATGAGCGCCGGGATGATGGCCGGGATCGAAGCCAGAAGAAGCTTGAACCACAGCCTCCTGCCAGCCCGCTCCTTCGCAGGACCGGACCGGAACAGAAAGGGGAGCAGTCTTCCCGTGTAGAGGAAGATGACGGCCACCGCGGACCCGATGCTTATCAGTGCTGTCGTGAGCGAAAAAAGCGCCGCATTCTGCCGGGCTCCCAGAAGGTCGCCGACCAGAAGAAAATGGGCGTCGCTGCCAATCGGCAGCCATTCGGAAAAGCCCCCGGTAATTCCCAGAACCAGGGACTGCAGCAATTCAATAATCATAACGGTACTACCTCAGATATCCTCGATCTGCCAGTCGATGGGAGCGATGCCGTGCTCCTCAAGAAACCGGTTGGTCTGGCTGAAGGGCCGGCTTCCGAAAAATCCCCGGTAGGCAGAGAGCGGGCTGGGATGCGGTGCTTCCAGAATCAGATGGTTCGGATTGGTCAGCATCGGCTTCTTCATCTGCGCCGGACGGCCCCACAGGATAAACACCATCGGGCGATCAATATCGTTCAGGACACGGATAGCGGCGTCGGTGAATTCCTCCCAGCCGATTCCCCGGTGGGATCCGGCGCGGTGGGCCTGGACGGTGAGAACCGTGTTCAGCAGAAGCACGCCCTGATCCGCCCATTTTTTCAGATATCCGTTGTTGGGGATTCTGCATCCCAGATCATCGTGAAGCTCCTGGTAAATGTTTACGAGAGAGGGCGGAATCTCCACGGAGGGCTGCACGGAAAAGCAGAGTCCGTGGGCCTGCCCCGGACCGTGATAGGGATCCTGCCCGAGGATCACGGCTTTCACATTGGAAAGGGGCGTGAACTCAAAGGCGTTGAATATGTCATTGGCCGGCGGATAGACCACGCCGGTCTCATAGGCGTGTTTTACGGTATTGTAAAGCTTTCTGTAATAGGGCTTTTTAAACTCGCCCGAAAGGGGGAGAAGCCAGTCATTTGCGATTGCACCCATGTTTTTACATCCTTTTTAGCGGTTGGTACTGTCATTGTAATTCATTTGCACGATTATTGCAAACCGCGGGGGCTTTACATTTTCCTGCAATCGTATATAATCGTATTTATAGGATTGTTCTTAAGTTCTGATTATCCAATGCATTATGTCTGCCGCAGATTTGCGGACTTTCCCGATTTACGTGACAGGAGACTGATATATGAGAGAGAAACTTTTGACTCTGCCGCTGGCAGAACTTCGCAAAATTGCAAAAGAGCAGGGGTTAAAAGCCGTCAGCGGCTACCGCAAATCCGAGCTGGTAGACAAGCTCTGCGAACTGGCAGGGGAGTCCGTGCCGAAAACAGAAGAGGCTCTGCCGGAAACAGAGGAAGCTCTGCCGAGAGCCGAGGAGCCTGCTGAACGGGCGGCAGCGCCGGAACGGGAGACTTCTGCGGAGGAGAATGCCAGAGGAAAAGAAGGGGGAAGAATGCCGGGAAGACGCATTATCCAGCGCCGACCGGAGCGGATGAGCACCCCGCGTGAACGGGCCTATCCGCAGAGTGCGCCGCGCCCGCAGGAGCGTCCGCAGCCCCAGGGATATACCGCAGGACAAAGAACGGCCCCGCAGCCGGAGGTCCTGTCGGAGGCGGAAAAAACAGAGCTTTCCGAGCTGGATTCCGGAATCGAGGCCCGCGGCATCCTGGAAGTGATGTCCGACGGCTTCGGATTCATCCGGGGCGAGAACTTCCTGCCCACGGAGGATGACGTCTATGTGGCGCCGTCCCAGATTCGCAGATTCAACCTGAAGACCGGCGATATCATCCAGGGAAGCCGCCGGATTAAGACAGCCACCGAGAAGTTTGCGGCACTTCTCTATATCAACTCGGTCAACGGTTTTCCGGTGAGCGCCATTTCCAAAAGACCCTCCTTCGAGAACCTGACGCCGATTTTCCCGAATTCCAGAATTCATCTGGAACAGCCGGGCATCCGGAATACCACGGCGATGCGGGTGATGGACCTTCTTGCGCCCATCGGCAAGGGCCAGCGAGGCATGATTGTGTCCCCGCCGAAGGCCGGAAAGACCACCCTGTTAAAGCAGGTGGCCCAGGCCGTCACCAGACAGTATCCGGAAATGCACCTGATTATCCTTCTTATCGACGAGCGGCCGGAGGAAGTAACGGATATCCGGGAGGCAATCACGGGCCCGGAGGTGGAGGTCATCTATTCCACCTTCGATGAGCTGCCGGAGCGCCACAAGAGAGTATCCGAGATGGTTATCGAGCGGGCCAAGCGCTTAGTCGAGCACGGCCGGGATGTCATGATCCTTTTAGACAGCATCACCAGACTGTCGAGAGCCTACAACCTGGTGGTTCCGCCCAGCGGACGCACCCTCTCGGGCGGCCTTGACCCGGCGGCCCTTCACATGCCGAAGCGGTTCTTCGGCGCGGCGCGAAATATGCGGGAGGGCGGAAGCCTCACCATTCTCGCGACGGCCCTGATTGACACCGGAAGCCGCATGGACGATGTGGTCTATGAGGAATTCAAGGGCACCGGCAACATGGAGATTGTCCTGGACAGAAAGCTCTCGGAGAAGCGCATCTTCCCGGCCATCGACATCCTGAAGTCCGGCACGAGAAGAGACGACCTGCTGCTGAGCGCCGAGGAGGCCGAGGCGGCGGACATCATCCACAAGGCTACCAGCGCAAACAAGGCGGAGGAGGCGGTGGAGAAGATTCTGGAGCTGTTCACCCACACCAGAAACAACCAGGAATTTGTCCAGGTGATCCGGAAGCGGAGAATCTTCTAAATCCTTCTTGCAATCTTGACTCCGTTATGCTATACTTCAAAAGCTGTCGATCTGCCATGCACGGGAGAACGGCAGGGTTCTGATTTCTGCGTGAGTCGTCCTTACGGGAAACGGATATGCAGGACCTGACATATTGGTACATGCGGTCGGGAATCGCATAATCTATCAGAGAGGTGAATACAATGAGAGAAGGAATCCATCCGACTTACTATCAGGCAAAGGTTGTCTGCAACTGCGGTAACGAGTTCGTAACCGGCTCTACCAAGAAGGACATCCACGTTGAAATCTGCTCCAAGTGCCATCCGTTCTACACCGGACAGCAGAAGGCAGCCGCTGCTCGCGGACGTATCGACGCATTCAATCGTAAGTACGGACTGAATAAGTAATTTCTGACTTGCAGGGGTTGAGTTCATGAGGACTCAGCCCCTTCATTCGTTTTGGGAGGTACGGGATTATGAAGTATTCCGGTATCGGCGGCCAGGCAGTGCTTGAGGGCATCATGATGATGAACCGCAGCAAGTACGCGGTGGCGGTCAGGCGTCCCGGCGGCGGGATCGCCCTCATGAAGGACGAATACCACAGCATCACAGAAAAATCGGCGATTCTGCGGCTTCCGTTTATCCGCGGCGTGTTCCGCTTTGCGGATTCCATGATTGTTGGCATGAAGACGCTGAATTATTCCGCAGAGATCTATGCGGAGGAGGAGGGAGAGCCGGAAGAGCCCTCCGCTTTTGAGAAGTTTCTGGACCGGATTTTCGGCGAGAAGCTGGAGAAGATAATCATGGGAGCCGTGATGGTCTTCTCATTTGTGGCGGCCATCGGCATCTTTATGGTGCTTCCGCTGCTGATTGCCGGCATATTCCGGCGGTTTATTCCGTCCCACTCGGTGATGGCGTTCCTGGAAGGTCTGATCCGCGTGGCCATCTTTATCACCTACATCAAACTGGTGTCCCGGATGGAGGACATCCGGCGGACCTTTATGTATCACGGCGCGGAGCATAAGTGCATCAACTGCGTGGAGCACGGACTGCCGCTGACGGTGGAAAATGTGCGGAAGAGCTCCAAGGAGCACAAGCGCTGCGGCACCAGCTTTCTGCTGATTGTCATGATGATCAGCATCATCGTGTTTATGATTGTCCGGGTGGACACCATCGGGATGCGTATTTTAAGCCGGATTGTGCTGGTTCCCGTGATCGCCGGCATCTCCTATGAGGTCCTGCAGAAGGCGGGCCGGAGCAGCTCGAAGCTTTCCGATATCGTGGCAAAGCCGGGCCTCTGCATGCAGGCGCTGACCACCACGGAACCGGACGATTCCATGATCGAGGTGGCTATCACCGCCACGGAGGCGGTCTTTGACTGGAAGGCCTATCTTCGGGAAAACTTCCCGGATACGGTTATTCCGGAGGAGACAGCTCCGGCACAGGAAGAGGCTATACAGGAGGCTTCTGGCAGCCCGGAGGTTCCGAAGGCAGTATGATCATTCGAAAAGAAGAGACGGGCCCGACCTGGCGGGAACTTCTGAATCAGGGGACAGAACAGCTTCTGGCCGCAGGCATCGACGAGGCCGGACTGGATGCCTGGTACCTGCTTTCAGAGGCCTTCGGCATCGATCGGGTCCATTATTATATGGAGCAGGAGAAACCGGTCCGGGAAGAGCGCCTTCTGAAGGGGCTCGGGCGGTACCGGGAGATGCTGACAAAACGGGCATCAAGAATTCCGCTGCAGCAGATACTGGGAAATGCTTCCTTCATGGGACTTACCTTCTCCGTGAATGAGCATGTGCTCATACCAAGGCAGGATACGGAGGTTCTCGCAGAGCAGGTTCTTACGGATTATCCCGGGCGGGATATCACCGTTCTGGATGTCTGCACCGGCAGCGGCTGCATCGCCATCTCCCTGGCGGTGCTGGGAAAATACCGTATCGTCTGCGGGACGGATATTTCGAGAGAGGCCCTGGCGGTGGCAAACCGAAACGCAAGGAACCTCTTCCTCGGACAGAAGGGAGTTCTTAAGGGAACGGCGGACCATGTAAGCGACAGCCCCTGGCGGACCGACTTTTCGGTGATGACAGAGAAGGAGGAGCGGTCCCTGGTTCTCGCGGAGAGCGATATGTTCGGGGGCATCCCGGAGGGAGACCGGTTTGATGTGATTGTCTCCAACCCGCCCTATATCGTATCGGACGTCATCGGGACCCTGGCGCCGGAGGTGCGGGATCATGAACCCCGGATTGCCCTGGACGGAAGTAAAGACGGCCTGCTCTTTTACCGGATTCTGGCGGGAGAGGGCAGAGAACACCTGGTTTCCGGCGGGCGCATGTACCTGGAGATCGGGTATGACCAGGGGGAGGCCGTACGAAAGCTTCTCCTGGAACATGGCTTTAAGAATATCGAAGTACTGCAGGATCTTGCCGGACTTGACCGGGTAGTGAGGGCAGAGTATAGTGGAAATAGTTGAACCGCGCAGAGCCGGAGGAATATATGTTTGACAGACTGGACGATCTGCTGAAGCACTATGAAGAACTGATGAATCTGATCGCAGAGCCCGACGTGGCGGCCGATGCGGCGAGATTCCGCCGCCTGATGAAGGAACAGGCGGACCTGGCGCCCATCGTGGAAGCCTATAAGGAGTACTGCAGGGCGAAGGAGGACATCGACGGAAGCCTGCTGCTTCTCGAGGAGGAGAGCGATGAGGAGCTCCGGGAGATGGCCAAGGAGGAGCTTTCCGATGCAAAGCAGCGGAAGGAAGACCTGGAGCAGAAGCTGAAGATTCTTCTTCTGCCGAAGGATCCCAACGACGAGAAGAACGTTGTCGTCGAGATCCGCGCCGGCGCCGGCGGAGACGAGGCTGCCCTCTTTGCGGCGGAGCTGTACCGGATGTATGTGCATTACGCCGAAGGCCGCGGCTGGAAGACGGAGATGGTCAATCTCAGCGAGAGCGGTATCGGCGGCTTCAAGGAAGTGGATTTCATCATCAACGGAAGCGGGGCCTACTCGAGGCTGAAGTACGAGAGCGGCGTGCACCGGGTGCAGCGCGTTCCCGTGACCGAGTCCGGCGGAAGAATCCATACCTCCACGGCGACGGTGGCGATTATGCCGGAGGCCGAGGAGGTGGACGTGCAGATCGATGAGAAGGATATCCGCATCGATGTCATGCGCGCCTCCGGAAACGGCGGCCAGTGCGTCAATACCACGGATTCCGCCGTGCGTCTGACCCACATTCCGACGGGAATCGTGATCTACAGCCAGACCGAGAAGTCCCAGCTGCAGAACAAGGCGAAGGCATTTGCCCTGCTGCGCTCCAAGCTCTATGATCTGGAGCTGCAGAGACGCCAGAGCGAGGAAGCGGCAAACCGGCGAAGCCAGATCGGAACGGGAGACCGGTCCGAGAAGATCCGCACCTACAACTTCCCCCAGGGAAGAGTGACGGACCACCGCATCAAGCTGACCATCTACAAGATTGACCAGGTGCTGGACGGCGACCTGGATGAGATTCTGGACAGTCTGATTGCGGCGGACCAGGCGGAGAAGCTGGCGGCCATGAACAATAACTAAGAGAGAAGAACCGGGGGTTTTCATGGAGAGAAGAGACAAGATCAATTATTATCTGGACCTTGCGGAGATGGTTTCCCAGCGCAGCACCTGCCTGCGGCGCAGGTACGGCGCGGTGATTGTGAACAATGACGAGGTGGTTTCCACCGGCTACAACGGTGCGCCCCGGGGCAGAAAGAACTGCACTGAGGTGGGCTGGTGCATCCGGGAAAAGCTGAAGATCCCGAGAGGTGAGCGGTATGAGATCTGCCGGAGCGTCCACGCGGAGGCCAACGCCATTATCAGCGCGGCCCGCGACCGGATGCTGGGGGCATCCCTGTATCTCACCGGCGTGGATGCGCAGACCGGAGAGTATGTGGCCAATTCCAGCAGCTGCTCCATGTGCAAGCGCCAGGTGATCAATGCGGGCATCACGAAGGTGTACGTCCGGGATGACAAGGACAGCTACCGGGTGGTGGACGTGAATGAAGACTGGGTTGTGAATGATGAATCGCTCGAGGGCGTATTCGGTTACTGATAAGCAGACGCTCTGAAGGAGGATTGTTTTATGAAAGGTATTGTACTGGCCGGAGGTTCCGGCACCAGACTCTATCCGCTGACCATGGTGACATCGAAGCAGCTGCTGCCGGTGTATGACAAGCCGATGATCTATTATCCCCTCTCGGTTCTGATGAACGCGAATATCCGGGATATTCTGATCATCTCCACGCCGGAGGACACGCCCCGCTTTGAGGCCCTTCTCGGCGACGGCCATCAGTTCGGCATCCATTTAAGCTATAAGGTACAGCCCAGCCCCGACGGACTGGCCCAGGCCTTCATTATCGGCGAAGAGTTTATCGGAGACGACAGCGTGGCCATGGTTCTGGGCGACAACATTTTCCAGGGAAATGGTTTAAGACAGAAGCTTCGTGAAGCCTCCGCCAAGGAGAGGGGCGCCACGGTCTTCGGCTACTATGTGGATGACCCGGAGCGGTTCGGCATCGTGGAGTTTGACAGCGAGGGACGGGCCATCTCCATCGAGGAGAAGCCCCAGAAGCCCAAGTCCAACTACTGCGTCACCGGCCTCTATTTCTACGACAACCGGGTGGTGGAGTACGCAAAGAACCTGAAGCCCTCCGCCAGAGGCGAGCTGGAGATCACGGACTTAAACCGCATCTATCTGGAAAACGGGGAGCTGGACGTCACCCTGCTCGGACAGGGCTACACCTGGCTGGATACGGGAACCCATGAGTCTTTAGTGGAAGCGACGAACTTCGTCAAGACGGTGGAGACCCACCAGCACAGAAAGATTGCCTGCCTGGAGGAGATCGGCTACCTCAACGGCTGGATCTCGGAGGAAGAGGTTCTGGCCGCCTATGAGGTCTACAAGAAGAACCAGTACGGAAAGTATCTGAAGGACGTTCTGGACGGCAAGTATGTGGACCGGACCAAGCTGCACCACAAATATCAGGCAAAATAAGCAAAACGAGGGCATAAGCAGAGGGAAAAATATTATGAAATTTATCGTAACCGGCGGCGCCGGATTTATCGGCGGCAACTTCATGCACTATATGGTGAATAAATATCCGGAGGATGAGTTCATCAATCTGGATCTTCTGACCTACGCGGGCAACCTGGAGACAGTGGCGCCGCTGGAGGGAAAGCCGAATTATAAGTTTGTCCGGGGCGACATCGCAGACCGGAAGTTTATCTTTGATCTGTTTGAGAAAGAGAAGCCGGATATTATCGTGAACTTTGCGGCGGAGAGCCATGTGGACCGCTCCATCACCGATCCGGAGTCCTTTGTGCGGACCAATGTGATGGGAACCACCACGCTCTTGGATGCCTGCCGGACCTACGGCATCAAGCGCTATCACCAGGTATCCACCGACGAGGTCTACGGGGATCTTCCCCTGGACCGTCCGGACCTGTTCTTCACGGAGCAGACCCCGATTCATACCTCGAGCCCCTATTCCAGTTCGAAGGCGGCGGCGGATCTCTTTGTGCTGGCCTACCACAGGACCTACGGCCTGCCGGTGACCATTTCCCGCTGCTCCAACAACTACGGACCCTACCATTTCCCGGAGAAGCTGATTCCGCTCATCATCAGCCGCGCGCTGGCGGATGAGAAGCTGCCGGTTTACGGTACAGGGGAAAATGTCCGCGACTGGCTCTATGTCACCGACCATTGCTCTGCCATCGACCTGGTGGTCAGAAAGGGCCGCGTGGGAGAGGTCTACAACATCGGCGGACACAACGAGCGGACCAATCTGGAGGTGGTAAAGACCATTCTCAAGGCGCTTAACAAGCCGGAGAGCCTGATCGAATTCGTAAAGGATCGCCCGGGCCACGATCTGCGCTACGCCATGGATCCGACCAAGATTGAGACGGAGCTGGGCTGGAAGCCGGAGTATACCTTTGATACGGGCATTCCGGCTACCATCGACTGGTACCTCAATAACCGCGACTGGTGGGAGCACATTGTCAGCGGCGAGTACCAGCAGTATTTTGACAAGATGTACGGATACCGGATGTGAGGTAAAGCTATGAAATTCTTTGTGACGGGAGTCGGCGGACAGCTGGGACATGATGTGATGAATGAACTGGCATCCCGGGGATATGAAGGAATCGGCAGCGACATTGCCCCTTCCTACAGCGGCGTTCAGGACGGCAGTGCCGTGACGGGCATGCCCTATGTACAGCTGGATATTACGGACCGGGCTGCGGTGGATAAGGCGATTGCTGAGGCTTCGCCGGATGTGATTGTGCACTGTGCGGCGTGGACCGCCGTGGATGCTGCGGAGGATGAGGAGAACCGGGAGAAGGTGAAAGCCATCAATACCGATGGAACCCGGTATATCGCCGAGGCAGCGAAAAAGCTGGATGCGAAGATGATCTACATCAGCACGGATTATGTCTTCAACGGCCAGGGGGAGACTCCCTGGGATCCGGACTGCACCGATTATGCGCCCCTCTCCGTGTACGGCTCCTCCAAGCTGGGCGGCGAGCTGGCGGTCAGCGAAAACCTTGCGAAGTATTTTATTGTCCGCATCGCCTGGGTATTCGGATTAAACGGAAAGAACTTTATAAAGACCATGCTGAATGTGGGGAAAACCCACGATACGGTGCGGGTGGTGAATGACCAGATCGGCACGCCCACCTATACGCTGGACCTGGCAAGACTCCTGGTGGATATGGCGGAGACGGAGAAGTACGGATATTATCACGCCACCAATGAGGGCGGCTACATCTCCTGGTACGATTTCACCTGCGAGATTTACCGTCAGGCGGGGATGACCACAGAGGTTATCCCGGTGACCACCGAGGAATACGGACTCTCCAAGGCAAAGCGTCCCACCAACAGCAGACTGGACCGCACAAAGCTTGCAAGAGCCGGATTTACGCCCCTTCCGGACTGGAAGGATGCGCTGGCAAGATATCTGAAAGCGATAGGTGAGACCAGATGAGGGAGCAGCTGACAGCCAGCGATGTGGCGAAGATTCAGGAGGAGATCGACCACCGGAAACTGGTGGTGCGGCCGAAGGCCCTGGAGGATGTGAAGGAAGCGAGAGCCCAGGGGGATCTCAGCGAGAACTTTGAGTACTACGCGGCAAAGCGGTTCAACCGGCAGAATGAGAGCCGAATCCAGTATCTGGAGAAGATGCTGAAGACGGCGAAGGTAATCTCCGACAAATCAAAAGCGGATGAGGTGGGCCTCAATGATACCGTCACCCTCTATTTCGAGGACGATGACGAGGAAGAGGTATACCGCCTGGTGACCAGCATCCGGGGCAATTCCATGGAGGGGCGGATCAGCATCGAGTCGCCGCTGGGAAGCGCCATCCGGGGACACAAAGAGGGGGAGACCGTCTTTGTGAAGGTAAATGAAAAGTCCGGCTATGAGGTGACCATCCGGAAGATTGAGAAGACCGGAGAGGAAGAGACGGACCATATCCGCAGCTACTGATACTTTAAAGAAGACAGAATACTAAACTTAATATCGATGGAACGGAGGAACATGGATGAATGTCTTCGTCATGATTATGCTTGTGTTTGCCGCCCTGGGACTGGTCGACAAAATCCTGGGCGGAAAACTGGGCTTTGCCCCGGAGTTTGACCGGGGGCTGTCCACGATGGGCGGACTGGCACTGAGTACCGTGGGCCTCTATTCCATCGGCGTTTCTTTTGTGACGGGGAATGCGGAGGCCATCGCCCAGCTGGGTGCGCGGCTTCCCTTTGACCCGTCTCTTTTGATCGGAAGCCTTCTTGCACCGGATATGGGAGCGCTGGGGATTGCCCAGCGGGTGGCTAAGACGCCGGCGCTGGCCTGCTTTACCGGGGCCATGGTATCCGGAGGACTGGGTATGACGGTGGGGTATCAGCTGCCCGTCTTCCTCGCAGCAGTGCAGAAGGAAGAGATTCCGGGGCTGATGCAGGGCTTTATCTTCGGCCTGATTCCCCTGCCGGTGGGACTGTTCCTGGCAGGTCTCTTTATCGGAATCCCGGTTCCGGTACTTCTGTGCAACCTGCTGCCGGTTATTCTTCTGTGTGCCGTGCTTATCGGCGCCTTCCTTCTGGCTCCGGCGGGGACCATGAAGGTGCTTATCGTCTTCGGAAATTTCATCCGGATTGTCAGCTTTGTCTTTTTCGGCATCGCCGTCATCGGCGTCTTTCTGCCGGAGTACAGTCCGGTGGATCAGGCGCTGGTCAGCGAGATGCTGTATATGGTGCTGCGGATGGTGATTGTCTGCTGCGGCGGACTGGTACTTTCCAAAATCGCCCTGGAAAAGCTGAAGGGCCCGATTGCGCGGGCCGGTGTCCTGCTGAATATCAACAGCGTGGCGGTGGTGGGGCTGATTCTCAGCCTGACCCAGAGTCTGGCCATGCTGCCCCTCTATTCCCGGATGGACCGGAAGGGGCAGGTCATGAACGCGGCATTTTCCGTGTCCGGCGCCTATGTATTCGGCGGCCAGCTGGCCTTTGTCTCTTCCCTGATTCCGCCGGCCTGGACCGGAGCCTATATGGCCAACAAGCTGATTGCCGGGGCTCTGGGCCTGCTGATTGCCTACCTCGTGCTGAGGAAAGGCGGGGAAGAATCCGCAGCCTGACAAATTCATCACAAAGTAATAATAATAATAAATATTTTTGTATAAAATGTCGCCGGAGCGTTGCATTTTATATAGCGATAGTGTAAAATCAGAATAGAAACTAGACTGTAGTCTAAAATCAATTCCAGTTCAAAGGAAGAGGTGATTACCTTGGACGGGAAACCGCTTGTTTTTAATATTCAGAAGTTCTCAACCCATGACGGAGACGGCGTGCGCACCACGATTTTCTTCAAGGGATGTCCCCTGAAGTGCCGGTGGTGTCATAACCCGGAGAGTCAGCGGTATGAGAAAGAACTCATTTTCCACCATAATAAGTGTGTGGTCTGCGGAAAGTGCGTTGTGAAATGTCCGCAGCAGGCCAACAGCATAGTGGATGGAAAGCTGGTCTTTGACCGGGACAAGTGCACCGCCTGCGGTGTCTGTACGGACTGGTGCATCAAGGAAGCCAGAGAGATTGCGGGAAAAGAATACACCGTCGATGAGCTGGTGAAGGAAGCAAAGAAGGATCAGATCTTCTACGAGCAGTCCGGCGGCGGCGTGACCCTCTCCGGCGGCGAGGTGATGGCCCAGAATATCGATTATATCGAGCAGCTCTGCAAAAGGCTGCACCGGGAAGGCATCAGCGTATTCATCGATACCAGCGGCTATACGAAGTACGAAAACCTGAAGCGGCTGATACCCTTTGCGGACGTATTTCTCTATGACATCAAGGCCATCGACAGCGAAGAGCATAAGGATTACATCGGAGTGGACAACGCCCTGATTCTGGAAAATCTGGTGAAGCTCAGCAATGACGGAGCGGGAATCTATGCCAGACTTCCCATTATCGGCAAAGTGAATGCGACGGACGGGTATATAAACAGTGTTATCCGTTTCCTGGAAGACAATCATGTGAAGGTGCAGCAGGTAAACCTTCTGCCCTATCATGATATCGGCAAGGGAAAATACGCTTCCCTGGACCGCCCCTATGACGAGGCATCGATGGTGAAGCCGGATAAGGAACTTATGGAACATTTTAAAACCATGTTTGAAGAGCATGGATTCACAAAAGTTTTAATAGGAGGATGATTACCATGGCAGAGAGAGTCGATACTTCCTTTAACGTCAATACCCCTGAGGGTCTGTTGAAGGACAACGAGCGCGGATGCACCGAGAGAATCAAGAGACTGAGAAGAATCAGCCACTCCACCCAGCCCCATCTGGATCTGGAGAGAGCCGTTATTGAGACCGAAGTTTATCAGAAGTACGAGGGCGCAGTTTCCATTCCGGTTCTGAGAGCTCTGGTTCTGAAGGAGTATTTCTCCAGAAAGACCCTGTATCTGGGCGATGATGAGCTTCTGGTAGGCGAGAAGGGCGTAGACCCGCAGTGCTCCCCGACATTCCCGGAGCTTTGCTGCCACACTCTGGAAGATATGCATGTCATGAATGACAGAAAGCTGGTTAACTTCACCGTTACCCAGGAACAGCTGGACATTCAGGAGAAGGTTATTATCCCGTACTGGAAGGACAGAGCTGTCCGCGAGCACATTCTGAAGGCTATGACCCAGGAGTGGAGAGACTGCTATGAGGTCGGTATGTTCACCGAGTTCATGGAGCAGAGAGGCCCGGGTCATACCGCAGGCGGCAAGAACTTCTACATCAAGGGCTACGGCGACTACAAGAAGGAAATCCAGGAAGCCATCGCTAAGCTGGATTACTTCAATGATCCGGAAGCTTATGACAAGGAGCAGGAACTCCGCGCCATGGAGATTGACTGCGACGCCATCATGATCCTGGGCAAGAGATATCATGACCTGGCACTGGAGAGAGCTGCAGAGTGCACCGATCCGGTCCGCAAGGCTGAGCTCGAGCAGATCGCTGCCAACTGCGCCGTTGTTCCGGAGCACAAGCCGGAGACCTACTGGCAGGCACTGCAGATGTACTGGTTCACACACCTGGGCGTTACCACCGAGCTGAATCCGTGGGATGCATTCACACCGGGACGTCTTGACCAGCACCTGATTCCGTTCTACAGAAAAGATACCGCAGACGGCACCCTGGACGACACCAGAGCTCTCGAGCTTCTGGAGTGCCTGTGGGTTAAGCTGTTCAACTCCCCGGCACCGGTTAAGGTCGGTGTTACCCTGAAGGAGTCCGGTACCTACGTTGACTTTGCAAACATCAACTCCGGCGGAGTGACCGAGGACGGCGCCGACGGCGTAAACGAAGTTTCCTACCTGATTCTGGACTGCATGGAGGATATGCGTCAGAACCAGCCGAACTCCAACGTACAGATTTCCAAGAAGACTCCGGACAAGTTCCTCAAGAGAGCCTGCGAGATTGCACGTCAGGGCTGGGGCCAGCCGGCATTCTACAATACCGACGAGCTCATCCAGGAGCTTCTGAACGCAGGCAAGTCCCTGGTGGATGCCCGTAATTCCGGATGCTCCGGCTGTGTTGAGACCGGCGCATGGGGAACCGAGGCTTATATCCTTACCGGATATCTGAACATTCCGAAGTGCCTGCAGCTGGCGCTCTATGACGGCTGGGATCCGATGTTCGAGAAGCAGATTGGTCTGCACACCGGACATGCGGAGGATTACAAGTCCTATGAGGAGCTCTTCGAGGCCTTCAAGAAGCAGCTGGAGTACATTATCGACGTGAAGATGCGCGGCAACCTGGTTATCGAGAAGATCTACGCAGAAGAGATGCCGGCTCCGTTCCTTTCCATCTGCACCGACGACTGCATCAAGAAGGGCAAGGACTACAACGCAGGCGGCGCAAGATACAACACCAACTACATCCAGGGTGTTGGTATCGGATCCATCTCCGATGCACTTGCAGCCATCAAGTACAACGTATATGACAACCAGAAGTTCACCATGAAGGAACTCATCGAGGCCATGAACGACAACTTCGAGGGCCATGAGGATATCCTGAACCTGGTTAAGAATAAGACTCCGAAGTACGGCAACGATGATGATTATGCAGATGACATCATGAAGTCCGTATTCAACGAGTACAGAGATTACATCACCGGCAGACCGACCATCAAGGGCGGACAGTATCACATCGATATGCTTCCGACCACCTGCCACGTTTACTTCGGTGATGTCATGATCGCAGCTCCCAACGGACGTCTGGCACACAAGCCGCTGTCCGAGGGTATTTCCCCGGAGAAGGGCGCAGATATCAGCGGACCGACCGCCGTTATCAAGTCCTGCTCCAAGATGGATCACTGCTCTACCGGCGGAACTCTGCTGAACCAGAAGTTCACACCGGCCGCTCTTGCAGGCCAGAGCGGCATCGACAACCTGGCAGCGCTGATTCGTTCCTACTTCGCAATGGACGGCCACCACATCCAGTTCAACGTTATCGACCGTGAGACCCTGAAGGATGCACAGAAGCGTCCGGATGAGTACAAGGAGCTTATCGTCCGCGTAGCCGGCTACTCCGATTATTTCCGCAACCTGGACAACGCGCTCCAGAACGAGATCATCGAGAGAACCGAGCAGAGCTTCAACTAATTGTGATGAGCTGCGCCGGAAGGCGTAAAATGTAATATATGCACACGGGGCGGCAGGAAACTGCCGTCCCTTTCTATTTCCGGAAGGAAGCCTGCTGGCTATCGGCAGTTTCGCGGTACCTTATCGTAATTGCTGATAGGAAACTTCCGGTAGTTGTGCTATAATGAATTGACGTTATTTTTTGAAAAAAGAAACACCCTGAGGGAGACGGATATGGAGAATGGACTGACCCATTTTGATGCGAAGGGCAACGCCATTATGGTGGATGTGACCGAGAAGCAGATTACCCACCGGGAGGCGACGGCCACCGGGAAGATACGGGTGAGCCGTCCGGTGATGGAGGCGGTGCTTGCCGGCACCGTCAAGAAGGGAGATGTGTTGGGGGTCGCCCGGGTGGCGGGCATTATGGCTGTAAAAAGGACTTCGGATCTGATTCCCATGTGTCACCCGCTGCCTCTTACCGGCTGCAGTGTGGACTTTGAGATTGACGAAGAAAACCTGGAGATCAAAGCCATATGTACGGCAAAGACCGACTCGAAGACGGGGGTGGAGATGGAAGCCCTCACCGGCGTACAGGTCGCGCTTCTGACCATCTATGACATGTGCAAGGCCATAGACAAGCGGATGGAGATGAATGAGATTCATCTGGAAAAAAAGTCCGGCGGAAAAAGCGGAGATTTTGTCCGTTAGAAAAGATATTCTCAGCAAAGGCGGAATGAGCCATGAAAGATAATTACGGCAGAAATATTGATTATTTGCGGATTTCCATTACAGACCGCTGCAATCTGCGGTGTCTGTACTGCATGCCGGAGGAGGGCGTGTCTGATGTGGGGCACAGTGAGATCCTGCGGTTCGATGAGATCTGGCGCCTTTGCCGGATCTTCGCCTCGGAGGGCATACGGAAGGTGAAGATCACCGGCGGCGAACCCCTGGTGCGGCTGGGGGTGGAGGACCTGATCCGCGGTATCCGCGAGATCCCGGGAATTGAGAATATCACGCTGACCACAAACGGCGTGCTCCTTAAGTCCATGTATGACGGCCTGGTGGATGCCGGGCTGGATTCGGTGACCATAAGCCTGGATACACTGGATGAGAAGATCTTTGAAAGCATTACCCGGAGAAACCGGTTTAAGGAAGTGATGGAAGGCATCCGCTATGCAGATGAGGCAGGGCGGATTCCGATGAAGATCAATACGGTGCCGATTCCCGGCGTCAATGACGAGGACCTGGCGTCCCTGGCGGAATTTGCCAGAGACCATCAGATTCATGTCCGGTTTATCGAGATGATGCCGGTGGGTCTGGGCAGCACCTACACGGCGCTGCAGGAGGATGATATCCGGCGCCGTCTGGAAAAGAAGTTCGGCCCGTTTACGCCGGTCAGGGAGAAACTGGGCAATGGTCCCTGCCATTACTATGCCGTGCCCGGATTCCGGGGCCGGATCGGCTTTATCAGCGCCGTCAGCCATAAGTTCTGCAAAGACTGCAACCGGGTGAGGCTCACAGCCGACGGCTACCTGAAGACCTGCCTGCAGTATGATACCGGAGCCGATTTCCGGAGCCTTCTCAGGGGCGGCGCGGACGACAGAGCCATCGCGGAGGCATATACAGAGGCCCTTCGGGCCAAGCCCCGGTGCCATCAGTTTGACAAGGCGGGGAATCTTATTGAAGAGCGGGACAGAAGAGTGATGTCCCAGATTGGAGGATAAGCCATGAGAGTTGCCATTATTACATCCAGTGATTCCGGGTACGCCGGAGAACGGGAGGATAAGAGCGGCCCGGTGATTGCTGAGATGGTGACCGCGGCCGGATATACGGTGGTGTCCCAGGAGATCCTGCCGGATGATTATGAGATGTTAACAAAACGCATGGCGGAAATCTGCGATAGTCACGGGGCAGAACTGATTCTGACCACCGGAGGCACCGGCTTTTCGGTGCGGGATATCATGCCGGAGGCGACGGCGGCCGTCTGCGAGCGGATGGTGCCGGGAATTCCCGAGGCGATGCGGGCCTACAGCATGCAGTTTACGCCGAGAGCCATGCTCTCAAGAGCAGCCAGCGGCATCCGGAAGCGCACCCTTATCGTGAATATGCCGGGAAGTCCCAAGGCCGTGCGGGAGAGCCTGGAATTCATCCTTCCCTCTCTGGGACACGGTCTGGAGATTCTGACCGGGGAAGCGACAAACTGCGCGAGAACCTGATTGGCAATCGGATTTGCAGGTATCGTCAGTCTGCCTTTACGAAAAGGCCGGGGAATGTTATACTTATTCAGTATGCTGCATTACCCGAGGGGATGCCTGCATAAAATATAAGGCATATCCCCGGATATGCCGGGAAGTTGGTAGGGAATGCCGAGAAGAAATAATACAAAAGCAAAGATTGCAAAGGTAGCCTGGAGACTATTCCATGAAAAGGGCTACGATGCAACCACCATTGATGACATCATTGAACAGTCCGGAACTTCCAAAGGAAGCTTCTACCATTATTACAGCGGCAAGGATGCCCTGCTGGCAACCCTTCCGGAGATCTTCGATGCGAAGTACGAAGAGGCCATCGGAACGCTGGACCCGGAGATGAACAGCTACGACAAGCTGCTGGAGCTCTGCTATATTGTTCATGATATGATCAATGAGGAGATCCCCATCGGGCTTCTGGCGTACCTGTATTCCTCCCAGGTTGTCACCAAGGGGGACAAGCATCTTCTGGACCGCAACCGGTTCTATTACCGCATGGTGACGGAGCTGGTGGATGAAGGGCAGAGAAGAGGGCAGATCATCAGCACGATGCCCTACTACGAGATCGCCAGGATCTATTCCATGTGCGAGCGGGCCATCATCTACGATTACTGCATCAGCGACGGAAACTACAACCTGGGCGACTACACCAGGAAGGTGATGCCGATGCTGTTCGGCGCCGTAAGAGCGCAGGCGGCACAGGAGAACGGAGAATCATAAGATCCGGATGCCGGAGATGAGCGGGATGCTTTTCTCCGGCTTCTTTGCGTATAAAAAAGGAGCGTTTTCATCATGGCGGAAGATTACGGCTATATCAATATCGTCAACGCGACGGAGAATAACCTGAAAAATGTATCCCTGCAGATCCCGAAGAAGAAGATCACGGTATTTACCGGGGTTTCCGGCTCCGGAAAGTCTTCGCTGTGCCTGGATACGGTGGCGGCGGAATCGAGGAGAGAGCTGAACGCCACATTTCCCAGCTTCATCCAGCAGTTTCTGCCGAAGTACGGGAGACCTCATGTGGAGCGGGTGGAGAATCTGCCGGTCACCATCGTGATCGACCAGAAGAAGCCCTCCGGCAACACCCGGTCCACGGTGGGAACCTACACCGACATCTACGCCCTGTTAAGACTCCTGTTTTCCCGGGTGGGCCATCCCTTTGTCGGCTATTCCGATTCCTTTTCCTTCAATCACCCTGCCGGGAAATGCGAACGCTGCGACGGTCTGGGCGTGGTGACGGACCTGGATATTCACAAGCTGGTGGATTTCGACAAGTGCTTAAACGACGAGGACGTGATCCATTATCCCACCTTTACCACGGGGGCCTGGCGATGGAAGCGGTACGCCTACAGCGGCCTCTTTGACCTCAACAAAAAGATCAGGGACTACTCCGAGGAGGAACTGCAGATGTTCCTCTACTCGCCCCAGATACGACTGAAGAATCCGCCGTCCAACTGGCCGAAATCCGCAAAGTTCGAGGGCATTTACCCGCGGATGTACCGTTCCATCATCGGTACAAAGGAGGGGGAGAAGTTCAAGAATTACCTGGATAAGATGGTCAGCACCTTCACCTGTCCGGAATGCGGCGGGTCCCGGCTGAATGAAAAGATCCGCAGCTGCCGGATTAACGGGAAGAATATCGCCGAGGTCTGCGACATGCCGATTCCGGATGCCGCCGAGTTCGTGCGGGGAATTGAGGATCCGCTGGCGGTGGATATGAAGCGGGAGCTCTTAAAGAAGCTGAACTCCCTGATTGAGATTGGCCTTGGGTATCTGTGCCTTTCGAGAGGAACGGACACCCTGTCCGGCGGCGAGGCCCAGAGAATCAAGATTTCCCGCTACATCAATTCTCCGCTCACGGACATGATGTATGTGCTGGATGAGCCCAGCGTGGGCCTCCATTCCCGGGATATTCAGAATCTGAAGAATTCGCTGATCAAGCTGAAGGAACACGGCAATACGGTGCTGATCGTGGAACATCACCGGGAGGTTATTTCCATTGCGGATCATATCGTGGATATGGGACCGGCGGCGGGAATGAACGGCGGACAGGTCATGTTTGAGGGAAGCTACAAGGACCTGATGATGTCCAATACGCTGACGGGACGGATGCTCCGGGCGAGAACCCCCATGAAGATGAAGCACCGGACGCCCACCGGGTGGTACCGGATAGAGCACGCGAAGCTGCACAACCTGCAGGATGTCTCGGTGGATTTGCCGATGGGCTGCCTGACTGTGATCGCCGGCGTGGCAGGATCCGGCAAGAGCTCTCTCAGTGAGGATTTCATGGAGCATTATCCGGGACGGACCATCTCCATCCGGCAGAAGAATATCGGCATCAACCTCCGGTCCACGCCGGCCACCTATCTGGACATTGCGGATCCGATCCGGAACCTTTTTGCGAAGGCAAACCATGTGCCGGCGGCCCAGTTCAGCTTCAACTCCAAGGGCGGCTGCCCGGTCTGCGGCGGCAAGGGCATCATCGTGTCGGAGATGGCATATATGGATGCCATTGAGACCGTCTGCGAGGCCTGCCACGGAAGCCGGTACAATGACGAGACGCTGACTTACCGCTATCGGGGAAAGAACATCGCCGAGGTTATGGGAATGACCGTCAACCAGGCCTGCGAGTTCTTTAAAGACGAGCCCTTTGCCGGCCGTCTCCTGACGCTTAGGGAGGTGGGCCTGGGATATCTTCATCTGGAGCAGTCCATGACAACCCTCTCGGGCGGCGAGCTGCAGCGGGTGAAGCTGGCGGACAGCCTGGACGAGAGAGGGCAGGTGTTTGTCATCGACGAGCCGACGGACGGCCTCCATCTGGACGACATCCGGAAGCTGATGGGCGTGTTCAACCGAATGACCGACAACGGCAATACGCTGATCATTATTGAACACAGTCTGGATGTGATGAAAGAGGCGGATTACATCGTGGAGATGGGACCGGGCGGCGGTATCCACGGCGGGCAGCTCCTCTTTGCCGGTACGCCGGAGGAGATGCTCCGGTCGGAGCGGAGCGTGACCGCGCCTTATCTTCGGGATTCCCTGGTGGAGCGGGGATAACCGGATTCATTACGAAAGTATAACGAATTGCCGGCTCCACTTGACAGGGGCGTCCTCCGTGCTATAATGTGTTCAAAGATTAAGAAAAACAGAGAAAAATGAACATAAAGCAGGGAGGAACCCCATGAAAGATAATACAGAACGCAGGTCCGGATATCGGATGGACTATTTTACAATGCTTGTCCCGTTTGGCGCAATCCTGCTCATGTGCGTGTCATTTCTGGCCGCGCCGGAGCAGTCGAAGCATGTGCTGGACGGGATTCGCTTTGTCCTGGGAGACACCTTCGGCTCCTGGTATCTGCTGGTGGGCTTCGGCGGCTTCCTGCTGTCCCTGTATATGGCCTTCTCGAAGGTGGGAGAGGTAAAGCTGGGCGCGCCGGGAGAGAAACCCCAGTATTCGAACTTCGCCTGGGGCTCCATGATGTTTACCTCCGGTCTGGCGGCGGATATCCTGTTCTACTCCCTGTGTGAGTGGGTGCTTTACGCCCAGGATCCCCACCTGGCGGAGATGGGCAGCATCCAGGAGTGGTCCGGAACCTACGCCCTGTTCCACTGGGGACCGATTCCCTGGTGCTTCTATCTGGTGCTGGCGGTCGCCTTCGGTTATATGCTGCACGTCCGGGGCGTTACCAAGCAGAAGTACTCCGAGGCAGTGCGGCCCCTTCTGGGCAATGCCACCGACGGCTGGGCCGGAAGACTTATTGACCTTGTGGCGGTATTTGCCCTGCTGGCAGGCACGGCAACCACCTTCAGCCTGGCGACGCCGCTTCTGGCACAGATCACCGCGGATCTGCTGCATGTACAGAACAGCCGCTTTATCACCATCGCCATCCTGGTTCTGACCTGTGTGGTCTACACCGTCTCGGTGGTGCGCGGCATGCACGGAATTCTGCACCTGGCGTCCATGTGCGTCTACCTGTTCCTGGGACTTCTGGCTTATGTGCTGATCTTCGGCGGGGAAACGGTCTATATCATCGAGACCGGTATTTCCTCCATCGGCCATCTGGCACAGAACTTTATTGAATTATCCACCTTCACCGATCCGCTCCGGGAAACCTCCTTCCCGCAGAACTGGACCATGTTTTACTGGGCCTACTGGATGGTGTGGTGCGTGGCATCGCCCTTCTTTATCGGAAGCATTTCCCGGGGCAGAACCGTAAAACAGACGATCCTGGGAGGATACATCTGCGGACTGGGCGGAACCTTTACAAGTTTTATTATTCTGGGAAATTACAGCCTGGGACTCCAGGTGTTCGGAAAACTGGATGTTATGGGAATCTATGAGAAGTCGGGGGATCTCTACGCGACCATATCGGAAATCCTCGCGACACTGCCCCTTGCGCCGATGGTTCTGGTGCTTTTAGCCATCACCATGATCGCCTTCTATGCCACCAGCTTTGATGCCATCGCCATGGTGGCGGCCTCCTATTCCTACCGGGAGCTGCCGTCGGGACAGGAACCCCATGTGGGCATGCGGGTATTCTGGTCCATCGGCCTGATTCTGCTGCCCATCGCTCTGGTATTCAGCGAGAGCAGCATGGCGAATCTGCAGACGGTTTCCATTATCGCCGCATTCCCGGTATCCTTTATCATTATTCTGATCGTGGCCGCCTTCTTTAAAGACGTTCGGCAAAAGGAGCGTTGACCTGCGGCATGCGGACGGCGATGCCGAACCGGGTCAGCTGGTCCGCGTAGCGAAGGAGCGTATTTTCGGAGACGGACTCCGCCGGATAATCCGGGTTGTGGTACAGCGTAAAGTAATCCCCGAATTTTTCCAGACTCACGGTGTCGAAATCGCAGAGGAAAACCTGCTGCACACCGTGGTCCTTCAGCAGCGTGCCAAAGGACATGGCGTCAAAGACGGAATCATTGATGCCGGGGATCACCGAGATCCGCACTGCGGTGTCGACGCCCGAGGCGACGGCGGTATCCAGATTTGCCAGAATGGTTACATTGGATACGCCGGTGTAGCGCACGTGCTTGGCGTCATTGTAGTGCTTCAGGTCAAGCATGACGTGATCGGAGTACCGGAGAACCCGGTCGAAATCCAGCTGCCGGAGAAAACCTGTGGTTTCAAAGAAGGTGCGGATTCCCTTCTCCCTGCAGGTTTTGAAAAGGTCGGAGGCAAAAGCTGCCTGTTCGTGGGTGCTGACGCCGGAGAGGAAGATGCCGCCGCCCTTCTGGTAGAGGTGGGCTTCGGCGAGAATCCTGCTGCGGGCTTCCGCAAAGGTGAACAGCTTATCCCGGAAGTGAAGCATCCTGGAAGGGCAGTTGTTCTCGCAGGTCCGGCAGAAGCTGCAGGTATCCGGATGATAGGTAAGGACATGATCCTTAAAGACCAGACTTCCGGTGGGGCAGTTTCTTTCACAGAGATGGCAGTAGAGACAGTCTCTGCTGTCCCATTCAATCTCGGTGGGATGGGAATCGGGCATCGGATGGCTGCACCAGATGCAGCGCAGGGGACAGCCGTTGAAAAACACGACAGTGTAAAGGCCAGCCTGGTCCGGCAGGTAATCTTTTTGGATTCGGAAGATATCTGCTTTCATGAAAACCTCTCGTGCGTACTTTTTCGGTGATCGCGGATGGGTTTGATCTTATATGAGGCCAAAAGTGATGTCAAGCAGGCAGAAGCTTTTTGGTCATTTTGCATTTTCCGGGGGGCTTTCCGGGCAGAAATTTTGGATGGCTTTTTTGGGAAAAACCCGGTGGAAAATGGTTGCGCAGGTTCTTAAAAAAGGATATGATTAATTCAGTGTCGGAAAACGTCTTTCCGTCACCTTATCGGCCCGGCCTATGCCGGGCGTTCTTCACCTTAAAACAAGTTTTGGCGCTCCGGCGCAGGAGAATATAGATGAGCACAGATGACAGAAGATATGCCTCCGGCAGGAATGGCCGGAGCGGGACTGCCAGGAGAAGCAGTTCCCAGACAGGAAGGACAAGAACCGGGGGAAATACGGCAAGGAGCACGAACAGAACGGCACCGGCCAGAAGTTCTTCCGGCAGCAGGAGAAGCGGCAGAAGAAGGAGAAGAAGCGGCAGGGACAGAGGCGCCCTGATGATGGGCCTGGTGCTGGCCGTACTGCTGATTGTGGCCGCGGCGCTTCTCTTCGGCCGCGGTAAAAAGGGCGGAGAGGATGTGACGGAGGCTGCCGTGGCGGAGGAGAGTACCGATGCATTCGGCGGCGACAGAATCTCCCAGGATGTATTTGTGGATTATTCGGCGATTGCCGGCGCAGGAGAGAATGCACAGCTGAATCTGTCCGGCATGACGCGCAGCGAGGCCGGAGAGGCCCTGAAGAGCAAGTATCAGTGGTCCCTGAAGGTGCTCAACAGCAACCCGAACCTTGATAAATTCGAGATGCCGAACATTCCCGAGACGGAGGATACCGCCAGTGAGACCGGCGCGGACGCGGAAGGCACGGTCTATGAGGTGACCGTGGACGACCCGCTGGCCGCCGTAAAGATTCGCCCGACTAAGAGCGAGTTTGCGGTGCCGGATGCGGTCGGAGGGGAGATTGACAGCCTGCTCGACCGGATTTTCCAGGATTATGAGAATGGCGCTCTTCCGGTGAAGGAGGAGAGCGAGAGCACGGCGGCGGATTCCTCGGAGGCCCGCACGGCAGATTATACGCTGGTGCTTCCGGACTTTTCTGAGCTGGCGGCAGACTATGCGTCCCAGCTGGCTACCGTCTGGGAAGTCAAGCCGAAGAACGGCGATATCGTTTCCTATGACAAGGACAACGACAGCTTTGTGTTCGGCGGATTTGAGGACGGCTACGCCTATGACAAGGATCGCATCGCCCAGGATCTGGCCCAGGCAATGAAGAATGATTATACCGCGTCCATCCAGGCGGCCGGTGCCGTGGTGGAGGGCGTGAGCCAGTCCGTCAAGGACCAGTATAAGACCATCGGCAGCTTCACCACGAAGACGACGGCCAATGAGGTGAGAAACAAGAATGTCCGCCTCGCAGCGGCAGCGGTCAACGGAACAGTCCTGCGGCCCGGTGAGGAATTCTCCTTCAACGGCACCGTGGGCGAGAGAACCGAAGCCAAGGGCTACGGCCCGGCCGGCGCCTACAACAACGGCGAAGTGGTGCAGGAGATCGGCGGCGGTGTCTGCCAGGTTTCCTCCACGCTCTTCAATGCGGTGTACCGCGCAGGCCTCACAACGACCTACCGCCGGTCCCACACCTTTGAACCCAGCTACGTGACGCCGGGATGCGATGCAACCGTATCCTGGGGCGGTCCGGATTATAAGTTTGTCAACAACTCCAGCCATGCCATCGGCATCCGCGCTTCCTACTACAACCGGGAGTGCTCCGTATCCATCTACGGCGTGCCGGTTCTGGAGGACGGCGTGACCTGGTCCATGGATTCCCAGAAGATCAAGGACCTTCCGCTGGAGGAGCCGCAGATTATTACCGAAGGCAGCCCGAGCGCCGGTTCCACCGGAAGCGAGTGGGAGGTCTTCAAGATTATCCGCAAGAACGGCGAGACGGTAGAGCGCGTCCGCGACCATACAGCCCTTTATAAGGGTCACAGACCGACAGTTCTGGCCGGCGGCCTCATCGATGAGGAATCCGCGGAGATCATTCCGGGAGCATCCGAGAGTGAGAGCAGCAGCGAGAGCGGCGAGGCAGCAGGCCCCGGCGCCACCGATGAGCAGGCAGGTCCGGGAGGCGGTCCGGCAGGTCCGGGCGGCGGCACAAGCGCGGCACCGAAGACCACGGCATCCGATGAGGAGGCTCTCGGTCCGGGCGGCGGCACTGCAGCACAGTCGTCCCACAGCGGCGAAGAAGCGCCCGGCAATGTGGTGACTGCACCGGCCTCCGGAGACAGCAGCGGTCCGATGCCCGGCGACGAGGAGGACGACATCTCCGATGATTCGGCCGGCCCCGGCGGTCCCGGCGCAGCGCAGGTCGTGGTACCTACGTCGGCGGAATAAAAAAAATATTATGAATACATATTCAGGCAGCAGCCCTTCGGGGCTGCTGTTTTGTGTTATACTGAACGGAGAAAAACAATACCGACGGAGGTCCGATATGCGAAGTTTCATCTATGAAAACTCGACAAAGGTATATTTCGGGGAGGGATGTGTCCGCGACCATCTCGAAGAGGCCCTTGCACCCTACGGGAACAACATTCTGCTGGGATACGGCGAGGGTTCCGTGTTCCGGAACGGCGTCTATGATGAGGTGACGGGGATTCTGAAAAGAGCGGGAAAGAATGTCATCGAATTCTCCGGGATTATGCCGAACCCCACCTGCAAAAAGGTGCTGGAAGGAAAAGAGCTGGTAAAGAAACACGGCATTGACCTGATTCTGGCCATGGGCGGCGGTTCTGTCATGGATTGCTGCAAGGCGGTGGCGGTGGCAGCCTCCACGGATAAGGACTTCTTTGAACATTTCTGGGAAGTGAATGAGCCCATCGATTTCCCGCTGGTTCCGGTGGGAATCATCGAGACCGTGCCGGGAACGGGCAGCGAAGTGAACGGATGCGCCGTGGTGACCCACGAGGAGAAGAAGATCAAGACAGACCATGACTACATGGAGCTGAATGCCCGGTTTTCCTTCCTGGACCCCACCTATACCTATTCCGTTTCCCCCTTCCAGACGGCGGCGGGCGGATTCGACATGCTGAGCCATGTGATGGAGGTTTACTTCTCGGCGCCGGATGACAACAACCTGTCGGACGCTATCTCCGAGGCCATCATGCGGGATGTGATAAGAAATCTGCCGAAGGCGCTGAACAACCCGACGAGCTATGCCGCCAGAAGCGCTCTCATGTGGGACGCCTCCATGGCGGAGACCCGCCACATCAAGCTGGGCAAGCAGCTGGACTTTGAAGCCCATCAGATCGAACATCAGATGAGCGCATTTACCAACTGCAATCACGGCGCCGGGCTCGCGGCCATCATGCCGGTGTATTACCGCCACATCCTTCGCGACGGACAGAAGAAATTCGCCATGTTTGCCGAGAATGTCTGGGGGATTTCACCGGAACACCGCACCGAAGAAGAGATGGCAGAAGCCGGCCTTGCGGCGCTGGAGGAGTTTATCGCCTCCATCGGGCTGCCGACGAACCTCCGGGAGCTGGGATTCGGAGAAACAGAAAAAGAAATGCTGCCTGCAATCGCAGACAGCGTGGGAATCAATCATGGGGGATACCGGGCACTGACGAGAGATGAAGTGCTCGAAATTCTTCAGGAGAGCTGGTAAAAAAACTGCATGCCTGTATGTCATGCATTTTTTAATCCATCGGTGCCTGATAGAATTTTCCGAAGAATTGTGTGGTCTTCATGACGTTGATAATGGCTGCGGGATCGGCCTCCAGGATTACTTCGACGGCTTCGTGAGCCTCGTAGGAGGAGGTGACGGTGGTCAGCATGTACATCTTTTTTCCGCTGTAGCCGCCGGTGACTTCGGTCCAGGAAATTCCGTGCTTGGTAGATGCCAGGTAGGCTTTCAGGACCTCGTCTTTCTTCATGGTGGTGATCTGCAGGGTCAGACGGTCAAACCGGTGATGGAAGGTGGAGATGGTCCTGGTGGTGACGAACTGGAAAAGGATGGAGTAAGCTGCGTTCATCCAGCCGAACAGCATTCCGAATACCACATAGAGGATGCAGTTGCAGACGAAAATCTGCGTCCAGATGGACTGCCCGGTCTTGTTGGAAACATAGAGGGCGATGAAGTCGGTTCCGCCGGAGGAGGCATTGCCTTTGAGGGCAATGACGCAGGCCATGCCGTTCAGCACGCCGCCGAAGATGACGTCCAGCATGGGGTCATCGAAAATGACCGGGAAATGGAAAAACTCCAGGGCGAAGGAGCAGAGGACAACGTTCAGCAGGGAAAAGAAGGTGAATCGCTTGCTGATGGCCCGGCTGCAGAGAAGTCCCACGGGAATGTTGAAGCAGAGCATGCCCAGGGATGTGGGAAAACGCAGGCCGAAGCGGCTCGCCAGCATGTCGATCAGGATGGCAAGACCGGTAAATCCGCCCGAGAGCAGTTCTGCGGGACGGACGAAGGTCTGGATGACAAAGGCATAAAGCAGGGCGGAGGCGATGGTTGTGCAGAGGGTGAAGGCATTCTTCACAACCGGGTTTCTGTGCCATACCCGCCAGCGCTGTTCAAGAGTACGTAAATCCATAAAAGTCTGTGTCCTTATTCTGTGTCCATAATTTACAAGAGGGGCTGCCGCTTTCGGGAAAACCCGGAGGCGGCGGCCCCTGCCGTTTCTTTCAGATGCCCGCAGCATGGGAAATGCGCGGACAGTTTCATTATCTGCGGTTGGATCTGCGCCAGATGTGCATCTTCTCCGCTTCCGCAATCAGCTGATCCCGGAAATCCGGATGTGCCACGGAGATGATGGCCTCAGCTCTCTGCCAGGTATTTAAGCCCTTCAGGTTGACCTTGCCGTACTCTGTTACCAGATACATGATGGTGGTTCTGGTGTCGGTGGCAATGGAACCCTCCGCCAGGGTGGGACGGATGCGGGACTGCATCGGCTGGCCCTTCGGCTGGAAGGTGGAGGACATGCAGATAAAGCTCTTGCCGCCCTTGGACAGGTATGCGCCCATGACGAAATCCAGCTGGCCGCCGGTTCCGCTGATGTGCTTGGTGCCTGCGGACTCTGCGTTGACCTGGCCGAAGAGGTCGATGTCAACGGCGTTATTGATGGAGATGAAGTTGTCGATCTGGCCGACAACGTAAGGATCGTTGGTGTAATCCACCGACTGGCTCATGCAGCCCGGGTTGTGATCCAGGTAGTCATAGAGCTTCTGTGTGCCGGCGCCGAAGGCGTAGGTCTGGCGGCCCTTATCGATGTTCTTCTTTGCGCAGGTGATCTTGCCTGCATTGGCGATGTCTACGAAAGCATCCACATACATCTCGGTGTGTACGCCCAGATCCTTTAAGTCGGATTCTGCGATGAGCGCACCGACGGCGTTCGGCATTCCGCCGATGCCCAGCTGCAGGCAGGCGCCGTTCGGGATTTCTTCCACGATGAGATTAGCTACGGCCTTGTCGACGTCCGTGGCGGGACCGCCTTCACCCATGCATGCGATGGGCGGATTGTCGCCTTCTACGATCATATCAACATTGGAGATATGGATGTCCGCTTCGCTTCCGCCGAAGCAGTAGGGCATGTTTTTGTTGACCTCGACGATCACGCACTTTGCAGTCTCGCATACGGCAGCGAGATGGGAGGCGTTCGGTCCGAAGTTGAAGTAACCGTGCTCATCCATCGGGGTTACCTGGATGATGGCAACGTCCGGCTGGGGCATATTGCCGTCCCGGTAGAAGCGGGGAAGCTCACAGTAGCGCATCGGAGAGTAGAAGGAGAATCCCTCTTTGATGGCCTTGCGCTCGATGCCGCCCATATGCCAGGAGTTCCAGGTCATATGTTCCGCCGGGTTTTCAATCTTGAAGATCTCCGGTACCCACATGCAGATGCCGCCGCGGAAATTCACATCGTGAAGCTCCGGAAGGCGCTTCGCAATTTCCTTATCTACTGCAACCGGAATGCCGGTGGTCCAGCCGTAATCAACCCAGTCACCGGATTTAACGACGGATGCGGCCTTTTCCGCAGATACCAGTTTTTCCTGATACATTTTTGTCATATCCATATTTGTCCACCTTGTCCTTTTAAGGAATCAATTTGCTCCCATCAGTTTAGCATTTTGCATAAACACTGTCAACAATGCGGGGGTGAACAGTCCTGTCGATTGATTATTACAGTTATTACTATCAATGAATGTATATTTTACATTGATATTTATTTGACACTAATTTAAGCGGGTGTTAGAATTAAATTACTGTAATTATGGGGTTAGTGGGCCCGCAGATTCGAGGTTATTTCGGCAGGCCCGCAGAAAACAGAAATGTGTGCCAATCTGAATTCTAAAAAGGTCAGAAGGAGCAGGAGGAAAACAAAATGGCAAAGAAAGTAGTTTTAGCAGGAGCATGCCGTACGGCGATCGGTAAGATGGGCGGAGCCCTCAGCACAACCCCGGCAGTACAGCTTGGTTCAATCGTTATCAAGGAAGCGCTGAACCGTGCAGGCGTTAAGCCGGAGCAGGTTGATGAAGTCCTGATGGGCTGCGTTATCCAGGCAGGTCTGGGCCAGAACGTGGCAAGACAGGCTTCCATCAAGGCCGGTCTTCCGGTAGAGGTACCGGCAGTTACCATCAACGTCGTATGCGGTTCCGGTCTGAACTGTGTGAATATGGCTGCAGAGAAGATTCTTGCAGGTACTGCTGACATCGTTGTTGCAGGCGGTATGGAGAACATGTCCATGGCACCGTACGCTGCTATGAAGGCACGTTTCGGATACAGAATGAACAATGCAACTCTCGTTGACACCATGGTTAACGACGCTCTGTGGGACGCATTCAACAACTATCACATGATCCAGACCGCAGACAATGTAGCAGCAGAGTGGGGTCTTACCCGCGAAGAGCTTGATGAGTTCTCCGTAAAGAGCCAGGCAAAGGCTGCTGCAGCACAGGCAAACGGCCGCTTCAAGGACGAGATCGTTCCGGTAGAGGTTAAGCAGAAGAAGCAGGTTGTGGTTGTGGATACCGATGAGGGTCCGCGTGCCGGCACAACCATGGAAGGCCTTGCAAAGCTGAAGGCTATCAACCCGGACGGCGTTACCACCGCAGGCAATGCTTCCGGTATCAACGACGGCGCAGCATGCGTTATCGTCATGAGCGAGGAGAAGGCGAAGGAACTGGGCGTAACCCCGATGGCAACCTGGGTAGCAGGTGCTCTGGGCGGCGTTGATCCGAGAATCATGGGCGTAGGCCCGGTTGCAGCAACCAAGAAGGTCTTCGCAAGAACCGGCTGGAAGGTTGAGGATCTTGACCTCATCGAGGCAAACGAGGCTTTCGCAGCACAGTCTGTTGCAGTCGGCAAAGAGCTGGGCTTTGACCTGGAGAAGCTGAATGTCAACGGCGGCGCCATCGCTCTCGGACATCCGGTAGGAGCTTCCGGCTGCCGTATTCTGGTAACCCTGCTTCACGAGATGCAGAAGAGAGATGCCAAGAAGGGTCTTGCAACACTCTGCATCGGCGGCGGCATGGGCTGCGCAACTCTGGTAGAGCGCGACTGATTTATCGGTAAGGAGACGTAAATGAGCCTGGTACTTTATGAAACCGACGGCCAGATCGGCATTATAACGCTGAACCGGCCGGAGATGCATAACTGCATGAACGTCGCCATGATTAAGGAGCTGGATCAGGTTCTGGATAATGTAGACCTGAAGACAATCCGCTGCCTGATCATCACCGGCGCAGGAAATGCATTTTCCTCCGGAAGCGATATCAACGAGCTGGTGAAGCTGAACAGCCGGCAGGCGATGGAGTACAGCGAGATGGGCAACGATGTGTTCCAGAAGATCGGGGAATTCCCGATTCCGACCATCGCAGCCATCAACGGCATTGCACTGGGCGGCGGAGACGAGCTCTCCCTCAGCTGCGATATCCGCATCTGCTCAGACAATGCGATTTTCGGCTATCCCGAAACCGGTCTCGGCATTACGCCGGGATTCGGCGGAACGCAGCGTCTGGCCCACTATGTGAGCCAGGGCATGGCGAAGCAGATTATCTTCACTGCCCAGCCCATTGATGCAAAAGAAGCTTACGACCAGAGGCTGGTGAATGCGGTGTACAAGCCGGAGGAACTGATGCCGGCGGCGAAGAAGCTTGCAAAGCAGATCATTGCCAATGCACCCATCGCTGTGCGCAAGTCCAAAGAAGCCATCAATGAAGCCCGTTTCTCCACGATAGACGAAGGAAAAATCTACGAAGAGAAGTGCTTCGGCGAATGCTTCAACACCCACGACCAGGTGGAGGGCATGTCCGCATTCCTTGAGAAGCGGAAAGAAAAGGTATTTACAAACAACTGATGCAGTCAGTGCATCAAAATCGGCCGCAGGAGCGGTCCGGTCCGGACCGCTCTTTAATAGGTATATATTTTACGATGGAGGAAAAGAAACATGGATTTTACACTGGACAAACAGCATGAAATGGCGAGAAAGTTATTCCATGACTTCGCCGAGGCGGAAGTAAAACCGCTGGCTCAGGAAATCGATGAGACAGAGGAATTTCCGGCAGAGAACGTGAAAAAGATGCAGAAGCTTGGCTTCATGGGGATTCCGTTCCCGAAGGAGTACGGCGGCCAGGGATGCGATCCTCTCACCTATGCTATGTGTGTTGAGGAACTTTCCAAGGTTTGCGGCACCACAGGCGTAATCGTTTCCGCACATACTTCCCTTTGCTGCGACCCGATTGCTACCTTCGGAACCGAAGAGCAGAAGCAGAAGTATCTCGTACCGCTGTGCAAGGGCGAGAAGCTCGGCGCTTTCGGTCTTACCGAGCCGGGTGCAGGTACCGATGCACAGGGACAGCAGACCAAGGCTGTTCTTGATGGCGACGAGTGGGTTCTGAACGGAACCAAGTGCTTCATCACCAATGGTAAGGAAGCTGATGTTTACATCATCATCGCTGTTACCGGAACCGTTGAGAAGCGCGGCAGACAGATGAAGGAGATCTCCGCATTTATCGTTGAGAAGGGAACTCCGGGATTCACATTCGGTACCAAAGAGAAGAAGATGGGTATCCATGCTTCCTCCACTTATGAGCTTGTATTCACAGACTGCCGCATTCCGAAGGAGAACCTCCTCGGTGCGAAGGGACAGGGCTTCAAGATTGCCATGCATACTCTGGACGGCGGACGTATCGGTATCGCTTCCCAGGCACTTGGTATCGCAGAGGGCGCTCTTGAGAGAACCATCCAGTACGTAAAAGAGAGAAAGCAGTTCGGCAAGCCGATCGGCGCATTCCAGAACACCCAGTTCCAGCTGGCTGATATGGCTACAAAGGTTAAAGCGGCTCAGCTCCTTGTTTACAGAGCAGCAAAGGCAAAAGAGACCCAGAAGTCCTATGGCGTGGAAGCAGCTATGGCTAAGCTCTATGCAGCTGAGGTTGCCATGGAAGTTACCACCAAGGCTGTACAGCTTCACGGCGGTTACGGCTACATGAAGGAGTACGATGTAGAGCGTATGATGCGTGATGCGAAGATCACTGAGATCTACGAGGGAACATCTGAGGTTCAGAGAATGGTTATTTCCGCAGACCTGCTGAAGTAATCGGAACCCTACAGAGACTTAATCAGAGAATAACAGATAAGGAGTGAATATACCGTGAAAATTGTAGTTTGCATTAAACAGGTTCCGGATACCAAAGGCGGAGTTAAATTCAACCCGGACGGCACTCTTGACAGAAGCGCAATGCTCGCTATCATGAACCCGGATGACAAGGCAGGACTTGAGGCAGCTCTTCGCCTGAAGGATCAGTACGGCGCAGAAGTTACCGTTGTTACCATGGGTCTTCCGAAGGCTGATGAAGTTCTTCGTGAAGCTCTTGCTATGGGCGCAGACAATGGCGTTCTGGTTACCGACCGTGTACTCGGCGGTGCAGATACCTGGGCTACCTCCCAGACTCTGGCAGGCGCTGTAAGAAGCCTTGATTATGACCTGATCATCACCGGCCGTCAGGCTATCGATGGTGATACCGCACAGGTTGGTCCGCAGCTTTCCGAGCACCTTCATATTCCGGTAATCAGCTATGCACAGAAGATCCGTGAAGTGAACTGGGAAGAGAAGTACATCGTTGTTGAGCGTCAGTATGATGACAGATATCATGTTGTTAAGGCAAAACTTCCCTGCCTGTTAACCGCTCTTGCAGAACTCAACGAGCCCCGCTACATGACTCCGGCAGGCATCAATGCTGCATATGCTTCCGAAGTTAAGGTCATGAACAGAAAGGACCTTATTGATGTTCTGGATTCCAACCTCGGTCTGAACGGTTCTCCGACCAAGATCGCCAAGGCTTCCGATAAGGTAAGAAAGGGCGCAGGAACCAAGGTTACCCTGGATCCGCAGGAATCCGCAGAGTATATCGTTGAGAAACTTACTGAGAAGCACATCATCTAATGGGACCGGCACCCCGGGATTATGAAGGATGACCAAACGGGAGCTTGCTCACGGTTTGGTCAGACGGCATAAGCACGGGGCGGGCAAGACGCAGAGCGTCTTCGTCCGCCAAGAACGAGAACCACGGAGTGGTTCGAGTTTGCAGGTGCAGGGGTGATTGGGATTTATGATGCATCTAACATAATTACATAAGAGAGTGGTGAATAAGAATGAATATTGAAGAATATAAGGGCGTATTTGTCTATGCTCAGCAGGTAGACAACAAACTCAGCAACATTGCTTATGAGCTCGTAGGTAAGGGCAAAGCTCTTGCAGCAGACCTTGGTGAGAAGGTTACTGCAGTCGTTATCGGCTATCAGATCGCTGATCTGGCTGACAAGCTGGCAGAGTACGGCGCTGACAAGGTTATCCTTGTTGACGATCCGGAACTCAAGGAGTACAGAACTGAGCCGTATACCCACGCTATGGCAGAAGTTATCAATCACTTCAAGCCGGAAATCTTCCTGATTGGTGCTACCGCAATCGGCCGTGACCTTGGCCCGAGAGTTTGCGCAAGAATCCACACCGGTCTTACCGCAGACTGCACCAAGCTGGATATCGGCGATTTCCCGCTTAACCCGGTTCCGGGACAGGAGCAGCTTCACAATCAGCTCCTTATGACCCGTCCGGCATTCGGCGGCAACACCATCGCTACCATCGCTTGCCCGCATTTCCGTCCGCAGATGGCTACCGTTCGTCCGGGCGTTATGCAGAAGAACCCGAAGGAGCCGGGCCGCAAGTGCGAAGTTGAGAACTTCAATCCTGGCTTCGTTCCGGATGATCTGTATGTTGAGATTCTTGACGTTGTCAAGAAGGTCAGCGATACCGTGGATATCCAGGATGCCAAGATCCTTGTTTCCGGCGGCCGTGGAATGGGTGGTCCGGAGAACTTCAAGATTCTTGACGAGCTGGCAGCTGCTATCGGCGGAACCGTTTCCTGCTCCCGTGCAGTTGTAGACGCAGGCTGGAAGCCGAAGGATCTGCAGGTTGGCCAGACCGGTAAGACCGTTCGCCCGAAGCTGTACTTCGCAATCGGTATCTCCGGTGCTATCCAGCATCTGGCTGGTATGGAAGAGTCCGATCTCATCATCGCCATCAACAAGGACGAGTCCGCTCCGATCTTCGATGTAGCTGACTTCGGTCTGGTAGGCGACCTGAACAAGATCGTTCCGATTCTTACCCAGAAGATCATCGAGGCAAAGGCTAAGGCTGCAAATCACTAATTCAGAATATTGCCTTGAATTATCGGGGGGTGCCTTCTGGCACCCCCTTTGTATTTGCATAATTCGTACAGGAAAATTCATCATTGCACCCGGGGCCGCTTACTTGACGGCGGAAAGGGATGCGTATAAAATAGTTTACAGAAAAGGGGAGCTCGCGGAAGCGGGCTGAGAACAGGCTGTATCGCCTGGACCCGCAACCTGATTTGGATAATGCCAACGTAGGGAGATACAAGGTTATTTCGGGGTATCCGCGTTGGCGGATACCCCTTTTATTTACGGCAGACCGGGGGCACCACTTTCTGCCGTCATTATATAAAGAACAACCAGGCGCCGAACGAAGAAGCTGCGGAAGAGAAGTCTTTCGCGGCAGAATCCGCCGGCGCAGACAGGGATATAAAGAGGACACGCCGGTGAAAAACCGCGTGTCCTCTTTGCATTATAAGGAGGGTACAGCGGATTTCCTGCCGGAGCAGGGGAAAGGAGAGAAGGATGGTTGTCATCAACGGAGAAGAGAAAGACGCGGCCGGAAAGACGGTGCTGGAGTACCTGGAAGAGGCCGGGTTTGATACCGCGAATGTCGTTGTGGAACGGAATCTGGAGATCCTTGCCCGGGAATGCCTGGGAGACGTGGTCCTGCAGGAAGGGGACAGCGTCGAAGTCCTCCGGTTCGTGGGAGGAGGCTGATGGGGATGATTATAACAGAAGACGAAACAAGGGCGGTTGTTAACGGAATCCGGATTACGAGAGAGGAACTGGACCGGGCCTTTGACAGAAGGTTTCCTTCCTGGATGAAGGAAAAACTGAATGCCGCCTCCGTGGCGGTGGCCGGTCTCGGCGGTCTCGGATCCCATGTCGCCGTCGCTTTGGCCAGAAGCGGGGTGGGACACCTCTTTCTGGTGGACTTTGACAGCGTGGATGTGACAAATCTCAACCGGCAGGCCTATATGATACCGCATCTGGGAAGACCGAAGACAGAGGCGCTCACGGAGATGCTGCAGCAGATAAATCCCTGGCTGGATATTAAAAGCCGGCAGGTCCTTGTGACAGAGGAGAATATCCGGGAACTGTTCGGAGAATACGCCATCGTGTGTGAGGCCTTTGACAGGCCGGACCAGAAGGCCATGCTGGTCCGGGGGCTTCTGACCGGCTGCCCGGGAGCGGCGGTGGTTTCCGGAAACGGCATGGCAGGATATGGCGATGCCAATCAGATACAGACCGTCCGCAGGATGGGGCGGCTGTATGTCTGCGGAGACCAGACCACAGACATCGGGGAAGGAATGGGGCTTATGGCGCCCCGGGTCGCCGTCTGTGCCGGCCACATGGCCAATCAGGTCATACGGCTGATTCTGGGGGAAGATACGGACAATACCGGCACTGCACATAATATAAAGGAGAAGAAATGACCATGACAGAAGACAAACTGATTCTCGGCGGACACGAATTTACCAGCCGTTTTATCCTCGGCTCCGGAAAGTACAATCTGAAGCTGATTGAGGCGGCGATCGAGCAGGGCGGCGCCCAGATCATTACCCTGGCGCTGCGCCGTGCCAACACCCGGGACAAGGAGAATATCCTGGATTACATCCCGAAGGGTGTAACCCTCCTGCCGAATACCTCCGGCGCAAGAAATGCGGAAGAAGCGGTGCGCATCGCAAGACTCAGCCGTGCCATGGGATGCGGCGACTTCGTGAAGGTGGAGATCATGCATGATGCGAAATACCTGTTTCCGGACAACTATGAGACGGTGAAAGCGACGGAGATCCTGGCAAAAGAGGGCTTTATCGTTCTTCCCTACATGCATCCGGACCTGAATGCGGCGAGAGACCTGCAGAATGCCGGAGCGGCTGCGGTGATGCCGCTGGCAGCTCCCATCGGCAGCAACAAGGGGCTGGTGACAAAGGAACTGATTCAGATTCTCATCGATGAGATTGACCTGCCGATTATTGTGGACGCCGGCATCGGCAAGCCCTCCCAGGCCTGTGAGGCCATGGAGATGGGCGCTGCGGCGATTATGGCCAACACGGCCATTGCGACAGCCGGGGATGTTCCCGCCATGGCGGAGGCCTTCCGGCTGGCCATTGAGGCGGGACGAAAGGCCTATCTGACCGGCATGGGACGGGTTCTCGCCCGGGGCGGAAGCGCCTCTGACCCGCTGACCGGATTCCTGCGCTGAGAAGTACAGGACGTGGTACAGGGAATACAGGACAGAACAGGGAAAGAGGTACAGGATAACGATGAATGAAGAAACCCAGGTTTATTTTGTAGACAGCGACACACTTCCGCCGGAGGCATTGGCCAGAAAGCACCGTCTGGAGCAGGACCCTTCCTTCCGCACGGACCACATGGCCTATATGGAGGGCATGGAAGTTATTGAATCGGATATCAAGGACCGGGTCCTTGCGCAGATGAAGGATTATGATCCGTCGGCCTACACCGCAAGGGACGTGGAGCGCGCCCTCTCCAGGGATACCTGCAGCATCGAGGATTTCAAGGCGCTGCTTTCTCCCGCGGCGGCGCCCTTCCTGGAGCGGATGGCAAGATGTGCGGAGGAGGAGACAAAGAACCATTTCGGCAACACGGTCTATATCTTCACGCCGATCTATATCGCCAACTACTGCCAGAATTACTGTGTCTACTGCGGATTCAACTGCTATAACAATATCCGCAGGAAGAAGCTCTCCCTGGAAGAGGTGGAGCATGAGATGCAGGTCATCGCCGAAACGGGGATGGAAGAGATTCTGATTCTCACCGGCGAAAGCAGAAAGTGGTCCGATGTGCACTATATCGGCGAGGCGGTGAAGATTGCCCGGAAGTACTTCCGGAATATCGGCATAGAGATATATCCGGTCAATGTGGACGAATACCGGTATCTCCACGAGTGCGGCGTGGACTATGTGACCGTGTTCCAGGAGACCTATGACACGGACAAATATGAAACCCTGCATCTGATGGGGCATAAGAGAGTCTGGCCCTACCGGTTTGACGCCCAGGAGAGGGCGATTCTCGGCGGCATGCGGGGCGTTGCCTTCTCGGCGCTTCTCGGCCTTGCAGACTTCAGAAAGGATGCCCTGGCAACGGCGCTGCACGCCTATTATATCAACCGGAAGTACCCCCACGCGGAGATTTCCTTAAGCTGCCCCAGACTCCGCCCGATCGTCAACAACGACCGGATCAATCCCAGGGATGTGGGAGAGAGGGAGCTCTGCCAGGTGCTCTGCGCCTACCGCCTGTTCCTGCCCTTTGCGGGCATCACCGTCTCCAGCAGAGAGAGTGCATCCTTCCGGAACGGCATTGCGAAGATCTGCGCGACCAAGGTTTCGGCCGGCGTCTCCACCGGCATCGGGGACCACGAAGAAAAATACGAGGGTTCCCAGGAAGGGGAAGCGGGAGATGAGCAGTTTGAGATTGAGGACGGCCGCTCCATTGAGAAAATGTACGCGGACATGGCGCAGGGAGGCCTTCAGCCGGTGCTGAATGATTATCTCTATGTCTGATGCGGGAGTATACCGGCACCTGATTGCCGTGACCGACCGGAAGCTCTGCGCCGGGGATTTTACGGAGCAGGTCGGGAAAATAGCTTCGCTGCATCCCGCAGGGCTGATTCTCCGGGAAAAAGACCTTTCGGATGAAGAATACACCGCTATGGCCTTCTGCATACAGGAGATCTGCCGCGGAGAGGAAGTGCCCTTTTTTGTTCACGGAAGGCCTGCATCCGCCCGGCAGATTGGCTGCAGAAACCTCCATCTGCCGCTGCAGACCCTGCAGCAACTGGGAGGAAAGCCTGCGGATATCGATATCCTGAGCGTTTCCTGCCACAGCAGAGAAGATGTGATGCAGGCAGAAAAGCAGGGCGCAGACCGCATCATTCTGGGTACCATCTATGAGACTGGATGCAAGCCGGGTCTTGCGGGGAAGGGGCCTGCCTTTGTCCGCGAAATCTGCAAAGAGACCTCGCTTCCGGTGTACGCCATCGGCGGAATAAAGCCTTCCAATCTCCGGGAAGTGATGGAGGCCGGAGCGGCAGGCGGCTGCATGATGAGCGGATTCATGACGCTGTAAGGAGCGGGAGAGGACAGAACAAGTCCTGTCGGAATACATCAAAAAAAGAACCGGTCCGAAGACCGGTTCTTTTTTATGAAGTTTATTCTGTTTACAAAGAGAATTACTTTCTTCCCTCGATGTAATCCTTGTTGATTTCCATCCACATCTCTTTGTCAACGCCGCTCCAGTCGTACTTCCGCGGGTCGAACCACGGATCCTTGCCGGCCTTCATCTGCTCTTCATAATCCTTGTACATAGCAACTGCCTTCGGGGAAAGCAGAAGTACCGGAATCATGTTGATGAAGGTACAGGAACCAAGTGCAAGGTCGGACAGATCCCATGCAAGGCCTGCTGCAACGTTACCCCAGATGAAGATAAGGATCGGCATACCGATTCTCAGAGCCCAGGTAACTGTCTTACGGGTCTTCTCGCTGGATCTCTCGAACAGATACATTGCAGAAGACTCTGCCTCATAGTAGTAGGAGATAAGGCAGGTGAAGGAGAACAGAGCAAGCATGATAGCGATGAACAGAGGAGCAATGCCGCCCATAACAGTGGAGCATGCAGTCTGTACGAAGTTAACGCCGCTGTATCCATCTGCTGCGTATGCAGCCATCTGAGCAGCCTGCTCAGCTCTTCCGAATGCCTGGCCTACATAACCTGCATCGGTGTTGTAGCAGTCTGTGAAGAGCATCATCAGTGCGGATGCGGTACAAACGATAACGGTATCCAGCCATACGCCGGCTGCATTTGCCATACCCTGCTTAACCGGGTGGCTTGTCTCAGCTGCAGCTGCGGTCGGGGAGGACTCACCCATACCGGAAGCGGAGGAGAAGGTACCACGCTTAACACCCTGGCGAAGAACAACGCCGAATGCACCAGCCATCACAGGCTCCGGAGCGAATGCGTTCTTCACGATAAGAACAACAACGGACGGAAGACGGGTGATGTTGAAAACGATGATGATCACGGTTGCGATCAGGTAAACAATAACCATTGGCGGAACGACGTAGGAAGCAACAGTACCGATTCTCTTAACGCCGCCGATAACAACGACTGCCATGATGCCTGCGATAACCAGAGCGGATACCCACATCGGGATACCAAGAGCGTTCCGGAAACCATCGCAGATGGTGTTGGTAGCAGCTGCGGGCATGAAGCAGGAAGCGCCGATTGCGAAGATCAGGGAGTATACAGCACCGTAAGCGCCCCAGCCAAGGCCTCTCTCAGCGAAATATCCGCCGCCGCCTCTGTACTGGCCGTCGATCTTGGTCTTGTAAAGAACACCCAGAGTACACTCAGTGAAGCATACTGCGGAGTTGGTGATACCGATTACGATCATCCAGAAGATAGCGCCCGGGCCGCCCATGAACAGAGCAACTGCAACACCGGCTACGTTACCGGTACCGACACGCATTGCCATGGTAGTACAGAAAGACTGCCATGTGGAAATACCTGCTGCGGAATCGCCTTTATCAAAGATGCGGCTCCACATATCCTTCTGGTGGATAAACTGGAATCCGCCCAGATAGATGGTAAGGAAGATACCGCCGAGACCGATGACGAACAGCATCGGAAGTCCCCACAGGAAACCATTCGCAGTTCCGATTAAACTTGTAATAGCTGCCATATTGTTTTTCTCCTTTTCTTAAGAACAAGATTTTCGGGCCGTATCTTCATCACTTCTCCTCTCCCGGCCGCATTCCCCTTATGGAGGTATTTGCGGAGCTAAGCCCTTTCAATACCCGATACTTATGAGTTACTGCTAAAAAAGGTCACTAATTTATGCATAAATTTTAGCATTTTTCCTTTTCACGGTCAACAATTTATAAATAAATTATAAAAATTATAAAAATATTTAAATAAGCGCCCTATTCTTCACGGTTCGCAGAAATAGGGCGCTTTCTGTACTGCAGTCTAGTACAGCGTTCAATCGGAGAATTGATAGAATTTATTGCATAAATAATTTTTATGGAAAATGCCTCCGCTAAATCAGTTCAGCTGATGGTTTTCAGGTCCAGCCGCCGTCCAGACCGATGATCTGCCCGGTCAGGTACTCATTTTCCGAGCCGAGCCGATAGGCAAGATCCGCAACTTCTTCCGCCCGGCCGAGACGTCCGGCGGGAATTTCTTCTGCCAGCGCGATGAGATCCTCTTCGCTGAGAATATGGTTCATCTCTGTGTCGATGGCACCGCAGGCGATGGCATTGACCTGAATGTTGCTGGGAGCCAGCTCCTTGGCGAGGGCACGGGTGAAACCGTTGATGCCGCCCTTGGCAGCAGAGTAGGCAGCTTCACAGGAAGCGCCCACCGATCCCCAGACCGAGGAGATGTTGATAATCTTGCCCTGCTTGCGGCGAATCATCTCCGGGACCGCGAGACGGCAGCAGTTGAAGACGGAGGTGAGATTCGTGCGGATCAGATGGTCCCATTCCTCCGGGGACATATCCTGAATCAGCCCCAGATAGGCGATGCCGGCATTATTGACCAGCACATCCAGGTGGCCGTAGGTATCATGAATCCGTTCGAAAAGCTTTCTGCAGCTCTCATAGTCTCCGGCATCGCCGACAAAGGTCATGCATTCCACCTGGTAATCCTCTATTTCCAGCATGGTCTGCATCAGCTGCTCCTGCCGGTGAATGCAGGTGATGGCGAGGTTGTAGCCCATCTGGGCGTAGCGGATGGCGATTGCTTTCCCGATGCCGCGGGAAGCGCCGGTTACGAGTACGGTTTTTCTGTCTGCCATGGTAGTGCCTCCTTCTATTATATAGTATAGCGCGAATCCGGCACTTCGCAACCGCCGCGGCAGATTCTGCGGAGGGGGAAAAGGTGACAGACTGTCATAAATCTGTAATAAAAAACAGAAAAAAACGTCGGTGTTTTGTCGGATAGTTGCATTGTATGATAGTGCGATCCTATGGTATACTAGGGACGTTTGGCAGAACAGATCTTCGGAGGTTATCGAATGAAGAATATATTCAGAGTATTGGTCGTATCGGGACTTCTTGCGGTGGCCTGCCCCGCGGGAATGACTGCATATGCAGATCTGCCGACCGAAGGATACAGCGACGGACTGAACGAGGAAGAGATCGTTTCCGCGGCTGCAAAGTCGGATTATGATAATATCGCTATTTTCAAGGGAAGCAACTATGCGAATGTCCGGTCGGAAGCCGGCACCTACGGCAATGTGGTAGGTAAGATTTTTGAGGATGCCGCAGCGGACATTCTGGAGACCGTGGACGGAGAGGACGGACAGTGGTATAAGATCCGCTCCGGCAAGGTCACCGGTTATATCAAGGCGGAATATTTCATCACGGGAGAAGAGGCGGAAGCCAAGGCCGGTCAGGTGGGTCTGTCTATTGCGACCGTTGCCAGCCAGACGTCTCTGAGACTCCGCCAGGCAGCCAGCACGGATTCGGAGATCCTGGACCTTCTTTCACCGAGAGAAGAATATGAGGTGATCGGAGAAGAGGGAGATTTCGCAAAGATCCGTGTCGATGAAGACTTGACGGGTTATGTTTCCAAGGAATATATCAAGACCCGCGTGCAGTTCAAGCACGCCATGACAACGGAGGAAGAGGCCCAGAAGACAGCCAGCGAGGCACAGCTGCGCCAGGAAGCGGAAGCAGCCATGGCCAGCATGAATGCGGCTATTCAGGAAGCCGGCGCAGAGGCGGCGCCTGAGGATGGAAACGGTCCTGTCGCAGGACAGGAAGCGGCTCCGCCGGATGCTGCCCAGGAGCAGAAGCCTTCCACGGAACAGAGTCCGGAAACGGCCAGCTCAAACGTGGTCAGCGCTGAGAACAATGCAGCCGGCGGCACCATGAAGGGACCGGGCGGCGGTGACGGCACAGGCCGTTCCAGAAGCTCCGGCAGCCAGGCCGCAGTCGCCAATGCGACCCGTTCGGCTATCGTTGCCTATGCAAAGCAGTTCATCGGTAATCCTTACGTCTATGGCGGAACGAGCCTGACCAACGGTGCGGACTGCTCCGGATTTACCATGTCCATCTTCGCACACTTCGGCATCTCGACGGGCAGAAGCTCCAGAGACCAGGCGGCGAAGGGCCGGGAGATTCCGGTATCGGATATCCAGCCGGGCGATCTGCTGTTCTATGCGAGCGGCAGCACCATCAACCATGTGGCCCTGTACATCGGCGACGGACAGATCATCCACGCCAGCACGGCCAAGACCGGTATCAAGTATGCCGAGTACAATTACAGAACACCGTGCAAGGCGGTGACATTCCTGGATTAAGGAACAGAGTCTGAATACAGAACAGAATACCCGGGGCGGGTGCATCAGCAGATGCACCCGCCCTTTTTGTCTACATAATGCAGGCGGGATTTCTCACCGGGGCAGAATTGTGATAAAATAGGTTCAGAATAGAATTATGCATTGCGGAGGAAAAACAAGATGAAGACAGGACTTATTCGAGACAGAATTCGCCGGATTGCCGCAGGCCTCACCGCCGCAGTGCTGACGCTGGCTGCACCTTCGGTGCCGGCGGGACTGATGACATCTTGTGCAGCGCCGGAGACGGCGGTTCCTGCCGATCCGGACACAGAGAATATTCCCTGTGAACTGAAATTCCTGCTGGATTCGAACCAGGTTCTGGACGACAATTATCAGCTGAAAGAGGAGTGGAAGACTGCATTCGGGATAAGCGGCGAACCGGGTGAGGGCGAAGTGATGTATCTGGAAACGGAGGATCGGGACTTTGAGAGTGAGGGCTGGTTCAACCGATTACGCCGGAGATCCTGGAAGGATAATAAGCCGCAGCTGACCTATAAAAAACGCTATACGGTTCCGGATATGGATATCGCAGCTGCCCTGGAGAGCGCAAAAGCAGATGGATTGCCGGATTCTGCCGGTATCTTTGAAATGGAGATCGACTGGGGATATAAGGAAATGAAGCTCAGCTTCAACGTAAATCTGGGACAAAAAAAGATAGGGGATATCAGCCTGTCCGATATTACGGAGGAAGAGGCCAGGCAGCTGCTGCAGGAAAAAATGCCGGCCCTTGAGGATGACTGGAAGGATACCGGCTGGGGTACGGAGGCAGCCGGACGTGTTCGGAAGGCGGGACCGCTCAAGTACACCCGGTTCGAGGGGACGTACATTGGAAAGGATGTCAAGCTGGAGATCTGGCCGGTGAAGGGAGCCGATGGGGATGAGGACAGTTATATCGTGGAACTGTCATATGAGTCAAAGACGGTTTCCGATGCAGCGGCTGCCAAAGCAGCCATTACGGAAGCATTAGATAAAGAAGGAATCCTTTTGCATGAGGATTCCCTGAAGACCCAGCGTATTCTGGATGCCTGGATCCCAAGAAAATAGAAGCCGGGCATCACGGTACGGTTCTTTGCCATGGAGGGGAATGCCGAACCCATATACCAGGCGGAAGGCCTGAAGGCAGGGGATACGGTAAAGCCTCCGGCGGATCCGTTCCGGGAGGGGTATCGCTTCAAGGGATGGCTTCTATGTCGGGGAAGGCGGCGCATGGGATGGCAGGCCGGCGGGAAGATAATCCGGCATATGCATCCCAGCCGTCCCGGGAACCGAATGACAGGATGTAAATATGGCTTGTTTTACCGGGAGCCGGGATGAAAGTCAGCTTTCATAATAGATGAAATTTGTTTAAGGATGTATTTTTTGATGCGATCCGTGACTGCATTGAGTCAAGTCCAAAATAGTGTGTAAATTCTTTCAGGTACAATCTAAGAGTGGGTCTGGATTTCATGGATGCAGTGTCAAGAGGACATGTCTGTCGGTGGAGATTTTCGCCGTTTTACAGGCGAAAAT
>Ga0256405_10001816_pt1 | contig 54765 bp, 56 predicted proteins | sample RumenRJG_02DNA_FD_189096 | JGI IMG/M metagenome (GOLD analysis project Ga0256405, IMG submission 189096) | Bovine rumen microbial communities from Lethbridge, Alberta, Canada - RJG_02 | ecosystem: Host-associated > Mammals > Digestive system > Stomach > Rumen | place: Canada: Alberta... | reverse complement strand
TTTTTCTCCAAAAATTTCAACTCCATTTTTCAAAACACATTGATGCTTTGCCTCAAATAATTCATCCTGCGAGTGATCAAAAGGATTTTGCCAAGCTCCATCTTCTTTTACAAATTGATCCCCTTTTATTTCAATCAATTTTCCTTTATATTTAAAATCAGGAAAATACTTATGCACTTTTCCATTATATTCATACTCAAAACAGCATGGCTCTCTTTCAATTTCTTCATTATGGTCTTTTGCATAAATCCATAAGGCTAATTCCCATTTAGAATCAAAACTTAAACCTTCATACAAAAATTTAAAAGAAGGAGCATGAAACATTCCATACTTTTCATATACAGCAGCTTTGATTTTTTCTTTATCCAAAAAAGGGTTTTCAATTCCATATCTTTCCAAACAAGTTTGTTTAGATTTTTCTTTCACTTCATCTAATTGAGAAACGTTTTCAACCCCGTATTTTTCTTTTACCGCAGCTTTGATTTTTTCTTTATCCAAAAAAGGGTTTTCAATTCCTCTTTTTTTCAAATTGGTTTGTTTGGATTTTTCGTATCTCTTTGCAATATCTTCTTTTGTTTTTGTTTTCCAACTTTCTTTCAATTTTTCAGAAAACTCTTTTGAAGATGCCCATTCTTTTGAAATTTCTTTTGCTTTTTCAGTTTGAAAAGGGTTTTCAACTCCGTATTTTTTCTTGCAGGTTTCTTTTGTTTTTTCTTTTTTTGATTGTAAAGCGTTTATATTTTCAGTACCGTATCTTTCAAGATTAGTTTTTTTAGTTTTACATGTTCTGCAAAGCCCTTCATTCTTTATTGCAACTTTTAAGCGCGTAATAACTTCTTTTCCGCATTTCACACATTTAAAAACAACTTTTTGACTTTTTCTATAAGTACTTTCAATTTGAGATGAATTTTGTAGACAAAAAACAACGGGCTCTTCACTTTGAATTTTTTTCATAATTTTTTTTTACCAAAAAGAGGAAGTTACTCATAAATAACTCCCTCTTGAAAAAATATAGTTTTTACTTCATTGGAATATCTGTATGTTCGACTCTGGCTTTGTAATCTCCCATTCGAGATTGACAAGCTCCGGTAGTGCTATCTCCGATATATCCACAAACGCGCCTTCTAATAAACATTGTTGAGGTGTTTCTATTTCTACAAGCAGGACATTCCCAAATATGTTTACCGTTATCCTCTACAATTTTAATTGTTCCATGAAATCCACAGCGATAACAAATATCCCTCTTTACGTTAATTTCACAATAAAGAATATGATCATACATAAACTGTACCATAGATTCAACTGCATCAAGATTTTTTGACATATCAGGAAGTTCAATATAAGAAATTGCACCACCTGTTGACTTATCCATCATTTTGGATTCAATTGTAATCTTATTTGCCCAGTCAATTGGCTCTGCAGGATTTATGTGATAACTATTCGTTACATAATCGTGATCTGTAACACCTTCAACCTCACCAAAATCTCTTTTCAAAGCATCAGAATACTTTTGGGTAAGTGATTCTTCCGGCGTCCCATAGGTGGATGTATTCAACCACGTAAGATTTTCTTTCTCCCAAACATCAGCCCTCAAATTCCCATTTTCATCCTTATAAATTGATTTTATAAAGGATTTCAAAGTAGGATGATTAGGATCAGGTTTTCTCTTTATTTCTATAGGATTTGAAAAAACAATTTTATTATTTTTTATCAAGTTTTTATTCTTATTCCAAATATCTGAAAGTTTCATTTTTTATTTCTCCTCTTTATTTTATCAAAAGTTATGAATAAACCTTTTTATGTTCTACAAAGGCCTTTTGCATTTATAGATAAAGCTGTATCAAATAATTTTAAGTAATCCGAAGTGTATTTACTTTCTACATATTTAAGATACTTTTTCATATCTGTTACAATCTTTACATTATGAGCTAATGCGCATTGATGTTTAGCTTCATACTTACCATCTTGAGAATGATCATAAGGGTTTTGCCAATTACCATTCTCTGCAATAAATTGACCTCCTTTTATTTCTACAAGCTCTCCATTAACTCTAAAGTCTGGGTAATATTTATAAGTTTCTCCGTTAAAAGTATATTCAAAAAAACAAGGCTCTTTTTGAATATTAGAATTGAGATCTCTATGATAAATGTAAAACGCAAGTTCCCATTGAGAGTCGAAAATTAAGTTATCATACTCATACTTTCTTTTATATTTATCTCTAAGAGAGGGAGCTCCAAAACCTGTACCTCCATATTTTAATTCATTTGTAGCTTTTGTTTTGGAAACTACATCCTTATTTTGCCTTGGATTAGGTACTCCATATTTTTTCAAGTTTGTTTGTTTAATTTTCTCTTGAAAAACAGGAGAGGAAAATACATTTTCAAAACCATACCTCCCTTTACAGGTTTCTCTGGATTTTGAAAACATTTTCTTTTTCCAATCTTCACCAAACTTTGCTTCAAAAGTTTGTTTTTGCTTCTCTTTTACAGATTCAAGTTGCTGAGGAAATTCAACTCCGTATTTCTTCAAGTTGGTTTCTTTTCTTTTCAATAAAGTTGCCAACTTCTCGTTTTCAAGACTACCATAGTTTTTAATTTTGGTAGCTCTTGATTTTTCTTTGAAAGATTCAGAGTCAAAATTAGCTCGCCGACTTGCTGCACTTTTACTAGCTATCTCGGGTAATTGCATAGGACTTTCTACACCGTATTTTGCTTTACAATTTGCTTTGCAAACGCATAATTTGCATACAGGTTTACCTTTTTGAAAAACTAGTTTAGGTTTAGTTTTGAAATCTTTTCCACAAACACTGCAGGTATAATCCTTTAAGGTAGTTGAGCATTCTCTGCAAAAACCTAAACTAATTCGTCTTTTAGTTTGAAATTTCTGTTTACAACATTTACAAACTAAAGTTTTCAACATAATTCAAACTCCTCTGAATCGTCAATTGTAGTTTGTTTTGTAACAAATTCCTTAGGATTCATCAATCTTGTATGCCATTCATCATGTTTTTTATTAAAGAAATTCAAAATCTCATTTGCAAAAGATTGATCTTCTGTAAGCTTTTTACCAGTCATGTAAAGTTGGGTTTCCCACAAACCTGCATATCCTAATGAATATGTACAGCGAGGCCCAACAATAAAGTGATTCCAAGTTTCTTTATCATTCAGACGTATCAAGCCACCCATCTGTCTCAAAATTGGAGCAGCATCGCTTGGAGCATCTTTTAATGACTCATATCTCTTTACCAAAGCTCTATAAGCAAGCTCACATCGCTGATCAAGTATTCTCCAAAATTCAGCTTTGTTACCGTGAGATTCAAGAGCTACGTGAGGCAGGTTAATTGTTACTACACCTCCGTTAAAGAATCCCCAATACTTTGGCCTACATACAAGTTTGATTCTTCCGTTTTCTTCTTCGAAATGATCAATCTCATTTACATCGCCTTTATAATAACCTTCAAGCCTGAGGAACATTCTAAATTTGAGATTTTCTTTTTTAGACATTTTGTAAAGTTCTTTTACTGTAAATGTATCTTTATAACCTCTATTAAATGCTACCTTTTCGTCATCGTAAAGAGGATCAGGTGTATACGGAGTAGCAAAAGAACGACAATTGTGAGACCAAAGTCCATTCAAATTAAACCTATCATTTTCCATGCTGAAATCATAAGTATCTTCTTTGACATCATAATTTGAAATTGATTCAATTACGCCTGTACTTTTTTCATCGCAAAGAAAAACTTCATCTCCTACAACCAAATCTTTACAAACAACTCGACCTCTCTTTGTAACCAAAGGATGATCTTCTGTAATAACTACAGTGCTGGTTGTTTCAAAATCTATTACTACTTTAACTTCAAAAAGTTTCAAAGTGCAGGTATCTTTGTTGTTGTAAGTAATGTAATTGATTTTATCCCAATTTTTACCGCTTTCTGCATAGCAATCCTTTACACTATGCACCGTTGTGTACCCTACTTTTCTATTTGTTTCAAAAGGATTTTCAATACCGTTATACTTAGCAATAATCTTATAAGCCTCTTGAATAGGAATGTTTTTGTATTCAGTATTTCCTGTTTTAATTGAAACAAGTCCATCTCCTCTTGCAGCCCCCATGCATGGCCATGTGTGCTCTGTATGTTTTACTTTCTTCTGAACTTTTGCTGAAATAAAATCAGGTGCCATTGTTTTGGCAGCACTCTCTGCTGCAAGTTTTGTCAAATACCAGTTTTCTGTATTTGGATTATTATTTTTCTCATCCAAGAAATACAAGAGTTTTGGAAATATTACAGGAACGAGATTTCCGTGCTTATCCGGGATACCTTTAATACGCTGTTTCAAAACCTCTTCAAATACAAGTTTTGTATCTTCCTCCCACTGTTTATCCCCTTCACAATCCTCAAGATTCATTGACATTGAAATAAATGGTGTCTGGCCATTTGAACAAAGTATGGTCAATATTTGATACTGAAAAGTTTTTATTCCGCTTTTTATTTCTTTCACAAGTCGTTTATTAACTATTTTTTCAAAGTTTTCAAAGCTACGAGGCTCTTTACCAGCCTCCCTCAAAGCTTTAACATATCTTTCATATTCTTCGTGTATTTGACTCATATATTTTTACTCCTTTTGCCATTTCATTTTTATAGTACCACAATCATATATTTTGCGGTATCCGTTTATCAACATATTTTCAGCCTCTGTTTTTGAACTATCAAAAATCTCTAATTTTTCTTTTAGTTTATGTTTTTGATAATTCATTCTGTTTTCCCTAGAACCTTTTTTGGTATAAAAATAACTAGGAGGTGTTTCGTATAACTTCTGCCATCCTGTTTTTTCATAACCTTTTCCAGTAAAAAGGCGTCTATCTATAAAAGTATAGAGAGTATCATATGGCTGATGTTTTAGTAATTTAGAAAAACCTCCTAAAACTCTTGTACCTTTTTTACTACACAATCTGTAAAGTTCATATTCATTTTTCTTGAAACGAGATTTACCTATCTGTATCAATTGCAGTAATTCATTTGTACTTTTAGAGAAAAGCCCGAAATATTCTCCTCCTTTTACTGAACCTTGTATGTGATTTTCATCTACAAACTTACAGCCTAGTTTTGAATCAACTTTTTCAAATCTACAATCTCTTGCGTATATTGTTATATTTACACCTAAAGCAGATTTTATAATAGACTTGCAAATATCTTGTTTATTCAGCCACTCATCTTCAAAAATGTGTATCAAACGAATACCCTGTTCTTCGCATAATTTTGTTTTTTCTAGATGATAATCTTTTTGAAGAAATTCATCTGAATGCCAATAGTTTCCATTAAACTCTATAGCCACCTTTTTAGATGGAACATAAATGTCTAATTCCTTGTTTTTAATAATAGACCTTTTGTTACATTCTAAAGAAAAGTTTTCGGATTGCAAAAAGAGTTTCAAATCGTTTTCATATTGAGATTTACCTGTATGAGCTTTGTTTTTCAAAAAATCAGAATATAGATTTTCTAAATCTAACAACTGAAGTTCTTTTTTCAAAACCAAAGTACCTTGGGGTAAAGATTTTACTTTTGTGAGTTTACCTATCCTCTGTAAATAATACCTAAAATAACGATCATTATTAAAATCATTGAAAAAAGTAAAATCCGGGTTTTCTTTTAGAATTTTACTTTTCAACTTTTCTACCTGATTTTGATGACTATTGTTTTTCAGGCATGTAATCTTAATCTTATCCCCAATAGAAAGCTCTTTATAATTTTCTCCCCATTTTGATATTTTAGATTTTTCCAAAGTATCTAATCTTTCCTTTTTTTCAGAGTCTGATAGAGCATTAACACCTTTACAATTTCCTCCCCAATGTTCCCCTTTTTCAATTTTGCTTTTAAGCTTTTTAGAGGATTTTTCTCTTTTTTCAATCAAAGAATTTGGAGAGGCTACCCCGTACTTTTTAATAGAGTTTTGTATTTTAATCCAATTGGCTAATTGAAAACCTGTACCATGCTGTAATACAATTTCTCTAATTTTTGAAAATTGATCATCTGTTGGCATAAACCTTGATTTATGCCAATCAATATCCAAAAAATTCAAAATAGTATGATACTGATCTTTTTTTAATCCAATCTCTTTTAAAAAATCATCAAGCTTGCTCATATTTCTTTATAACCTATACTCAGCTTTTTCTTCCCTGATAATACAATTAAAATAATCGAAATAATCGTAATTACAAATGTTGCCCCTACCAAAGTAAAAACAAAATCTATCATTTTTTGTCTCTCTTTTATTTCTTGCTCTGTTGCAGGTCTTGATGATTTTAATACCTGTTTTGTTTCTATTATGCATTTATCAGGGTCTATTTTGTAATACCAATTTTGAATTTCATAAGTTTCTATAGTAGGTACAGAATTTTTGAATGTAAATGTCTGTACTATTACAACATCGTAAACTTCTTTACCATGATGAAAATCTTCTTCGTGCTGTTGTTTTTCTGCAAGTCTTTCTCTTTGCCTTCGAGCAGCATTCGCAGCTGCAACCTTAGCTGGAAGAGCTGAGTGGGCTATGGGAATAGCTTCTGCGTTAAAACAAGTAAATATTGCTAAAAGTAAAGCCAAAAACTTTTTCATTTAAAGTAAATCCTCCTCAATCAAGTCACTAACAATTGAATGCCTTGAAGTTTGAATTGATCTTGCTATATGAGCCCATGACATTGTTTGTCCTCCGTACTGCTGGCCTGCAACTTGAGGTGCAATCTGAGATGCGAGGGTACAATCTGTTTTAAAACCTTGAGTTGTTTTATGAATAGGAGTACTATTGAGGGCAAAGCCGTTTTCAAGCATGTCTTTTAAGTTTACCAAACAGCAATTGCTCATTTTTTGTACAGGAGAATAATCCAAATCATGGAAGTGAATTAAACCTTTGTTATGAGCATCTACAATATCTTTTGGAAGAATTTTTTTACCAATATCTTTACATTCAATTCCTGAAATATAATCTCGCTGTACTGAAAGTACTCTTGGATTTTTATTTGCATTATCCTGCTTTACTGCTTCATTTGTATAATTGCAAACTGAAATAATATTTTCTTCGGAATCTGTAAATTTCTTTTGAGCTTTCTTTTCCTGGCGGAATTTAATAAAGGAATCCGCGACTTCAAAATAATTAAAATTCATAAAGGCATCACGAATTTTATCCTGAATTGTTTCAACAGAAACTGTTCCAAAATTAGATAAAGCTTCATTTACATACTGTACGATTTTTTCTTCATCTTCTTGTGATTTAATACGATCAGTGCCCTGAACAGATTGATTGGCGAGACGAATAACGCGACGAATTTTATCCAAAGAGAAGTCTTGCTCCTCTCCGTTTCTTTTAATAATTTTCATTTTTACCCCTTTCTATTACAAGTCTTTTGGCAGCTAAAAGCTTTGCTTGGTACCTAGCCAAAAAGTTTCTTGTTTCAAGATGTATTTTTTTATATAAAGATTCATAAAATCTTTACACTTTTAAATAGTGCTTTTTTGAAATCTTTTTTAAAAAAAAATATAGATTGAGGAGGTGGTAAAAAAGGAGAGACTAATTTTTTATATGGCACAGTTACAATTTGAACCTGGATTTTATAGTAAAGTTAGAATAGATGATGAAGGCAATATAGTTGATGTTTCTCAAATTGAGTCTCAAGATTTACCTTCTCATAAACATTCTGTTGCGGATATAAAAGAAGGCTTAACTAATGAAATTTTTAATGTAATTTCCCAATTATTTGCAAATAGTGAATCAACAGCTGTTCAATTTACATATGACCCAAAAACTAAAAAAGTTTTTGCAGATGTTAATATAGATGATGAATCTATACAAAAAAATGAATTTGGGCAATTGATTTCTACAGAAGGAAGTTCTTCAGGTATTTCTCAATCTGATTTAAGTTCAATTGAAAAGAAAATCTCAAAGGTAAAAGATGATATTCAAAAAGAAGTTGAAACTCAGCTGGCTCATTTACTTTTGGATGACCCTGATTCTGGAATAAAATTTATTTGGGATGAAAAATTAAAAGTTTATAGGGCAAAGGTTTTAATTGATGGCTTGACGGTTACTCAAAATGAATTCGGCGAATTATCTGCTACAGGAGAAGGTGGAAGTGTTTCAACTGAATGTGGTAATCATACTCATACTACAAGTCAAATTACAGATTTTCAACAAGCCGTTATAAACATTTTTAATAATTTTAGCAAAAATTTAAATTTTGATATTTCAAATTATATAGATGGAACAACAATAAAAATAAATGATCAAGGTCAAATAACAGCAGTAAGAACTGCAATGGAAAAACATAAGCATACCCTTGACGATATTGTTGATTATAAAACCCCTGATCCAGCCGCTTTACAACCTATGAAAGATTTAGGAGATGATATAGATTATAAAGCGGGTGTAATTGATTTTTCAAAATTAAATATAGGCTTTTCAATTTTAGTCCTTTCTGAATATTTGAAGAATAATGTAAATAAAAAAATTGATGAGTTAGCAACAAAAATTGCGGAATTAGATTTATCAAAAGATAGCAATTCGGTAAATTTACTTTCAATTGCCCCTGAATCTCTTTCAAATATTTTATACGATACAGATACAAAGTTTTACCGCGAGGTTTTTTATTCAAAGAATTTAGATTTGGAATTTGACTTTTTACCTATTTTACAGGGAGATATAATTTTATTAAAAAGCGGAAGTGAAATTGCAAGGACTACGGTTGAAAAGTTAGGCAGAGGAAAAGATGGTCCATTCAGTGTTTATAAAGTTTATGAAAAGAAAAGTTTTCCTGCGAAAATTTTAAGAATAAATATTTCAGATTATATTGACAAAGAAGGTTTTTATACTTTCCAATTAAAATTCGGCGAAGAAACATATGATTTTTCAAACGATGTTCGCCTTTTTGCAACCCCGAATTTTGAATTGGAATATGAATGGAAGGATTTAACTTCAACTCATAAAATTGGCAATCATACTTTTTATGATAAAAATGCAAAAAGAATTTTCTCGGTTGAAATAAAGAATTTTGAAAATTACCGCTTTGTAAATAATTCGGGTGTTTTCGAAAATGGAAAATATATTGGAATTGCACCTGGCGATTTTGATTTTAAAGTTCGTAATTTATTTACAGAAACAAATATTCCAATTAAATTTGAATTTGAAGAAGAATCAAGTGATTGTGAATTTTTGAATTATCTAAAAGTTCAGGGCTGCGAAATTATAAACAATATTGCATATTTGAATGGAAATGAATGTATCTTTGAAATCCCTGGAACAAGTTTTTATAATTCTTTAGAGATAATTGGAATTCCTTTGGAAATATGCAGCATAATAAAAGGTAATTTAACTGCAAGTGGAAAAGAAGTAGCGGAATGGCCGAGAAAAAGTGGAGTCGTTCAATTGGATACAAGTGAATTTGGAGTTTTATCATTTTTGAATAATTATTCTAATAACAAAACTAATATTCAATTAAAAATTCAAGGAGATGATCCCTTGGATTTAACTAAAATAAAAGTTTTTGGGAGGGAGATTTAATAAATGCATTCAAGATATGATTTAATGAGAGAAAGTGTAGTTGAGGATGTTGACGGAGAACATTTCCCGGATCCTCTGACTATAAATTATCAAAGCGCATTGGATAGTTTGAGAAAACTTCCTGATTCTTATACTTTGAATAGATATGATTTGAAAAAGCTTTGGAAAAAATATTATTTAGAAACTGGTAAATTGGAAGACGATGATATTTTGTATTCATTGAATGGAGTTGAACATGTTGGTTTATTTGAGCCGGGGGATTTTTTATATAAATTTAATACAGATCTTGTTGAACAATATGAATTCAAAAATTTGGAAAATGATGAAAACTAATTTTTTTAGAGGGTTAAAATGTTAAAGAATAAAGAAGATAATTTCCTTGGAGATAATATTACTCATAATATAAAATACGGAGATAATGAGTGGCAAGCTCACGGTACTATTGATAGAGAGCCTGCTTATACAAAAGAGAGTATTTTAAATCTCATTTTTGAAGAGTATCAATACAACGCTGAAAAAGGCGAATATAATTTCTATATTCCAAGAGCGAGTGTGCAGAATACTTTAGGTAAAAACTTTATTGGCGCAAAATTAACTCACGATATTTCTGTTTTGGATACTCGCTATTATTCATCAACGCCAATTGAATCTTCTATAAATATTTTTGATCTTCAATCTTATTTGAACAAAGGTTTTAATATTTCCAACCCTGTTTTTGATTATAATACAAAATTCGAAACAATTCAAATTGTTGATCCTGATAAAATTAACGAAAACGTTACAATTAAAGAATTCTTTGATGTAATAAACCCTCATTCTTATGAAACAGACAGAGTTTCCCCTTCTTTCCCAACCGGAGAAACTTACCCAAAACTTCTCAACAGATATTCTTTAAAAGAAAGCGATTTGCATTCAAGCTTGAAAAAGAAATTACAAAGCGATGAGAGTTTTGCAAAAATATTCCAAAGCGATTTCCAATTGCATCTTCATGATCCTGCAAACATTAAATTGCCTTTCAACATGAGAACGGATTTAGTAAAAGAGGATTGGAAGGTAAAAGATAATAGAACTTATAGAACTCGCTTTATTTCAAACTCTTACTCTCCTTCTTTGAAAGAACAAAAAATTCTTGTCCAGACTCGTATTGAATTTTTGAATGATCTTATTGAAGAAGCAATTTTGAATAATGATTTTAAAAAATTATATGGAATTGCTACCGATGTAAAATTGCCTAGTGAAGTTTTAACAGGTTACAAAGGAACAAACGGTGAGGGGGTAGATGAATATGAAAATTGGGATGAGGTTTTACGAAGTAAAAAATTCGGCCATTTAATTGATAAAGTAATGGGAAATTCCTCTGAAAAATCCCAATTAACAAACTTGATCAAAAATATAAACAATATGCAGGGTATGGTTTCTTATTTACTTCCTCCTGTATATACTGATTATAGTGATTCTGTAAATTTCAAAACCTCAGAAGGTATTCACTTTGAATCCCAAGAAGATACAACAAACTTATTCCAAAACGAAGATGAATCTTATAAGATTTTCAATGAAGTTGTTTTGGGATATAATTTAATAAATGGATTGCTTTCCGCGAGAACATTTATTGGATCCGCTTTAACTTTGATCGACGGAGATATTGAATCTGATGATTTGGATAAAAATATTCCTCTTTATATGGCTGTAAAGTTTAATTATGTTGAAAGTGATCAGCCTTTTTATCCAACTGTTTCCATTCTAAATAATGCATATAAAATGGGTCACGGAGAAACTCTTGGATATGAGGAAATGAGAGTTTCAAATACAGAGCTTTCTTTTAAAAATACTTCAGAGGGTGACACTCAAAAATATTTATATGTACTTGACCCTGTAATTAAAAATTGGCTTGAAAAAGAATGCTTTATTTTCAAAGGACCTGTGTATGGAGACTATGTTGAAGAATTGAACTTTATGCAGGATTTAAATCCTGATTCAGATGTTCAATTCAAAAACTTGAGATTAAAGAAAACTGAAATTCCTTACAAGAGATTACAGGACTCAAAATATGAAGTTCCTTATGTTGAACAAACAAATCCTTTATTGAATAATACGCCTGAAAATCCAAAAGAACAGGGTAGTTATTCTTCACTCGCTTTAGGAGGTATTGGGGATAGATTAGGCGAAGATGGAGAGCCGTTTGTTTTTCCTCCTTATATTTACGACTATGATAAAGGTTCTGAAGAATCAAAAATTTCTGACAACGTTGATATGCGTGTAAGGGGATTAAAAGGAGCTTCAAAACAAAGAGTAAATAGCAAAGCGGGTGGATTAACGGTTGAAGATAGGTTGATTTCTCCTACTATAGACGAATTGTGGACTTTTTTGAAATACTTGACTGAATCTGATGGTAAAACAAGAAGATCAATTACAAAGTTTGGGGAAGGTATAAATGAAAGATTACCGTCTTTCTTCGGAACTAAAAAAGCAAGTATATTAAATTCCCTTTTTACTACAAGCAATGGAAAAGATAATAGTGAAATTGAAAATACGGTAAACCCTCTCGCCAAAGGTATTGATGAAAATGAGAGAGAAATTGATATTTTGAATTGGAACCCAACTACAGAAAATTCATTGGAGAATTTGCATTATACAACTGAAAAACACCCTGAATTGCAATTCGGAGGTTTCAAGGTTACAAGATATATTGAAAAAATATATGACTACAAAGTTGATATTTTCGGAAGACGTTCAAAAGGATCAACTTCTTCAGATCCTGAGAGAACAACTTGGGATGCTTCAAAATACGAATTCAATACAGAAGATTTATCTGATTATAATAAGCCAGCCGGTTATTTGGAAAAATTGTTCAACTCCGCGATTTTGAGTTTTTCAATTGACCATATGAATAAAGATGGAAATGCAGTTGGAGGTTGGCATTTAGTCGATGAAAGAAATTTCACTACAGATGAATTAGATAATTCAGATGTATTAAATAACTCTGAGTTAGGTCTTTTTACAGAAAAAAATGACAGCAAATTACTTACAAGTAATAAGCCTGTTCAAAATTCAAAAGAAAGACAAAAGGCTTTTGAAACAATTTCTAAAATCTTAACTTGGCATAAAGCTGCGGATGGCAAAAATGATCTTGTAGAAGGTAAAGAAACTTCTTTCCATAACCACTTCAAAAAATATTTGGATCAGCCAAAAAACTTAAAAGAGATTGAAAGAGATTTGGAAACAATCCGTCAAAACATGCAGGCTTTTGTTGAGTTTTATGTCGCTCAATCTGCTGCAAAAGGTTTTAATGATAGAGGTTTCAATAGAGGTACTTTGCATGAGTTACACAGAAATCACTTCGGATTTGATTCTACTTTACTTCGCGCAAGAGAAGGAGATTTAGAGGAAGTTGGAATTTCAAGTAACTTATCTCAAACCTGGCCTTCAACAGAAGATGATAAAATTGTTGTTTTAAAAGATTTAAGCAACGCTTTGAATAACTTGAGAGATAGCCTTGAAGTTATTACAATGGATAAAAAAGTCGTCTTTGATGATGGTCAATATGATGAGAGATATCAAAAACAAAATTATGATAGATATGTTATTGATTTAGGAGACCCTATTACAAATAAAAGATGGGATCATGAAATGTATAGACATAATGAAACACTCCTCTCTGAAATTTACCTTGCGGCAGATGGAACTTGGAGAAGTGTTCATGAGCATTTTACAGCTCCAATAGTTTATGATGACTTTTAAGCAAAGTGTTAAGCAATAAGTTCTTTGAGTTTTTCAGGTGTAAAATCCGATTCAATAAAATCCTCCATATAGCCGAGGATTTTATCTGTCTCTTTCAAATCCTGTCCCAAAATTAAAATTGGCTTTTCATCTCTATAAATCCAAAGTTTCTGACTTTCCGGCTGACAAAGCCAAACTTTTCCTTTTTCATCTGTAATTTCCAAAGTCTGCAAATTTACTGCTTTACAAAATGTATTCCATCCAGTCATTGAGTGTAAATCTTCACCCATTCCTGAATTTGGATCATATACTGATTTTAATACAGGGTCAATGCCTTTTGGGTTTAGTGCAGTGTCTGAGGTCGCGACGCGAGCTTCGAGTGAAGCTGCATCTACAGTTGCCATTAAATAGCACAGTTTACCAGCCTTTTTATTATAAGGGTCAACCCTAATTTTACAACTCATGTATTTTTTCTCCTTCTCAAATTATAGTTTCCATTCGACTTTTATTGTCCCGCAATTCCAAATACGAGAATATCCGTTTTTATACATATTTACTTCCTCCGTTTCTTCAGAGTTCCAATATTTTAATTCCCCTTTTTCAAATTTCACTTTTATTTTTCTTCTCATAAAATGATTTCTTGGAATACGTAACCCTTTTCTCACATAAAAGTAAGAAGGGTTATTTTCTTTTATTTTTTTAAAAGAAACTTCATCATATCCTTTACCTGAAAAAGTTGCTCTGTCAATATAGGATACAACTTTCTTTACTTTACTTGCTTTTAAAAGTTTTGAAAAGCCTCCTAAAACACGGGTATTTTGCTTTGAACAAAGTCTTACAAGTTCAGCTTCTTTTGAATGAGTTCCTTTTGTATTTACCCCAATACATTCAACTAATTCATTTTCATGAAAAAGACCTAAACGCAAGTCTGCAAAGGAAAAACCCTGCAAATGATTTTCTTCAAGAAACTTTTTGTATGTTTCTAAATCAAGTTCTTGCAAATCACAGTTTCTTGCAAAAATTACATTGCCTTTGTTTAACTGTAAATTCAAAATAGATTTCACAATATTTTGTTTGAAATCCCAATCGTCCTCAAAAATATGTATCAGTCTAATTCCTTTTTCTTCGCATAGTTTTGTTTTTTCCAAATGGCGATATTTTGCATGCTCTTTTTCCTCTTTTGTTGGAATATTAAAAGCAGCTCTATCCGAATGCCAGTACAATCCATTAAACTCAATTGCGAGATTTTTTTCAGGAAGAAAAATATCTAATTCAAGGCCGCTCAAAATCTTTTTTGAATTTTCAATAATTTCTCCTTTGTAAATGCTTTTCACAAAATCCAAAAGATCTTTTTCTTTTTTCGAAGTTCCCCCTTTTGAATCTCCAATTATTTTCTTCCACTTTTCTAAGTCGGATTCCTTCAAATAATCTCTATATTTGCCTTTTATTTTCAAATTGTTTTTTTCCAAAAGAGCAATTACATACGTAGGGTCAAAGTCATATTTTTCACACAAAGAAGAAACTGTCAAAAGTTTTCCATTTTCTTTTTCTAATATTTTCAATTCTTCTTCATAATTTTTGTTGAGACTCTCTCTAAAAGAACTTCTATTATTGAAATTCTCATCTCCGTAAATCTCTTTACAGGTTGCTTTTCTTTTTTCGTCAATCTCTTTCAACTCTTCTTTTGATTTCTTTTCCCAAGTCTTTTTGCAGGTACTTTTATATCCATCCGTTTTTGCAAAAAATTCCTCTCCATACTTTTCTTTATTTGTCGCTTTCATCTTTTCTTTTACAGAATCCAATTTTGCAGCATTATCAACTCCAAACTTTTCTAAATTACTCTTCTTCAAAGTCTCAACTACCTCTTTGCTCTGCATCGGGTTTTCTGTTCCAAAATGCTTTAGAGAAGTTTGCTTTTTCTTTTCTTTTATTTCTTTTGCTTGGGAAGGGTTTTCAACTCCAAACTTTTCAAGATTAGTTTTTTTCGCTAAACAGCCTTTACAAAGTAAATCTATTGATTTTGCAAATACCCTGCGTTCGACTTTTTTATGGCATCTTTGGCATTCAAATGTAAAAGTCGTCTTTTTGTTTTGGCTTGCTTTTAATGAGTTACGCAAAGCTAAAAGCTCGTCCACTGTTTTTATTTCCATACAGAAAAAATATAGTCACAGTGGACGCGGCTTTGTTAGTTTTTAATTAGTCTTTTGCACTTCTCATTGTTTCAATTCCAATTGGTCTAATTCCCATTTTTGTCCACTCATCCCATTCTAACACAGTCTTTTCCCCAATATCTACTACAGTATCCTCTTCTGTCATTGCGCCAGCCGCTACGTATCCTCTTGTTGTATTTATCACACCTAATTTTGTTACAAACCATTCCTTTCCATTTTCATCTGTAATAAAATAAGCTTTACAATAAGGAACTGTAAAACACATTTTTACAATTTGTCCTTCCAAAGAACGAGTTGGAACGTTTTGCAAATTAGGCTCTCTTGAAATCATTCGGAATGTTTCAGCTGCACAAACTCCAAAGTTACAATGAATTTTATCTGTACCATCAACTTCATCGTGAATAATATATTGTGGCCATCCACTCCATTCCTTTTTTACAGTTCCTTTCTTTTGATCAACTTTTGTTTCAAGCTGGCCAAGGTAAGTACCTAATGCATTATTGGCTGCACGGAATTTAATCAATTCCTTTACGCCTTTCATATTTTCGCGTTTCCATTCTGTAAAGCATTCATCCGAAGTTGCATATTCTCCATGTTTTGATCTTCCATGACAACTCCAACCTGCAGCTTCAAGTAATTTACCTAATTGTACAGATGAGCCAAAATCATAATCTTTATCAACATATTTGCCTTCAACTTTAATTTCTTTAAAAATCTCTGCAAGCTTTTCTCTCTGTTCTTCAATTTCTTTTCTAAAAATCTCTCGATGTCTTTCTACAACTTCCATGTCAATACAAAGTCCGTTGTATTCCATTTTACAAATAATTGGATACAACATCATTATATATTTATACCATTCCCAGGCTGTATTTAATTTTCCTCCGGTATGTTCAATTGGAATTTCTGAAGGGAATCTGTAATCAAAATCATGACACCTTTTTTCTGCAGCTTTGAAAGTACGAATTGTCATTACTGCATCCATAGTTGCATATGGAAACAAAATCTTTTTTGGAATATCGTAATAACTCGGATCTTTATTTCCTTTTGCTTTTAAGTTGTCTCTATAGGTATCCAATGCATTATCGTATCCCCCAAATGGAGTCCAATAATAAGTCATTGTCTTCAAACCTTTATGTCTTCCTGAACACAAAACATGCGACAAAGTCATTGCATCGTCTGTAACATTTACATCCAAATCAAGCCCATTTACCCAAAGGAATTTAATATCGAACTTGCCGTTTACGGTTATTCTATGCTTTGCACTTTTCATCATTTCTGATAAAAGTTTTATCAATTCAGGATTTTGTTCAAAAATCTTCCATTCAATGTAATAGCCTGTAATACTATCAAACGCCAAAGTAATACATCTGATTTTATCTTTCCACTGAGCAAAGCCGGAAGTTTCAAGGTCGAATGCGCACATCTCTTCATTAAAATGAGATGTCAAAAATTCTTTTACCTCTTTTACGGCTCCTTCTTTATTTTCTTCAAAATCTGCCCCAATTTCTACAAGTTTTACATCTTCCATTTCATCTGGGAGTTTGTATGTATGTTTTGCGATTTTTCCGAAAATCGAAACCATAAAATTCATCTTCCAGTTGTTGAGATAAATATTTTGATCTCCTACTACACGGCCGGGCTTGAAAATTTCTTCCAAAGTAAACATTGGATAAATAAAGCAATCATAATCCCCAATCCAGCCGTGTCCTATATAAATGTAATTTTCAAAATAAGGGTAAATCAAGTCATCAATAATAACATCTGTTGCTTTTGTGATTTGATAAAAAGCCGCTCCATATGCAATTACTACATCTGCAGTCATTCCTTTTGCTCTTGCAGGTTTTATAATTTCATCAAACCATTTTGAATCATTCTTTGTATAAAATTCCGTCAATCCTCCTTTTATTTCAGTTGGGTAATCTCTCAATGCAGACGTAATTACATAAGAATTTATACCTTTCTTTTCTAGCATAGCTTGCAAATAATTTAATATCTGCATATCTTCTTTTGAAGTACTTCTGATTGGCTTATCAAGTAAAACTGTTATAAATTCATTTCCGATAATATGATCAATTCTCCAAAGAGGAGAAGACATTGATGAGGAAGCTTTTTTATTTAGGCTAAAGGCCATATATATTTTTCTCCTTTTTTCGATACCTTTGTATCTTTTCGATTTTTAATATAGCAAAAACATTTTGTGGAAAAAATATTTTTTTTCGAATGTATCACGAGTTAGAAAAACAAGAGAATGTATCACGAGATAGGTTTTCTAAACTTTTTTAAAAAGATTTTTGAAATTTTAAAAATATATTTGAAAACGACTAACTCGTTGTACATTTGATTCTCTAACGTTATATATAATAATCCCTCCTTTTTTTTCTCTTTATATAATACAAATCCTAACCTAAAAAGCGTAATGTATAACGAGATAAGGGTTTTCAAATATATTTTTAAAATTTGGAAAAAGTTTTTAAAAGAGTTTTAAAAAGGTATCTCGTGATACATTTAATCTTATTCCTTTATTTTATAAGACTTTAGCCGAGTTTTAATGTATAACGAGTAATTGAAACTCATTGTACATTTAATTCTTTTCGCGAATGTATAACGAGTTATTAAAACATATGATACATTAAAAAGGGATAAAGCCTTACAAAATAAAGTTGAATGTATGACGAGTTAGTTTTATTAAACTCTTTTAAAAACTTTTTTGAAATTTTTAAATATATTTATGAAACCTAAAACTCGTTGTACATTCAGCTGTTTAATGTATCATATGTTACCCTAACTCGTGATACATTAAAAGAGGACTAAAGTCTTATAAAATAAGGGAATAGAGATTAAATGTATAACGAGATAGGATTTTAAAACTTTTTTAAAAACTTTTTTAATTTTTAAATATATAATATAAAGTCCCGAAACTCGTGGTACATTTAATTTTTTCAGGGCTTCATTTTCTTTAATTCTCTATATTTTTTTGTGAATTATAATTTAAAGGAGTACAAATAAAATGGACCTAACAGGAAAACAGTGGGCTGTAGACGCGAGACCAACTAAAGTTGATGAAATTTACGGCTGTGATACGTTAAAATCTTTTATTAAAACAAAAGCAAAAGATGATAATTGGCCGAGAGGTATTCTTTTGATGGGTACAGCTGGTAATGGAAAAACAACTGCAGCCAAAATTATAGCAATGACTATGGTTTGTCAACATAAAGACGCTGAAGGAAACCCTTGTAGAGAATGCGCGGATTGTAAAGCAATTTTGGAAGATAAATTCAACAGAGATGTAAAGATTTACGGACCTGAATATTTTAAAAAGGATGGGGAGTCTAACGTTGATTCAATGCGCAGATTGATTGAGTTGTCAAATGGTACTCCTTTCTTTGGCAAACGCAGAGTTATTATTCTTGATGAATTTCAGGAGTTGATGCGTTCTGTTGGAGGGCAGGCTGCAACAAAACAGCTTTTGCCTGTACTTGAGAAAAAAGAAGGGCAGGGCTATAAAACATATTGGATTTTTACTTCAATGGATGATATTCAGGCAAAATCCTCAAATGTTGAAGTTGAACTTGGATCTCAAGGAAAATCAGGATATGGTAGTTCGGGTAATTCCGGTATTTTGAGAAGAGTAACTCAGTTTAAGTTTAATGCATTGGGCAAAACAGATTTGTTGAAGTATATGTATACTTTTGCAAATAAACATGAGTACGAAGGCAAAAAACTTTGGGATTGGATGATTGAAAATGGAGGAGAAACTTTCTGCAAACAGGGTCTTTTGACAATTGCTGAGGGTTGTGTTGGATCAGTTGGAATGGCAACAAAAGTTTTGCAGCAATGTATTGAAGAAAAGATTTTTGATCCAAACTCTATTTTTCTTTCTTTTGGGTTTTTGCCGGAAACAAAGATACTTGATGTAACCTTGAATATTGCAAGTAATGTAAAAAATAACGATACTTTTATACAGATTGCATCTATTACAAAAACAAACTTTTCAACTGTTTTTCAGATAATGATGTCTTCAATAAGAAGGGCAGAACAGGTAAGAGTTTTTGGAAGAATTGGAGATGTAAAAGCAAAGAAGGGTGAAGAAGGTGTTGAGCTAAAAGTTACAGATTCAACAAGCGATAATTCCTTTATTTACAATCAGGCTTTGAATCTTTCAAAAGCCCCGAATTATTTCAAATTGAGGGATATGCTGCTTGAGTTGAGCGAAAACGGTTATTTTACTGTAGATTTGTTTAAGGTAAAATTGATGTCGTTGCTTTCTTGAAAAAAAAAGAATCCCTTTTCTATATTGATTTAATGTAAAGCGAAAAACTTTACATTTTTGTACCTCCTAACAGAGCCGGCAGAAAAAGCCGGTTCTTTTTTTGGGTTTATTTTTCTTCAATTTCCGTTTCTTTTTCAGGTTCTTCCTTTGCAGTTTCAGTCTCTTCCGACTCTGTTTTTACAACTTTGTTATGAGGTTCAAAACCCTGCAAAACTTTTCCAGTTGTTACAAGCGTAGTAATAACACCGAGCAGCCCTGCAACACTTCCAAAAAATGAATTATCAAAATCATCTATACCTGGAAAAAAATGAGCAACCAAAGCTGCAAGTAAAACAATAATGATAATTGCAATATCAACTTTTACAACAGTTGCAAAAGCCCATCTTGTTGAGGATATAGTTGTTTTATCATCGGCAATTTCCCGAATTGAAATAAAATGTTTCATAATTTTTGTACTCCTTTTTCAAAATTAGTTTCCTATATTTTGGAACATGCAGAGAAACGAAATGATAAAAGCAATCAAAGAGATGATTGCCAACGGTACTTATGATTGGGAAGCAGCCATTGAGCATACAGCTTCAAGAATTATGGATTACCCTGAATCCCTTTTGTGGGTGTAAAAAAATAACTCGGGTAAAAAGCCCGAGTTATTTCCATCTATGTAAAAAAAAATTACTTGCTGACTGTATTTGTAATAGTTTCGACTATTTCATCTGATGTCTTGTCAACATCTGTTGGACCTACGAATTTATTCTTTAGTTTTTCTACAACCGCTTTGAAAATCTTAAAAAGCGTGTCATAAGAAGTCTGTACAATACCTACAGCTCCAACTGAATACAAAATAAAGTTTGGAATAGTTGGCTCTATATTATAACCTATCTTTTTATTAAGAGCTACAAAACCGCAAGCTACCGCAACAGAAAAAGCACCTGAAAGACTTGACATAACAGCTTTCTTTTCTTTTACTGAATCCGGAAGGTAATTCTTTACGAATTCAACCAACCCGACAACAGCTACGGCTAAGATAAAAATTGTTTGAAACATTTATTTAATCTCCTTGGAAAATATTTAGTGCAAAAAAAGCAAAAACTAATTTTCAATACTATGGATTACAAAAACGCTTTTGAAAAGAAACTTTTTTATATAATCAGCATGACAAAAACATTCGGTTTATTCAGGGTACCTTTGGGTTGGTTTGACGTGGGAGTGGAAACAAAAGGTGCAACCCAGGAAAGAATTTTTCGTTTGCAAAATCTTCTTGAAATGTACGCAGAAGAAACAAAAAAATATCTCACTGAAAACAATATTGAATTAACAAAAAATAAAAAGGAATACGTTTTCACAAACAAGCCTATAATATAAAACATGATCAAAAGAGATACACTTATAGCAAAACAGCACGAACTTTCTCGCCACTTGCAGTTTTTTCACAAAGAACTTCAATTTTATGAAAAGGAAAAGCTGAATAATCTCAATATGATGAAAGCGGCTTGGAAAAGTCATGATTTGAAAGGCATAGAAAAGTTTGCACGCCTTCTTGCTTTTGATAAAGAAATGCTCACCAAAAGACAAAAGCAGGTCTCTGACTGTAAAAAGCAAATTCGGTCAAATAAAATTGAGCTGAAAAACCTGCCGAATGAACTTGCGAGTTTTTATGACGATCAGGATGAGCTGAATAAACAGAAAAACATTTTGAAGATGTCTGCGTTGCCTAAAGTCTTCAAAGAAATTGAAAAAGACAAAATAGAATTGAAAGAAGCTTTTACCTCAAAGAAACTACATAAAGTTGCCGAGATAAGTACGAACCTTTGCGAAAAGATTGAGGTACAAAAAGAATTTCTCAAAAAGTTGAATTCTATAAGAAAGAAAATGAAGGAGAACCATTCTCATATCGAAAGGCTAAAAAGAAAATAAATTATCACATTTTCGACTTAACGGACAGGCCTGATGTATTGGCAGATGCATGTAAGTACTGGTTGGCTCACAAAGATCCTGAAGAAGCTCAATATGCAATGCGTTTGGTAGAGGAATGAAAAAATAGTATTGGCGAAAGGAATACTCAAGAACAGTCTTGAGTATTTTTTTTTAAATTTTCTTTTGCATCTTTCAAAATAAAAACCTATATTTTAACTGATTTTTATAAGAAAGAGGTACAAAATGAAAACTAAACTTGAGCTGATCAAAAACTACCCAGTCGAGTCTCTAAAAAACTGGGGAGATTACTTTGGATACCCTGAAGCCATTTGTGAAAAAATGACAGATATGGTAAGTGATGTAGATTGGGCGAATTCTAAAATAGCAGTACTTGATGATTTTGGTTTTCAGATGATTAACTTTTTGATCAATACCAAAAAAGTTCCCTTGCAGAATATCTATTTTCTCGTAAGTGAAGTTGATGAAAATAAAATCGATTTGATGAAAAAGTGGTATTCCGTCTTCGTTGAAAATGAGGTTTTGTCTGTCTATAATATTAACAATATGTCATTCGATTTAATTATTGCTAATCCTCCATATGCCAAAAACACCTATATTGATATTTTAGAAGCTATTAAAACAACTAATCCGAAGCAAATAACTTTTCTTTGCCCTTGGGCTTTTACAAATAACGTTAGAGCAGGAAAAGAGTTGAAGGAAGAAATAGAACCTTTTGTTTCATCATATACACAGTTAGATGGTGCAGAACTATTTGGTATAACATTGAAGTTACTTGTGTTTCATGCAAACTTTGAAAAAAGAACAAATAACAGGTTTAGTACCCTAAAACCAGGTTCTATAGAAGAAAGTATTATGAATAAGGGGCTTTCTCATTCAGATATGTTAAAGGATAGAGTGTTTTGGATACAGGGTTTAAGTGGAAATCCAATGCCAGTAAAAATAAACGAAAACATTGAAAAACAGTTAAAAAAGGGCTATGATGGATGGATCTTCAAAACGGTTTCTTTAGCAAGAGTAGTTCAAAAAGCTTTAATAAAAACAGAAAAAGGTATAGTTTCAGGGGGAGTTGGAATTAAAACTAAAGAGGACTATGAAAGACTTTCAGAATGCATAAAAAGTAAAGACTTTTGCAGCTTTGTTAGGTTTGTATTGAAGGTAATAGGAGACGGAAGAGATATGTACAGTAGAGAAATACCTTACATTCCTCTTTTCACGAGTTTTGAAGAACTCAGTCTTACACCCGAAGAAATTGAAAGAATTAGAAATATATAGAAGGTTACGTTCCATGGACAGATGAAGAAATACTAAAAGAGCTCGGACTGCCTGAAGATTTCTTGGAAAAGGAGGAATAAAATGGAATATTTTGCAACTTATAAAGGAAAACTAAAAGTAAACATCTTAATCGACAAAAACAACCACTTTGTTGTAGATGTTTACAATACCTTTTTCGCAAGATTGCGTTTTATTTCCTCCTGCAAGTTTTTGGAAGTTAAAAATCTCATAGATGAAAAAGCCGAAGCCTGGATAGACTTATTTTTGGACAACGCTGTAATTTGCACGTACCGAAAAGTCTGGTTTTTACCTTTTGAAAAAGTCATTACAGAAATTGATGATTATGTAAAACTTGCAAAAAAGAATTACAAAAAGTGAAAAAATCAATAGAGCTGCTCTTTTTGAGAGGAACTCTATTTTTTTGGTGAATTTTCATACATAAAACCCTATATTATAAACAGAGGTACGAGAAAATGACAATTAAAGCACTTAACAAAACACTTTTGGGAAAAGTCGAAGGACTTCAGAGGCATTCAAAATTGGATTTCACAGACGGTAACAAAAAGGTTACAGTTTGGTCTTATCACGGAGTTCCAATTACGCAGACAAAAGGCAAGAGAACATGCATTTCCTTTTCAAATGCACTCTTGAAGGATTTCCGGGAAAAAGGTCTTACAGATATTGAACACATTCCTTTTAAGACTTTTGCGAATTCTAAAGCATTTTGGATTGGCGACAAGTTCTTCGATGTCAAGGAATTCGAACTTGAAGATCTTCTTGCAGCAGCTGATAAGTTTCGGGAGGCTATGATTTGATAGGTATAACAGAGGGGTACGATCCAGTTTTTGCTAACGATTGGAAAAAGTGGGCTCAGAATAAGCCTACAATTTTGATAACAAAAAACTTTCCAAAAGTGAGTGAATATTTTTTGAGAACGTTCCCCTCTAACGTTATTTTTCACATAACTTGTACAGGTTTAAGCGGAACTATTTTTGAACCAAATACACCTTCTGTAGACTCTGTTTTAGATTCGATTAAAGACTTAAATGAGTTTCAAAAGAAACATGTTGTATTGAGGGTTGACCCAATTTGCCCTCCACTTTTTACCTGCAATGTACCAAATGAGTTTGACGGTTTAAAATATTGCGCCAACTTTTACAAAATTCTAAAGTTCGGGTCTGCAAATAACTTGAGGATTAGAGTTTCTTTTTTAGATATGTACAAACATGTTTGGGAAAGATTGGAAAAATACCCTTTAGTGAAAGAGTATTTGAAAAAGCATTATGGAAATGAGCTTCATTTGCCTTTAGAAAACAGAAAGAAGTATTTAAACCTGATTGAAAAAACTGTTGGAAGAAAAGTTGAGGTTTGCGGTGAACCTGGGCTTGAATGTTTTGGATGTATTTCTAAATTGGATTTGGATACGCTGAAGGTTGACTTGAAAAATGAAGTTGGAAAAAGCACACAAAGAACAGCTTGTGCTTGTTTAGCTCTAAAAAAAGAGTTGATTCCAATTAAGAAAGTTTGCCCACATAATTGTATTTATTGTTATTGGAGGTAGTGTATGTACAAAGTTGTAATAAACAGATGTTATGGCGGTTTTGGTCTTTCACCAAAAGCAGAAAAACTTTATTGGAGTCACAAACTTGACAAAGAAGTTTTTGCTTATGAATTCAATTGTGAAAATAGCAATTATAGAAAAATCACTGATATAGAAAAAGCTAGAAATTGGAATATTTATTTTACGACAAAAGATTTGGGTGATATAGCTGAAAACTTCCCATTACAAGAGAGTTTTTGTATTCATGATATTCCTCGGCACGATCCTGTTTTGGTAAAAATTGTTGAAGAGCTTAAAGATGAAGCAAACGGTGAATGCGCAAAATTGGTTGTAGCTGAAATAAATACTCCAATGTATAGAATTGAAGATTACGATGGAATGGAATCTATTCAAACTCCTGAAGCTATTGATTGGATTATTATCGAAGAAAAGTGAATTTTTCAAAAGCCCCTTTTGAAACTAAATTATTCAAGGGGCTTTTTTAATTGAACTTTTTGGAAAAATTAAATCATTATGTAATAGACTGGTGTTTTCAATGTGCCAGCCTTGCTTATAAAAAATCAAATAAAGAAAAACAGGATTTTACTTATAACCTGATTCAATTTATGAGAAAATTGGATCCTAAATCAAGTTGGGAATTTTCTTTTATAAATGAAGATTCTCTTTCTTTTAATTTAAAACCCGGAATTTTAGAAAAGTTTACAGGTACAGATATTGAAAAATACAAAAAGAAAAAAAGTTTTTATAAAGGTTTAATCCCTATTTTAGAGGAACATCTTAAAAACTGTGGCAGCGAAAAAATCTATAAATTCAAAATTCATTTAGATAAAGACAATTTAAGTATCCTCATTTTTTAAACTAATTTTCAATAAGGAGAAAAAATGAAAAAATTAAACGAAAAATACCGCGGTAAAGGTTTTGACAATTATAGAGGATCTTATTTAAGATTTGAAATGGTGAATCATTACTTTTTGGAAGTTGTAAAGAAGTCATTAGGAAATGAGGGTATTACACAAGAACCAAAAAGAATTGAAGAATACGGAAGATTTTCATTCTCTGGGGAAAATGGAGAGGATTATGAAATTACTGTAGTTGCCCCTGATTTTTATGAAATCCTAAAAGATGACGGCAATGCGAAAATTTGGAGAGGCGCAGGAGAAGAAGAATTTTTAGAGGATTTAAGGGATGCATTTGATTACTCAAGAAAAAATGCAATGAGGGAAGCCACGAGAACTTTTTCAAAAAAGGATATGCAAGAATTGATTGAAAATTTAACCGGCAGCAGAGCAATTACACTTAGGTCAAGTTTCAAAGATGGCAAACTCACAATGAAAGGTACGCTTGAAACAGGTAAAGGTTATAGTTCAAATCATTCAACAAAATCAGGAAGTTATCATGTTGTAAATGGAGAACTTGCTATAAACGCTGGCAAATATTACAACAGCTCAAGAGGTGTTTACATGACAAACTGGAAATATACAGGTATTAAACTTCCAACTGCAATGAAAAATGATGTCAAAGATATTGAGTATAAATTTGAACAGGATCTTGATTAATTAAAAAAGGCCCCTTTTTCAGGGGCTTTTATTTTTTTTTAACTTACAATTTCTTTGAATGTTTTTACATTGTGTAAAATTGTTTCTTTTTGACGGTTATCAAGATTTATATTCAGCAACTCTGCCAATTTTACTTTTGGCTTTTCTTCCAAACCGAATTTTTCATATTGCAAACCCTGAATACCTGTAACAATTGGATTGCTTGTATCCACAGTATCAAAACACTTCATTTTATAAATTGGGTTTGTAAACTCTTTTACCTGAGTTGCACCAAGTAAATGATGAGGCATATCATATCTCCAAACCCCTTCTTTCATCAAATGCAAAATGAAAAAAGTTCTGCCCATCCATTGCCTCTGAAGCAAAGGCAGCGTTTCATCAAACATTTCTTTATAAGTTGAAACAATTTCACAAGGAATCGCAATTTTGCTTGCATGAGAAGCCATATAAACATAACACTTCGTCATTTCATCAATATTACTACCCTGTACAACTCCAATTGAACCTTTGTATTTTGTACCATAATCCTTCAACCAGGATTCAAATCGACTCATTGTCTTTTCTGCATCATTTAATGCATCAGGTACAACAAACCAAGTCGGCTTCAAGTCTTCAACTCCTTCTGCAAGAGCATCATTACTCATTGCATCCCCAAGTTCAAAAGCGCTGTTGTCAAGTAAAACTTGCCTGCCTTCTTTTAGGCTTTTTTTATAAAAATTCCAATACTTTTCATTACTCTTCAAATGAAGGAGTGCATAATCATAATCGTTAAAAGACCTACTTTCTTCCAAAAGTTCAAGCGGTACTTCGTGAGAAACTTTCAAAGTCAAAAATCTCCTTTTAATTTATCTTAATAAACTTTGTCTTTTTTTGGACTTTACCAAAAACCATTGCAATATAATCTCTAAAAGTTTGTTTTGAACAATCCTGATTATTCGAAATCATTTCAATGATTTGATCGCAATACTCATAAAATGATGTATCATCCACTTTTTTAATCAATTCATTTTCTTTAATACTATTTATAAAGAACTGAATTATCTTATCCTTCTTTTCAGAAGGTATCTTCAAAGAACTTAAAAATAAACCGAAATTATTTACAATGTTTTGTTCCATTTTTACGAAATCCTCTCATCAAGAAAATATTCATTTCCTTTATAAATTAGGGTTTTTCCTTTCTCCAAAGCATCAAGAAGAACTTCCTCCTTGTAAAGCTTTTTCAATTCAGATCCAAAAAGCCCTTTTGTTTTTCCTGGAACCTCCTCATTATAAACCGGCAAAAGCACATAGCTCGTATTATCTTCAATTGTCATTTTTCTTACTCCTTTTCTAGAATTATAGATTGGAAAACTCCAACAGGCCAAAAAAATTAAAGGGTACTTTTTTAAGTACCCTTTTTGTTTAACTTAAATCTTTAGTCATCCAAAGAGTCATAGAATGACTGGATACTTGATTTTGCTGCTTCTGTTACTGGAATTGGCTCTGGCTTTTCAACCTTTGTCATTGTATCAAAACTTGTTTGCGTAACAGGGTTCTGTACTGCAGGCTGTGCTGTAGCCTGAGGTGCAACTGGAGCAGCCTGTGTATTTACCTGTACGGTTGGTGAAGGACTTACGGGAGCTGTTGCCTGAACAGCTGACTGAGGAGCAGCGGTCTGTGCCTGTACATTAGAAGTACTCTGACTTGCTGTATTTTCCTCACCCTTTGCCTTACGATAAGCTGCATCTGCATCTGCTTCAGCTTTCAACTCATCATAGAAATTTGTTCCAACCATCATATCGAAATTCTTGATTGTCTTTCCAAAGTGCTTCAACAAAGTTGCTGCTGAAGTGTAATGGTAATACTTTTCGATATCAACCGATTCCCAAGATGCTTCTTCCTCAGTAAATCCTTTTGTTGTAGAAATCAACTCTCTTTCGTTCTCAGGAACAATATTCTGGATATCATCCCAATAACCGATTCCCTTGAGCTTTGTCACATTTGTGAGCTTGTACTTCTCTTTATTGTCTTTTGGATTTGGTACAATCAAAACATCGTAATCCAATTTTGTACCGTGATTGTTTGCCAACTCTGCAAGAGGAGCTCCAATCAAGTAATAAGAGATTTCACTATGATTTACGCGGTCTCCCTTTGCTGTAACTTTACTCATCAAGAGCTTTGTCTTTTTATGTTCCTGATGCCACTTGTAATCCAAGCGGTCAATTACGTTTGCAATATATACAGTCTTTCCTCTCCAAGAGCGCTGAGACTCGTAATACATATCCTGCGGAGTTTTTCCTGATTTGAAAACATCCCAGAAAATCTCTTTCAATGTCTTCTCTCCACTCTGCTGCTGACCGTAATCGTCTCTCTCAGAATAAATGTAATTATAAGCACCCTTTTTTGGATCATTTGGATCCTGTACCCAAACCTTTGTCAAAACCTTGTCAATAAAGTCAAGGAATGTTGACTTTTCATGTGGCTTACCCTTGATTACTGCAGGAAGAATAAGTGGGAAGAATTTTCCTTCATCATCTTTTACCCAACCTGTGTTTACGATTTTTGCTCTTCCTGTACCTGACTTGTCTTTGTCAAATGCTGTTTCTGGGATACCCTTCACGAACCTGACAATTGCGTGGCCCTTGATTTGCGCACATTCCGGAAATTCAAAACCTTTCTGATTCTGCGAATTCTGAGCTTCATCTTTCTCTTCTTCCTGTACAAACGCAAGAAAATCTGCAAAGCCCAATCCATCATCTTCTTCTAACATATTATTTACTCCTTGTCAAAAAGTAGAAATTTTTCTTTAAACCCGTTGGAAAAACTTTTAATCCTTCGGAGTAATGGCTTTTATCTACTCTTCAACTTTTTATGTAATTTATTATAGTTAGTGGGATTTGTTTTTCCCAAAAAACTTTTTTTTTAATCATTCATTTCTGGAACTTCAGGTGGATTATTAAAATCAGGAATCTCTCCTCTAATATTTAATAAAATCAACAAAAGTTCCTGAGGTACTCTTATCTCTGTTGTATTAAATTTATAAAAATTCAAACAACAAAAAACATTCATAAAGAAATCCGGAGGAAAATGCCCTTTATATTCAGGATCATTAAATTCCTCAAAATATTCATAAAGTCTTTTAATGAATTCTTCTTTTTCTTTATATTCTTGAGTACAAATAATACTCCCTTTTAATTCCCCTAAAGCAATTACTCGAATAAAAACTTCGGCAAATTCATCAAAAGAAATTCCTAAATATTTTGCAAGTTTTTCTCCCTTTTCTTTGAACTCTTTTTCTTCTTTCATCCACTTTAATGTATCAGGAGTATGAATATTTTCTTTTTCTGTTTTTTTATAAAACTCATCAATCATTTGAATTTCTTCATCATCCAAATAAATTGTGGCTTCAAATTGAACATCTTCATTTAAAAGTTTGCATGTAATCATATTAGGATAATATAGTGAGAGTACCTGTGAAAATTAAAAAAGTGAATGTACAACGAGTTAGCCTTTTTCAATTATATATTTAAAATTTGAAAAACTTTTTTAAAAAGTTTAGGAATATTAACTCGTGATACATTTAATTGTTTTTCTTTATTTTATAAGACTTTAACGCAGTTTTAATGTATCATTTGTTTTAATAACATGTTGTACATTCAGCTGTAAAAAATTAAATGTATCACATGTTAGGGTTTTGTTGTTATATATTTAAAAAATTAAGAAACTTTTTAAAAAGGTTTTAAAAACCTAACTCGTGATACATTCACTTTTTTATTAAAATGACAAAAAATTTTCCACTAACTATAATAATTAAAAAGCAAAGTAACCTAGTCTGGTAATGGTGCACCTACTAGTTACTGGGCTAGGAGAAATGCTTATTATGAAAATCAATGAAATAAAAGGAAAAATTTTTAAGCAGGACAGTAGTGATCGACATTCACTATTGATAAGTTTTTTCATGCGGGCTTATCTAACTGCTTTTTCTTTTTGCACTAATTATTTTCATAGTGAATGTCGGTCACTTAAAAAGGAGAAAAACGCATGAAAACCACAGAAATTAAAGGAATCGTACCCGGAGCAGGAAAAACCACAATTTTAGTCAAAACCTTTCTAAAATCAAACTTAAAAAACAAATTAATTCTCACACCAAGCAATAAAGCAAGACAAGAAGTAATCTCAAAATTGATAGATTTTGGGTACTGTAACAAAAAAGCTGAAAAAAGCGTAAAAACTATGAGAAAATTCAAGAGGAATTTTTTCAAACATTATACTACAAAAGAAATCTTTGATATAGAATCCGGTGAATACATTAAAGAACCAACAAATATAAGATATATCTCGAAAGAGTCGGTGAAACATTATGGAAAAACCTGGAATTTGTTCATCGACGAATCCTCTATGTTTTCAGACAAAGAAATGAAGGATTTGATTAACAATTTTAAGGTGAAAAATCTGATTTTGTGCGGAGATTCTTTACAGTTTGATCCTATAGGCAAAAATGAAATAATCGAATCTGAAAAAGAAAAATGGGTTTGGGAGGATGAAGGTAAACCTTATGAATTGAACCCAGATGCTCAAATATTGCTGGCAAAGAATATGAGGTCTCAAGATGAAGAGTTGAAAAAAGTTTTGGAGTTGATAAAAAAAGGTACTCCTGAATCTACTCTTGAAGCTCTGGGTAAAGTTGGACCGAACTCTTTTGAAAAAGAAAATCATCCAAACGATTGGCACATTGCGTATACAAACAAGAAATGTGATAACTTGAACAAAATGTATACAAACCCTCAAAGATATATTGTAACTCATTCTGATGAAATTCACGGATTTCACTCCTTATGCATGGGAAGCAATTTGTAAAAAAGAGGGTTTAGATGAAAAAACAGGTAAATCTTTGAAAGAAAACAAATATGGAGGTTTTGAAATGAAAGAAAGATTAAGTGAATCCGAGCTTTGCTCTAGAGATACTTATAATAAAAGACAAAGAGAAATCAACAGGGAAAATGATGCTACTCTAGCTTATGGTAAAATTGATGATGCAATGAGTGCTGAATTTGTAAAGGACTCATTCTTTAAAAATGTTCCGGGTAGTCATCATTGGAGTGAGACCGTAGGAAATCTTGCATTCGTTTGTTCAATAGATGAGGACAACTGCAGCAAGGCTCATTTTTCTACATATAAAAACAAAAAAAGAATTGATTCTGAATATGTATACCTAAATGGAGATTGCGTAGAACAATTTTATGAGTATATCTCTAATTGGGTATAAAAATATAGGAGTTGTAAGATGAAAAAACATTTAAAAGAATCTAGAGGAAAAGCTTTATTTCACGGAGGATTCCCTGCTAATATGGTATATGTAGGAGACCCATGTTATTGTTTGAACGATGTTATTTATCAGGATGCAATTGATCAAGCAAATCCCGAGGGTAAGTTTGATTCAATTGCTTCAGGTGCACACGTTGAGGGAGCCTTTGTAAATACTTACGATGGAGATGGCGAATATGAGGGATCTGACGGAAGAAGTTATGCAGTAGATGCAGGTATTATTGGTATTGTGAATATTACAAATGCCACAGCTACAGAAGGTGAAGACTTTGAAAGTTTTTCAAAATTGGGTAGAGTAATTAAACTCCCAAAATACGCAGCAACTCAATATGAGATCAGCCGCGATAATGAGGGTGTAATTACAGTGGATATCAAGCAAGGAAGATTCACTGAAACGATTGCAATTCCAACAGGATATGAGGAAGAGTACACATGTAACGAATGTGGAGAACCAATCAGTGAATGGGAATACCGAAGGTACAGCGGATGTTGCGAAAGCTGCTATAGAGATTCTATGGAGTAATTGACATTTAAAAACTCTATCCAATTCGGATAGAGTTTTATTTTGCGCGAATCTAACTTCTAATCAATTTCTCAAACTTGTCATCTTCTTCTTCTGAAAAAGAATAGCCTTGTCCCTTGAGAGCATTGTAAAAAGTTCTCAGTTTGCTTGTCCAATGAACATCAGCTTCTTTATCCTGAATTTCAATAGAAAATTCGTCTTCTGTAATTTTTATGCTGTTCAAAATTCACCTCCTGTAGTTTCTTTCAATATAGAAAGCATTTCAATTGCTCCTTTTCTAGAAAAGTAAGGAGTCGTTGTTTCCCAGCCTTTTTCAGATTTTATGGTATGTTTGAAGGTTCTCCAAAAAAGAAACTTTTTGTATTGAATTACAAAAGGTTTTTCTACAGAAGATTCCTCTCCTACAGTAATCCTAAATTTCATTGCGGTTTACTCCTTTTTTTCAAGCTTTGCTCATTACTCTCGGAATTACTTCACCTCTACGCATTACTTTTACTTTATCACCTATTTTAATTCCGAGTTTTTGAATGTTGTTCAAATTACAAAGATTTGCTCTTTCTACAACTACTCCTGCAAGTTCCATTGGAGTCATAATTGCAACAGGTGTAAGGTAAGATCCACTCAAAGACCATTCAATGTCAAGAATCTCCCCAATTCCAACTTCAAGTTCAAATTTAATTGCAATTGCCTTTTTCTGAATCTTTTCTTTCTGATCTTCAGCATCAATCAAATTCTCAAAAACTACAACCCCGTCAATTGCGAAGTTTTCTTCATCTGTACATCTAACCTTTGCAAGTTCTGAGCGGAACTCAACAACTTCTTCATAATTTTCACATACTTTATTTTTCGGCACTTTAAAACCGAGTTTTTCAAGTTTCTGAAAAAGGTCTGATTTTGTTTTTACATCAAGTCCAATTGCATCATACGCGAAAAAATGAATTTCACCCATCGCTTTAATTTCTTTTTCTGTAAGGTCTTCTGCTTTTTTATTCAAAAGACCTGCACCTGCATTGCGCGGGTTTTTCATTTCCTTAAAAATGTCAAAAGAACGAAAACCTTTATTAGAGAGTTCAAATTCTCCGCGAACAGAAATATTTCCTTTTTGTGGCAAAGTATGCGGAATGTTTAGATATTTTGCAAGCGCGATTTTGTCAAAACCTGTATATCCATCTCCTCGAGAAACAAGATGAGTCAAAACACCGTTTTCATAAACAAGTTCGAAACCCTGACCGTCAAGCTTTTCTGAACAATGATAACTACCTTTATGAGAACAAACCCATTTTTCAAATTCATTCAATTCCATTGCTTTGCGCAATGTTCCTGTAATCAGGTTGTGATTCATTTTCCTATAACCTGCAGCATTTGTTTCATCTGAAGCCATTCCTGCAATCAACTCATTTTCAGGGTCAATTGCGCGTAATTCCTCAATCAAAAGATCATATTCCGAATCCTGCAAAATCTCCTGGCCTGTGTAATATGCTGTTGCAGCGTCTTTTATTTTCTGTACAAGTTCTTCTTTATTCATACCTATTAAAAACCTCTTTGTAAATAATATAGGATATTCTGTCTATTGAAAAACTTTTTTCTTTCAAATTTCCTAATTGAACATAGATGAATGCAGATTTTTTTAAAGGCAATCAACATTATGTTAATATTTTAGAGTGCTTAAAACAATCCACTCTTTTCGAGGCGTACCACAAAACAAGTAAACAGGATTGTCAATTCTTTTTCGTTTTGCTTTGGGCTAAACTCACTAATCAAATAACAGAAAAAGATTTCAACAAAGAACTCCTCAAAAGAAATTTGGCTTTTGAAGAAATAGAAAATAATGACTCAATTGTTAGCGGTAGATTTGAGCTTGAAACAAACTTAACATTTATAAGGGTTAGTACAGGATTAGAAAAACTCATAAAAGAAAACATTAAATCAAAAGTAGATGCGGTTGCATATAATCAGTTAGAAAAACTCTCAAATTTTTATTGGCATAATTTTGTACATGAGGATACTCACAAACAACAAGCAAAAGTCACTCCTTTAAAATTTTTCAATAATTATGTAACTTACGATACAGACCCTTTTGATTTGAAATCAATACAAAATGTGAAATATTTTGATCAAACTTTTGAAGCCGATGCTTTTGGAAGAGAATTAGGAAGTATTTTAGCTGTGGAATATGAATTAAAAGACTCTGAAAACGAATTTTCCCGCAGAAATACAATACATAATATTTTTCAGGACTTAAAAAACGAAAAAATAGAGGATGATTTTGTAAAGAGTATTTGGAACACCTATAAAGATCCTAGAATATCTGAAAAAGCTCAAAGAAGTTTTATTAGAGCTCTTTATGATTTTTTGGAAGGGTTTGAAGCATAAAAAAATCCCTTTGCTTAAATAACAAAGGGATCTTAAACTTATAGTTTATTATTTTTCAAATTTGTCCAGGCCATTACATATTCTTTTATTTTATCTTCAATTACCAATTCCTGCAGTCTCTTTCTCTCTTTTTCAATCTCTTCAAGCTTTTTTGCAGGTTTTGCATTGCGATAAGTACTAAAAGCCTTTTCTCCAATTGCTGTAACAACCTCTAAAGTAATTAAATGTTTTTTATCTTTTGCAGTTCCTTTAGATAATTTTGTATTTATAATCTCGACAATTTCCTTATCTTCTCTTGGATTTTTCTTGTCTGTCAATAAATCAATTACGGCCTGGAAACTATACCAAATCAATTCCTCAAAATCCAATTTTGCCAAAGCATCTTTTCTGTACGTTTCATACAGCTGAGTATAATTCCAATGCGTAAAATCAATCCAATTATACAACCCAACATGTCCAACCTTATCATCGCAAGCAATGTTTAGAGAGAAACACGTAGTCAAAGGGTCTTTGATAAAAACATGGCAGTTTTTCAAAATCTCATTTTTCAAATCTTCCAATGTGATTTTTCTTACTCTTGGCTGCAATGCAAAAAACAATTTTCCGGTTACATCACTCAAATCCAAAACTTCAATTAAGCCCTGTTTTTCCCATTCCATAATCTGAGCTGATTTTTTTGGAATACCTAATGCAGGATCACAAACAAGCAAAAAGCCTTGCCTATCCTCAATTTCAGTATTATATACAGGAATACCCAAAGTCAACCTGCATTCTCCCACTTCCCAAAGTTTTTTCAGTCCTGCAAGGTTTTCAGGGGTCGGTTTTTGATTTGACAAATCCGGACCTTTTATTGTATTTGTTTTATGATCATAAAATGATTTTTCATCATAGCAAGTGCCTAAAGAATACCCGTAATTCAATCTTAAAAGAGAAGGGTCGTTTTTCAAAAAAGCTTTATACATTGAATCCGCTGTAAATGCAGGAGCTCTTTGAGTATAGCCAATTCCCATTCCTTTACTTCCCGCAATTAACCCCAATGGAATTGGAGTTGGAATATATCTCTTTTCATAAAAGTTTGTAAAAGTTAATTCCTCAGGAACATAAGGCATCAGTTGTTTCAATTGCTCACGAATTACAGGTTTTAGCTTTGCTTCTGTATATCTTCCTGAAGATCCTGGCATTTCCAATTCCATTGTTCTTGAACCGGAGTTTCCCTGTACTTCAACGCATTTATAATCCAATGCAAGGCTGTAAATAATATCTTCAACTCCTCCATCTCCGTGAAAATGGAGTTTCTTCATATTATCTCCAATAAGAGCTGCTGTTTTAATTGTTGCATCAGGTTGATCCAACAAAGTCTGTAACATATGCCTATATGCAATTTTCAAGCCATCGTACTTATCAAGAAACTGGCGGCCCTGTTGGAAGCTTGAGCTCATTATATCTTTACCGTAAATAGCGTATGCATTTTCTACATACTCTTTTACGCTTATTGTATCTTTTGTTCCAATTGCAAATTCTTCTATTTTCTTTTCTTTTTTCTTTGCCATTTTATTTTTTCTCCAAAATAATCAAATCGTTACAATAAACACCCTTTTCGATCATTAGATCTTTGCGGGATTGCTTATTTTTTGGATTTATTATTTCCATTGCATCTTCAATATTTTCCAACGTAACTTTTACAAGTTTTCTATTTGCAGGATTCAAATACATATCCTTTAATTCATCCGGGTTTAGTTCTCCCAAACCTTTATATCTTTTGTAAGATTTATATTTATGATTCTTTGCAAATTCCGCTGCCAAAGCCTCTTGCCCTGAATAAAAATATTTTTTTACATCTTTTTTTCCATCAACTCCAAAGAACGCAAACAAAGGAGCAACCGCAATGTAAACTCGGGAATCTTCATAATTCTTTTCTTTTGTACCAAAAAGAAATTTATGATTCTGCATAAAATCTCCAAGCAACAATGCTCCAATTTGATATCCATCTGCATCCGCATCCGTTGCAATTATATATTTCCAAAAGTGCAATTTTTCCAAAGGCAAGTGTACATCATCTACTCCTCCACATGCATTTGTAATATCTGCAATCTCTTCATTCTTTAGAGAATCTTCAATCTTTTCACCGATCGTGTTTCTTATTTTACCTCTCAAAGGCATAATTGCAACATAATCCAACCCTGCTCTTGCTTTTGCCAAAGCTCCCGCTGCTGACAAACCTTCTGTAAAGAAAACTTCTGCTTTTGTTCTATCTTTACAAGGGCAATCCAAAAGCTTTTTCGGTAAATAACTTGAAGCAGATTTATTTCCTGCTACAACATCACTCAGCTGTTTTTTCAACTCTTTAAGTTTTCCAATATTTTGTTTCGCAGACCAAAAAGCAGCTACATCATCATAATAAGCTTTGAATACACTTTCATTTTCTTTTATAATCTTTGTAAATGATTTTACAAGTCTTGGAAGTATTTCAGTTACTTTCCAGCCAGGCAATCCTGAAAGTTTTTGCTTTGTCTGTCCATTGAATTCTGGTTCAGAACATTGCATAATGCACAAAACATTCAATCCTTCGTCTGCGTATTTTTGAATTTCATAATCCTTAAAATATGAACAAAATGCTTCAGACCAAGCATTCAAAAACATCCTTTTGTGAATACCTTCTTGAGTTGACAAAGTATTTACAGAAAAATCCTGAGACTTTTCGCCTTTCAATTCCTTCAAAACTCCAATTGAAAAAGTAAAAGTAAGTTTTTCATTTCCTTTTATTTTTTCATCTTTTTCAAGATCTCTTGTTTCAACAACAATGTCGTTAAATTCGTATGATTTAGGGGTATCTTTATCTTCTTTCCAATTTACAAAGAATTTGTATTTTGGATTCAAATATTTCATATATCTGAAAGTTACAGGAATATCCGCATCAACAGTATTGTGAATCTGAGGATCAGGAATAAACCAGGTTACCGTTGAAGGTCTTTCTTTTTGCTTGCTGAATTTCTGTAAAATTGAATCATCTTCAAACTTTACCAATTCCTCTTTTGTTTTTACTCCAAATTCAAAAGAAAGTTTGTAATACCAATCTTTCGCATTCTCTTTTGTAACTTTTGCCTTTTTTATCAAATCTTTTACATATTCGGTTGTTTCTGAAAGATTATGACAACTTAGATGTGAATACAAACAAAATTGCGCTGAAAGAAAGTTTGTTGCTGAAACACCAACTCCGTTCATTCCAATATAATCAACATCAGCTCTTTCATCTGAATCAAACTTTGAACCTGCACGGAAGTTTTCCACAGCCAAATCAGCCATTGTTACTTCTTCACCTTTTAGGTTTTTAGTCTTTTTTATTGGAATACCACCGCAGTTATCTCCAACACAATAACTATACCAATTCTTTACAAAAGAAACATCTTCTTCAAATTTTACATCAGGCTTTGTTACTTTATCTTTAGCAATCCAAATTGTGTCTCCGTGTTTGAGTTTTACTTCATCAATACTATTATCTGTTGCTTCACGTATAATCGTTAAAAGGGATTCTGAGTTTTTCCCTTTTTCATCTGTTTCTGTACCGCCAACGTACATTGTTGGTCTTCTGCGGCAATGTGTACAATCTTCCAATTGTACAATATCGTTAGATGCCATATTTTTCAAAATCCTCCATATTTTTCAGTGTGTAGTTTTTTAAATATAGATTTAGGAAGGTTGTTGTGTTTTTTCAGATTCTCTTAAAGTCAAACATGCTCTGTTAAAAGGAGAGGGTTTTCCAATATAATCAGGACAAATATTTTCAAAAATGCAGCCTTTGTTGTCAAAAGTTACACAGCTGCAGCTTGTATTTTCTTTTTCATCATAAGTTTCACTAGAATTCATCCCCATCTCCTATTAAATCTTCAAACTTTTCTTGAGTTTCTTCATCAAAACCATAACCCATCCCTTTTAATGCATTATAAAAGTCATAAAGCAAATTATTCCATCTAACAGAATTTTTTCTATCTTTATCCTCAATTTCGATTTTCCAAAATTCTCTATCAATTGTGATTTTGTGATTTTTGTTTGTAAGTTTTTCAAACATTTTTCGTCTCCAATAATTGAATTGCTTTTGAGATTTCTTCATCTATAGATTCGCAAATATCTCCGCCTTGTTCTCCGCAAAAGTTAGAGACTTTCTTCAAAATATCAATAGCCATAGTAATTGTATCCATTTTCGTTTCCTCCAAAAACTAATATAGCAAAATTAAAAAACTCTCTCCTGAAAAAATTAAATGTATCAAGGGTTTTAATAACATATGATACATTAAAAGTCGCTTAAAGTGTTATAGAATAATGGGATAAGATTGAATGTACCACGAGATAGAGTTATTAAACTCTTTTAAAAACTTTTTCCAAATTTTAAAAATATAATCAAAACCCTCTAACTTGTTGTACATTTAATTCTTTTACGTGAATGTATCATATGTTATACTATCTCATCATACATTAAAATTGTGATAATCCCTTATAAAATAAAGAATAAAAGGAGAATGTACAACGAGTTAGGTTTTTAAAACATTTTTAAAAAGGTTTTTTAATTTTTAAATATATAATAACAAAACTCTAACTCGTTGTACATTTACTTCTTTAATTTCTTTTGCAAGCCTATTTGTTTTATATATAATAAAACCCTCTTTTTTCTTTTTATATAATACAAATCCTAACCTAAAGCTAAAAGCATAAAAAATTAAATGTATAACGAGTTAGCATAACATATGATACATTAAAAAGGCAGTAAAGCATTATAAAATAAAGGGATAACAATTTAATGTATCACGAGTTAGAGTTATTAAACTCTTTTAAAAAGTTTTTTAATTTTTAAAAATATAATATGAAGCCCATTAACTCGTGGTACATTCACTTTTTTATTTCTTTTTCGCTGAATGTATCACCTGTTAATTTAATAATTTTGCATTAAAATCGCGGTAAAGCGTTATAGAATAAAGAAATGAGGGTAAATGTACAACGAGTTAGGATTATTAAACTTTTTTAAAAAGATTTTTAAAATTTTAAAATATAAATAGAAATCCCAAAACATGTGATACATTTAATTTTTTAAGCCAAATGTATTATATATAATAAAACCCTCTTTTTTTTTCTTTTATATAATACAAATCCTAACCTAAAAATTGAATGTATAACGAGTTACGTTTTCTAAACTCTTTTAAAAAGGTTTTTGAAATTTTAAAAATATAATTGAAAAGAGGTAACTCGTGATACATTCGCTTTTCTCAAAAATGACAAAATTTTTTTCCACTAACTATAATATGAAAAAAGGAGAAATAAATTCTATGATGAGTACAAAAGCAGCAATCAGAAGTATTTTAAGTAGTATTGATGAAGCTCTCGTACTCTGTGCAGAAGGAGAAGATAAAAGTTGAACCTTTGAATTATATAAAAAAGTTCAAAGGTTTTGATCTGAAAAAGATTGAAACCTTTTTTTATTGAAAAAAAATGTTGCAAAAGTTACAGGGGTTACCCTATATTAAAAATATAAAGATTTGAGAAGAGCGAAGAGCGAATTCAAATTGAAAACAGAGTTATTTGACAACTCAAGAGAAGGAAATAAAAGGTGTGTGACCCAGCCGGAGCGGGAACAGTTTGCTAAACTGGTGGCAGATAAGATCTCCGAACAGGTTCGATTCCTGTACACACCGAAAATAAAAAAATCTTTTGAAAAATAAAAAGATTTTTGGAAAGGTTATAAAAAACAACCTATATTGAAAGAGTAAATTGAAAAGGAAAACAAATGACTTAGCAATTGAAACTTGATTATAAAACGGAGAAATGCGGCAGACATCACTTCGGTAACAAAGAGTCCTATGAAGAAATAGGTTGGGCGAGATTGGTTCAAAATAAGGCAGAATGATTCACTGCACGAAAATAGCCCGGAATCAATCAAATAATTCCACTGAAACCGAAAGGTAAAAGTGACTGTAAAGGCAGAATTACGAATCTTTTTAATGGGGTATTCGGCTAACGGTAGTCGCCATCAGTTTTTCACACTGAAGATACCAGTTCAACTCTGGTATACCCTAAAAGAATGAGATAAATTGTTGGATCCGTGAAGCTCGCAAGGCTGGAGTAACGGCAAGGTTCAAGTCCTTGTTATCTCTATAAAAAGCTTTTCCACGAAGAGCAAACTCACGGGTAATTGAAAAGTTTTGAAAGCCGGATGCATACGGTTAGTAAGAAAACTTCAATTGCGTAATGAGGTCGTAGGGAATGAAAACGAGGTATCGTTGATACCGTAAAGTTTAATAGGCTAAACGTATGGTAATAGCAAAGCTTTTTTACATTTGCATCATTAGTGTCAGCGGTTAGCACGTCAGCCCTCCAAGCTGAAAGCGTCGATTCGAATTCGACATGGTGCTTTTGAACTTTTTTGCAAGTTTTTTCATTTTTTGAAATAAGCCAAACTTGCCCTAATAGATTCGTAGCAGAATCGAAAAGTGATTGCAACCACCTTTAGGAGCTGTGAAGTATTGTGCTACCAATACAAACGGTTAGAGCAAATCAAACCTGCGATTGCTCAATAAAATCAAATATGCAGGTTGCTTTTTTCAAATACTTTTTTGAAAAAGAGTATTTAAGAAAAGTAACTTAAAGTCCTTGTAAAGGAAGTCATTTTTATAGAATTGAAAAATAGAGGCGTTGAGTAAGGGTAATTCCTCTCGGGATAGCCTCTTAAAAGGAATAAACCGCAATGCCTGTAAAACATTAATATGTTTTGAAAAGAAGTGGTAATTAAAAAGTACTAGTAGTGGTTGCAAACACGAACGTATTATAGGAAGTTCGAAATTCCTATCGATTATATGGTGTATGGTGCACAGCTGGCCCGAGTACTTGACAATAGGACCTGACGATAACTTACGTCTTTGACGGGGGTGACAATAAAGTCTGACGATAAAGGAAACAGGTCGGCAGGGTGAGTTAAGGTTCGAATCCTTCGTATAGTTGAACAAAGCACACGCTGATGTCCTGTAAGGCTTGCAGGAAACAAGCACTTCAGTAGTGAAGGAGCATATTAAAGGAGTAAGTTGGGTCTAAGATCTGATCTAAACGATAACCCGAGTTCAGTGCCTTCTGAAAAGTGCATTAGTTTGAACTAAACTTTTTAGGGTTATAGTGAAGTTGGACTCATAATGTTTTTAGTGCTTGTTAAAAACACTAATTAGATTAAGAGTTCGAAATATAATTGGTCCTTTGGAGTAATGGCTTAACTCGCTAGATTGTCTCTCTAGAACTGAGGGTTCGATTCCCTCAAGGACCGGAACTCTTGAGGAGTTTTAATTGCATATCTGCGAAAGATGTGGAAAAGAATTTGAAATTGGCTTTGATAAAAATAATCGTTTTTGTTCAGAACATTGCTTTTATTCTCACCCATTTTCAAATGATCAAAAAGAAAAGCTTTCAAAAGCTATTTCAAATTCCAAAAGGAATATTGAACTTAGAAAGAAAAAAGAAGAACACATAAAGTTTTTAAATGAAACTGAGTGTGTTTGTGAAAAATGTGGAAAAGTTTTCAAAGGGGATTATAGGTCTTACAAAAGTTCTAACCCCTTGAAATTAAGTCTTCCAAGGTTTTGTTCTAAAAGTTGTGCAAGCAAAAGAATACTCTCGAATGAAACAAAAAAGGCTATATCCGAAAAGATGAAAGGTAAAAGGGCTGGAGGTGCAATTCTTTTCAAAGGAAAACCTGCTAAGAATAGAGCCACTATAGAGAATGGTGGTTTATTGCAAGCAACCTGCCCGGTATGTAATAAAATTTTTACATACCATAGACATACTCCTAGAAAATATTGTTCTAGGAAATGTTGGGATAGTGTTTCTGGAGGTTATAGAGAAGGTTCCGTAAAAAATTATACGCACGGAACTTATGAAGGTTACTACTACGATAGTAGTTGGGAACTTATTTGGATAAAATGGGCTTTAAAAAATAAAGTTCATTTTGAAAGAAATAAAATTGGTTTTCCCTATATTTACAAAGGGGAAGAACATAAATATTACCCGGATTTTTATCTTCCTGAAAAAGATGAATATGTGGAAATAAAAGGGATTGATGATGATTTATGGAAAGCTAAAAAATTAGCTTTTCCTAAAAAATTAACAGTTCTAAAAAAGAAAGATATTGAAGCCTTGGAAAAGGATTTAATATAGAGATTAAAATGCATAAGTTGTTCCTATTTATACAATGGGTTTTTGTTTTATACAACTCGCGTTTTTTCAAAAACGAATTTAGCTTTTTCTTGAAGAATGCTAAATCGCTTCTTTTTACGGATTCTTCAATGTAAGTAAACGTAAAACTATACTTTTGCTGGATTGGTGTAATTTGGTAGGCACTGGCGCCCTAGGAGCGTCTGCAGAAATGCGTAAGAGTTCGAGTCTCTTATCCAGTAATTTTCCTGACGAGGAAAAACTATGTACATAGCGGGTTTACTGTATGGTGTAGTACGGTCAGCACACATTTGAGAGAGGAGTTCGAACCTCCTTGCAGTAAATAAAAATGACAATCGCAAGATTGTAACGAACTTACAGTTTGTAAGATTTATAGGAATTCGTACCTCTTTGTTGAGAAGGTTGCGGTCAAAGAACAGCTTTAGTAACAATTGGGTAAAACCCCGATGGCCTTCTCAACATTTTTACGGAACTTAGCATATCGGCTCATGCACCGCCCCTACAAGACGGCTTTAAGGTAGGTTCGACTCCTACAGTTCCGAATAATATTTACCTCCTTGGCCAAGTGGTAAGGCGCTAGTCTGCAAAACTAGTATACATCAGTTCGATTCTGATAGGGGGTTTTTGAAAAAGTTACATAAATTGTTCCTATTTTTGCATTTTTGATGGGTAGCTTAAAAGGTTAGAGCTGCTGCATAAATTGCAGAGATGCAGGTTCAAATCCTGCCCTATCTACCAGTAGTTTACAATTCGTAACTTTTTTCGCCTCTAATTAAATTCATTAGGAGAAATCAATGGCATATATTGGAATTTGTGGATATCGAAAAGATGACAAGAATAGGGAATACCCTTGTTTTTTAGGTTTGAGTAAAAACGGTGAATTTAATTGATGGGGTTATAGCTTTTGGGATATTTTAGGACATTCAAAAGTTGTAGCAGGAGAAGCTAAAAAGGCTTCTTATGAAAAAGCTGAAGATGTTAAGCGTATTTGTCTTGATAATCTTTGGGTTGAAATAAACGAAAATTTTGATCCGAAATCTCCACAAGCTATAGAATATGCAAAAGATTTAAAAACTCGCGTAGAAGCATTGTTTCCGGATTATAACGTGTTTATTACAACGTACCCTGAAGATACAATGGACAAGTATTACAGTTACTGGGATGGAAAACTTCCTCAAAAACTTGAAGATGCTTATTTGGTATTTTCAGATAAATTGAGAAGTGTAAATGTTGATAAAGAAAAAGAAGTATTCGCCTGGCCTTGGTAAAAAGCAAAAGCTGAGTACTATATTAAAAAAGATTGATTTAAAAAAATCATTTAAAAAAATTGATTTAAAAAAGTTTTATATTTTTCCTTTGTAACCTATATTGAAATCATAATTAAGTTACAAAGGAAAATTAAGCTAAAACGGTCAAGTACACCAACAAGCAAGACCTGTTGTCCGTAATCTGAAGGGTCTATAAATAATGTGTTAGTGTTTATGAGTGGTTTATAACTTGCTACAAATTCTAAGGTTCACACTGATCAACGGTCGAAGTCCGTAAAGATTTTGGTTATTTACCTCTAACGAAACTACACCCTTTTAGCAGAGGTTGTGATAGGACGTTTTTTGGTCCAGTAGGCAAACGGTTTAAGCCGTCGCCCTTTCGCGGCGAAGATTCGAGTTCAACTCTCGACTGGACTTTTTCGCAGAGGTTGTTCCTATTTTATAATTTAGGCAAAATTTTTATACAACTCGCGAATTTTTACATTTCAGGGTATCACTAACGGGAAGTTGCAAGGCTCATAACCTTGTGCCGAGAGGCTTGTAGGTTCGAATCCTACCCCTGAGAATATAAAAGAACGTGAGAACGCATGCGTAATTGCCTGTGAGCGCTGAGAGAAAGACAGGTTGAAGACTCACGACTTTTAAGGATGAACAGTCCATTTGATTGTTTCGAGAACGACGGCATCTTTAGAAGTAAGCGTTATAACTGGTTATGAAAACAATCCGGTGGTTTTGGTCTTCATCGAAAAAAATGAATAAACGCAGAGCTTGCATCTTTTCGGAGAAGCGAGTGATGAGGCGTGTATTCTAAATAAAAAACGACTTGGTTGTAATAACAAGCATGTTAAACAGAGTTGGCCAGGGTAGTAGTGAAGTACTATAATTTCACGAGGTCTAAAACAAACTCGAGCATGCCATCTAGAAACCAAAATATGGGAGATGCTTTCGAGATCACTTTTTACACTAAATAAAATAAGTACGGCAAGGAGTGTCGGAATTTACGACTATGGAGCTGATGTAAGACTTTTGTAAAAAGCTATCTGGCATTGAAGTAGTAAATCTGTGAAGCAAAGTAACAGAATGTCTTTACATTAAGTATGTAAAGGGATAATTCCGTAAGTTTTGGTGTAAGTCTTTTGGGAATTGAAGTACTAAAAGAAAAAAGAAAGAAAAGTATTTTGAGCTAGGTGTTTCTTTTGTTTTTTGTACCTCAAGGAGAGAGGAGAAATATAAAAAAAGGTATGTTCCGACCGGGTTTACAGCTTGAATCACGGACGGCTGTAAGAGAAACGAAAACTTAGGAAAATTTTAAGAGGTAGTGCTGAATAAGCTGCGAATTTTAATTCGAGGACCTCCACTTGAAAAAGAGTGCAGCGGGTGTGTGTAAAACGAGCGCCCATTTTAAGTAGCGTGATTACATCGGACAATTTTTTTGAATACTACTATATTAAAAATATAAATTTGGCACGGTATCGGACCAGACTTCTAATCTGGAGCACCGTAACTGGATCGATGCAGGTTCAAGTCCTGTCCGTGTCATTAAAAAATTTGATTCTCAAAAAAAAAACTAATTTTTTCATAAAGGATGGAAAAAATGAGAATTAGAAAACATTTAAGAAAACCTCTAAAAGAGAGTCAGGGTCCAGCTATAAAAACTTTTGATAAAGTAAAAGATGGTGATATTGGAACAGTTTTTAACGGGACTGAAGTAACAATTATAAGCAAAGGCCCTGCAGAACGTTTCCGAGGTTTTGAAGGATATGACATTCTTGAGGAAATTGCATATGGCGAGAGAAAAACAGTAAACTCTTTTTTCCCAGAATGCGTTTTAGTTGAGCAGAATGGTAAAGAAGTTGTTTACAGTTACGGCTCTGATGGAGTACAAGTTGAACAGGGCGAAGTTAGAGTTAGACAGATTTCTTTTGATTTCATCGATGACGGAGTTGATGAAAACGACTTGATTTCAAGAATTCAAGATGCAATGGATGTTGCAGAGGTTACAATTGTAGGAGGGCCTGCAGTTGGAGATACAAGCTGGTCAAAAGAAGAGTACGGTTTGTAGTTAAAAAAAAGGGAATATTTTAATTCCCACTAACTATAATAAAATAAGATTCGAAAGAAAAGGAGTATTAAAAATGAAAAACATGAATGCAAAAACATTTACAACAACAAAACATTTTAATACTACTAATATGCATAAATTCTTTAATATGCAGAGTTGAGTCTTGATTTGTAGAATTTTTCAAGGCTTGACTTACTAAAAAAGGTCAAGCCTTTTTTATTGAGTATATGCTACCTGGGCAGAGCGGTTTTATGCGCTTGACCTGTAATCAAGAGATGAGAGGTTCGACTCCTCTAGGTAGCTTATGTAGAGATAGCAAAGTAGGTCAATTGCACTGGTCTGAAAAACCAGCGATGTGAGTTCGATTCTCACTCTCTACAATATAAAAAGCACAGGGTGTTCCTATTTGCTGATGAAGCAATACACTGTTAATGTATTTTTACACGCCTCGCTTTTTATTTTTTTACTGCCCATAGCTCAGTTTGGTACGAGCACATGACTTTTAATCTTGTGGTCCCTGGTTCAAATCCAGGTGGGCAGATTTCCAAATTTTGGATCGTTAGCTCTAGTGGAAGAGCGGAGGACTGTTAATCCTTAGGTCGCAAGTTCGAATCCTGCACGATCCGAGAGGTAGACATAGGAGTTCGGTTCGATTCCGAATTTAAGTTGGTCAATCCTTAAGCTACCATTTTTGCTTCTGTAGCAAAGATTTTAGAATCTTACTTGAATGATTAATTTGATTATAAAAAGCATAAGGTGTTCCTAATTTTTTGGGAATTGTGTTGAATGGGGAAACAATGGCCTGTTAAGCCATCGCAGAAATGCCGAGCTGGTTCGATTCCAGCAATTCCCGATAAGTTAAAATGGGCGTATTAGCATAGCTTGGTCGAATGCAGCGGACTCTTAATCCGCCGGAGAAATCCCATCGCAGGTTCGAATCCTGCAGGGTCCGTTTTTAAAAACATCTTCCGAATATGCCTAACGAAAAACAGAGGTGTTATACCGGAGCGGGAGAATAAATAAAGCAGCCCTATGTAAGTAGGGAAGAAGTATCAGTAATGACTTCACGGATTGAGGGAGATGTAAGCTACAATATGGCAGAATTCTTCAATAGAGTTCATTGGTTCGATTCCAATTTGTAGCTAGGTGGTTATCGTCTAGTGGTAAGACAGTAGATTGTGGATCTACGAACTAGGGTTCAATTCCCTATAACCACAAATAAGCTGAGTTCGTATAACGGTTTTATTACAAATGGCTCATATCCATTTAAAGGGAGTTCAATTCTCTCACTCAGTAATTAAAAACGCAGAAATTGTTCCTATAAAGCCGATGAGGCACTATCCTGTTAAGATTGTTTTATACAATTCGCGTTTTTTTGTTTTAGAGAGGTTGAGTATAAATCAACCTTTTTTTTTGGGAATGTAGCTCAATTAGATTTAGAGCATCTGTCTTCGAAACAGAAGATTATGAGTTCGAGTCTCATCATTTCCTTTTTTATGATTTTCAATGAACAAAATTCAAAAAAATTTAAAAGGTCTTATTTCAGAGGATTGAAATCAAGTAGTGAAAGAATTTATAAAGAGACCTATTTAACTACAAAATTTCAATATGCTCTTTTTTATGCAAAAACATCTGGTCAAGTTTTTGAATACAAACTAAAAGAAAATGCAAATATTTTCAATGCCAAATGTAAAACAGATGAAGCTTGTTTAAGAAGATATTGTCAAAAAGCCTGGCCTGAATTTTTATCAAAAATCGAAAAATTGAAAAATAATGATTGGATAACAGTTTCAGAAGAAAGGCAGAATTTAATTGATGCCATTCAGTTTTTAGGGTATGATGGCTATTTTAATTTTGAAATTGACAAGAATTTAATAAAAGAAGCAAGAAAATATGAATGTTTTGATTTCACGGAAATACATTTAAATTCCCCTTCAATTGCTTTATTTGATGACTCTGCTTTAATTGAAGTACAAAATTGGAAAGGTGAAAAATTAGAATTCAACCCTGAATTTCAAGCTTTACATGAAAAAGAGCTTAATTATATCAAATGGAGTCTTTTGGAAGATTTATATGAAGGATTCGAAAAAAGTTTGAAACAAAAAACTGAAGAACTTTCAAAAGGCTTAGTCACTTTTAAAAATACCTCACAAATTGCAGAATATATACAAACATTCAAAAAAAGTCCAATTGAAAATATAAAAGATTTGGAAGATGAATTCAGCCCTTTAATACAGGAAGAATATGAAAGAAGGATAAGCCTTGCAAAATCAATGTCAAAAAGATTACATCTTTCAGAGGAAAATGCAATTTCTAAAGTGAAAAAACATTACTTGCAGAGATTCAAAAGACCATGAGAGAAAGTCCAATTAATCCTTTTGGTATAATTTTCTTTGGTTTTTCTTGAACATTAAATAATTCCTCAGGCTCGCCTTTTACAACATCCGGGAGTTTTTCATGTTTCCAAACAGGTGTAACAAAAGTCAAAGGTATTGTATTAAAATTACCGTTCAAATCTCTTAAAATAAAAAAGACTGTATACTCGCTATTTGGATGTAAACCCGGAATTAAAACATGATCATCTTTACAAGTTTCCATTTTGGCAACTGCACCGTTTCTTCCAGGTACATGCACAACTGTACTGTACCAATATTGATGAGTGCTTGGTTTTATAATTGAATCAATCCAAGCTGTAACTTCGCCTTTTTCATCAATTGTTGTTTTTTCCGAATTATATCTCAATCTATTAAAAACAACTCTTGTTGGCTCTTTGAAGTACCCCTCAATCATTTCTGCAACAGCACCGTTTGGTACAAACCTTTCAATTGCTTTTAACGTTCTTTCGTCGCAATCTTTCATTTCAGAATGAAGTACTTCTTCAAGTTCTTTTAATTCATCATTTGGTTCTTCAGGCTTTGTATCAAAATCAATACCAAATTGGCGCTTTGCCCAAACAAGCGTACATTTCCTTGTATAATACTCAATTTCATCCTCTTCCCAAGTATCAACATTTCCTGTTTTATGCCATTTGAAAGGTAATTGAACCATTCCTTTACCTTTGTGAATATGCAATTGTACAGTTTCAACTTCCAAAGTTAGAGTCATTGCGTACATATGATTTTTTGAAAGCCACTCATTTTCCTGAAAAGATTCATTACCCGCTTTTACTTCTTTTATCAAAACATTTACAGGGAATTTTAGAGTTTTGTTTCTCCAATAAACCATGTCCAAATATCTTGCAGGTGCACCGGAATGACTTTCGTTTAATGCAATTGTATATGCGATTGTTGCATCTTCAGCATTGTCAAAATAAAATTGAACATTTACTGTTTGCTGCACTCCTGTAAAATGCATTCTTTGTTCAAGTTCTTCATCATAATAACCGACCCATTCTGACGCAGAAACAGATTTAATAATTTTTGGAGCTGAAGAAATATAAAAACTCGCGAAAGGCAGCTGTAAATTATTTATAAAAATATTTTCATCAATTCCATTCGCTAAAGTTTCAATTCTTTTTCTAAAAGCAAATTCTGGGTTTGTGTAAACAACCCTTTTAAAATCATTTCCAAAAAAAGCCTGAGCAATATAATCTGCGCAACTCGCTTGAATTGGCCGTCTTATATCAATGTAATTTTTTGAAAGTAAAATACTATCATAATACCTGCCAACAAGTTCTTCTTTAGCCATCTATAGTTACTCCAATATTATCATAATAAAAAATAGTATTCCAATCTGATTGAATTGTTTTATCAGTCGGTGTGAAATAAAATTCAAAATTACAAAGATTGCTGTCTATATTTGAAGTTAAAATATTCTTTACACTCTGTGCTCTTTCTTTAGAGTAAGACTTAAAACCGAGATAAGAAGAAATTTCTTTTACAGGTAAAAGCAAATAAGCAGTGATTGACTTTGAATATCTTTTTATAAAGAAAGAACAATCAAACGGCAAATCAGTTTCAGTTAAATCCAAATTCTTTTCAATCTGCCGCTTTGTAAATGTTTTTGTTTGTTTTATTAAATTTTTGAAAAGGAATTTATTATTTGCAGAAGATATATTATAAAATTCAAAGAATGTACCATCTAAAGATTGATAAATCTTTGTTGTATTTTCTGACAAATCCTGTTCAGTTATATAAAAAGTAAAGTTCGCAGAATCTCCCAAGCTTACATTAAATATATAAGGATTTCTAACACCATCTTCCAAAGTTTTATTGCAATACCCGCTGTAAGAATAATTATCAATTTGCAAATCAGGGGTAGTAAATTTTATTGCAAAATAAAAAGTAGAATTATCCTGCGTAACTAAAGTTACATCTGATGAATTTACAGAAAGCATTTCATAAGATTCAATTGCCCCAATTTTATCACTAAACTCCAAACTTCTTTTTATTGTTTCAGATTGCATATATTGATCAATTGAATCAATATTTGTTTTTCCTAAAAGAGAAAGTAAATATGATTGCAAATCATTTTCAAAATCTTTTTTAGAAACAATCGGCTCTTTTGTTTCCAAATTTATTTGAGATTGAATCTTAATAATATTTGGAGTTAAATATTCTATATCCTTGTTCGAAAGAATTTGATTATTCAAATTTACATTTACAATGTTTTCAAACAAATTCTTTTCAATACTATTCAAGGGTCTCATTGAAGTTGAAAGGCCTGAAACTCCGATTGTTGATTTCAAAAGTTTTGTTGAATTTATTGTTGTTTGTTTATAAAACTCTGATGTAATAATTTTAATCAAAGGAATTGGAGAAATTGTATTTATTTGTTCTTGCAATTCTGTATATGTGTGCAAAATCTCATAATTCTTTGAATAAGCTGATTCTGCGTTTTTCTTAAACTCTTTGAAGGTTTCAATATCTTTTCCTCCAATAATTGGCCAAACAGATTGACAGCCAACGCTAAAATTCGGAATATTAAAATCTTCTTGTTTGATTCCAGTTCCATTTATTTCATTTTGAAAGCAAAATGTATCATATATATTTCCATCTTTTCCTGCTGTTTCTATATAATGTAAAATCAACTCTGAATTTTCAGATGGAATTGCTCCTGAAACTCCATCCCCGAATTTTATTATTGTACCGGAAAGATCGTCCAAAATATCAATTTCAAATCTATAATCAGTTGGGCCTGCGTTTGCTAAATGATAAATCTCTTTCCATTCTTGTATAGTACCATCTTTTCTGATTTCTTCCAAATAACAAAATTGTCGAGTGTAATAAGAATCTGCGGCTTCAATATCCAAAGTTGCCAATGTAAATGTTTGGCCTGCCATTCCATCGGAAATTCCAATGTGCACTTCTTTTTGTTCACCTTGTACTACAGGAACTAATAAATATTTATAATTCAACCAACCTCCCTGCGCATAAAAAGAAGTTAATTGAGATTCTTGTAAAGAAATTTCATTCCAGTTTTTATCCCATGTTTTTATTTGTTTTCGTTCTGCAGCTGTAAAAACAACACCGCTATTTGATACAAATGTGGCTCCTTTTGGAATTGAGTACAAGTCTGTTGAAAGCCAAGGCACCAAAGATTTTTTATAAAGTTCTTCTGTTAAGGTTCCATCATAAGAACCTGAATCATAATCACTCTCTCTATCAATATTAAAATTATCTGTACCTAAAAAACTAAATCTTTTATTACCTTCTAAATCTGAATGACTTACAACTAAAAAACCCTGAGCAGAATGTTTGCGGTCAATTTTCTTGCTTATCAAATTTGCCATATGTTTTGCAGAAGAATAATTCCTGCAAGTATCCCATTTTAATTCTCCAAGCAAATATTCTCCGTACCTTGCGTTTTCTGCAAAAGGTTCTGCAAGAGCTTCGTAAAATTGTTCTGCAGCTCCATCTTTTTGTAAATTCTTCCATTTGTCAAAGGTTTGTAAATGTGCAAGTCCTCTTTGCTTTATGGAAATTGGATCAAATCTTCGCGTAAATTTTCTCCCCCAATTTAATTAAAATATATAGAATCCAATTGTAAAACAAAATCTATATTTTCTAAAAATTAGATTAAAGGAAATGTCCTTTATAAATGAAATTAGTTGTACTTCCAATTTTGAAAAACAGAGGGTTACTAATTAAAATCAAGATGCAAGAAATTTTTTCTTTTGGCCGTAAAATTGTAAATTCGCATAAATATAGTGCGGGTACGGCTGCAATTTTAGAGATGACGGAAACAATGTACGCGGTTGTTGTTTTTGATAACAAAGGTTGGCTTTTAACATCAAGAAACTTCCCCTTTACAGAAAATTGTAAAAAGGAAGTTTTGAAAGAGTGCAAGACTTTTTATAAATTTACAAAAGATTGCTTGAGTAAAAAAACATTGGATTTACTTGAAGAGGAATGAATTGAATTTCTCTTTTATTATATTGCAAACCCTGCAGTCAACTTTTTGCTCTTGTATTTGAGCAATCTCTTTCTCTGAAACATTTTGAAAAGAAAGAAAAGTTGGCATACAAATTATACATAAATCTTTCGAACGAATTTTTATGTGTTTCACTTTGTCATCTCTAAAACAGATGTCCACGTTCGCCCATATTTCACTTTAAATTGCTCTGAACGAACCGCAAGTTCCCAATCAGAAGAATATCTCGAATCTGCAAAAGCTGCAATCTGATTGGCTTCTTTAATCATTTCTTCAATCATTTTTTGTACTCCTCTATTAAAAGCCCTTTTTCGGGGCTTTACTTTTACAGATACTTTTCAAACTCTGCAATTTCTTTTTCGAATCTTGCAACAGCTTTTTTCTGTCTCTCAACATCGCCTTCAGCAATCTGAATCTTTTTCCAAGCGCGTTTATGATTGAGCTTGAGGTCTTCAAGAATTTCAATATATTCGTTCAAACGAGCTTGAATTTTTGCAAGGTGAGTTTTTCTAACAAAGATTTCAAAAATTGCAATCTTTTTGTTTACAAGAGCTTCAATCTCTTCAAGATTTTCAACAACCTCTTGCAATTTTTCAAGATTGTATCCATAAGGAACTTCAGAACCGAGATTTTCGCCAAATGCATTTCTCAAAGGCTCATCGTTGTTTTCTGAATGATTGCAGCTTCCTTGCTCTTTTACAGACCAGAATTCATTTGTCGTTTTATTCCAAACAACATCAAACTGATTTTTGTCGTTCTTTACATTACCTCTCCAAGCTTCATAATGAGTTGCAGCACGGAGAAAAAAGATTTCGTCGTTTGGATTGATATTCTTTTCTTTGTAGTTGCCAAAATCATGCCATGGCTCGCCGGCGAAAAGATGATCATCGGTGTTTACACGTGAAAGATTCAATTTTTCAAATCTTCCTCCAACGTATTTTTCAACACCCTGCCAAAAAATATAGGACTTTTTAGTTTCAAGCTGCCAAGTTTTAATGCTATCAACATCGAAAGTCTCAATTGCTTCTTTTACTTCAACTGGAATCATTTATCTGTACCTCTTGATATAAATATAGGGTAAAAGCGTCAAAAGATCAAGAAATTTTTTTATTTTTTTTGAATGTACAACGAGTTATTAAAACATATGATACATTAAAACAGCGCTAAAGTATTATAAAATAAAGAAAAGAGATTAAATGTACAACGAGATAGGATTTATAAACTTTTTTAAAAAGTTTTTTAAAATTTTAAATATATATTTGAAAAATGTTAACTCGTTGTACATTCAATTCTCTAATGTATCATATGTTATATATAATAACCCTCCTCCTTTTTTTTCTTTTTATTTATATAATACAAATCCTAACCTAAAATGATTAAATGTATCACAGGTTATCATAACTCGTCATACATTAAAACAGCGATAAAGTATTACAAAATAAAGGGATAACAGGTGAATGTATCACGAGATATCTTTTCTAAAATCTTTTAAAAACTTTTTCAAAATTTTAAATATATATTTATAAAACCCTAACTCGTGATACATTCACTTTTTTAATTTTTGCGGCCAATGTATCATAAGTTACAATAACTTGTTATACATTAAAATCGCTGTAAAGTGTTATAGAATAAAGAAATGAGAATTGAATGTACAACGAGTTAGGGTTATTAAACTCTTTTAAAAACCTTTTCCAAATTTTAAAAATATATTTGAAACCCTTTATCTCGTTATACATTTAATTTTTCGTTAATGTATCACATGTTTCGCCAACATATAGTACATTAAAACGCGGGTAAATCTTTATAAAATAAAGGAATAGATATAAATGTATCACGAGTTAGGTTTTATAAACATTTTTAAAAAGTTTTTCCAAATTTTAAAATATAAATAGAAAACCCGTAACTCGTGATACATTCAATTCTTTTATGTTTTTCGGATTCCTAACTCGCGAATCCCTCTATATTTTTCACTATGAGAATATTATGTAAAGAAAAAGATTTCTATGACTATGTAGGGTTTGGGGAAAACGGGTCTGAAGATGTAACTTTTGATCGCAGAAAAATGTGGATGATTAAAAGAGAGAGTGATGCATATGATAAAAGTACAATTTATTACGTTATAGATTCGCTTATGAAGTCAAGAGGAGAAAAACAACTTACTGAAAAAGTAATTGGCGTTTTTATTGGCTATACTCTTTACATAATTAAACTTACATCAGAACCGCGCAAATTCTCCTTTGATAAAGGTATTGAACCTTTTAAATATTCCGCAGAATTGATTACAGCGAGAAAGTGTTATGATATAAAACATTCTTTGCCAATTGAATTTGTTGAATTTGGGATTTTTAATCCGTGGAATCTAAAGAGTTTTTCAAAAGATTTAACAAAAGATTACAAAGAAGGAAATGTTGCTAACTGGGAAATAAAACCGGCTTTTAAAAATATTGAAGATAGAATACCGATTTTGAAGAATACTTTTATTCCAAAATTGATAGATGCAAAAGAAGTGTATTACAACATTGAGGAATGGCTTATTTCTCAGCATAACGATGTTGATCAAGAGTCAGCAGGTTTGACAGACGTTGACAAAGCAATAAATCACGGTTTTGACAAAAAGACTTCTTTTAGAAAGAT
>Ga0256405_10001815_pt1 | contig 54774 bp, 42 predicted proteins | sample RumenRJG_02DNA_FD_189096 | JGI IMG/M metagenome (GOLD analysis project Ga0256405, IMG submission 189096) | Bovine rumen microbial communities from Lethbridge, Alberta, Canada - RJG_02 | ecosystem: Host-associated > Mammals > Digestive system > Stomach > Rumen | place: Canada: Alberta... | reverse complement strand
CCCGGGAATAGGTTCTTACATAACAAAAGAGATCCCTAAAAAAACCAGAGATCTCTTCGACTTATTTGGCATACCTTACCCTAAGAAGCACATCAAAAATTAGAAACTATGATCTGCGGAGTTAGGGATATCATGCAATATTCAGCTTTATACGTTATTCATTGAACCGGCACATTCGCCGGATACCGGATGTCTGCCCCGTTATGAGTTTTCTGCCTCATTCAGATCATAAGGACAGTCATTAGCAAACTGCATGTTCCTCAGGGTAGATGCGGTAACAGTGCTCAGCATTTCCAAAAATGCCAGCATCTGCTTTTCTGAGATTGTATCAAAATCCAAGGCGTCAAGAATTGCCAGTTCCTGAACATTATCCTGATTTTCCTGCACATCACGGCCGATTCTAATTATTCCTTTCATAGCACATTCTCTAATTGTTTAACCTAAACCGTAACTCTCAATAGGCTTAGCTTATAATCGTCAAACAAACGTAATGACCTTTTATTATTATCAGAATATCATTACTTTTCTTTCTTATACTTTAAAAGATAACAGAAAAAAGTATCCGTTTCAGACTGTCGAATTATTTTTTCTTATCACTTCACACTTCTGAAATCATTTTCATGACGTCTATCATAATTTATTTTTTCTGTTTTATAAAGTCTTAAATCAGCATTTTTTGCTTAATGATCAATTATTCCGTGCTTTAGCCCTTAAATTATATCATTTTGTTCAAAAAATAACCAGTTGTTTTAAGCATTTACGGTATTTTTTACCCTCATGACGTTCTGTTCCTTATCATTGTCGACGGTATAGAATTTTCTGTTCCGAGGATGCAGAAAAAGAAACGCCGTTCCACCGGGTTTCCGTTCCGGAATATTACCGGAAGGAGCAGAGGCATAGTAGCACTTTGGATTTCTGATGCCTGCTTCCTTGTATATTATGTAGCTGCGATATACAGTTCCGTGATGTACGCTTCCCTCTGTTCCCGCACGGCTGCTGCGGAACTCAACGGCCACACCGACGGGCTCAAGCATCACCGGGTATACGCGTCTTCTTAAATAGATACGCATACCGAGACAGAACAGGTGACAAATCAGAAGATACAGAGCCTGACAGATACATACTATTCCAAGCACTGCCAGCATGTATACCGCCTTCATGCTCAGAAACTGAACCACACAGGTTGTAATGTAGATTATCAGAAAACAGACTGCTGCAACCGAAGCAAAACTGTAGAAAGACCTCCCCGGCCCCCTCTTACAGGAGGCGTCAACCACCGGTTTCTTAAAAATAATCCCGGTTTTTTCCAGTTCTTCAACCGTTATACAGTAATCAGGCAGATTGATGTTATTCATGGCCATTCCAAAAAGGGAACAGGGAACCGATAAATCTTTTACTGAGATTTTAGTTAACCGTGCCGTTTTAGGCAACAGAATCCGGGAATAATCCTGTTTTTATTTTAAATCTTTTGATACAGACTACTGTTTTTGATCCGTAGCCGCTGTTCGGACACCGACTCATCAGGCAACTGAACGCAATTCTGCAGGGACGCAAAAGCCGGCATCACCGTGACACCGAATGTCACCATAATGCCGGCTCCTTATCATACTGCCGCTACCCCGCTATTTGGCCTTTGAGCTCTTTGCGGTTCTGGTACTTTTGGCGGTCTTTGATGACTTGGAAGACTTCTCTGCGGAAGCCACCTCCCATTCTTTGGTTTCTTCGTTGTAGAACGCAGTAAATCCGGTTGATTTACCTTCTGCGTTTTCAGCCATTACATACTGCTTCTTTGTCTTACGTGAGAAGCGTACAACCGTAGGATTACCGTCTCCGTCAGCCACAGGTGCGGTAACAAAGTATTTGAACTTTTCCGGAAGCTTATCCTTATGGGCAACAAGTTCACTTACCTTCGGAGCTCTGGTCTCACGAACCTTAGGGAATGCATTGGATGCCAGGAATATACCTGAAGCGCCGTCACGAAGCACAAAGTTTGACTTGCCGTCCTTACACAGCAGATCTTCAAACTCAACAGGATCCTCACGCGGAGGAGCTATCTCGCCGTTCTTGAGAATCTTACGGGTATTACCGCATTCCTTGTTGGTACATGCCATATAACTGCCGAAACGGCCGTTCTTGAGCTCCATTGTTGAGCCGCAGCGTTCACACTCGATGGTAGGACCTTCAGCTCCCTTGAGCTTGAAATTTCCTTCCTCAATTTCATATCCCGGACAGTTAGGATTTGCTGAGCAGATATGAATCTTGCGGTGCTCATCAATCACATAGCCTGTCATTACCGAATTACAGATCGGACAGCGACGCTTGGTTCTGAGGAATTCACTCTCGGAATCCTCATTAACAAACATCGGCAACTGATCCTCGGCAACAAGATTTATGGTCTTACGGCAGGAGTTTTCAGCCTTTCTGGACTTACCGGAGTAGTTTGAACAGGCAAGGAATACGCCGGTGGTGGCATTCTTGATGACCATGCTGCTGTGACATTCAGGGCACAGAATTGACGTAGGCACGGAGATGTTGCTGTGCATGCCGCCTTCATCCTCAGATTTACGTGCGGTATCAAGTTCTTCCCTGAAGCCCTTGTAAAAATCATTGAGACAGGTAAGCCAGTCCAGACGATTTTCAGCGATGTCATCCAGCTTGTTTTCCATCTCCCTGGTAAAATCATAGTCCATTAAGTCATTGAAGCTGCTCTTCAGACGATCGGTTACGATTTCCCCCATCTTTTCGGCAAAGAAACGGCGCTGATCAATCTTTACATAACCTCTTTCCTGAATTGTGGAAATAATGGTTGCATAGGTTGACGGACGTCCGATACCTCTCTTTTCCAGTTCCTTAACCAGAGTGGCTTCAGTATATCTCGGTTCAGGTCTGGTAAAGTGACGGTCTGCCAGAATATCAGAGACGGCAAGCTCGTCACCCACGCTCATTTCAGGAAGCAGCACGTCCTTACGGTTACGGTCAATCTTCATCCAGCCGTCAAACTTAATGGTCTTACCTGATGCCTTAAATCTGAAGTTGCCGGCATCCACCTGAATTTCGCGGTTAAGCATAACGGCATTGCTCATCTGACATGCCAGAGTACTGTTGCGTATCAGTGTATAAACTTCTGCCGCATCACGCCCCAGAGCCTTGGAAATCACTGCAACATCGCGTTTGATGTCTGTAGGTCTGATGGCTTCATGCGCATTCTGTGCATTATCAGAGGAGCTGTAGTGACGTTCCTTTTGAGGGAGATAGTCTGAGCCGTAGGTAGTACCGATATAGTCCCTGATGTCAGAAAGGGCTTCCTTGCTGAGATTCAGGGAGTCGGTTCTCATGTAGGTTATGAAACCTGCTTCATAAAGGGCCTGAGCCAGCATCATGGTTTTCTTTACGCCGAAGCCGAGTCTGTTCGATGCGGCCTGCTGCATTGAAGAGGTGTTGAGAGGAGGATATGGAGCGGTCTGCACTTCCTTCTCTTCGTTTTTGGATACCCTGAATACCTGATTCTTCAGTTCCTCGAGGTATCTGTCGGTCTCTTCCTTTGAACCTGAATGGAAAGGCTTGTCCTTGTAATGGGTTAAGGCAAATTTTACCTCATCCTCATTCTTCTTCAGGAGGGCATCAATGTTCCAGTACTCTTCAGGAATGAAAGAACGGATTTTCTCTTCCTTCTCCACCACCAGACGCACTGCAACAGACTGAACACGCCCGGCACTGAGACCGCGTCCGACCTTCTCCCACAGAAGAGGTGAAACCATAAATCCCACAACACGATCCAGGAATCTTCTGGTCTGCTGTGCGTTAACCATGTTCAGATCAACCTCTGACGGATGCTTAAACGCCTCGGTAATGGCATTTTTGGTGATTTCGTTAAAAACCACGCGCTTGAATTTTTCCTTAGGTAAACCGATTACTTCCTGCAGATGCCAGGCAATTGCTTCTCCCTCGCGGTCCAAATCGGTTGCGAGATATACATAATCACTCTTCTTGGCTTCAGCCACCAGCTCGGCAACTACCTTTTCCTTGCCGGGAAGAATCTCATACTGAGGAGCCCAGCCCTTTTTTTCAGGATTTATGCCCATGCGGTTAAAAAGCTTGGCATCCTTTTCCGAAGCCGTACGGGCTCTCTTTACAGTTTCACCTGCCGCTGCCTTTTTGGTTACTCCGGAAGGAAGGTCTCTTATATGACCGACGCTGGACTTAACCACATAATTACTGCCCAAATACTTGTTTATAGTATGTGCCTTAGCCGGGGATTCCACTATAACCAATGACTTACCCATACCGCAATGTACCTCAATACTGTAAGGCTCCGTCCAGTTTGCAGGAGCCACATTAACTCTTATTCTTTTTAAAATATAAATCTATACGATACAGTACGCAATGTCTATCTGTAACCTTTAAAACCTAAGCGCTGTATCACATCGGTAATAACTCCCGCCACCGCAGATCTGGACAGGAATCTGTTTACCAGGTTGTTTTTCTTCTTTTCGGTATAACTTACGTTGAATACCGCAGCGAAGTTATCCATGTTCTTTATGATGTATTCGTCAGACGTCATGAGCTCGTCAACCAGACCAAGCTCCTTAGCCTCTGATGCCAGCCACACCTCACCGGTTGCCAGCTTTTCAATATCCACATTCTTTCTGAAGCGTGCCACGTGAGACTTGAAGATTCCATGAATCTGACGAAGCTCCTCACGGCACTTTTCTCTTGCCTGTTCGGTATTCTCTCCGAACGTTGAAAGAGTTCTCTTATATTCACCGGCAGTAATCTGTTCATAGTCGACATCATACTTTTTCATGAGTCTGTGGAAATTAGGCAATTCCATCACCACACCTATTGAACCGATGTATGAAAACGGAGCGGCAATGAGATTGTCTGCCACACAAGCCATGAGATAACCGCCGCTTGCGGCAACCTCATCAACGGCCACAGTAAGCTTTGCACCGTTTCTCTTGAGACGTTCAAGCTGAGAAGCGGCAAGACCGTATCCGTTAACGGTACCGCCGGGTGACGTAAGACGGACCACGACTTCATCACCTTCTGAAATCTCATCGGCAAGAAGGTTTACCGCACGTCTGAGATATTCAACCTCATTGCAGTCGGTTGAACCGTCAAAATCAATAACAAACATCAGTCTGCCGGTTACGGAAACCGTCATGTCTGAACTTACTGAAAGCGTAAAGCCGTTAGCCTCCTTAAGGTTAACGGTTTCGATTTCTTCAATTTCTTCCCCTTCAGATACGTCCGCACTTTCACCTGAAACGGAGGTATCGGCTTTTGCACCGTCCTTACCGTTTTTCAGAGTTTCGGCTGATTCGGCAGTTGCTGCGGCTTCGAGTCTTTCCTGTTCCTTTTTTCTGAAATTAATCAGCGCCTCAAAGCCCTGCTGTACCAGCTTCTTGTTATCGTCCTTCTCATCGCCTTCCTTAAGTTCGGCGCCTTTATCCTTTATCTTGCTGAAGACCTCATAAGTGTCGTCATCAAGAGCCTTGAGCATGCTCTTCTCGAGCTTTTCCTTTTCGTCACTCAGCTTATCACCATAGTTTTCAATGGTGAATATAATGTCATCATCCTTCTTTCTGCTTTTGCCTGACACGGCGGAAACAACAGACTTGATTACAATTCCGCCGACCACGACGAAAATCACAAGCACACCGAGAATGATTGCCACCTTGGATGCAAAAAGCAGCAGTTCTGACCAGAAACTATTCATAACTGGATGATTCCTTAATTTTCAGTACCGGGATAATCCCCTGTTCCGGAGTACTACCGGAACACGATATTGCTTTATTATGACCAAACGGTTCCCTTAGCAGGATACCCGCAGTCAAAAATATGTGGTAAATTACAGATATAAAACATATTTTGTCAAGATCAGTCGGATAAAATTTTCATTTAGATATGAATTTTGTCTATTTTACAGACAATTTTCCGACAAATTAGCCAAATACGAGGTACGAATGACACATACGGACGTACCATTAATATAAGGACACGCAAAGGTATCAGGATTCTGCTCCTTCAACCTTAACCTTTCTGACAAAAAACAGCAGGATGAGAGCCAGTGCGGTAAAGACAATCCCTACCCTGAATACCATGGCAGAACCTCCGTAATTGAGAGCCTTCGATACCAGATAACCGGAAATAATACCCCCGGTATTTACGCTGTTGTTGTAAAGCGTAGTGGCCTGTCCCGGAAACTTTGGCAGCAGCTCCTGCATGTAAACCATGCCGAGACTGGCAAGAATTCCGATGAATATGGCATTCAGAACCTGCATGGCAAGGAGAGACCATGCACTTGCCGTTACAAAGGAAAGGCACAGATAGAAGGAACAGCCGAATACGGCACAGAGAATAATAAGTGTTTTAAGACCTGTTCTTTTGGCAAGCCTGCCACAGAATATCATCACGGGGATCTCCAGAAGAGCCGCAAGGCCCATCATTATTCCCGGCAGGCGATCCGTTTCCACAAATGCTCCGGTAATGGCAGATTCCTTTGTAACGAATATCGGCATGCTGATAAGATATGCCGAGTTACAGCACCAGAGCAGCATAAAGGCCAAAAAGAGAAAGGCAATACTTACGAAATTGCCTGATTTAAAAAGCTTAAATAGACCGCCTGAACGTTTTGTCTCATTTTCCGCTGTTTCCGATATCCCGCGATCCTCCGGTTTGGCGGAAACAGACTCCCCATTCGTTCCCCCGGCATCATTATCCCTCTCCCTGTCAATCAGATCTCCGATTGATGATGACGGTGCACTTTCAAAATCATGTACGGAACCTGTTTTAAACAGAGCCTTCGGCATCGTGAAGCAGGCAACAACTGAGCCGGTCAGGAAAATGAAGGCCGCCACCATGAAGGTAAACCTGCTGCCGAAATCCACAAAAATCGTATATGCTATCGGAGGAGTCATCACCCATGCCAGAGAAAATACAGCTCTGATGTATGAGGTAAACATCAGGGCATCCCCGTATTTTAATAATGCGTATTCCCTTGCAAGTGCAAATACCTGAGGAGTTGCAACCATGGACAGACTGGAAAAAAGCACACCTACGGTGACGATTATTCCGTATGACGGGAAAAATATGTACGTAAGGGCCATCAGAGATCCTGCAACATATCCCAGAATCATGAGATCCCTTCTCGAAAGCTTTGAATCAGAGAATCTTGCTATGATCTGCGTTACCACAATACCACTGATGGCGGAAACCGTAAAGAAATTGCCAAGCTGATCCTTGTCTGCATGAACCTCATTCAGCAGATACAGACTCATTATAGGCAGAGTCATGGCAAGTGATGAACCGGAACAGAATATCAGGATCAGGAATGAGAAAAATCTTTTGTTAAGATACTCTTTAATCATACGAAACCGCCTGCAGATTGCATTATGCTTGCATATCGGACAACATACCGTACCGCTTTATAAATTTTAACGGATAAGACCTGAAAGTCTTATCCGTTATTCTGTTTTTAAACTTCTCCGGATTCTTCGGCAACCCGGTTTTCGTCTGCTTCCCTAGGCTTTTCAACAATTCTGATTCCGTTATCAAGAAGTTCAATACGGTGAAGCTTATAGAGGTTTCCGATAACCTTTTTAAACTTGCCCTTGCTCATGTGGAAACGCTGCTCAATTTCCTCAGGACTTGAAAAATCACCATACGGAAGGAAACCGTCGGCAAGAGCCAGCTCGCGCAGCAGAAAATCCGTACTGCTGGCAACCCCCGTCATTCCGCTGCCGGAAAGGGAAAGATTAACCTTGAAATCCCTGCGTACGGAATGAATGTAGCCCTTGAGCCTCTTCCCCTTTACAAGATTTACGCCGAGTGCGTCCTTTTCAGCCAGAAGGCCGTAAAAGCTGTTGTTGACAAGCATCTTAAAGCCTAACGGAGTATGGCTTATTACCGTAAGCTCCACCCTGTCACCGGACTTCAGCTTACAGCCTCTCGGCAGGGTTTCACTTATGAAGCGGTCAAACTTCTGTGTGGCATACAGACGTCCTTCACGATCCTTTGCAACGTATACCAGACATTCATCACCCGGCTTCAGTCTGTTTAACTGTTCCCTGAACGGTATCATCAGATCCTTGCGGATTCCCCAATCGAGATAGGCTGCCCCCAGAGTCACGTCCTTAACTGTAAGTCTTCCCGCTTCACCTAAAAGAATGCGCGGACGATGTGCAGTAACAGTCAGCCTGCCGTCATCCATATAGCAGAACACCTCAACAGTAAGGCCTGCGGCAGGGTTTTCCGGAAGCTGTGAAAGAGGAAGAAACACTTCACCGTATTTTCCGGCATCCAGAAAACCGCCTTTGTCATCAACACTGACAAGAGCGAGTTCATTCATTTTCCCAATTTCAACTTCCATAAATCCTCTGCCTTTTATACGAAACGGGAGAGCCCCCGTTCCATCCTAATATTCTCCGTCACCATGCTGCCGAAACGAAATACGTAACGCCGTATACATTACCGGCCGCGGTGTGACACAATAAAACATATCACATGATATGTCTGCCGTCATTTCGGAAATTCTATCCTGTTTCACGGCTAAAAAAAAGCGTCCTGAAATAAAAATGAATTTACTTTCAGGACGCTGCTTGCAATAAATTCAGTAATCAGTAAACTGAATTACACACGCATGAAGTCGATGTGAATTAAGGTGCCGTTTACAGGATGACGCTGAATAGCTACAGGCTTAACAGCGATTTCTTCACCGCCGGCTACAGCTAAAACGATGCTTTCTTCATAGAAAGACTTGTTCTGCTGAGCAGTGAAGAGCTTAGCATTATCTAAAGATAAAGCTACAGGTTCCTTATCACCGCCGTAAACAATTACTGGAAGGAGGTTAGAACGACGAAGGCGGCGGCTCGCACCTTTCCCGAAGTCGTTACGAATCTGGGCATCAAACTTATAAGCCATTTTGAATTCTCTCTATATAAATATTAAACAATACGACTGACAATGCGACCGTCGTCAGCCAATAAAAAACCGGTTCACCGATTTATGCGTGCGAAGTTTATCATCTGTCCGTTTTTTTATCAAGGATTTTGTGGAACAAACCTCATTTTTCACAATCATTTCTTTTTCTGAAAAATTACCGGCGTTCCTTCTTTCTGCATTCAGTGCAGATTTTGGCGGCTTTACGATTAATGCTCCGCATACGGATGCCTGCCTTTCTCACCGGCTTCAGCGAGAAAGGCAGACACGGAACCGCTACACCCTGTACCTAATGGTTCTTATGACAATGGTAAGAGAAAGAAGAACCAGCATCAGAGCCATAAAAATCAGGAATATGGATGATACGGTAAGTACGGAATTGGTACTGAAGTATTTAGCGGCAATTTCCACAAGCCCCCATATACTCATTACTATCATCAGAACGGTAGGAATGAGTGCAATCAGATAATGAGACTTCCTTGCGAACAGATAGATTGTTACCGCAAGAAGAGTCAGTGATGCCAGAAGCTGGTTTGAAGCGCCGAACACCGGCCATATGGCGGTGGCACTTCCTGAAAACACCATCAGACCGGCAAGAAGAAGCACAAGCAGGGATGCCATAAAGGCGTTTGCGGAAAACTTTCTGACAACTCCAATGACACCTAACATAGCATCCATGACGGCACCGTGTTTCTTTCTTGGAGCAACGAAGTCAATCTTCTGCTTTTCGTTTCCGTTATCCTTATTCTGCTGACGTGTGTATGAAGGAGAAAAAAGCTCCTGCCACACAAATCTGCCGAGACGGGTTGCCGTATCAAGAGATGTAAGCATGAATGCGGAAATAGAAAGACTGATAAACACCGTGCAGAGTTCCACAGGAAGGCCCAGAGCCCCCACAAAGGTACCGATACCAGAACTGAACGCAGTTACCGGATTTTTAACCGCTTCGGCAAAGCTGACGTCAGAAAGCCAGATGACGGCAATGAGGCTCATTACGCCAAGAACACCTTCCACAATCATGCCGCCGTAACCTATAAGCTGAATATCCTTTTCGGCACGAATCTGCTTTGACGTGGTTCCTGAAGACACAAGAGAATGGAAGCCTGAGCAGGCACCACAGGCAATAAGGATAAACAAATCCGGGAACAGACTGCTTCTGGATGTGCCGTTATCCACCACAAACCCGGTAAAATCTGACATTTCGATCGATGGATTGTAAACGACAATACCAAGAACACCGAGAATAATCATGGCATAGAGAAGATATGAGCTGAGATAGTCTCTCGGCTGAAGCAGCCACTGCACCGGACAGACTGATGCAACCAGGGCATAAATACCGAGGAATGCAAGCCATACGTTGCGCACGCCTTCCTTCTCAAGACCGAACAGTGCGCCGAGATCCAGCGGGAATTTGTAGGCCACATACACGGAAACAAAAACCAGTGGTACGAAAATAATGCTGGCAGTGCGAAGTGACACACCTTTTGAAGTAACAAAACCAAAAACAGGTGCCATCAGAATAAAGATAATGGATGCGGTGGCAACGGCAGGATTTGACACAAAGGTATTAGCAACCAGTGTACCGAATACGGCAACAACCAGTATCAGACAGGCCCAGCAGAAAAACAGGAACAGCTGACGCCCCCAGATACTCATAATCTTTTCTATGATGTAGCCGATTGAGCGGCCGTTATTGCGCACTGACAGAAACAGTGCGGCAAAATCATGCATTGCCCCGATGAACACGCATCCGATAAAAATCCACAAAAGAGCAGGAAGCCATCCGAACTGACAGGCAACAATCGGTCCGATGATTGGACCGGCACCGGCTATTGATGCGAAATGATGACCGAAAAGCACTCCCGGATGGGTAGGAACATAGTCCACACCGTCTTGATTTACGACTGCAGGAGTAGGAATACTGTTGTCAACTTTAAAAAGTCTGGCAATGAAACCGCCGTAGAACTTATACCCCAAGGCAAAATACAGCAGTGCACAGACCAGAAGAATCAAACCGTTCATATTATCTTACAAAATGAGGGCTCTTGAGGCCAAATCAGGTCGGAAGAACATCCGAACTCCGGACTGTACAGGCTCCCAAAAACACCTTCAATCTCCAAAGGTACACACTGAAAAAATAAAAAATGCTCCGAAAAAACGAGCATGTCCGGCACGAATTATATCACAACAGATCACCCTGCTTAAGATAAAACAGACAATGGATTATCCATGCAGGCAAAACAGGTTACATTACTCTTCCGGCAATAATGACGGAAAAGCCGCAGCTCATTAAACTAAGCTGCGGCTTTCCATAAACATGAAGAGCGGACAGAGGTCCGCAACGACATCGTCAGATGCGGACACCTGCGTCGTAGAGAGCCTGAACCGAACCGGCTTCCTTAAGCCTGGTTGAGAAATCAAGAAGTCTGTTAAGGGATACGAGGGCCCCCTTTCTGATATTCTCGTCCACATGGATCTCATGACCTTCAGGAGAATCAAGAAGCTTTTCAATCAGAGGAAGGGTATTCTGTCTCATCCACGGACAGTGTGCGCAGCTCTGACAGGTGGCGCCGGCACCGCCGTTCGGAGCAGGAATGAGAACCTTGTCAGGACAGGCCTGGGATATTTTATAGAAAATACCCACATCCGTGGCGATAATGAACTCACGTGCATCCATTTCCTTAACCTTGTTAAGAATCTGAGATGTTGACCCTGCAAAATCGGCAAGAGCGGTAACATCGGCAGGAGATTCCGGATGTACAAGAACCTTGGCGTCCGGATGCTCCTTCATAAGAGCCTTAAGAGCCGTTGCCTTGAAATCGTCATGAACAATGCAGTGAGCCTGCCACCTCAGCATTTCGGCTCCCGTCTGATTACATATGTATGAACCCAGATGACGATCCGGAGCCCAGATGATTTTTTTACCGCAGAGCTTCAGATATTCGATCATTTCAAGAGCTATTGAACTGGTAACCACATAATCGGCCCTGGCCTTAACTGCTGCCGAGGTATTGGCGTAAACAACGACGCTGTGATCAGGATGCTCATCGCAGAATTTACCGAATTCATCGGCAGGACAGCCCAGATCCAGTGAACACTCAGCCTTGAGATCAGGCATCAGGATTGTCTTTTCAGGAGACAGTATTTTGGCGGTTTCCCCCATGAAACGCACACCTGCAACGATAATGGTCTTTGCAGGATGATTGCGGCCCCACTTGGCCATTTCCAGTGAATCACCGATAAAGCCGCCGGTTTTTTCGGCAAGATGCTGAACCTCATCCGCAGTGTAATAGTGAGCTATCACCACAGCATCCCTTTCCCTGAGTTTTTCGGCAATTCTGTCGGTATACTCCGCAATTTCACTGCTGCTTAATGGAGCCGGAAGATCCGGCAGACTGAGGTTGCTTAAGTCTGGAATGTACATTTGCTCTATCTCCGCATTCTGTCCGGTACATAAATTCCCGCGGGGTTTCAGGCGGAGTCCGCCTGAAGCATCAAGACCGGCATAATGCCCAATTGTTTTTATCAGATTAAATTTTTACGCAAAGGAACCTGAAGTTATCAGGCTCCTGATTCTTTGTTAGAAATTATACTGCACATTAATCATGTATGACGCATGCTGACTGGTCTCCTCAACCGGAAAATCAACCCTGCCGAGACCGAATCTGCCTTCAAAATAGGTCATGAACGCCGGTGAGAAGTGGTAGGCAACCTGCGAGGTTATTTCGGAAACCTCCCTCTTCCTGTTTTCATAACCGTAATAGCCGTATCCCAGGGTGGCGCCGAGACCGTTGTCCATGGTGTAGCCCAGTACACCTTCAAACCCGGACATATGGTGATCCTCGCGCTGATACTTATCCCTGCTGTAAACAAATGAGGTATAAATACCGTCATTGAGGTGACCGTAGCTCAGACCGGCGCTGAATCCGTGCCTGTCTCCCGCCGGGCTCTTATGAAAATCATACCAGTCATAAGACAGTGAGAAAGCCAGACTTTCAAGAAGACCATCCTGCCAGTTATAGGCCATTGCAGCCGCATATCCCGCATTCACGTCAAGATCCTGCACCATAAGAGTATCACGGTGGAGATGTGTTGCCATGTTGTCACGCGGAGTCTGATAGCTGAAACCAAAGGTGTAACCGCCCACGGCATTAACATACATTATCTGCCCTTCCTGACGGCCGCCGAGCTCCCAGTAGCTGTTTGAATTATCACCGTAATGCTCAAAAACATCATTCATACCGACAGTAATGTATCTTGCGGTATCCCCCTGTCCGAACACGAGAGTACCATACTGACACAAATCAAAACCGGTATAGGCATAACGGGTATCAAAACGATCGTTGTCAGAGCTTTCTGATGAAACTTCCCACTCACCGAAAGCCACAGCCTTGATATTGGTTACAAGAGTGCTCGAAGCGGATACGCCGAGTCTGGCCTCCCCTTCCACGGAAGCCTTTGACTTCTGATTGTGATCTCTTGTTCTGTTCGCCTGCTTGTTGTAGAAACCTCCTTCAAGCCGTCCGAAAACATTCAGCTGCGTACCGTTGTCATCATATACGTTTACGGCATGTGCTGAACCTGACACCAGCACCGAAATCATTGCCGCAACCAGTGGTAATCTCATAAAAAACTCCGTTTAAATATTGTGTGATGCAATATTATCACAATTAATGTCAAAATGCCGATTAAATTGAACCGCAGGTCTTTGAATGCGAGGACTTTCACTAAGACAGCACTCCACCACCATAAAACTCAGAAGAGGCATGTCTGACCGCAGAAAAAAACGGCATGCGGTTTTCCGCATGCCGTTTATGCTGTTCTTCATAAGACAGCCGCATCAGGCCTGACACGGCTTAATCCATAATTAGAAGTTATACTGAACACCAACAGTCAGTAAATCGTGAGCCTTGTCCTTGAATCTTACGTAATCAGGAACGGTTCTGTTTTCTGTATGATTTGTAGGAGCAAGTAATGCGTCAGCGTAAACGAGGAACTGATCATTGAAGTTGTACTTAATTTCGAGGTCAATGTCATTTACAACTGTTTCACCGCCGAACTGAGCATTTTCGTAACCGAGAAGGAACTGCCAGCCTTCAATGCCGTAGCCTGCAACAACTTCATAGCTGTTTACGTCATTCAGCTTGTAGCCGTTACGCTTTGCATATTTTGAAAGCTGATAACCGGCAGCACCGTAGAAACCGTCACCGATTTCACCTACTGAGAGACCAAAGCCGAATGAATCCCTGCTTAAGCTTGAGGAAAGACCTACCAGGTCTTCTTTCTGTGCCTCAGTTTCTTCGGTATTATATGTATCGTAACCTGCACCTAAAAATATAGGAAGACTTTCCTGATTAAAGGTATAACCGAGAGAAAAAGCAGCACCTGACTTAACGCCTCTAAGACCGGCAGACTGGTATGTTGCACCGAAACTGAAGCCGTTCAGATCTTCAATGGAGTAGATAATCTGACCTTCCTGACGGCCGCCGTCAGCATAAGCACCAAGGGTATTAGCGGAGAAGAAAATATCTTCGTACACATCGGTAACGCCGAGTACATTGTAAAGTGCGGATTCAGTCTGACCGAACTTCAGTGAGCCGAAGTGATCGGTTTCAAAACCAACGGTTGCATAACGGGTATCGAACTTGTCGTTTTCAGAACTTTCTGATGCAACCTGCCATTCAGCAAACGCCGCAGCGTTCACGCCGTCATAAATTCTTGTCTTGGCATCAACGTTAAGACGTGCTGAACCTTCAACCTTAACCTTGTGCTGATCTGTGTCATCGAAATCATATGCAGCAAACACACTGTTGATGTTTGACTGAACACGGCCGCCTAAATTAAGGCTGGTATTGTCGTTATTATATACGGTTGCTGCCTGAGCGGCTGAAGCAGTCATCATGCTCACTGACAGAGCAAGTAAAGTCTTCTTAAACATGTTAAATTCCTTCATGTAATACAGCAAATAATGTATCGAAAAATTTATTATAGTTTTAGCGCCCCAATTATACATTTTTTGTTAGACTTTGCTAACACTTTTTTATGTTATACATCAGGGAGCCTTATCAGGACACCTGTTTTAATCCTCAATTTAAAGCAATGCAGGATTCAGGCCAAATGCAGTCAGCCGCCGCGGTTTCCTGTCGTAAAACTCCGTCCGCAGAATACTGTAACCCGCATGTTATATAGAAGATTTCTGGAAATTATTATCAAAGGAAAATAATCTGTTCTATAAAAGAAATACCTTAATAAAAAAGAAATTTTGAAAAACTTTTTTCCGGAAAGATATTATTTCCGCAGTAACAGAATTTATAAATGAAATAAATTATCATTTTAATGCACGGTAAAAGAACAAAGGAACACCGGACGAAGCCCGGTGTTCCTGAACAAAGCATATTTTAGCTACGACGCACTGAGTCCGTTAGAAATTGTACTGTGCGGCAATTGCTACCTTGTCGTCGCTTCTTTCACCGGTAGATGCTATCTTATTACCAAGTGCATCAACGCGGTCAATGTCTGATACACCGATTTCGGTTTCAACCAGAACCTTGAAGTTGGAAGTGAAGTTATACTGAAGTTCGCCGATGAGATTACTCTTAAGAATGGCGTGTCCCTGTCTTAAGTTCTGGTAACCGGCATAAAGAACCCAGCCACTTTCCCAACCGTAAGATGCAAGAGCTTCCCAGCCGTTCTTATTCTTGGAATCCTTATAATCAGTGAACTGATAAAGAAGACCGGAGTAGAAACCGTCACCTTCAGTACCTAATGAGAGACCTGCGGCAACAGACTGCTTGTCATCGGTTGAATCGGCAACGTCATAGAAATCATAGCCAAGGGCTGCAACGAGAGGCAGACCAACATCAAAGGTATAACCTACAGATGTTGCCGCACCATTGTTAACGGCATCAAGACCTGCAGACTGATAGGTTGCGTTGAATACCAGACCGCCGTTGATGTAGTTGTACTTAATCTGACCTTCCTGACGACCGCCGTAAGACCAGTAGGTATTACCGCGTGAACCGTAATCGGTAAACACATCGGTTCTGTCAATTACATAGTAGATACCGGTGTGGTCCTGACCGAATGTTAAGGTACCGTAATTGTCGGTCTTAAAACCGGTATATGCAAAACGGGTATTCCACTTACCGTTCTGAGAAGTTTCTGAGCCCACTTCCCATTCGGCAAAACCAATGGCCTTCACGCCGTCATAAATCTTTGTGGAACCGTCGACACGCAGACGAGCCTTAGTTTCAAGAGCCGCCTTATCATGGTCGGCTGTGGCTTCTACGCTGTTGAAGTTAGCCTGAACACGACCACCTAAAACGAGGGAGGTATCATCAGTATTGTATACGTTTGCGGCATGAGCATAGTCGAAAGCAATGAGAGCAACCGCACCGGCAAGTAATTTGGTCTTTATAGTCATAGTATCTGTTCCTTCATAAGTTGTTTTTGAAAATTTATATTTTTTCTTTATCAAAACTGAAACGGCGAAATGATATAGCAATTCACAAGTCGTTTTCAATTCCGTTTTTATTTCATATCTACTCGATATGTTTTGTATGTTTTACATGACATACTTTACACTTTTAATAATTGCTTGTCTATAAAAATTCGTAAAAAAATTTTTTACTGATAGAATTTGAACAAAAAATATCCGCTATTTGCAGGCTTTTTATTATGCCGGACACCTTTCCGTTGTCCAAAAAAACAGGAACGGATTATAATGTATCGGCGTCACTCATAATAATTACCGGTAGTTAACCGCTCGGGGCATGACGCACATTAAGGGAAATTCCCCCGTTATCGGGCCGGTTCTCCCAAAACACGGCGGTTTGCTTAACCGAAACCTGCAGCTAACAAAACAAGGAATATTTTAATGAAGAAACAGATTCTCGTACCCGCTCTGCTTGTCGTTTCAGCCGTTGCAGCGGCAGTAAATGCCGAAGCGGCGTCTTTCAAAACACCAAAGAACTACAGCATCATAATCGCAGACGGAGCAAAAACGACCGGATATTTCAGTGAAACAAGAGAAATGGAGCTGTCCGAGGGAAAGCACCAGCTGGTGGTCATGTTTAAGGGAGCATTCAAAAAGGGACATGACAAGATTATTGCTTCAGCAGTAAACCCGATAGTTATTAACATACCTGACGTAAAGAAGGATGACAGCTACTCATTTACCTTCCGCCGCATAACAGACTACGACGATGCCATGGACTATGCCGCAAAGCAGAGCATCACAATTACCAAAAACGGTGCTCCGGCAGACCGCGATGAGGCATCATACATGATTCTGAAGTCAGACAGGGGCTTTCAGCTTGACCGTGATTACATATCTGAGCTGAAGAGTCTCGACCTTCTTTACGTTTCCGAAAGCAATAAGGAAATAAAGAAGAATACTGCCGAGAAGCTTTCGAACTGCAGAGATTCCTTTACCGACTGCCCTACAGAAGTTGTGGCAAGCTCAGAAAACATAACTGCCGTGGCTGAAAAATCAAAATCAGAGGAAAGGACATCCGGCGCTGCAACGGAAAATAACATATCTGCTGATAAGGTAAACGTGCAGATGCTTGAAGGCCTCAAATCTATTTACGGCAGTGCCGATCCCGAAACCAGAAAAGCCTTTAAGGAATGGCTTAAGAACAACTGATAAGGAACGACACCGTTCATACTCTAAACTCTTTCAGGCCGGAGCGACATAAAATGCCCTCTTGATAAATACTCACCTGAGCGGTTCAGTCCACAGGTGTATATACCTTCCAAGATGGGCAAAATCCTCGCTGCGGCTGTACTCCAGCTCAAATGAAAGCAGATCGTCAAACTTGCTCACCTGTTCACTCTTGTCACGCATATAGTCATGAATGATTCGGACACCGCTCATTCCCGATACCGTAAGTCCGCTTTCGGCAAGCCAGCGCCTTACCTCACTGATATATAAAGGAGTTATCGGTGTCAGCTTCTGACGGCGCTTTTTGACAAGTCCCTGTCTGATATAATCAAAATTTCCGACCACCAGGCTCTGAAACAGCAGAGCCGTACGGTTATAGAACATAAGTGACAACACTCCGTTAACATCCAGCATTGACTTAAGAATACCGATCACCGGCTTCGGATCCACCAGCCACTCAAGAACGGCGTGACATATCACCAGATCGAATTTTTCACCGGGAAGAATCTCGTTAAGCTTCTGAACCTCGCCTTTCATGAAGGTAATCCTTCCGCTCACGGGGTGTTCCTCAAGCTCCCTTTTGCCCAGATCCAGCATGTCCTGTGAAATGTCAACAAGGGTAACGTCATGCCCCAGGGCTGCAAGCTTCATTGCCATGAATCCGAATCCCCCGCCGGCATCAAGCACCTTGAGCGGACGGGACATTTCAGGCTTAGCCAGAATCTCCTCCAGATCTCTCCAGACAACGGCTCCCCGTATTTTTCCCTTACTGGTGCCGTATATCTGCTTCTTGAAAAATTCCGCTCTGTTGTCAAAGCTCTGATCATGTGGCGGAGCTTTCTGTTTTAACATCCGAATTCCCCTAATTATCTTTTTCCATTGCTGTTTTTTCTGCGGCTGCCGGAAACGCAATCCGTTTTACGGGTTTGCGGCTTGCTCCGAATATCGGAAATGCTGTTCACCGCTTATTGACAGACATTAATTTTTATCAATTCATGTTTTTGTAACGGATACTTACCTTCCGCTAAAACATGCGTATTTATGCATGTTTTTTGAACTACGTCAAGGTTTTTTACTTATTCACACTTTTGGGGTATAAACTTGTGAATTAAAATAAATCAAGCGATTTTATTATTTTTCAGTCTAAAATAGCACCATACAGTCGGCTATTTTGACAGTTTTTTCATCACTTTTTAAAACCGCCTGTGTCTAACCTCAAAGCCTTTATGATGGGCATCTCCGTAATCATGCTTCATTCACCACGAAGTTTTACCAGTCATTCATGAAACAGTCACTGCTGAAATCCGTCTGATTTTTCTAACGCCTCTTTCAGCTTAAGTTGTGATTCTCAAGCCGTGAGCTAGAGCAGAAGAAATGGGCCCAGATTGGTGTTTTTGGGAATGGCAAACTCATCAGGATAGGTAACGTCAACAAGATATAGTCCGTCAGGCTGGGCTGTAGGTCCGGCCTTGGTACGATCCTTTCCCTCAAACACCTCAGCCATCCAGCTTACCGGCTGATGACCATACCCCACCTCAAGAAGGGAACCGACGATGTTTCTCACCATGTGCAGCAGAAAAGCATTGGCGGTAATATCCACTATAACGTAATCCCCAATACGGCTAACGGACACCCTGTGCACGTTGCGCCACGGGGTTCTGCTCTCACATCCGGCTGCCCTGAAGCTGGTAAAGTCATGCTCGCCGACAAGACATTGAGCAGCTTCATTCATGTCGAACTCGTTCAGCGTACCGTGATAATAATGTGAGACCTTTCCGGAAAGAATTCCCGGACGGCTGCGGTTGTTGAGAATAACATAACGGTATCGTCTCGCCGTAGCAGAAAATCTGGCATGAAAATCATCCGACGTTTCCTTTACCCACTTCACACTGATATCCGAAGGCAGAAAGACATTTGTTCCCAGCATCCAAGCATGAGACGGTCTGACGACGTCAGTCGTAAAATTGACGACCTGTCCCGTTGCATGCACGCCGGCATCAGTTCTGCCGGCACAGAATGTCTCAATATCAGTTCCGGCCACACGACTCAAAGCCTTTTCTATGCGTTCCTGGACACTGTCAAATGATTTCTGACGCTGAAAGCCTTTATAGGCCTGTCCGTTATACTCTATTCCCAGAGCAATGTTCATTCGGTTTTCCTTTTATTTTCTGACGGCCCCGGTAAAAAACCGTTAAGCCTGATTTTACGGCTAAATATACCATAAATCCCAACGGCAAAAAACCAGCGGAAGGAAATACAATACGGAAGAAACACCAGGAACCGTCTCTTCCGGAGGTTCCTGGTGTTTAGGATTGAAAATCAGATCACAAAGAATTTGGAATGACCCCATGCCAGTGCAAAGAATACGCTGAACAGGGCAAATACAACCGGCAGAAGGCTGCGTGCAGCCATGTTGTTCTTGACGATAAGAGTGAACGTCAGCAGACATGGCAGCATGCAGAAGAGATATCTTGGAAAAGCATTAACGCCGGTCATGACAGGAATAAGAATGCAGATTATGAAATACAGGGATTCTGCATAGTATTTCTGTCTGAAAAGATACCATACCAGAGGCAGACTCATGATAATCATGATGCTGAAATATTCCTTATAACCGCCCGTCATCAGCCCCTGAATAACGTATTTTACCGGATTGCCCATTGAACGTCCCCAGGCCCACTGTATATGCATGAAGGCAAAGCTGTCGCCGGTCAGATTGAACAGATAGTTCTGATATATGAACATCGGCAGCGGCACCAGCATAATTCCCAGAATCAGTTTGAGATTGTTTCTGTTGAAGGTAAAAAGGTTTCTGAAGCCGTACTCCATGATACCGGCAAGAAGAAGAGGAAACACGAACATAACGCCGACATTTCTGGTGGCACTCATGCCCATGGCCACAAGTCCGGCCATCAGGAAATTCTTTTTGGCAATAAAGGTAAAGGCCAGTATGGAGAATACCAGGAACAGACTTTCCGAATAAGGCGCCATAAAGTATATTGAGTAAGGCAGGAAGCAGAGAATGACAGTTGATGCCTCACGCACAGAACGTGACAGATTATGCAGCTTAAGATAGTTATTCCACAGAAACAGTGCCAGCAGGAATGACAGATTGCTTACGGCCATAAGTCCCAGAAGATAATTGCCTCCCAAAACGAAGGATACTGCTCTGGCAAGCATCGGATATCCCGGCAGGAATGCCCAGTTTGCAGCATGCCCTGTGGTCAGATTCTGAGGCACGGGGGCATATCCGTCTCGGGCCACCGTCTCAAACCAGGCACAGTCAAACTGACACATGATGTTCATGGTATCACCGACAACGTTGCTGAACAACGGCTCATGAATGTAATTTACTTCTGAAGGATAATGATAGTTACCGAGGTAGATGATTGAAAAAAGAACACACCTGGAAATCATGAATATAATAAAAATCCACGAAACTTCCGTAATCTTTTCACCCAGCGAACCGGATTTTAAGGACAGTTTTTCCAACAACCGGTGTCTGCGACTATCCTCCTTAGGTGAGGAGGCAGACGGGGCTTCGGAATTTTCTCCACCGTCATTTCCGGAGGTAACTTCCTTTGAGTATGGATAATCCCAGGATCTGTTCCACCCGTGAACCGGTGAAGAAACAGCTCTTGAATCATTTCTGTAAGATGTATCGTTATTTAAATCATTATGCATATCAATGAGCCGGATTAAATCCTTATCCAAATATAAGTCAAAACTACGGTTCCGCATCAACGGAACTCCGGTTTATCTGATCCATCACTTATGTATAATTTTTTCGTGAATTCCGATAAACACTGTCATGTCTGTTTATTGTTTTTATAATTCTCAGCCGTTTATTTCTTTACGGGAATATCCGCCGCTTTTCTGAAAACCCAGTATTTTGAGCCCGCATAGCTCAGCACGGTAACAATAACCATTGCGCTAACCACCGGAACGTATCCGTAAAGTCCCAGACAGCTCTTCATCATGGCTATAATCCCCGCCCTGAGGCACAGGGTGACAACTGAAAGGGTAATAAGCTTCATGAATACATCCATGCTTCCCTTCTTTCTGAAGGTTACCCTGCTGTGTCCGAAAAAAGATACGCTGAAAGCCACGCAGAAGCTTATCACGGACACGGTTTCCTCAAAATACCTGCCTACGGTATCGCTCACGGCCTCTGCTGAACAGTCAGCTCCAATAAGACCTGCAAGAGCCAGAACACAGGAACTTAAGCCTTCAGTTCCCACAACCTGAAACATAAAAACGGTAACAGCCAGATCCACGAGAGTCGCCAGCCCGCCCACAACAAGAAATCTGACAATTCTCAGGAATTCACCGTTTTTCAGCAGTCCGAAAATTCCGGAATCCCCGCACGTACCAACACTCATCCGCACTCTCCGTATTCGGTTTAACTACCTGTCGTTTACGTCATTTTCGGAAGTCAGTTCAACTTCCTGTTCAACATGTCCATGCTTCACGCCGGACTTCACGTTACGGTAAATGTTCTCCAGAATATATACCGGTCTGTTCTTTACCTCGATGAAGATGCGTGATATGTACTCACCGAGAATACCGATGGAAATAAGCTGTACGGAACCTAGGAACAGCACGGCACACATGATTGATGCATACCCGGGAACATCGGAACCGTTAATCAGGGTTTTGGTAAAAATGTAAATCATGTAGCAGGAGGCAATGATTCCGAGCATCCCGCCGATATAGCTCCACACACGCAGAGGCATGCTTGAGAAGCTTACTATTCCGTCAATAGCGAAATTCCACAGCTTCCAGTAGTTGAACTTTGACGAACCTTCCTGTCTCTCCGGTCTTTCGTACGGAATACCGTAAGAGGAAAAACCGGCCCATGCAAATATGCCCTTCATGAATCTGTTTCTTTCAGGGAGCTGGTTTATCGCATCAATAACCCGACGATCAATAAGACGGAAATCGCCGGCATTGACCGGAATGTGAACCTTGTTGGTCATCACGTTGAATACCCTGTAGAAGGCTCCCGCCGTAAGTCTCTTCATCGGAGTGTCCTTGGAACGGTCTCCCCTGATACCGTAGACCATGTCATAATCCTTATCAAGCCAGGCTTTTACAAAATCAAGGATGAGGTGAGGAGGATCCTGTAAATCAACGTCAATCGGAACTACCGCATCACCTGAAGCATGTCTGAGACCTGCGGTCATGGCTGCTTCCTTACCAAAATTACGGGAAAGGTTCACCAGAGCTATTCTCTTATCTTTTTCTATCAGCTTTTTAATGATTTCAACGGTATCATCCCTGCTGCCGTCATTCACGAACATGATTTCATAATGACCATCAATTTCACTCAGTGCCTTGGTAACTTCAACATAGAAACTGTTTATGGCTTCGTGTTCGTTATAAACAGGAACCAGCAGTGTTATAAAATAGTTATTCTTATCCATTGTTTTCTGCCGAAATAATAATAAATGCCGAAAAGTTGACGATGCCAGCTTTCAGCCGTGTCCGGGCTCCCGTCCGGATACTTGTCCAAAATTTTTCCGCGACTCAGTAAGTCTAGTAAACAGCCTCTTCCAGTTCATCTTCAGCCACGTAGTTGAGACTGAAAACTTCGGAATCTCCCGGAACTGATGTTCGGGAAGTGATTGCCAGTGCGTAAATGTTTACCGGCAGAGAGGTGCTTACCGGGACGTAGTTAACCTCACCGGGAATCTCGCTTATGAAATCCCGCTCGATCGGTATATAGATTTCGTAGCTCCCGGGTTCGTCAAGATAGGCGGTCGAATGATCACCAACGGTAATCATGGTATGACCCAGCTCCGATTTAAGGCGCAGAAACGCATAAACCGTATCCGGATTCTTATATAACTTGAAAATAAATGCACTTCGGTCGGTAAAGGCCATGCCGCGACCATTGCTGTCAGGTGCGGAAAACCCCGTTCTGTCCAGAAAATAAGGTCTTTCCACGGTAGTGTCATAAACATGCCCGGGGATGATATACATACTCTGGTATTTATTCCAGAACCTTACTTTTTTATCAAGATAGTAGTACTGATATGAGTCAGACACGTCTCTGTGTCTGTTAAGATCCAGTACGTACACGTAATACCCACCCATTGCCAGTATCAGGATGAGCATACATGACACAAAAAGTGCATTACTGTTCTTCATAAACATAATATCCAAATGTTGTTGACTTAAGTCCGCCAGTCACACCTGTTTTCCGGTATCAAGGCGTAATTCGGGACTGTTCATACTTACTTATTATTACTTATGATTATCAGATGTAATCTGCCTGTCATCAGTCTGCATTTCGGTCATTGACATGCACCTTACGGGGCATGACCTGTTGTTATGATAATTGTTTTCTGTAGGCCTTATGAAATCTGCCCATCTCGCTCCGTTTACCTTCCTGATAATCAGTCGGTGAGGAATTCGTGACGGGAGGCCTGGTTAAACTTGAAGTAACCTCCAAGAGCCGTAGTTGTGGTTTCACTTGTGGCATCCTGAACACCGCGGGACTTGACACAGTAGTGAGTAGCCGTAATGGTAACGGCAACATTCTGGGTCTCAAGCAATGTCTGCAGAGCCACCAGAATCTGCTGGGTGAGACGTTCCTGAACCTGTGGTCTGCGGGCAAAGAACTGCACGATGCGATTAATCTTGGACAGGCCGATAATCTTTCTTGAAGGAAGATATGCCACCTTGGCCTTACCGTCAATTGTCACAAAATGATGTTCACAGGTACTGGTAAGGGTAATGTCACTTACCTTGACCATTTCATCAACCTTCATCTTGTTGTCAATCACGGTAATTGACGGGAAATTGGCATAATCAAGGCCGGAAAAGATTTCATTAACGTACATTTTGGCAATACGGTACGGAGTGCGGTTTAAGCTGTCATCCGAACGATCCAGCCCCAAAATATCCATGATCGCACCCATGTGCTTTTCAATTTCGGCTCTCTGTTCGTCATGAGACATATCAACGGGAATTCGCGGTGTTTCCAGCCCCTGGGCCAGAAGTGCATCACGTACCATTGCAGCTTCTTTGCTTATTTCACTCATCTCAGTCAGTCTCCGCAGTAATCGCTTTAAACTGACGCTATTGTACTCCAAAACAATAACCTTTTCATAAATTTTTGAGATAAGAAACGAATATAGGAAGGATATCGGGAGTTAACCGAATACACCACCAAAATTTGTTGTTTTTCAGAAAAATTGAAGTTCAGGAATTGTCTTTTTGAAATCCCGTATATTTACAGTCAGACACACCGGTAACGGATTTAATTTCCGTCCGGTAATGTTCTTTATTTAACTCCTATAAAGCCATCAGTCTGTTTCTGCCACAGTCTGGCGTATACCCCCTTCTTTGCCAAAAGCTCCTTGTGGGTTCCCTGCTCGATAATTCCGCCGTTCGATAGGACTATCAGGCGATCCATCGAAGCAATGGTGGACAGTCTGTGGGCAATGGCTATAACGGTTCGGTTCTCCATCAGTCCCTCAAGATTCTCCTGAATTGCAGCCTCCACCTCAGAATCAAGAGCAGAGGTAGCCTCATCAAGAATAAGGATAGGGGCATTCTTGAGAATAACTCTGGCAATCGCAATTCGCTGTCTCTGCCCCCCGGAAAGTCTTACGCCGCGTTCCCCTACCTGCGTATCAAAGCCGCTGTTACCCTGAGAATCGCTAAGCAGCTCAATAAAATCAGTGGCTCTTGCCTGATCCGCTGCTGCTCGTACCATAACGTCTAGTTCGGCACTCTCGGTTTCGGCAGATCTTCCGTAGGAAATGTTATCCCTTACGGAACGGTGCAGCAGAGAAGTATCCTGAGTAACCATGGCAACAGCCTGATGCAGTTCATCCTGAGACATTTTTCTGATGTCCACTCCGTCTATGGTGATCATTCCGGAATCAACCTCGTAAAGACGAAGCAGGAGACTGACAAGAGTGGATTTACCGCTGCCTGACGGTCCCACGATACCGATACGTTCCCCCTTGCGGATATGAAGATTAAGACCGTTAAAGACCTTCACCTTGGAATTATAGGCAAACACCACGTCCTTGAAACAGATGTCTCCGTTAAGGTTATTGGATCTCACCGGGGTTTCCGGATCACTGATGCTTATCGGACGGGAAAGTGCTTCTATGCCGTTGTTGACGTTGCCTACATTTTCGAAAAGCATTCCCACTTCCCACATTACCCACTGGGAAAGGTTGGCCGTTCTTATGGCAAGTCCGAGAGAAACGGCCACGGCACCAACCTGCACCATACCATGATTCCAGAGCACCACGGACACCAGAACCAGGGACAGAATCAGCAGATAGTTTATGATCTGAACACTTACGTTGAATCTTGAAACCATGCGCATCATCAGGTATTCGGAATCAACACAGGCCTGCATGTTTCCGCGGGCATAGGATTCCTCCCTTGCATACTGGGAAAAAAGCTTTACGGTCTGGATGTTGGCATAGCTGTCAACAATTCCGCCCACCATGAGAGATCTCTTTTCCGCATTATCATTGCTGAGACGGCTGAGGCGGGGAATAAAGTAGTACATAAGTGACAGATATCCCGCAAGCCATACCAGCATAATAAGCATAAGATACAGATCCGTACCGGCAAGCACGGCCATCATGGTTACGAAATACACCAGAATATGTACGATAACATTGGAGAATTTAAGGACCGTATCGCGAAGACTCAAAGATGTCTGCATAAGCTTCTGAGAAACCCTTCCGGAAAACTCATCCGCAAAATATGAAAGACTCTGTCTCAGCAGATAGCGGTGCATGCGGTAACGCATGCGCATCGGAAAATTAACCCTTATGGTCTGATTAAGAAGCAGTGCATGCAGGGTAATACAGGCAGGAAGAAGCACCAGCGTCATCAGCCCGAACAGGATGAACACGCCACGATAGTCGCAGAATACGGAATTCCCCGTGTATCCGTTAAGTATGTCGACAAAAAGACCGATAAAATAAAAAAGGAAAGCCTCTCCGGCCCCGATTATCGCGGCCAGCACGGATATCATCAGCAGATACCATTTGATGTCACGGGTAAAAAACCAGACGAACCTGAAAAAGCCCTTAGGAGGTTTCTCCACCGGATCATCCGAAAACGGAGACAGTAACTTCTCAAAAAAAACAAACACCTTTGCCGCCAGTCTCTTTTATTCCATCTTTTTCAATGCTTTCCGAACGGACACGCATTTAATTTCTGTTTAAAATCACGGATTAAACATCAGGTATCCGCCACATGCGGAAACGCATGTCCTGCCGTATTCGTCCGATACGGAATTATCCACATCAGTTTAAAATCTTATTTCCTGAACAATTCCGTTATCAAGATTTCTCAGTGATATACCGTTTTCGTCAATAACGGCCATGCTTTTGTCACTGCCGCCCCTTGGGAAGGTTATTGAACCCGGATTCAGTATGTAAATGCCGCTGCGGTTCTTCTTAAGCACGGGACAGTGCGTATGCCCGCTCATGAAGATATCGCCTTCGGAAAGTCCAATGAATTCCGCATCCGTTTCGTCATAACGGTGACCGTGGGTCATGAATGCCTTTCTCCCGTTAATCACGAGGGTATTGTACGTGGCATCTATCGGAAATTCCAGAACGGCTGAATCAACCTCACTGTCACAGTTTCCGCGAACGGCGATTATCTTTTCCTTTACGGAATTAAGAAGCTTCACGATATACATAGGATCATATACTGACGGCAGACCGTTACGCGGCCCGTGATTCAAAAAATCCCCCAGAAAAATCAAAAAGTCGGCATTATTGGCATCAGCCACATTCAGTGCTTTTTCCAGATTTTCGGCATTGCCGTGCACGTCTGATATTACCGCATAAGTAGTCATCTCTGAATTCCCCCTGTTTCTGTGGCTATTATATCTCATTTGATTTATTTTGACTGAGCCATGTGACTTTTGGGCGGCAAAAAAACAAATTGGGATAGTACGAAAAAACCGCTCAAGAATCCATAACATGAGAAATCCTCGCACCGGCCAGACAGTCATCCGTTTCTGTCAGCTCTGACGAATTCCTTAACCACAGTCAGGATGTTTCTCACGTGACGTAAAACATACCTTTCATTCCAAGGAAAAGCTGATACCTAATGGTGAGAAAATTATTAAATATTTACATTTATCTAACAAATATTTATACTTAAAATGTTGTGTATCACAAATACCCAACCTAAATAATAACAACATACATTTTTGTCTTTTGGAGACCTTACATGAAATCAATCACCGTTTAACAGTGCTTCAGCAACTTCACCAATGCTTTTAAAATTTCATTACCGTCAGTTCCTGCACTGGTACTGGCCTATATCGTATTATTCCTGCTACTCCTTGTTTTCTTTATGGGACTGGCATTTCTTCTTCATGCAGTATTAGGACCTTTCCCTCACGTCGTTGCCAATGTTGTAAGACCCATCGCAAACCTTCTTCAGGTGGTAATTGCCATCGGATTAATGAATGTTGCCTGCAAACATATTTTTTACCGTGAAAAAGTACGCTGGAACAGTGCCGTATCCATACTTGGCGATTGGGATTTCTTTTTAAAGGCTCTCGGTTTGGCAATTCTGTGGATTCTTTCATATACAGCACTTTTCTTTGTCATAGGACTGCTGGCCTTCCTTCTTATTGGTTTGGGGGCTGCACTCAATTCATATACAGTTTCAATTCTGATCGGAATCATACTCGGCATTCCTGTCCTTGGATTGTTTTTAATACTCGGAACCGGAACGATGTTAAGCCACTATCTGCTCGTACCTTACGGAGAAAACGAATCTGTTTTTTCAGCTTTCAGTAAAGGAATAATGGCATCATTTAAGAATCTGTCCGTAACGGTTTCGGTTTTCATCGTTTCTTTATGCATTTCCCTGCTGTCCATTATCATCGTACTGCCGATGTTTTATCTGATATCACACCACGCATCACCGGTTTCCATTATCCTGTACACGATTCCGGTAGCTGTTTTAATTATAACCATCGGTTACGCCTATACATGCTTCTACAGTCAGACCGGTCACTACATTTTTTCAAATGAGAACGCTGACAATGAGAATACAGGCTATAACGGGTATTCTGGCTATAACAACTACGAAAGACTCAACTAAACGGCAGGCGGAACATCCGCTGAACGATAATCATGATGAACCGGCTTCCTAAAACAGAGAAGCTTGTAATTAATATTGGAGGAGGTGCCATATATAGTGACACCTCCTCTCTGTGTCTCAGGATCAGAACATTTTCGGTTTTATCCAAGATTGCTGTTTTCTGAATTACTTAAGCATCGTTGTATCGTTATCTGAAGAATTTCTGCTGCAGTCGTATTATTTAATAGTATCTCTCCGTCTCATCCTAATTTCCGCTAGCAATTATCCGATTGGCATCATACCCTGCCTGTCTCTTTTATTTGAGACATCTATCAGCCCGTACTCCCAAATGTCACGCATGACCGCAAACAAATTTCTGCTAACCTCACCGTAAATCCTTAAAAACCATTCTGAACATGATAAAACTGTTTAAATAAACAGCATTTCGCCGTATAAAATGATTTTTTCGGCCAAAGCTGTTGCAATTACGAATTTTTGTGTTAACATTATGCACAATTCAATTTGACGCGGGGTGGAGCAGTCTGGTAGCTCGTCGGGCTCATAACCCGAAGGTCGTTGGTTCAAATCCGGCCCCCGCAACCATCTGCCGACAGGCATTCAAAAATCCGTAAAATCTTTTTTATCCGCACTAAGTTTTGTCTGCTTTATTTTCCTTAACCGTTTTTATTCCGTTTATCATTTTCTGCAGCCTAATGCATTCCTTCCCGGATAAATTTTCCGACACATAAACATCCAAAAAGAACAAAAATACGACAAATAAACCTAAAATAATTTTTTTCGCACAAAAACTTGCAAATACTGGAAAAAGTGTTATTATAAGCACACTTCCGTTTGGCGCGGGGTGGAGCAGTCTGGTAGCTCGTCGGGCTCATAACCCGAAGGTCGTTGGTTCAAATCCGGCCCCCGCAACCATCTTCAAACATTTTCTGATAAATCATTATTCAATAAAATCTCTGAACGTTTTGTTATTGTTTTAGTCATTATTTACCGTTCATTGTTACATATTCACTCTTTTCCTGACTCTTTCATAAACAACCTATTCTCTCCTGCTTACTGATAGCGGTCTGCATGCGTTTTTCACATCACTCACGTTTTGAACCATCAGGAGATACAGAAAACGACGTTCATCAGGAAAATACTACGCTCAAAATTGAATCCCGCCGTCCTCTGTATGGTTATCAGTTTAAGGTATTAAACCAGAGAGTTTTTTCAAAAAACGTATAATCGCAAAACACCGGATTTTATCCTGAGCTTCATAGACTTAACCGATACTCAGGCGATACTCCATAATATAGTCATCCATGACATACCCGCATCCGATATCCGTTACTACGGCGTCAGCCTGAATGAAACCCAATTTTTTATAGGCGTTTATGGCATTAATGTTTCCCTTGTTTACGGTAAGCACAATACGCTTTCTGTCATGGGCTTTTGCGAATTCCACAATCTTATAAAACGCTTCCGTAGCAATTCCCCGGTGTCTGAAATCCTTAAGAATATAAAGCTTTGACAGAAAAAGATAATCAGCCCTTACCGACAGTCCCGTATAACCTGCTTTTACGCCATCGGCCACAATGTAGAAATAGCTGTAATTTTCACTTTCAAGCTGCCTTGTCATAGCCTCGGCAGACTGGAATCTGTTAATCATGTATTCAGTCTGACCTTCAGGAAGTCTTTCTGTCCAGTACTCACGCCAGATGGAAGACGCAAAATCAGCCATCAACCTTATTTCATCAGGAACCGGACTTATCTGTTTCAGTATAATTTCGTTCATGAAGCATTCCTTAAACTTTAAATGATGCAATCCAATTTCTGATTGAATCAAGCGACTCACCGACATGACTGCCAGTAATGGCCAATCCTGGTTCTATTTCGGCCCCCGGGCAGTACTTTTTCAGGTCTTCCTCACTGTGCCCCAGACCGGATCCTTCATGAGTCATTAGCGGATGAATTCTTTTTCCCTTAAGGTCCAGCTTCTCCAGCTGGGCATACACGGCCATCGGGAAAGTAGACCACCAGCACGGACCGCACACAAAGATGTCATCGTAACAGCTGACATCAGACAGGTATCTGACAAGTTCAGGCTTTATCCCAAGCTTCTTCTCTGCCTTGGCTTCATTTGTACACTCGTAATAGTCTTCGCTGTACTTTGTTACGGTTTCAATACGGAATACGTCGGCATCTATCTCATTAAGAAGATACTCAACAGCCGTTTCAGTATTGCCCTTATCAAGGAATCTGATATCACCGCCGACGAAATTCAGCCCAGGACGTGAAAAATAAATCACCAGATTTTTAGTCATATAAAGCCTCACACAGACATGTTTTTCTGCAGGTAAACATTATTAAAACAAAACAGAAAAACATATTAATTCAGTCAGAAGTCTTTCTCAAAGAAAATGCACTGACGACCTTGGCAAAAAATGATCCACACCTGAAAATGCATTTATCATCCATCAGTACGAAGTGACGCACCTACCTGACGGTTCGAAAAAATAAATACACCTTTTTCACTGATTTTTTCGTCTCTGCCGACGTGGTGATGTAAAATAAGCCGCAGTTAATAAAGCCAATTTCAAAAAGGAACCGATTCACTGAATCAGAAAAACCGATATGCAAATTTACGCTGACAGATATTTTAACAGTCCGGCTGAAATCATTGAAGTATTCAGCCCGGAGGATGTGAAAGCAGGAATTGACAGGATCGAAAAACTCAGAAATGACGGTTTTCACCTTCTCGGCTACATGCGATACAATCTCGAAAAGCCGAACGGCAAAGGAATGCCTCTTGTATATTTTGAAGCATATGAAAACTCCTCGGCACAACCACCGGAAAAACAGGAGGAAGCCGGAAATACCGGTACCGAAAGTCCGCGTGGCGACGGAGAACCGGTCGGAACATGTCTGTGCCCGCTGATTACCAAAAATGAATACGTAAACATGATTGCATTCATTAAGGAACAGATTCTTAACGGCATAACATACGAGGTAAACTACACCTACCCGTCCGTTCTGAAAACCAACCTGTCGGATACCGAACTGTACGGATACCTGCTGCCACGGCAGACAACTCCCTACAATGCATTCATCAGAAACAGATACGAAACCCTGATGTCATTTTCTCCTGAACTGTTTTTCAGAATAAAGGGAAGACACATTCTTACCAAACCGATGAAGGGTACAATCCGTCGAGGCTCAACCGCTGAAGAAGATGCCGCAAACAGAAATTTTCTGACCACGGATGAAAAAAACAGGGCTGAAAATCTAATGATTGTGGATCTGCTCCGCAATGATCTCGGAATTGTTGCCAAGGACGGCAGCGTCAGGGCAGACAGACTTTTTGAAATAGAGGAACACCCTACCTTATTTCAGATGACCTCAGAAATCTCTGCCGAATTAAGGGATGACGTAACGCTTTACGATGTTATCAGAGCGGTCTATCCGTGCGGTTCAATAACAGGAGCACCGAAGAAATCAACCATGAAGGTTATTGAACAGACCGAACCCTTCGACAGGGATATATACTGCGGAGCCGTTGCATACCTCCACGGGGACGAAACGGTATTTTCGGTACCGATAAGAATCCTGCAGAAACGCCGTGACGAACGGGATTTCAGATATTATGCCGGAGGAGCGGTAACATTTGATTCAACAGCTGATGACGAATGGAACGAAACCCTGACCAAGGCAAGATTTCTTGAAAGCGGACTGTCACTCATCGAAACCGGAACGGGAGACAGCGATCTTCACATTAACAGGCTCAGAAAATCAGCCGGTGAACTGGGCTTCAGATGGAATGATGAACTTGATTCATTCATTTTTCCCGAAAATATTGTTTCCCGCATAGAACTTTACAGGGATGGACACTATGCCGTAACAACAAGGCAGATACCGGCACCTGCGGACAGGCCGAACGTAAGAATACACGGAAAGGTCAATTCGGCAAACCCTTTCCTTTACCATAAGACAACCGTCAGAAGCGGCTATCCGCATGAATTCTTTGAGGAAATAAGAACCAATGAGAAGAATGAAATCACTGAAGGCACCTTCACCAATGTTGCCGTAAGGTACGGAAATGAAATGTTTACCCCGCCGCTCTGCTGCGGTCTGCTTAACGGTGTCATGAGACAGAAGCTTATCGCCAACGGTACTCTGCAGGAAAAAATCCTGCATCCGGAGGATCTGATTAATGCCGATGCCGTATACTGTCTTAATTCAGTAAGAGGCCTGTTTGAGGTGAAATTATGCTTGTAATAGATAATTATGACTCTTTTACCTATAACATTGTTCAGTATCTAAAAATACTCGGCATAAACCCCATTGTCATAAAAAATGACGAGCTAACTCTCAGTCAGATAAAGAAACTGGATTTTAACCGAATCATCGTCTCCCCAGGATGGGGTTCTCCGGAGAATTCAGGGGTAAGCATGGAGGTTATAGACCATTACCGTGACAGCATGCCAATACTTGGCATCTGCCTCGGCATGCAGTGCATTGCCAGATACTTCGGAGCCGACATTGTCAGAGCCCCCCGCCCATGTCACGGCAAGAATTCCGAAATATATTTCAGACCGGACTTCAAACTGTTTCAGGGCTTTAATCAGGGCTTCAGTGCCACAAGATATCATTCACTCATGATATCAAATCCGTCTGATGATATTGACATCACCGCAGAAACGGCAGACCATATTCCCATGGCACTGAAAATCAGGGGAAGAAATATCTACGGGGTTCAGTTCCACCCTGAAGCGATACTCACGGAACACGGCCTCGACATATTCAGAAATTTTATTGAAATCTGTTAGGAAAAAATCCGGCGGGACACCTGACAGAAGATATTTCCGACAGAAAGCGACTAAAGATAAAATCCGACTCGGTAATTCCGAGCCTGAAAAGAGGAAGAGAAATGCTGCAGGATATAGGCGAACACGTATTCAAAAATGAATTCACGCTCAGAAGACCGCCAAAAGCCGGAGATTCGGTTCTGGCCTTTCATGAAAGAACCGTATACGTTGCCGGCAACGGCAGTTCCGCCCCCGTTACACTGCCTACGGCAGACTGCTTCAATGAAGCGGATCTCGTCTATCTTTTTTCCATTGATGACAGAGCTTATTTCCTGTTTAAGGGAAATCACGCCCTGCTAAATCTTCCAGGATTTTCATGGCAGAACAATACAGTTCTGCGTTCGGACAATCCGCGCATGACCTGCTTTGCTGGATTTACGGCATACCACCTGTACAACTGGTATTTTAACAACAGGTATTGCGGCAGATGCGGAACAGAAACAGTTCATTCCGCAAAGGAAAGAGCTCTGATATGCCCTCACTGCAATAACATAATCTATCCGAAAATAGCCCCAGCAGTTATCGTGGGAATAACGGACGGAGACAGAATAGTGGTAACGAGATACAGGGATCGCCCGTACCGAGGTCTTGCCCTTATCGCAGGATTCTGTGAAATAGGTGAAACACCGGAAATGACTGCCTGCAGGGAAGCCATGGAGGAAGTCGGACTTAAAATCAAAAATCTGAGATACTGCGGATCTCAGCCCTGGGGGCTGGACAGCAATATTCTGTTCGGCTTCATGGCTGAAGTTGACGGCAGTACCGACATAATCCGTGACGAGAACGAACTTGCGGAAGCATTCTGGATATCCAGAAAAGAACTTACGGAACCGGACTCCACCATCTCACTCACTAAAACAATGATCGGAAACTTCAAAAAGAACGGATTCAAATTCTGAAACAGCCGCAGATAACTCACACGGGGCTTGCCAACGCCCCGTGAATATCCTTCAGACGGTATTTTCCATCCTCCATAAGCAACATAGTCCTGTACGAAACCGCAGTTAGACTATAGAATGAAGAAAAAACAGAACAGATGACAGACGTAACCTGCGGTTCTGAGTAACAGACAACAAAACAAAAAGAAGAAACACACAACCATGAATAACCTATCACGCCGTGCCGACACCATTTCGGGACATCTGGCCGCTCTGACCACTGTTTCGATATGGAGCGTTACCTACATATCCACAAAGGTTCTCTTAACTGATTTCACTCCGATTGAAATTCTGTTCATACGCTTTGTCATTGCCGTGCTGGCCCTCAAGCTCATTGTCTTTAAAAGCGTGGGATTCCGAAAGAGTGAACAGATTTATTTTGCCCTATCGGGACTTACGGGGCCGTTTCTCTACTTTCTTATCGAGAATTCGGCACTTATATACACTACAGCGGTCAACGTCAGCATAATTCTGACCATTACCCCGATGTTTACGGCCATCGTTACCAGATTCTTCTACAAGGATGAAAGAAAACTGGATTTCTGGTTCTATCTGGGATTTGTTGCCGCTCTTTCCGGTATTGTACTTCTCAGCGTCAAAGGTGCGGCTGACCTGTCATTCAATCCGGTAGGAGATTTAATGTCGGTTTCCGCAGGAATTGTCTGGGCATTCTATTCCGTACTCACAAGAAAGATTAATTCCTTCGGATACAACACCGTATCGGTCACCAGACGTTCCTTTGAATACGGAATAATATACATGATCCCGCTGCTCTTCATCTTTGATTTTCATGTTGAGACTGCGGAACTGCTGAAGCCCGTAAACCTGTCAAACATTATATTTTTAGGACTTTTTGCCTCAGCGGTAAGTTTTACGTTATGGAACCTGTCAGTAAAAAAAATCGGAGCAGTCACGGCCATAATATACCTGTACATTACTCCGGTAATATCCGCACTTGCGGCTGATTTCTTTCTTGGTGAAAAACTGACCCTCACGGGATGGCTTGCATGTTTTATCATAACACTTGGGCTTATCATCTCTCAGGGAGGTCCTAAGCTTCTGCTTAAAAAACTCGGAAGATCGTCCGACAATTCATGATACGTCGGACAAGACCAAAACGGAAATTTTTGTTTAGGGATAACTCATGTTGCGGTAATTACGGATGATTACCGCAACATGCGGAAATTCAGACAACTCTCGACTAGTTATAATTACCTTTATTAGTCTTACTAAGTCTGCCTTTGTCTGCTTTCACCTGTCTGCGCCAAAGAAGAACACCAAGCATGAATATGAAGAATGTAAGGGTGCAGGCAACGGTGTATTCATATCTTGTAACAGCACGTTCCCTTGAATCGGAAAGATTCTTGGCAACAAACATCTGAGTGTCAGTTATTTCATGCTTGATTTCATGAAGTTTTTCTCTTGCAGAGGTCGTAACCTGAATAAGTTCGTTTGTATTTCTTACCAGATACTCATGCCTGCCGACCACACCGCTGTCATCAACACATGAATATTTGAAAAGAGTCATTACGGTACCAATTTCATTTTTGGCCTCTGGCATTTCCGAGTAAAGATTGTCAGTCCAGTTTTCGTATTCTTCAATAAAAACAGCTATCGTCGCCCTGGCTTTTTCAATTTCATCCGTATTGTTGGAACCCAAGGCCTCGAGAACCTTTCTTTCCACCAGTGACTGATAGGTCAGAAGATTCAGCATCAGATTATCAACATAGTCATCGGACACCTTCAGCTTCATTTCCTGAAGCATCTGCCTGAATACCGGCTGCCAGACAATAAAATCGGCCTTACTTCTGCCGGCTTCCTTAGCAAGCCGAAAATTGTAGCGTCTTTTTTTAGTCATCTGGTCCATGATGTCCAGGAAGTGTCCACCCAGCATGGCAACTTTATTAATTTTGCTGTTGAGATAATCATCTGATGACTTACAGGAAAAACCGGAGAATCTGGCAAGACTGTATTCAAACTGCCGTCTCGAAGCATTCATCTCGACAAGACGTTTTTCGAACTCCTCTTCGGAGTTTGAAATGATTACGTCATGGTGATGTGCCGACAGTGCGAGCAGGCTGTTTTCAACATCCTTTAACAGCAAAAGGAAACTGATTTCGGCAGTATTCGCATCTTTCTGAGATGATGATTCACTGCCGACTTCAGCAATACCGCATTGCGAGAACAGATCGTCGGAATCTTTACTGCAACCGAATAAACCGAAACATATAACAAATCCAATAGTCAGACAAAATTTATTCACGTTGATCCTCCTCAACAGATAATTACCTCGGGACCACATTTATCAAGCTGCTACTTGATGGTCTGATTAAGATTTCTGTACTGCATCGGTGTCATTTCAAAGTATTTCTTAAATACTCTGATGAAATGTTCCACGTTAGGGTATCCGATGGCATACGAGATATTTTCAACAGTCATGTTGCCGTTCTTTAAAAGAGTCTTGGCCTTCTTCAGACGGATGGAGGTCAAATGTTCTCCAAAGGTCTTTCCGGACTTATCCTTAATGTACTTGGAAATATAAGGAGCAGACAGCTGGAAATACTCAGCCATGTCTTCAAGGGTTATTTCCTGATACTTTGCCTGAATGTAATTAATCATGGCAATCAGTCTGTCATCCTTGGAAAGACTGTTGTTCTGGAGCTGTGGGAGCTTGTTTACGGCAACAACCAGAGCATTGATTGACGCCTTGATGATATCTTCATCAAGACCTGCACCCCAGTAACTTACGCCGTTGCAGAGAATACCCACATATGCCATGGCTTTTGAAGATGTGCCCTTGGAAATGGCATGCTCCTCGTAAACGGACAGCTCATAGCTGATGCCGAAATACTGTTTAATGGTATTGCTTACCGCATCAAGTCTGCCGTTACCGTTGGCATCAACCACTGTCTTCTTGTCTCCGCAACAGATAACGGTCTCAGCCATAATACCGTCATTCTGCTTGAAATGACTTTCGGAAATATGGAAGTTAGGGACATAGTTGATATAGTTTTCGGCAAAAATATCATACACAACCTGAGGAGAAAGCTCCTTGTGCTGTTCGTCAGACACCTGCTTAACGGCATAACCGACCTCTTCCCTCATCTTCATCGGAATGTTCAGAGAGAAATTATGGGAAAGAATATATGCCACACCACCCTTTCCTGACTGACTGTTGATTCTGATTACGTCAGAATCGTATGTTCTGCCGACATCAACAGGATCAATAGGAAGATAAGGTACGTCCCATATCTTCTTTTTCTGCGCTTCACGGCAGGCCATACCCTTGGCTATTGCATCCTGATGCGAACCGCTGAATGCGGTAAATACAAGATCACCGCCGTATGGCTGTCTTGGAGACACGTGCATGCCTGTCAGTTTTTCGTAAACCTCTCTGATGTGAGGCATGTTTGAAAAATCGAGGCCGGGATCAATACCGTATGAGAACATGTTCATGGCAACTGTGATTATATCCACGTTACCTGTTCTTTCACCGTTACCGAAGAGAGTACCTTCAATTCTGTCGGCACCTGCAAGCAGACCGAGCTCGGCATCCGCCACACCGCATCCGCGGTCGTTGTGAGGGTGCAGGCTCAATACCACGTTTTCACGGTATTTCAGATTCTTTGACAGATATTCAATCTGGGTGGCAAACACGTGAGGCATTGCCGTTTCCACGGTAGCGGGAACATTTATAATGGCTCTGCGATCCTCACTAGGCTGCCATACGTCAAGAACGGCATTGCAGACCTCCAGTGCGTAATCAACTTCAGTTCCGTGGAAACTTTCCGGGCTGTATTCAAAAGCGAAATCCCCTTCGGTTTCATCGGCAAGCTTCTTCAGCAGTTTGGCTCCGTCAATGGCCATCTGCTTAATCTGCTCCCTGTCCTTTTTGAACACCTGTTCACGCTGGGCGACAGAAGTTGAGTTATAGAGATGAACAACGGCATGCGGAGCCCCTCTCAAAGCCTCAAACGTCTTTCTGATAATGTGTTCTCTTGCCTGAGTCAGAACCTGGATGGTCACGTCTTCAGGAATCATGTCTCTTTCTATCAGGGCTCTCAGGAAAAGAAACTCAGTTTCCGAAGCGGCAGGAAAGCCGACCTCAATTTCCTTAAAACCGATATCCACGAGCATCTTGAAGAATTCGAGCTTTTCATCGAGCCCCATCGGTTCGATCAGAGCCTGGTTACCGTCACGGAGATCAACAGAACACCAGACCGGAACCCTGTCAACATGATCCTTTTTTACCCAGTCGTAAGTTGCAACCGGAGGCATGAAATACTGACGTGTGTACTTATCAAAATTCTTCATTATGTTCTCCCTGTCATGACTGACGGAAATCCGTTTTACTTCCGCTTCAATGACCTGTTTAAATAATTGGTATGGATAACAGCATGATTCTCGATGATAAACTGCAGAGATAAATCCGAACTCAATTCATCATTAAAATAAATCAATATATTTGACTTAATTTTATCACTAAAAAAACAGTTTACAATGATTATATTTAATCTATTTGACTGATATTTATTAATTTTTTTATTTATTAACCGGATTTTTACCATATTTCATGTCATGTAACACTTACCGGAAAGCACCATTTCAGTGTTTTAGGTGTATTCCACCGGATAATTTACCTTGTTTTACAGGTTATTTATCTTTCATCCATCCCAGAAAAAAAATAAGAAGTATCGGAAAAATCATACGGATTTTCCGGAAAAAATTTCGGATAAAAACTGCCGCACTTTCATTAAAAGCAGCAGCAAAACAACTTCCTGAAGCATGGCATATCATTATCTAATACTTAAATCACGGATCTTTTTCGTATAAAAAGCTAATATATGATTAAAAGTGTGCTATATTTTCACAAAAATAATAAAAACGGAAATCAATAAGGCACAAAAGCAGAATAATCTATGACATTGGGGACACCGCATGAATAAGCTCATCTTTAATATTGCAGCCGGAATTGCCGCTTTAGGGGTAATCCAGCCAGCAACTGCAGCCGATGAACCGGCAAATACTTCAGATGAAAACCGTCTGGTAATATGGATAAACGGAGACAAGCCGTATAACGGAATCAGCAAGGTAGGCGAAGCCTTTGAAAAGGACACAGGCATAAAGGTTGTTGTTGCCCATCCTGACGACGTCGGCGTCCGTTTCCAGCAGTATGCATCAATGGGCAGCGGCCCCGACATCTACACATGGGCTCATGACCAGTACGGAGAACTGGTCAGTAAAGGGCTTATTGAAGAAATAACCCCATCCAAGGAGCTTATGGCCAAATTCTATCCTAAGGCATGGGAAGCCATGCAGGTAAACGGCAAATATTACGGTTACCCTATTTCAATGGAATCCACCTCACTTCTCTGCAATAAGAAGCTGGCTCCTAAAGCCCCTAAGACCTTTGAGGAACTGGTAGCCCTTGACGACAGTCTGAGACAGCAGGACAAAAGAGCAATTCTCTGGGATTACAGAACTCCGTACTTCTCATATCCTCTGTTCTCCGCTAACGGCGGCTACGCATTCAAAAAAGGTCCTGACGGTGTATACAACACCAAAGACACCGGTGTAAACAATGAAGGTTCTCAGCTGGGTCTCAGATATCTTGTGGAACTCATTATCTATGATCACATGCAGAAAGGCGTGTCATATGACATAATGAAGGACAAATTTGCGGCAGGTGACGTTGCCTGCATAATTGACGGCCCATGGGGCTGGGGCAACTACTCTGCAATAGATTTCAGCGTAAATCCGCTTCCTGCACTCCGTGGCAAGAAGGGTAAACCTCTTGTTGGCGTGCTCGGCATGACCATAAACGTGAATTCACACAAAAAGGCTGAAGCCCAGAAATTCATAACCGACTATCTGCTCACCGACAAGGGATACCAGGCTATGGTAAATGACCGTGTTCTCGGAGCCGTAGCGCTTAAATCTTTTGAAAAGAAACTTGAAGCCACAGATCCTAGAATCGCGGTAACAATGCAGAACGCTGCCATAGGCGACCTGATGCCTAATGTTTTTGAAATGTCCAGATACTGGGGTGCGCTCCATTTTGCAATCATAAACGCCACTACCGGCAGAAAGACTGTTCAGGACGCACTTAAGGAAGCAGAGGAACAGATTCTCCGCTAAAAACGATTAAGCTCCGGCAGCAGGAGCCGTGATCAGAAAACCTCTTTACCACAACGGTAAAGAGGTTTCTTTTTTTACGCATCATGACCTTCCGCGTCAAAACAGATAAGGCCACGCATCCGGTTACATGAAATTAAACAAAGGAGCCTTTTCTATTCCGGTTTCTTTCCGGTCTTCCAATAGGCATTTGCCCTGTTAAACTTATGAATAATCTGATTGCTGCTGCCTCTGAAATCAAGAGAAGGATCCTTTAGTTCCAAAACGAATTTACCGTCAACAAGCACGTCCACCAGTTCGACAACCTCCCTCTGTTCAGGAGTAAGTTCATCATACACATAGCCAGTCCACATCCAGATATCCTTTTCCGGAGCGCATTCCGCTCTCACTCTCTCACAGAGAGCCTTCACCGCAGACAGATTGGCCGGAAGCAGAGGATCCCCGCCGGAAAGACTTAAACCTCTTCTTCTGACTCTGGTATCATTAAGATCCGCAATAATGGTATCACTCATTTCCTGGGTAAACGGAAAACCTGCATTTACATTCCAGGTAGACTGGTTATAGCACCCCTTGCAGTGATGCTCACACCCTGAAACAAACAAAGTACATCTGGTTCCCCTGCCGTTTAAAACGTCTATCGGTATATATTTACAGTAGTTCATTTTTAATCGTTCCACACCATACAGATGAAATTAATTATATTTTGCCTTTAGCTGTTTGCTTTTATCCGGGAGTCCTTTTTTCTTTTCGTTTTTGAGCTCCGGGCATTTGGCCGGTTTATCCCGTAACGGAAAAACCCCCATTAGTTTACTATTGCCGTTTTTTATCTTCAAGGCGGCTGAATTTTTTCAGACAAATATTGAACCGGTTTTACAAAACCCAAAAAAAACGGTTGAAAAATCCTAATCACAGAACTTTTATGGGTTTTACGCAAATCGTTAATTCACTTTCATCTGTTCTGGCACGGGGCATACGTCTTTCCAAAACGGCAGTCTCCGATCTATTCCATTTCTCTGAGCCGCTTGTCACACTCCCTGATTCTGTCTCTCAGAACCATAGCCTCCTCGAACTTAAGATTCTTCGCCGCCTCTCTCATGTTTTTCTGCATTTCGTCCATAAGCTTTACCAGGGTTGCGGCATCGTTTATCGTCGAAACGTCAAACTGTTCGGCAGCTCCGTTCAGAAGCTGGGCTCCGGCGGTATTGTCCGCAGCCTCGTCACCGAGCATCATGATATCGACAATCTTCTTGTTCAGGGCCTGCGGTTCAATACCATGTTCCTTATTGTACTCTTCCTGCTTCTGACGACGGCGCACGGTCTCATTAATGGCCTCCCGCATGGAATCACTTACATGATCCGCGTAGAGAATGGCCTTACCATGAAGATTTCTTGCCGCACGCCCTATTGTCTGAATGAGTGAACGCGTTGAACGCAGGAAACCTTCCTTATCGGCATCAAGAATTGCCACAAGGGAAACTTCAGGCATGTCCAGCCCCTCCCTGAGAAGGTTGATGCCTACCAGTGCATCGAACTTACCGAGACGCAGATCCCTGATTATCTCAACACGTTCCACGGTATCAATGTCCGAGTGCAGATATCTGACTCTGATACCGTGCTCGTCAAGATAATCGGTAAGATCCTCTGCCATCTTCTTGGTAAGGGTTGTAACCAGCACTCTTTCATTCTTAGCGGCACGTTGTCTGATCTCACTCATCACATCCTCAACCTGGAAAGCCACCGGTCTGACCTCAAGAGTCGGATCGAGCAGCCCCGTCGGACGAACAATCTGTTCCACGACTTCGCCACCGCTTTCCTCTATTTCATAACTGTTAGGAGTCGCAGATACGTATATTGTCTGCGGCTGCAGCTGATGAAACTCCCTAAACTTCAGCGGTCTGTTATCCAGGGCGGACGGCAGCCGGAAACCAAATTCAACCAGTGTTTCCTTACGTGAACGATCCCCCTTATACATGGCCCCTATCTGAGGAACCGTAACATGGGATTCATCGATAATAAGCAGTCCGTCTTTCGGAAGGTAATCGAAAAGGCATGGCGGAGCTTCGCCAGGAGCACGGCCTGAAAGATATCTTGAATAGTTTTCTATACCGGAACAGTACCCCAGTTCATTCATCATTTCTATATCGCAGGTGGTTCTGTCAGTAAGACGCTGATCCTCAACGAGCTTACGGGCCTCAAGAAGCTCAGCCTTACGAATCCTCAGATCATCCTTAATCTGACTGACTGCATTCTGAATAACCGATTTTGGAGTTACGTAATGGGTTTTAGGGTAAATTGTTATACGCTGTACCTTTCGCTTGAGTTTTCCGGTAAGCGGCTCAAAAATGCTGAGAGACTCTATTTCATCATCAAAGAGCTCTATACGCACCGCAAAGTCATCAGCTTCCGCAGGAAACACATCAATAACATCACCGCGAACCCTGAAGGTGGCACGAGAAAAATCTATTTCGTTGCGTGTGTACTGGAGCTCGGCAAGTCGTCTGATGATTTTACTCTGAGAAATTTCCTCCCCGACGGAAAGATGCAGCATCATTTTCAGATAACTGTCAGGGGAACCGAGTCCGTATATGGCACTCACGGAAGCAACGATAATCACATCCCTTCTTTCGAGAAGAGCCTTTGTGGCACTAAGACGCATCTGCTCTATATGGTCATTGACCTTGGCATCTTTTTCTATATAGGTATCAGAGCTCGGTATGTAGGCTTCAGGCTGATAATAGTCATAGTACGAAACAAAATATTCCACGGCATTGTTCGGGAAGAACTCTCTCATCTCACCATAAAGCTGGGCAGCCAGGGTTTTGTTATGGGCCATAATCATGGTAGGACGATTGAGTCTCGCTATGACATTGGCCATCGTAAAGGTTTTACCTGAACCGGTAACACCGAGAAGCGTCTGAGCCTTTTTTCCGGATTCTATGCCGGCAACAAGTTTTTCTATTGCCTGCGGCTGATCTCCGGACGGCTTATAGGCAGACTTAAGTTCAAAAACCTTTCCGCTTTCATTATCATGTAAAGACATATGTAAAATCCCGATACGGTTGAGGAGGCGTTCAAAAAAATTGGTCAGTCACGGATCATTCTATCACTGCGACATGTTTTAAACATACAAAACAGAATTATTACCTCTCCTTATCCTGATGTATTGCATGTTATTGCCTAATAAGCAGATACCATTGAATAAGTATTAAACAATCAGCGGAAATTCATGCGCAATTAACATGGAGAGAACGGCCGAATCTCAAATAAAACTGAACCTTTTCTACGTTTTCTCAAAAACTATCGGATGTTTTTCCACTGTCAATGCTTACATTTTAAACATATATGCAGATTTCACCAAAAAAGCACAAAATCAGCATCTGACTGTTTTCTGTTCATTTTTAATAAAAAAAAGCCTTTTTTGCTTAAAATACACGCAAACACACGTGTTTTTAAACTTTTTTAAAAAATATTGTTGACAGGAATTAGCAAAACCAATATCATGCACAGCGTTGGCAGTGCTTAACGAACTAACGAAAAGCAAAGCTGACAATTTAAGTTCCTCCTTAGTTCAGTCGGTAGAACGGCGGACTGTTAATCCGTATGTCGCTGGTTCAAGTCCAGCAGGAGGAGCCATTAAATTTACTTACATCTTACTAATGAAGTTCCTCCTTAGTTCAGTCGGTAGAACGGCGGACTGTTAATCCGTATGTCGCTGGTTCAAGTCCAGCAGGAGGAGCCATTAAATCCTTTCTTACTCCACCTCTCCTAATCATAATAATCTTTTATACAGCTTCTTATATCCTTACAGTTTTTGTTATTACTGTCTTCGCATACCTTTTTCTTTATTTTATCTTTTACGTTTAATCACCTGTCGCTCGCTTCCCTCTGATAATCGTCAGTCGCAGTCTTATCATGAAATGTCGTGCGTTTGTAAATATTTTTTTTTATCAAACGGCACAAACTAAATACCCGTAATAAAAAAATGTGGTATTAATAGCTGGTAATAGTTATTTTTGTTTTTTTATTATCGATAAACCTAACGACCGCGATAATAATCCTCATTTTTAAAGGAGAAATTTCTATGCCTTCATGGAAAATCGTTGTTCCTGCGGCAACAGCAGTCATATTCGGAGCCGTGATAGGTTTCAACATGTATAAGGCAAAGATGATTCAGGATTACCTTGCCAACATGAAACCTCCAGTAAATCCCGTGGCAACAATGAAAGTAAAAAAGGAACCATGGCATGACGTTATCAGTGCCATCGGCTTCATTGAACCAAATCAGGGTATTGAAGTATCATCAGAATCATCCGGAAGCATTACAGGTCTGTACTTTGAGTCTGGCGATGTCGTCAAGAAGGAACAGGTTCTGATTCAGGTTAACGACCATGTTGAGCAGGCAAACTACGAAGCCGCCAAAGCACAGGCAGAAGCTGCAAAAAAGAAATTCGTAAGATATTCAGCCCTCTTTACAAAGGGGAACGTTTCACAGCAGGATCTGGATAATGCCAGAGCTGATTATGAAGCATCATCAGCCAACGTTGATGCCATCAAAGCTCAGATAGACAAGCTGAAGATCAGAGCACCGTTTGACGGCAAACTCGGTATCAGAAACGTGTACATGGGACAGTATCTCCAGCCGGGAACAAAGATTGTTCATCTTGAAGACAATTCTCTCGTTAAGGTACGTTTTACGATATCACAGAACGATGTTCAGAAAATCGCCCTTCATGAAAAAGTTGAGCTTACCGTGGACTCATATCCGGAAGAAACCTTCGAAGGAGAAATCACTGCAATTGAAGTCGTAATGAATCACGATGCCGGCATTCTCCAGGTTCAGGGAACCATACCAAACCCTCACAGCAAACTCATTACCGGTATGTACGCCAAGGTAAACGTACAGATACCGAACGAGACCGAGCAGATCGCCATTCCAAAGACTGCCGTAGCATATAATCTTTACGGTACATCAGTATATCGCGTAAAGACAAACGAGGACGGTCAGAAGATTTCCGAACTTGTTAACGTGAAGACAGGCGAGGAAAACATGGATCGCGTCGTAATCACCTCTGGCATCAATCCTGGTGATGAAATCATCACCGAAGGTCTGGTAAGACTTTCAAACGGCAGTCTGATTGAAATTACCGACAAAGACCTTCTTGATAAGACAGATACCGTACCGGAGCTCTAATAAATATGTTTACTGATATTTTTATAAAAAGACCGGTCATGGCGGTATGTATCAGTCTCCTGATAGCGCTGCTCGGACTTCAGGCCCTGAAAAACATGGCCGTGCGCCAGTATCCTGAAATGACCAACACAGTGGTTACCGTGACAACCAGCTATTACGGTGCAGGATCCGATCTGATTCAGGGTTTTATAACCGAACCTATTGAACAGGCTGTTGCCCAGGCGGACAACATTGACTACATGACCTCCAACTCCAAGATGGGTACATCAACCATTACCGTGTACATGAAACTCAACACGGATCCGAACGGAGCTCTTGCAGACATTCTTTCCCGCGTGAATTCGGTTAAATCCCAGCTTCCGAGTGAAGCACAGGACCCTACCATTTCCCTTTCAACCGGTTCAACAACTTCCGTAATATACATTTCATTCTCCAGCAGTGAAATGGAAGGTCCGCAGATTACCGACTACCTTAACCGCGTTATCATTCCGCAGCTCTTCACCGTGAACGGTGTTGCCAAGGTAACCCTGTACGGCGGTAATGACTATGCTCTGAGAATCTGGATAGATCCTCTTAAGCTTGCTGCTCATTCAATGACTGCCAAGGACGTTCTGAACGTTCTCCAGGCAAACAACTTCCAGACTTCATCAGGTCAGATCAACAACATGTACACCCTGATGAACACCAACACCGATACACAGGTGTCTGATACCGAAGAGCTTGCCGAACTCATCGTGGCATCAAAGGAAGGTGCCGTAATAAGACTGCGCGACGTGGCCAAGGTTTCACTTGCCGCAAACCATGATACCTTCCGCTCCATTGCCAACGGAGAGAAGGCTGTGGTAGCCGCAATCGACGCGACCCCTACCGCCAATCCTCTGGACATTGCTGACGGCATTAAGAAGATGCTGCCTTCAATGAACAAGAATCTTCCTCCATCAATGAAAATGGATATTATCTACGACAGTACCATTTCCATCGATGAATCAATTTCCGAAGTTATAGAAACCATTGTTGAAGCTGCCCTCATCGTTCTTGTGGTTATAACCCTGTTCATGGGCTCATTCAGATCGGTAGTCATTCCGATTGTTACGATTCCGCTGTCAATGATTGGCGTAATCATGCTGATGAGCGTATGCGGATTCTCCATAAACCTCATGACACTCCTTGCAATGGTACTTGCCATCGGTCTGGTGGTGGACGACGCCATAGTCGTGGTTGAAAACGTCGACCGTCACATCAAGGAAGGCGAAACCCCGTTCAGGGCAGCCATCATTGGTACCAGAGAAATAGCAATTCCGGTAATTTCCATGACCATCACGCTCGGTGCGGTTTACTCTCCGATTGCACTGATGGGCGGCATCACCGGTTCCCTGTTTACCGAATTCGCACTTACTCTTGCCGGTTCCGTGCTTATTTCAGGCATCATCGCACTCACCCTTTCACCGATGATGTGCTCAAAAATGCTTAAAGCCGAAGAAAAGCCGGGTAAGTTTGAAGAAACCGTAAACACTATCCTGAACAGATTAACAACCGCCTATACCAATACCCTTGATGCGGTGCTCCGTACCAGAACACCTATCATAATCACGGCGGCAATCATCATGATTACCCTTCCGATTCTGTTCAAATACACCTCCAGCGAACTTGCTCCGTACGAAGATACCGGTGCATTCATGATGATGGGTAAAGGACCGACCAACGCCAACCTTGATTATCTTGAAAACGGCATCAAAAAGCTTACTGAGGAAGCCGGCAAGGATTCATCCGTTGCCAACACTCTGGGCATGATCGGTGTTCCCGCATCAAACCAGGGCATGGCCATCATGGTTCTGAAGGAATTTGCCGAGAGAGACAAGCAGGAAGACGTTATTAAAAGAGTTACCCCTCTTCTGAGCAAAAGCCCGGACATTAACGCCACCGTATTCCAGATGCCTCCGCTTCCGGGAAGTTCAAGCGGTCTGCCTATGCAGTTCGTAATCATGACTCCGAATAATTTCGAAGAACTCAATTCCGTTGCCGAAACAGTCATGGACAAGGCAAGAAAGAGCGGTCTCTTTGTTTATTTCGACAGTGACCTGACATACGACTCACCTACCCTTCACATCGAAATAGATCGTAAGAAGGCAGGTGCCTACGGTGTTACCATGAGTGACATCGGCCAGACACTGTCAACCATGATAGCAGACGGTTACGTAAACCGCGTGGCAATTGACGGCCGTGCGTATGAAGTCATTCCTCAGACCGAACGTATCAACCGTCTGAATCCGGAATCCCTTGACCGCTACTTTATCAGAACCCAGAGCGGAAAGATGATTTCCGTTGGTTCTGTACTTAACCTCCAGGTCAAGACCGAACCTGCATCATTATCAAAGATGTCACAGCAGAACGCAGCCACCCTGAGCTTTGCGCTTAGTCCGGGAGTAAGCATGGGTGAAGCGGTAAGCTTCTTTGAAAATGAAGTGGTTCCAACCCTTCCGGCAGGATACACCCATGATTACAAGGGTGAATCAAGACAGTACACCACCGAAGGCAGCTCTCTGGCTTCCACCTTCGCCCTTGCCGTGTTCATCATATTCCTGGTTCTTGCCTGCCAGTTCGAAAGCTGGAGAGACCCATGCGTAATCCTTATTGCGGTACCGCTGGCAATCTCCGGAGCAATGCTGCTGCTTTCACTTGGTCTTGCAACTCTTAACATCTATACAGAAGTAGGTCTTATCACTCTTGTCGGACTGATTTCTAAGCATGGCATCCTTATCTGCGAAGTAAGCAGAGAGGAACAGCTCAAAAACGGACTTTCCAAGATTGAAGCCGTTAAGAAAGCCGCTTCCATCCGTCTCCGTCCGATACTGATGACCACGGCCGCAATGGTTGCCGGTCTGCTTCCGCTTCTCACTGCGGAAGGTTCCGGTGCTGCCAGCCGCTTCTCAATAGGTCTGGTAATCGTTGCCGGTCTTTCAATCGGTACAATGTTTACCCTTTTTGTGCTTCCGGTGATTTACACCTTCGTGGGACAGGTTCACAAGCCTCTCCCTGTTTTTGAGGAAAATCCGGAATCCAAGGATGAAACGGACAGATAAAAAACCTGGGGAATCCCAAACGGATTTCATTCAGCTCTGAGTGATAATCTGAAAATAATCCGGGGCATGCGAGATACGCATGCCCCGTTTTTGTCGAAAAGTCCCATGTTACATAAAAATAATTATTCCCCGAATTCTCTTTTTTCGGCATTGTAAAAAAGGCTTCAAACCTTATAAAATAACGTTTTTCGTCATAAAAAACTTCTGAAAAACCCTATATTTTGTTAACAATTTTTAAACATTTGACAAAATTACAGATAATAAACACAAATATATGATATGTATTATTTATTCATGCTTATATTAGTTTTTGTTATGTTTTTACTATTATTTTTATATTATCAGCAAAAAACAATTTTAAAAAATTTGTTAATTTTTAATCAATTTTGTATTGTAAGTCACTATTAATATGTTATAATTTTGTTAACTAATCAAAGTAACCTCGGTTTGGTATTTTGTACTCCGTTAATTTGTACTTTCCGGCAGACGGGAATGTTAAGGCATGTGTGAAACTGATAAACAGACTATAAAAATAATTTCTAACGGAATTAAGTCAAACAGCGGTATGTTTGTGCAATCTTATAAATCAACACAGTGGAAATCAAGGAGCGGACTTCATGTCTAAATCAATTAGTACCATGACAAAAAGCGTACTAGTGGCAGTTTTATTATGCTTTATAGGTATCTGTATTGCTTTTTACACAACCAGCAGGGAATGTTCAGTACAGCTTGCAAAAACCAAGAATGTTCTGATGGGAGCCTACGACTGGGCAAACTTTACATCTGACATTGGAAACAATGCCATTCCTACCCTGGAACTGGCATCTCTCAGCGTGTACGTAAGCAATAATCAGGTCTATAACTCAAATACCAATACCGCAAGCATTTTTGACAAGATCTTCACTACCACGGATGAATTCAAAATCGCCAACACTGACGTTAAATTCTCAATTGACTCAAGTGAAATATACAATTCATTCCTGATTAAGATTGTTACCCTGATCGTACTTATTGTTATTGCGGCTCTTGTTACCGCTCAGCTGTTCCTCATCGCAAACTATAAGTATGCCCTGTTCATCAAGAACTCAATTCTCAGCAAGAGATATGAGGATCTTCCGTTTGAGGATCTTTCTCGCGAGCTTTTAAGAAACGACACTCAGAATGAAAAAGAAATCGCTGATGCCAAAAAGAAGATTGAGCATCTCGCCAATGCTGCCGCAATGGATCCAATGACAAACCTTTATAACCGCACTACGTTTAACAACGCTTTTGAAGGTCTTCTTAACAAGGTTGCTTCAAGAGAAAAATCGATTCTGGGTATTTTCAGAGCATCAGAAATCAACTACATCAACTCCGAACGCGGTTACCAGATGGGTGACAAGTACATTCACGACCTTGCAGACATCATCAAGGACTCAATCAAGCGTTTCCCAGGCACCAACGCCTACAGAATCTCAGGTACCGATATCGCCATCCTTGTACCTAAGGGAGACGAAAAGGTGGTTAATGCGATTAACGACACCATGAAGCTGCAGATTTCCGAGTTCCAGAAGACCTATGATCTGACCAATGTATGTTACAGCGGCTACACATTCTTCGGACCTAAGGAACAGAAGGCTGACATCATGTCAAGAGCGGATCTTGCACTTGCCAAGGCTCAGACCTCAACCGGTAACGGCTTCGCAATTCAGACCGAAAACACTGATAACTACTTCCAGGGCGAAATGCACTGGTTAAAAACCATTAAGGACATTATTGAACACCGCAACATCACTCTCTACTACCAGCCGATTAAGAGCATGAACATTTCCATCAAGCCATACGTGGAAATCTATGCCCACTTCTCAACCGAGGAAGGTGAGCATCTGTCAACCGAAATCGTTCTTGCCGCAGCACAGCGTCATGAACTTCTGGTAAAGCTTGAAGAAATGATTATAGATTCCATCATTTCCAAGTACCGTCTGATCAACCAGACCGACATGAGATTCGGCATCAACCTTTCTTCAAATGCCCTGCTCAGCACCTCCTTCCTGCTCTGGCTGGAAAGAACCCTTATCCGCAACTCAGACATTGCGGAAGGCCTTGTATTTGAAATTGATGAAGCTCTTCTTGAAAGCAGCAACATGGCTGCCGAAAGACTGTTCGGCATCATCCACAGAAGCGGAGCCTCAACAAGTATCAGCCACTTCGGTAAGGGACTCGAATCATTCAGACTGTTCAGGGAACTCAAGCCTAACTACATTAAGATTGATCCGAACATCTGCCAGTCATTTGACAGAGACAATACCGCTCAGCAGTTTGTCCGCATGCTCATTGAAGTTTCACACCGTCAGGGCTGCGTGATCGTAGCGGAAGGTATTGAAACAATTGCACAGCGTCAGAAGGTGGAAGCTCTCTACGTTGATGCAATTCAGGGATACATGATTGCAAAGCCTCAGGAACTTGAAGATAAGATTGAATTAAACTGGATTACCATAAAGAATAGTGCAGAGTACTCAGCATAATTTCAATCTTACTGAGACAACGTTAAAAATATTGTGATATTTTATTAATGTTGCCGAGGATTTAACCGAAAAGAAAGACCCGGTACCCACCGGGTCTTTCTTTACCGCCTCCATTCTGTAACTGTAAATTGTTCAGAGATATTTTATGCGCTATATAAATCTTCCGTTTTCACGCCAGTTTCTGGTGGGTGTGGTTCTTTATTCAGTATGTATTATCCTTGCCGTATACGTTGCGTATTTCGGAACCAACAGGGTTAACACCATCAATACCGAAAGCATGATCACCTCTCAGAGCGCCACCATATATGACTTCATGGAAAGCAAATCCCATGAAGACATCACTTCCCTTATTCAGGTACTTGAAAACAATCCTCTGTCATCAAGCATTCCTTCAAATATCTCCTACATAGAATGGATCTCGGATGATCCCAACAAAGGACCGGTAACCAGAACACCAAACAACTCAACCATCAAGCATAATATACTGGAAAAATTCAAGCAGAGCATTCAGGAACGGGAACAACAGGGAAACATCTCTGCTGAATACACCAAATACATCTGCGATCATGAATGCTTCATTCTGCTGTACAACTCATATCAGATAAACCAGATCTCCGGAAGAGCCATTGTGGCCTTAAAGCTCCGTTCAATATCTGAACTTCTGGAAAACCTTAACAACCGCCCTACCATCATGCTGTTCGGCATTACCGATCAGGACAACCTGCAGTGGCTGGATCAGAACGTAACAAAGCTTTCCTGGGGAAACTTCATAGAACCGAACAAGAAAAACAGAATCCTTAACAGCATTGCCAAGTACAGATATTCACTTAACGGCAAAACTACCTACAGAAATCTTCTGGATGCCATCTGTGAGGATCAGAGATTCGGAAACTATGTAATCACTCCTATTACATTCAATCATCAGCTTATAGGCTATACCGTAACATTCCTTCCTAAGGTAACGCTTACAGCCGCCATCAAGCACGGTATAGTCAACAACATCACCATAACCTGCATACTCACTATTCTCGCTGTGCTTATTCTGTGTCATTATGTCTTCAATCTTGTAAGACTCGAAAGCTTCTTCCTGAGAAACAGATCCCGCATCAGCAAATACGCAAAATCAAAGAAGTCACGCAGCTCTGACGAGGTCTATGCACTGCTCGGTCACCTGCAGGCCTCACTAAATTCCAACGAAGATCTTACAACACAGATTGAGTCACTGCACAACAAGCTGGAATTCTATTCCAACTACGATCCTCATACCAGCCTGCCAAACCGTAAGTGGATACTGGAACAGATTACTCATCTGCAGACGGAACGCAAGGTCAACAGTGCCATCGAGCTGTTTGCCGTGGAGTTCTGTCCCGTACTTCCTAAGGAAATCTATGACGATGAGAAGATGTGTCACCGCATTTCCTCCGTAATGCTGAACCTCATCAATGAAAAGGACTATCTGGCCTTCTATGAACCTACCGTGTATTACCTGCTGACGACCAGCATCAAAAACAAAACGGAAATGGATGAGCTTCTTGACCTTTTCCGCAGGGAGCTGTCTGAACAGATCAATAACGGCAAGGAGATTCGCATCAGTGCCGGTATCGTTCAGGTACTCAGCAACTCCATAAGCCCTGCCCTTATCATGAAGCAGACTCACCTTGCATATCAGCACAGCTGCGAGCTGGACGTAAACGACAGCTATGCTGTATATACCGATTCCATGAATACCCAGACATCAGGCATAGACACGGCGTTTGCAAACAGACTGAAACATGCCAGAATGAAGGGAGATCTGACCATGCGTTACGATCAGGTAATGAATGTTGCCGGCAAAACCATTGTCAGCCTGATTGCCAAGAGCTTCTGGTTCCAGGAAGGTGTTACCTACAATCTTGACGATTTTACGGACCAGATTATCAGTTCCGGTCTCAATACCGAAAACTGCTACTGGAAGGTTGAAAACGCCCTGCATGATCTAGCCGAACTTGATCAGGACACTAACCATAACATAAACATGATTATTCCACTGAACTACGGTCAGCTGCTTGACAGTGATCTGCCTAGTTTTCTGGACATGGTAACGGTAAAATACCACATTCTTCCAAACAGAATCACCTTTGCCCTTACGGAAAACGCAATCAGTAACGACATTACAAACTGTCTCGACGCCATAGAAAAGCTGTCTGCAAACGGATACCACTTCACGCTGCAGAATTACAATATGGGACTCATCGACATGGATTTCATAAAGGAGAACAAATTCTCCTCCGTAATGCTCAGCGGCTCCCTTACCAAGAGGGTTCTGACCAGTGAATATGACCGTTTCATGCTGAGCCGTATGGTAAAGAGATGGATTCAGGATACCGAACCGCAGATTATTCTGCAGGATGTTGACAGCATGATTACCCTGGAAACCTTCAAGGAACTTGGCGTAAACGTCATGTCAGGCATTCTGTTCCCGTGCTCACAGGACTTAAGTGCAGTTAAAGCCTTCGTAAACAGAGAGGATTCGGTTTAACGGGAGTAAAACCTGCGAACGGAAAATTATCCGGCACCTCCGGTTTTCCAATACTGAAAGGATGGACTCACCATCCTTTCAGTTGTTTTATATTAAGCTTCTAATTTTCCGGAGTACGTGATTCCTCTTTTCCATGTTCCATGCGACGAAAGCACTTAATCAGCAGTAGCACGGTAATCCTCTTTCTCATCAAGTGATTCAAACAGACAGAGTCTCTCTTCCTTCACGGCATAACAGGCAACCAGTTCATTATGAGTGCAACGTATTTCTCTTACCGAGCTTCCTTCGAACTCTCTCAGATTCAGACTGTCGGTTAACACATCACGGCATGTCTTTTTGGTCCTGTCAGCTTTTACTTTCATTCAGAATTTTCTCTTTAAAATCCTTCGCATTCCTTTATCTGCAACAATTCCGTGAAGTTCCCTTTATTTTTTGCTACTGATTCCACAAAAAAGCTTACATTAGCATACTAAATATACTTGATAACATAAAAACATGGTAATTTTTACACAAAAAACCATTATGTGTTGGTTAATAAAATAGATACTGTTCACAGATTTTAAGAAAATGTACTCTTTTTACCAAAAATAAAGACGCTTGTCACAATTTTTGGTAACGCTTTCATTTATAGTTCGAACACTGTTTTTTGGCATTTTGCCATTTTTTTGGCTTTTTGCCTTTGTGTTGTGTACTTAACAATGTGAGAGTGTTTTATGAAGTTTAATAAAAATAAGCTTTGTTTTGCAGTTTCTGCTGCAATTCTATCCATGTCACTTACGGCATGTGGCAGTGGCGGCAGCAGTGGCGGCGATAACAGCAAGGTGACCGATACTTGGGTTGACAG